>Ga0196958_10000049_pt1 | contig 58305 bp, 49 predicted proteins | sample S1v_10metaG_FD_148654 | JGI IMG/M metagenome (GOLD analysis project Ga0196958, IMG submission 148654) | Soil microbial communities from Anza Borrego desert, Southern California, United States - S1+v_10 | ecosystem: Environmental > Terrestrial > Soil > Desert | place: USA: California | collected... | reverse complement strand
CTTCGTGTTCTCCCCGTATGGCCTGCCCGGAGGGCTACCATGCTTTTCCTGGGGGTGCAAGCACGCTTTTCGCTTGCACCCCCAGGAAAAGCATGGTCGTCTTTGACAGGCCATGCGGGGAGAACACGACCGCTCTTGCTCTTCCTCCTCCTTGGCGGCCTGCCTGTCCGGCGAGGACTCTTTTAAGCTCTTCAGCCTCGGGCGGTACAGCACCGGATCTCACCCGGATCAGTGCAGGTCAGAGGTATGAAGAGCGGCCGAGAGGCCCCCAAGGAGAAGGGAAGTGCGTCGTGTTCCCCCCGTACGACCTGCCGGAGGCAATCACGTTTGATCAGGGGCGTCAAGCGAAGAGCGTGCTTGACACCCCTGATCAAACGTGATTGGGCTGCGCCCAGGTCGTACGGGGAGAACACGAGGCACACGGCTGCGCTGAACAGCGCCGCCGCGCGGAGCGCGGCCTGAGGCGAGAGTTGAAGCGCCGCCGCGCGGGGCGCGGCGAATGGGTAAAGCCGTGCCGGCGCGGCCGAACCGAAAAGGCCGCTTCCGTTGCAGCGCAACGGAAGCGGCCTCTTCGGCGGGAGTTACGCCAGCGACTGGCGCACCTGGTAGGGCGGGATGGAGTTGCCCAGCAAGGCCAGGTCGTCGATCGTCTCCGGGCGGTACCCGCAGGAGGGCAGCCGCTCGGTCATCAGGGCGGTCGGGTCGGCGACCTCGTCGGCCCGGCCGAACAGGTACGCCCACTCGTGCTCGTCCGAGCCGTAGTAGGCGACCGTGTCGAACACGTCGTTGAACCGCTGCCAGGAACGGATCAGCGTGCTGTTGCGCCACATGGTCTGGCACCCGGCCTGGGTCACCACCACGCCGCCCGGCGTCAGCAGTGCCTTGCACATGCGCAGGAACTCCTCGCCGTACAAGCGGTTGTGCTGCGCTTCCTCCTCGCGCTCGTCCGGCAGGTCCACCAGGACGATGTCGTACCGCTCGGAGGTGGTGCGGATGTGCTCCCAGCCGTCGGTGTAGCGCACGCGGACGGGGCCTTCGCCCTTCTCCGCCGCGGCCAGCTCCTCCGGCGTGTAGCCGTACGGGAGGTGTTCCGCGCACAGCTTCACGGCTTCTTCGTCGATGTCGATGTGGTCGACGGCGGTCGCGCCCGCCGCCACCGCCATCTGGCACACCACGCCCTCGCTCGACCCGATGACGAGCACGCGCTCGACGCGGTCGGCGAGCAGCAGCGCCGGGACCATCAGCGCCTCGTGGTAGGTCAGCTGGCTGAACTCGGTGCTCTGCCGGTCGTCGTCGCAGAACAGCGACAACCCCTGCGCGGTGCGGGCGATCACCAGGTGCTGGTACTTCGTCCGCGTGTCGACGACCACGTCCTCGACGTCCCAGAGCCTGGTCAGACCGGCCGCGAGCGGTTCGCGGATCACGCTTTCTCCTCACCGATGAGCGCGGGGACCCGGGTGCCCCGGCTGATCATGTCCGTCCGTGCGGACTCAGCTCCCAGCGCGTCGGCCAGCAACTGCACCGCGAGCGCGGGTTTGGCACGAGTGCCGCAGGTGAACACGTCCACGAACACCGCCCCGACCTCGGGGTAGGTGTGGATGGACGCGTGCGACTCCGACAGCAGGGCCAGCACGGTGACCCCCTGCGGCTCGAACTGCTTGGAGACCACCTCCAACACCGTGGCATCAGCCTGGGTGAGCGCTTCGCCGAGCGCGTGGCGCAGGAACTGCTCGTCGTCGAGCAGTTCGGGGCTCACGCCGTGCAGTTCGGCGAGCACGTGCTGTCCTGCGAACAAGCCAACCGGCTCGGGTTCGCACGGGAGTTCGGACATCAATCACTCCAAACATCTTCAGGAGGGGTCGTGCGTCTGACAGGCAGGGGCGCGCTCATCGCACGCAGTAGGTGGCCAACGGCTCGAAACCGTTGAAGGCCACGGAGGAATAGCTCGCGGTGTACGCGCCGGCGCACAGCAGGTCCACGTGGTCGCCCGCCCGCAGGTCCAGCGGCAGGTGGTAGCAGGTGTCCTGGTACAGCACGTCGTCCGCGTCGCACGTCGGGCCGGCGATCACCACCGGGCCGGTCGGGCCGTCGTCCAGCGGGGCGCCGTCGCGGCTGGTGCGCAACGGGTACGCGATCGCCTCGCCCTCGGTCTCGGCGAGCCCGCCGTAGCGGCCGATGTCGAGGAACACCCAGCGGCGCTCGTCCGCGTAGGACTTCCTGGCCACCAGCACGACCTCCGAGCGCAGCACCCCGGACTCGGCGACGACCGCGCGCCCCGGCTCGACCATCACCCGCGGCCGGAAGTCCCCGAAGTGGCGGGAGACCGAGGCGGTGATGGCGGCGGCGTACTCGGCCAGCGGCGGCAGCGGGTCCAGGTAGCCCGCGGGCAGCCCGCCGCCGAGGTTCACGGTGGTCAGGTCCAGGCCCTCGGCGCGCAGCTTCAGGGTGATCGCGGCGGCGTCGGCGATCGCCGCGTCCCAGCCGTGGGGGTCCAGCTGCTGCGACCCGGCGTGGAAGGCCACGCCCAGCGGCGCCAGGCCGAGGTCGGCCGCGAGCCGCAGCAGGTCCGCCGCCATCTCCGGTGCGCAGCCGAACTTCTTGCCGAACGGGTAGGTGGAACCCTTGCTGTCGACCACGATCCGCAGCATCACCGCCGAGCCCGGCGCGTGCCGGGCGACCGTGCGCACGTCGTGCTCGCTGTCGGACACGAACAACCGCACTCCGCGCTCGTGCGCGTACGCGACGTCGCGGGCCTTCTTGATGGGGTTGCTGTAGGAGATCACCGCGGGAGCGGCGCCTCGGGCCAGGCACAGGTCGATCTCCTGCGGGCTGGCGACGTCGAAGCTCGACCCCTCGGCGGCCAGCAGGCCGACCACCTCGGGCGTCGGGTTCGCCTTCACCGCGTAGAAGATCCCCGCGCCGGGGAGCGCGTCGCGGATCGCGGTGAACCGGTCGCGCACCGTGGGCAGGTCGATGACCAGGCAGGGCGTGCCGGGTTGCTCATGGTCCAGGAAACGACGAATACGAGCTGTTGCCTCGTGGTGGAGCCGTCGGCCGGCAAAGCTCGTCTTCATCTCGCTAGGGGTCCCCCTCCGCAACCGCGTGCTGGCACGGCGGTCCACTCTAGGCGGTCCCGGTGAAGAAAGCGCTATCGGACGGCAAAGTTGTGATGCAGCTCCACCACCGTGATGTCCGGCGGGGCGCCCACGCGGACCGGCGGTCCCCAGAACCCGGCGCCGTTGCTGGTGTAGACCTGCGTGCCGTCGACCTCGACCAGGCCGCTGCGGACCGGCTGCTGCAGGCCGATCGCGAGGTGGAAGGGGAACATCTGCCCGCCGTGGGTGTGGCCGGACAGCTGGAGGTCCACGCCGTGCGCGGCGGCCTCCCGGACCTGCACCGGCTGGTGCGCCAGCAGGACCACCGGGTCGCGCTCGTCCCGGCCGCCCAGCGCCTTGGCGAAGTCCGGGCCGTCGGCGAAGTTCGCACCCGTGACGTCGTTCACCCCCGCGAGGTCGAACCCCGCGCCGGCCCGCTCGACCCGCAGCCGCTCGTTGCGCAGGGGGTGCACGCCGAGCCGGTCCAGCTCGGCCAGCCACGGCTCCACGCCCGAGTAGTACTCGTGGTTGCCGGTGACGAAGTACGCGCCGTGCGTGCTCACCAGGTCGCCCAGCGGGGCCGCCGCCTCGCCCAGCTCCTGCACCGTGCCGTCCACGAGGTCGCCGACGACGGCCACCAGGTCGACTTGCTGCTCGTTGATCATCCGCACGATCCGCTCGGTGTGCGAGCGGCCCAGCAGCGGGCCCAGGTGGATGTCGCTCACGACCGCGATCCGGTAACCGGACAGCCGCGGGTCCAGCTTGCCCAGCACCACCGGCACCCGCTTCACGAGCGGGTCGCCCAGCGCCTGAGTCACGCCGTACCCGACGACGCCCGCCGTGGCCGCCCCGCCGACCGCGGCCAGCGACCGCGCGATGAACAGGCGGCGCGAGGTGCCCGGGCCGGGCCGGGCCGCGTCGTCCGGTGCAGGGTCGGCTTGCGCCTGGCCGGGTTGCGCTTGGTCGGGTTGTGCCGGACCGGGTTGCGCCGGGCCGGGTTGCGCGGCCCCCGGTGTCGCGGGGGAGGCCACCGGGGCGGGTCGGCGGGCGGCGCGGTTGAGCAGGAAGCGGGGGACCTCCAGCACGGCGAACACGACGGCCAGGTAGAAAGCGCACGCCAGCCACAGGTAACCGGGCCAGGCGAGGACGGGGGCGCTGACCACCAGACCGGCCACGAGGAGCGCGAAGAGCCCCACGACGGCCCACGTGCCCACGCGCCGCGCACGGCCGGGCGAAGTGGTGTCGCGGACGGCGCGCCGCCACACGTAGTAGTGCACCGCGCCCATCACGGCGGCGAACAGCACGACGAACAAGACCTGGCCTCCCGGGGGTGTCGATGCCAAGTCTCCACGAAACACCGGCGACCGGTGCAACCCCGTGGGCGCCGGCGGGCGTGAGTAGCCCGTACCGCGGGATGGGGAGGACAGATGAGTGATCGGGACACCGCGTTCGCGGAGTACTTCGCGGCGCGGTCCGACGCCATGCGCGGCACGGCGTACCTGCTGTGCGGCGACTGGCACCGTGCCGAGGACCTGGTTCAGACCACGTTCACCAAGCTCTACCTGGCGTGGAAGCGGATCGACCGGCACGACGCACTCGACGCCTACACCCGGCAGACGCTGGTCCGGACCTTCGTGTCCGAGCTGCGCCGGGGCTGGTTCCGCAAGGAGCGCGTGAGCGCCGCGGCGCCGGAGGTGGCCGAGGCCGGCCCCGGCTCGGCGGAGGACCGGCTGGTGCTGCTCTCGGCGCTGGCCCGGGTCGCGCCGAGGCAGCGCGCGGTGCTGGTCCTGCGGTACTGGGAGGACCTGTCGATCGAGGAGACCGCCAAGGCGCTGAACTGTTCCGAGGGAACGGTCAAGAGCCAGGCCGCGCGGGGCCTGCGGACGCTGCGCGGCCTGATCGCGCCACAGCCCCAGGAGGAGAAGGTGCGATGAACGAGGACGAGCTGAAGGACGCCCTGCGCGGCGCGATGGTGGCGAGCAGCCCGCCGCCGTCGATGAGCCCCGTGGCCGCGGTGGCGGCGGGGCGGGCGGCCCGGCGCCGGCGCCAGGCGGCGGGGGGCGGCGCGGTGGCAGGTCTCGCCGTGGTGGCGATCGCGGTGGGGGCGGTGCTGGTGCCGCGGTTCACCGGCGACGGCGTGGTCGGGGCGGCCGGGCAGTCCTCGGTGGGGACCGCCCCGCCGTCGGCGACCGGCGACGCCACGCCCACGGTCACCGCGACCGCGCCGTCGGTCACCGCGACCGCGCCGGCCGGCGGCAGCAAGACGCCGTGGCCGGACGGGCAGGCGGACCGGACGGCGACCTCCGGGCCGCGCGCCGACAAGTCCGCGCGGATGCTGGACGACCTGGGCGCGGCCCTCCCGACGGGCTACTCGGCGCCGGACAAGCGGACGGTCGACCAGTGGACCGCGCCGATGCGCCGCTCCCAGTCCCAGTTCACCGACTACTACGACGGCGACAAGCAGATCTGGGAGTACATGGCCACGACCCCGGTGGCGCGGCAGGGCTCCACGGGCGTGGGCAAGCTGTGGGTCCTGGTCACCACCAAGGGCAGCAGGTACGCGGCGGCGTCCTCGCCGTGCGACGTGGCCGGCCGGCTGTGGGTGATCAGCGGCCCGTGCGTGGTGCGGCAGTCCGGCGGGGCGCAGGTCGGCTTCGTCGCGGCCGGCCCCGAAGGCAACCAGCTCGACCTGGACGAGGTCGCCGTCCACCTGCACGCGGACGGCACGGCGGTGTTCGTCGGCCAGGCCGCCGAGTACGCCGGGTCGGGCCACCCGGCGCTGGGCGAGCTGCCGTTCACCTCGGAGCGGCTGGTGGAGCTGGCGGTCGACCCGAAGTTCCACCTCGACTGAACCCCCGGGAGGGGCCGGGCCGCCCGGCCCCTCCCGCGCCCGCTCGCCGGTGTGTCCGGCCTCTCCGGGCCACCACCGTTCGAGGTACTCCGTCCGGGTGGCCCGACGGGTAACGTCCCGTGCTGCCATGCGGACCCTGCTCATCGACAACCACGACTCGTTCACGTTCAACCTGTTCCAGTACCTGGCGCAGGTCAACGGGCGGGAGCCGGTCGTCATCGCCAACGACGACCCCCGGTTCCGGATGTCGGACCTGCGGCGGTTCGACGGCGTGGTGGTCTCACCCGGGCCCGGCCGCCCGCACCGCCCCGCCGACCTCGGCCTCGCCCGCGCGGTGATCGACCACACCGACCTCCCGCTGCTCGGCGTGTGCCTCGGGCACCAGGGCCTCTGCCTCGCCCACGGCGCGACCGTGGGCCTCGTCACACCCCGGCACGGGGTGGTCGACCACGTCCGGCACACCGGCGCGGACCTGTTCGCCGGCCTGCCGTCGCCGCTGCCGGTGGTGCGCTACCACTCGCTGGCCGTCACGGACCTGCCCGCCGAGCTGGAGCCCCTGGCGTGGGCGTCGTCCGACGACGTGCTGATGGCCGTGCGGCACCGCTCGCGGCCCGCGTGGGGCGTGCAGTTCCACCCCGAGTCGATCTGCACGGCGTCCGGGCACGACCTGCTGGCGAACTTCCGCGACCTCGCGGGCGCTTCCGCCGGGGCCGCCGACCCGCTGCCGCCGGTCGCCGCGCCCGCCCCCGCACGTGCGGTGACCGTGCGCAGGGTGGACGTCCACCCATCGCCGGAACGGGTGTTCTCAGCCCTCTACGGGACCTCGAAGGACGCCTTCTGGCTCGACAGCAGCCTGGAGGGGGAGCGGGGGCGGTTCTCGGTCATGGGCGACGCCGGCGGGCCGCTCGCGCGGGTGGCGACCTACGACGTGTGGACCGGTCGCGTCACGGTCGGCGACGAGGTCTTCGACGGGCCGTTCCTCGACTGGCTCGAAGCCGACCTCGCGGCGCACCGCGTGGCGCCGCCGGACGTGCCGTTCGAGTTCGCCCTCGGCTGGGTCGGGTACCTGGGGTACGAGCTGAAAGCCGAATGCGGGGGTGATGCCGCGCACCGTTCGGAGCAACCGGACGCGGCATTCGTGTTCGCCGATCGGGCGCTCGTCTTCGACCATCTGGAGCGGTGCGTCTACTTGTTGACGTTAACCGACTCGGACGGGTGGCTGGGGAGCACCGAAGTGTTCCTGGAAGGGTTCGGCGAGGGCGACCCGGTGACCGCAGCGGCGGCGGGCGGCGGCGCCGGCTGCGTTCGGCTGCGGCACGACCGGGCGCATTACCTCAAACTCGTGGACGCCTGCCAGGAGGCGATCACCGCGGGCGAGACCTACGAGGTGTGCCTGACCAACGCGGTGACCTGGCGGGGCGAGGTCGACCCGTGGGAGGCGTACCGGTTCCTGCGCGCGGAGAGCCCCGCGCCGTTCGGGGCGCTGCTGCGCTTCGGGGAGCTGTCGGTGCTCAGCACCTCGCCCGAGCGATTCCTGCGGGTGGACCGGCGGGGTGTCGTGGAATCCGAACCCATCAAGGGCACCCGGCCGCGCGGGGCGACCCCCGAGGCCGACCGGGCTTTGCGCGCGGCCCTCGCGACCAGCCCGAAGGACCGCGCCGAGAACCTGATGATCGTGGACCTGGTGCGCAATGACCTGGGCCATTGCGCGGAGGTCGGCAGCGTCGAGGTGCCGAGGATGTTCGCGGTCGAGACCTACGCCACCGTGCACCAGCTCGTCAGCACCGTCCGGGCGCGACTGCGGGCGGGCGCTTCGGCGGTGGCGGCCGTGCGGTCGGCGTTCCCCGGCGGGTCGATGACCGGCGCGCCCAAGGTCCGGACAATGCGGATCATCGACGGTCTGGAGGCCGGGCCGCGTGGTGTCTACTCCGGGGCGCTGGGTTACTTCTCGCTGTCCGGAACGGCCGACTTCAGCATCGTCATCAGGACGCTGGTCGTGGACCGGGACAAGGTGAGTTTCGGCGTGGGGGGCGCCGTCATCGCCCTGTCCGACCCGGCCGAGGAATTCGAGGAGACGGCCGTCAAGGCCACCGTCCTGCTCGGCCTGCTGGGCGCCGGGTTTCCGGGCCGCCGCTGAACCAGGGCCCGTGCACCGGCCCTGACCTGCGACGGGACCGGGTCTCCCCCGCGGCCGGCCGCGGGGGAAACTCCGTGGTCAGGCTCAGGAGGCGTGCGCTTCCTGGAACTGCACGACCAGGCCCTGGGGAATGCGCCCCCGGTCCGAGATCTGGTGCCCCTGGGCCCGGGCCCAGTCCCGAATGGCCTGCGCCTGGGCCTTGTCACCAGCCTTTACCGTGCTCTTGCCGGTGCCCTTGCGCTGCTTGCGCCCACCGGCACGACGCGCCTTGGCGACGAAGTCGGCCAGGGACTCGCGGAGCTTGTCCGCATTGTCCTTGGAGAGGTCGATGGAGTACTCCACACCGTCCAGCGCGAAGGTCACGGTCTCGGCGGCTTCGCTGCCGTCGAGGTCGTCGATGAGTTGGACGACGGTCTGCTGTGCCACTGTTCCTCCGTGTGTGCTCGCATAGCGCGTGTTGCCGTCGGCTTGTATCTGCGCCACACGCTTCGGTCGACACCATAGTGCACGGAAGGAATATCGCCTAACCTTTCGCCGCGAAAATGTGACTGATGCCCCCGGACGGGTCATTTCGCAGGCTAAACCAGTGGACCCGAAATGTGAGGAGGGCCTTCCCGGCCACGCGTGGTGCCCGTCACACCCGGACGGGTGGCCTATCCTGGGTCACGGATACCCGCCCAGGGTAGGGAAGGCCAGGAGCGATGCACGGTTACACAGCGGACAAGGACGCTTACCTCAAGCGCCTGCGCCGCATCGAGGGACAGGTTCGCGGCCTGCAGCGCATGGTCGAGAACGACGACTACTGCATCGACGTGCTCACCCAGATAGCGGCGGCGACGAAGGCCCTCCAGGCGGTCTCGCTGGGCCTGTTGGACGAGCACCTGAAGCACTGCGTGGCCCAGGCCGTCGCCGAGGGTGGCGACGTGGCCGACGCGAAGATCGCGGAGGCGTCCGCGGCGATCGGCCGCCTGGTCCGCTCCTGAACCCCCCGGCGTCGCCCCCCTGTGCGCCCGGCCGGGGCCGGAGCGGACCGGGCAGCCGCGGCCGAGGGGTACGCGGCAGCCCGGTCCCCTGATCCAGTAGAGTGCTGACCCACCGGCCCCCGTAGCCCAATCGGCAGAGGCAGCGGACTCAAAATCCGTCCAGTGTGCGTTCGAGTCGCACCGGGGGCACATCACCTGAGCACACCGAACAGCCCCTGACCTGCGGTGACCCGGCCAGGGGCTGATCTTGTCGTGTCCGGTTGCCATCCGTCGTCCACGGCTGCCCACGCCGCAATCCGTTGGGTCTCGGTCGATGCGGAACAGGAAGCTGTCCGGGGCCGTGCCGGACTTCCGGATGTGGTCGCGTAGCGGGGGTAGGGACCGGTCGGGTCTTGGCCTTCCCCTCAGGGCTTGAGCTGTCGGCGGGCGCACCGGGTTCTCGTCCACTCTGGACGACGAGAGGTCCTGCCGCCGGACCTCCTCGCCCTACGTCGCCGGAGGGGTGAGGATGTTCCGCGCCGGCTCGATGGCAGCGGTACGAACCGGCGGGACTGATGAGTGTTGGACGCGGCAGAACTCGCTTCCGGGAAGGTTCGCCACTACCTCGACCGGCAACTCGTGCTCACGTGGGTGTGGCGACAACACGGCACGCGCCCACTCGGTCCTGGCTCAGCGCTTACGGCATGAGCAGCAGGCGCATTCGGTGACGTCCGTGGGCTCGGCACCGGAACTCCGCACTCCGCTGATTGATCGGATCACCACTACCCGTCCCACACGCGTGGAAGTGGTCCTGTGTTGGGTTCGGCCAACGCCGGGGCATGGTGGCGACCGGCCATTTCGCCCTGCCAACCACCATGCGCCGCCGCAGTCCCTCGCCGTCCCCCGCTACGACCGCCTCCGCGCGATCGGGATCACCGCACCCGGCGCTTAAGCCCTAGGTCTCGTTCACCGACCGTCCGAAGTGGACACCGGAAGCACCGGCTGAAAGCACTGCCCAACCTCGACATCATCGCCATCGATGCCCAGGCCGCGCACACCGAGCGATAAGTCGGTGGCCAGGAGTGAGGAGCGTCGTTAGCCTCACGGTCGTGATCTACGAACATCCCTTGGCCTACCTGCTCGGCATCGAGGGCACCGCCTTGCTGCGCGCGTTCACCGGCGAGCACGACCGCGACTTCGTGGAGGCCCGGATCGCCGAGATCCGCAGGCTGCTCGAAGACGAGTCGCTGGCGGGCGCGGGGGTGGACGTCGACCGCGTGAGCACGGTCGACGGGTACCGGGTGTGGGCGGGGACGTACGACCGGCCCGGCAACGCCGCGTTCGACATCGACGCGCCGCTGGTCGGCGGGATCGTCGGGGCGCTGCCGGTGGGCGTCGCGCTCGACGCCGCGTGCGGCACCGGTCGGTACGCGGAGTCCCTGGCCCGGCTGGGCCACCGGGTCGTCGGGGTGGACAGCTCGCCGGACATGCTCGACCGCGCGCGGGCGCGGGTGCCCGAGGGCGAGTTCCTGGTGGGCGACCTGAACCGGCTCCCGGTGGGCGACGGCCAAGTGGACCTGGTCGTCTGCGCCCTGGCGCTGACGCACGTCCGCGACCTGGGCCCGGTGGTGGCGGAGTTCGCCCGGGTGCTGCGGCCGGGCGGGCACCTGGTGATCTCCGACGTCCACCCCGAAGCGGTGGCGCGGGGGTCGGTGCCCCCGCTGCGCGGGCCCGACGGGCGTCCGGGGCGCGTGGAGTCCTACCGCCACCTGGTCGGCGACTACCTGCGCGCCGCGCTGGCCGCGGGGCTGCAGCTGCGCGGGTGCCAGGAGCCCCGGCTGCCCGCGCGGGAGCGCCCGCCGGCGCCCGCCGGCGCGGTGGGGCCCTGGGAGCTGTGGCCGTGGTGCCTCGCCGACCTGGTGCCCGAGGCGGCGCGGGCCGCCAACGCCGACGTGCCCGCCATGGTCGTCTGGCACTTCCAGTCGCCCGCGACCTGACCCCCGGCCGGAGCGCGGATCCGCCGAGCGGCGCTGGAATCCGTGGGCCGGGCGGACTACTGTCCGGCAGGTGCCCGAGTCGGCCGGAGTCCGCCCGAGCCCGTTCGCCGAGGCGCTGCGCGGTGCGATCCGCCGGCGCGGCGCGACCCTGGAGCGCCTGGCCGACCACCTGCGGCGGGAGGGGACGCCGGTCAGCCCCGCCACGCTGAGCTACTGGCAGTCCGGCCGCAGCCGGCCCGAGCGGGCGCTGTCGCTGGCCGCCCTGCGCAACGTCGAGCGGTTCCTCGGGCTGCGCGGCGGGGAGCTGGCCGGGCTGCTCGACGCGCCCCGGCCGCGCGGCCGGCTGGCCCACCGGGCGCCCGAGCCCGCGCCGATGTCGGCGGTGTGGCCGGACGCCCGGTCGCGGTGCCGGGCGCTGGACGGGCTCAGCCCGCGCGACGAGGCCCGGCTGACGAGGCTGAGCATCGTGTCGCGGGTGGAGATCGGGCCGGACCGCACCGAGCTGCACCAGTGGAACCGCAACATCCTGCGGGCCGAGGAGGACGGCGTCACGAGCATGGTGCTGTTGTTCTGGTCGGACGACCACCAGCCGCCGCCGGTCCTCGTGCCGACCCGCAACTGCTCGGTCGCCGCGCTCAACCGGGACGAGGATTCCGGCCTGGCCGCTGCCGAACTGCATTTCCCCCGGCCGCTGGCCCGACACGAGACGATCATCGTGGAGTACGAGGTCGAACAGGTCGGCTGCGTTCCCGCGACCAATCACGAGCGGCGCGGGCGGTTGCCCACGCGGGAGCTGCTGATCGAGGTGCGGTTCGACCCGGACGCGGTGCCGGCGCGCTGCGAGCAGTTCTCCGAGATCGGCGGCAAGCGGCTGGTCCGGCCGCTGACCTGCGACGACTCCTACACCGTGCACGCGCTGGGGCTGGACCTGCAACCCGGCGTGTTCGGCGTTCGCTGGGAGTGGTGATTTCGACTGCCGGCCGGCAATCGTTTTAAGTATTAACAGGGAAAGGGTGGTCGACCCTTTTCAAACGCCCGGCCGGGTGGCATTATTCCGGCGCGCAGCAATCCTGCTGGAGGGGTCGGGCAAGCCGACCGCCCCGTCCATGCGCATCCCCTGCACAGTGAGGAATCCGGCTGGAATGAAGCACACCCTCTTGCGCGCCGCGGCGCTGGCGGCGACCGCGGTGGCCGTCACGGCGGTCGGCTCGGTCACGGCGGCGGTCCCGGCCTCCGCGGACCCGGTGATCCTGGGCGCGGACGCGCCCGGCGCGATCAAGGACCGCTACATCGTCAAGCTCAAGGACACCCGGACCGCCGCGACGGCGATGACCGGCAAGCACGGCGGCCGCGTCCGGCACAAGCTGGACATCATCAACGGCTACTCCGCCGAGATGACCGCGGCCCAGGCCAGGGCCGTCGCGGCCGACCCGGCCGTGGCCTCGGTCGAGCAGGCGCACCGGATGGTCGCCCTCGACACCCAGAACAACCCGCCGAACTGGGGCGACGACCGCGTCGACCAGCGCGACCTGCCGCTGAACCGCGCGTTCACCTACCCGGCCAACCCGGGCCAGGGCGCGCACGTCTACGTGCTCGACACCGGCATCAACGCCAACCACGTGGACTTCAGCGGCCGGATCTCCGGCGGCGCGGACTTCATCGACAACGACTACACCCCGCAGGACTGCCACGGCCACGGCACGCACGTGGCCGGCACGGCGGCGGGCACCACGTACGGCATCGCCAAGAAGGCCACGATCCACGCCGTGCGCGTGCTGGACTGCCAGGGCTCCGGCGCCAACGACGACATCATCGCGGGCATCAACTGGGTCAGGAACAACGCCGTGAAGCCCGCGGTGGTCAACTACAGCATCGGCTGCCAGCAGCGCTGCTCCGACGCGTCGGTGGACAACGCGGTCCGCTCGCTGATCTCCAGCGGCGTCCAGTTCGTCCAGGCGGCGGGCAACTCGACCGACGACGCGTGCTACTACAGCCCGCAGTCCCTGCCCGAGGCGATCACCGTCGGCAACTCCAACCGCAACGACAGCCGGTCCTCGTCGAGCAACTACGGCTCGTGCCTGGACCTGTTCGCCCCGGGCGAGAGCATCGTGTCGGCGTCGCACTCCAGCAGCACCGGCTCGGCGACCATGACCGGGACGTCGATGGCCTCCCCGCACGTGGCGGGCGCCGCGGCGGTGTACCTGGCGAAGAACCCGTCGGCGAGCCCGGCCGCCGTGCGCGACGCGCTGGTCACCAACGCCACGCCGAACAAGCTCAGCGGCATCGGCAACTCGGCCAACCGCCTGCTCTACACCGGGTTCATGAACGGCGACGGCGGCGGTGGCACCCCCACCTGCGCCACGCTGACCAACGGCAACGACGTGGCGATCGCCGACAACAGCACGGTCCAGAGCACGATCACCAGCACGTGCACCGGGACCGCGTCGGCGACCAGCACCGTGGCGGTGGCGATCCAGCACACCTTCCGGGGTGACCTCGTCATCGACCTGGTCGCGCCGGACGGCAGCGCCTACCGGATCAAGAACAGCAACGCCAACGACAGCGCCGACAACGTGACCGGCACGGCGACGCTGAACCTGTCCTCGGAGTCGCGCTCGGGCACCTGGCGGCTGCGGGTGCAGGACGTGGCGGCCAACGACGTCGGTCGGATCGACAGCTGGTCGCTGACCCTCTGACCGCAGTGCCCCTGCCGCGAGCGGCCCCGGCCGGAGAAGCCGGGGCCGCTCGTGTCGGCGGGGTCAGCGCTCCGCCATCCCGGCGATCGGGGAGACCCGCGCCGCGCGGCGGGCCGCCGCCGCGGCGGCCAGTGGCGCGGCGAGGACCGCGGCGCCCAGCAGGGCCCCGAGCCGGTCCCACGGCAGCGCGAACAGCACCGGTTCGCCGGCGGACGACGCGACCCGGGCGACCAGCCACGCCGAGCCCGCGCCGAGCAGGAGGCCGCACGACGCGCCCAGCAGCGCGACGAACACCGACTCCGCCACGAGGGCGGCCCGCAACCCGCCCCTGGTCAACCCCAGCGCGCGCAGCAGCGCCGACTCGCGGGTGCGCTCCAGCGCCGACAGCGACAACGTGTTGGCGATGCCCGCGAACGCGATCAGCACGGCCATCGCGGCCAACGCCCACAACAGGTCCAGCGTGCCGCGCAGCGGCGCGGCGGCCTCCGCCCGGAGGTCGGCGACGCCGTGCAGGCGGGCCAGCGGCGCGCCGGCGAGCGCCCGCTCCAGCGCCGGCCGGACCTCCTCGGTGTCGGCGCCCTCGGCGAGCCGGACCAGGTGGCTGTCGTCGTGGCCGCGGTCGCCCTGGAGGGAGAGGGACGGCAGCTGCGCCAGGTCGACCAGCCCGAGGGCGAGGTCGGCGCCGGCGGCGTCGACGCTGTCGTAGACCGCCACGACCCGCAGCGGGACCGGGTTCGCGGCGGGCCCGGCCGGCACGGTGTCGCCGACCGCGAGCCCGGTCTCCTCGGCGAGCTGGCGGTGCACGGCCAGTTCGCCGGGGTCGAGCCGGTCGAGCCGGCCGGACAGCACGGCCGGCCGCAGCACGCTGCCCAGGGCGTCGCCGCGCACGGCGGCCAGCCCGTAGGCCCCGTGCGGTCCGAGGTCCGCCGGGAACGCGCGCCGGGGCACGACCACCGCGACACCGGGCACCGCGGCGAGGGCGTCGCCGAGCGCGTCGGGCAGCGGCCGGGTGGGGATCACCGAGGTCACCGCGAACTCGGCCACCACCTGCTGGTCGACGCCCCGGCCGCGGCCCGCCTCGACGCCCGCCGCCACCGAGGTCACCAGCGACACGACGGCGAACCCGATGGTCAGCGCGGCGGCGCCGGCGGCGGTGCGCCGGGGGTCGCGCGCGGCGTTGAGCGCGGCCAGCCGGGCGGGCGGGCCCAGCAGCGGGGAGCACAACGCGCCCAGCGCCCGCACGGCCGGACCGGCGATAAGCGGTCCGGCGGCCACCGCGGCGCCGAGCAGCAGGAGCACGGCCACGATGGCGAGCGCCGCGCCGTCGCCCGGCTCCGCCCGCAGCGCGAGCACCGCCACGCCGACGGCGGCGACCGCCGCCGCGGACGCGACCACCGCGCGGGACCGGCCGGCGCGGGCCGACCCGCCCGCCGACGGCGCGCGCAGCGCCTCGACCGGCGCGACGCGGGTCGCCGCCCGGGCCGGGGGCACCGCCGCCAGCGCGGTCACCAGCACCCCGACCGCCGGCGCGACGACGACCGTCCGCGCGGTGAGGGGGAGGTGCACGGCCGCCTCGGGCCCGCCGGCGATCGCCTGCGCCGCGGCGGCCACGCCGATCCCGCCGGCCAGCCCGACCGCGGACGCGACCGCGCCCACCGCCGCGGCCTCGGCGAGCACCCCGGCGAACACCTGCCGCCGCCCGGCCCCGACGCAGCGCAGCAGCGCCAGCTCCCCGGCCCGCTGGGCGACCAGGATGGTGAAGGAGTTGGCGATCACCATCGCGGCCACGACCACCGCGAGCACCGCGAAGGCGGTGAAGAACCCGGTCAGGCCGGCCCCGTCCGCCGGGGTGCCCGCCACCAGGCGCGCGGTGGCCTGCTCCCCGGTCTCCACGGTGACGCCCCGGCCGCCCACCGCCCGGTCGAGGTCGGCGACCAGCCGCGCCCGCCCGACGCCGGGCTCGGCGCGCACCGCGATCGCGCCGTGGGGCGCCCGGGGCGACAGCAGCCGCACGGCCTCGGGCAGCAGCACCAGCCGGGCCGAGCCGATACCGGGGTCCTCGGGCCGGCTGAACGTGCCGACCAGCGTGAACGCCCGCTCGGCGCCGCCGTGGTCGAAGACGGTCACGGGCTGGCCCAGCGCGCGGCCGGCCGCCGCGCGCCGCTCCAGCGCGATCTCGCCGGCGTCACCGGGCACCCGGCCCGCCACCAGGTCGAAGGCCCGCAACCGCTCGTCGGCGGCCAGCGCCTCGGCCGCGGCGTCCACCACCCGGCCCGAGGTGTCCCGCAGGGGCGCGCCGACCGCGCCGCGACCCTCCGCCGCGGCGACGCCGGGCACCGCGCGGACCCGCGCCAGCAGCTCGTCGTCCAGCGCCGGCCCGCCGCGCGCCGAGGTGATCGACGCGTCCACGTTCCGGTACTGCACGGCGGCGGCCTCGCGCAGACCGGCGCCCACGGCGTCGGAGAGGACGAACGCCCCGGCGACGAACGCCACCCCGAGCGCGGTGGCGAACGCCGAGAGCAGCAGGCGCAGGGGCCGGGCCCGCAGCCCGGCGATGACGGTGCGCAGCATCAGGAGCCCAGCCCCGCGAGCGCCGCGAGCACGCTGTCGGCGGTGGGTCGCGCGAGGTGGGCGGCCACCCGGCCGTCGGCGAGCAGCACCCCCTGGTCGGCGTAGGACGCCGCGACGGGGTCGTGGGTCACCATCACCACCGTCTGCCCCAGGTCGCGCACCGACGTGCGCAGGAAGTCGAGCAGCTCGGCCCCGGAGCGCGAGTCGAGGCTGCCGGTGGGCTCGTCGGCGAACACGACGTCCGGCCGGCCCACCAGCGCGCGGGCGCACGCCACCCGCTGCCGCTGCCCGCCGGACAGCTCGGCCGGCTTGTGCCGCAGGCGCGGGCGCAGGCCCAGCGCGTCGACCACCTCGTCGAACCAGGCCCGGTCCGGGCGGCGGCCCGCCAGGCGCAGCCCGAGCAGGACGTTCTCCTCCGCCGAGATGGTCGGCAGCAGGTTGGACGACTGGAACACGAACCCGACGCGGTCGCGCCGCAGCCTGGTCAGCGCCGCGTCGGACAGGCCGGTGAGGTCGGTCCCCCCGAGCCGGACCCGCCCGGAGTCCACGGTGTCCAGCCCCGCCAGGCAGTGCACCAGCGTGGACTTGCCCGAGCCGGACGGGCCCATGACGGCGGTGAAGCGGCGGGCCGGGAAGCCGAGCGTCACCCGGTCCAGCGCGCGCACCGCGGTGTCCCCGCGGCCGTGGACCTTCACGACGTCCGTCGCGCCCACCGCGACGTCGCCGTCCATTGCGTTCCCGTGCATGTGCTCCCCTGAACCGGGTCTCGGAGGCGGCCACCGGGCGTGGCCACCGCGGCGAGCATGGCCGGCGCCGCCTGAGCGGTTCCTGAACCGACCTGAAGAACGCTTCAGGGACCCCGGCGCGGATCTGGGACGATCGGGGCATGCGGGTGCTCCTGGTGGAGGACGAGAAGCGGCTAGCCGAGACGCTCCAGTGGGGACTGGAGGCCGACGGCTACGCCGTGGACATCGCCCACGACGGCCTGGAAGGGCTCGAACTGGCGCAGCTGCACCCGTACCGGGTGATCGTGCTGGACATCATGCTGCCCGGGTTGAACGGCTACCGCGTCTGCGCGGCGCTGCGGGAGCGCGGCGTCGACACGCCGATCCTCATGCTCACCGCCAAGAACGGGGAGTACGACGAGGCCGAGGCGCTCGACACGGGCGCCGACGACTTCCTCGGCAAGCCCTTCTCCTACGTGGTGCTCACCGCGCGGCTGCGCGCCCTCGTGCGCCGCGGTTCGGCCCGTTCCCCCGCGGCGCTCTCGTTCGGCGACCTGGTGCTGGACCCGGCGAAGCGGACGTGCCGGCGCGCGGGGCGGGCGGTGGCGCTGACCACCAAGGAGTTCGCGGTGCTCGAATGCCTCCTGCGGCACGACGGGAGGGTGGTCGCGAAGCACGAGATCCTGGAGCAGGTGTGGGACCTGGCCTTCCGGGGCGACCCGAACATCGTGGAGGTCTACGTCAGCGCGTTGCGGCGCAAGCTGGACGCGCCGTTCGGCCGCCGCACCATCGCCACGGTGCGCGGGGCCGGCTACCGGCTGGTCGCGGACGCCGACACCGCCGGTGACGGCCGATGAGCCGGTGGTGGCCGGTGTCGGTGCGGCGCAGCACCGCGCTGTCGGCCGCGCTGCTCTGCGCGGTGGTGTTCGCCCTGGGGTGGCTGGGCACGCGCCAGTTCCTGGCCGCGCAGCTGACCGGCAACGCCGTGAACGCGACGCGCGCGGACCTGGACCGGATGGCCGACGCCTACCGCGTCGCGGCCTCGGGCGGGCGGAGCGCCCTGACGACGGCGATCGCGTCCGGCGACGCGCTGTTCGAGGTGGTCGCGGACTCCGGCCGGGTGGTGGTGAGCAGCGCCGACCTGCGCCGCTGGGACCCGGCGTGGGCGCCGCTGCCGCCGGCCCCCGCCGACGCGCCGGCGGACTGGACCACCACCACGAGCGCCACGCTGCGGCCCGGCGAGCACCCGCGGTGGCGCGAGTACCGCACCTACACCGTGCTGGGGCGCGTGGTCGACGCCGTGCCGGCCGAGCTGGTGGAGCCGCTGGGCCGGGAAGGGTCCACATTGGACTCCGGTCTGAGCGGCGCGGGCGCGGGGGAGCGCCAACGCCTCACGCTGTACTTGTACGTGCTGCCCTGGAACACGCAGAACACCCTGCGCATGTTCGACGACACGCTGACGTTCTTCGTCCCGCTCGCGGTGCTGCTCGCGGCGTTGGCCGCGTGGTTCTCGGCCGGTCGCGCGCTGCGGCCGGTGGAGGCGATCCGCCGCGAGCTGGCCGAGGTCGGCGGGCGCCGGCTCGACCGGCGGGTGCCGGTGCCCCGGTCCCGCGACGAGGTCGCGCGGCTGGCGCTGACCACGAACGAGACCCTCGACCGCCTGCAGCACGCGCACCGGCGGCAGGAGCGGTTCGTCGCCGACGCGAGCCACGAGCTGCGCAGCCCGCTCGCGAGCCTGCGGACCGGCCTGGAGGTCGCGCTCGCCCACCCGGGCCGGGCCGACTGGCCCGCCGTCGCCCACCGGTCGCTGCTGGACGTGCAACGCCTCCAGCGCATCACGGCGGACCTGCTGCAACTCGCCGTCGACCCGGCCGGGGCCGCCGCGCCGTCGGGTCTCGTGGACCTGGCGGACGTGGCGCGGGAGCAGGTCGCCGAACGCGCGGCGGCCCGCGGCGGCCCGACCGTCCGGTCCGATGTGGACGGTCCGGCCGCGGTGGCGGGCGAGCCGGTGCAGCTGGAGCGGATGCTGCGCAACCTGCTGGACAACGCCGTGCGGCACGCGCGGTCCTCGGTCACCGTGCGCGTCGCCCGCTCGGCGGGCGAGGTCGTCCTCGAAGTGCTCGACGACGGCCCCGGCATCCCGGCCGCGGACCGCGAACGGGTCTTCGACCGCTTCGTCCGCCTGGACGACGCCCGCGCGCGCGACACCGGCGGCTCCGGCCTCGGGCTCACGCTCGCCCGCGACATCGCCGTCCGGCACGGCGGGTCGCTGCGCGTGGCGGACGGCGCGCAGGGGGCGCGGCTGGTCGCGCGGCTGCCCTCCGCCGACCCGCACGGCGGCGGAGACCCGGTGTGACAGCTGCGGCCGAATGGTCGCGCACGGTTCATCCTCGTAACGCTGCGTGTAACGTGTGCATCCCTTTCCGAGCCGCCCCACAGGGAACGAGGTCTTCGTGCGCACCACCGCCGCCCTCCTGCTCGCCGTGTTATCCGTCGCCGGCTGCACCTCGGCCCCGGCCGGTGAGCCCACCGCGACCGACGTGCCCTCCTCGACGTCCAGCGCCGCCGTCAAGTCGTGGGAGCAGGAGGTCGTCCAGCACGACTTCGGCGCCACGGTGACGGTCGGGACGTCGACGGTGACGGTGGGCGCCCCGGAGGCGTTCACGCCGAGCACGGTGGCGAAGGGCGCGGAAGGCGGTGGCCGCGCCGGGCGCGTGAAGATCACCGTGGTGAACAACGGCACGAGCCCGGTGCCGGGCAACATGGTGCTGGCGCAGGCGGCGGCGGGCGACAAGGAGCTGCCGAGCGTCGTGGACACCGTGAACGGCACCGAGGTCCCGACGCAGGACATCCGGCCGGGCCAGACCGTGACGTGGCTGGCCGGGTTCATGGCGCCCGAGCAGCCGGGCGAGCTGACGGTGCGGGTGCTGCTCGGCCTGACCGGCGACAAGAACAACTGGCGCGGCCGGTTCTGAGCCGTTCCCCCGGGAGGAGCCGCCTCCCCGCGCACGTCAGCCCGGGTGAGCCCCCCGGCGGGTGGTAGCGCTGGCGCTACCCCCGGACACCCGTCTCCGGGATCGAGGTCCCGACCCCACCACGCCTAACTTCGTGGAGGACGTCGAGAAGGGGATGTGTGATGAAGGCAGGGACGGGCACCTTGGGCACGGCACACGCGCTGCGCTTGGAGTCGGTGCGCAAGGTCTACGGCTCCGGCGCGAACGCGGTCACCGCGCTCGACGGTGTCACGGTCGGCCTGCGCCGGGGCGGGTTCACGGCGGTGATGGGCCCCTCCGGGTCGGGCAAGAGCACGTTCCTGCACTGCGCGGCGGGGCTGGACCGGCCGACGTCGGGCCGGGTGCTGCTGGGCGACACGGACCTGGCGGGCATGTCGGAGAACGAGCTGACCGGGCTGCGCCGGCAGCGGATCGGGTTCGTCTTCCAGGCGTACAACCTGATCCCGTCGCTGACCGTGGAGCAGAACATCACGCTGCCGCTGCGGTTCGCGGGCGTGCGCCCGGACGCCGGGTGGCTGCGCGAGATCGTCGAGCGGGTGGGCATCGCGAACCGGCTGGCCCACCGGCCCGCCGAGCTGTCCGGCGGGCAGCAGCAGCGGGTCGCGATCGCGCGCGCCCTGGTGACCCGCCCGGAGGTGCTGCTGGCCGACGAGCCGACCGGCGCGCTGGACACCCGGACCGGGCGGCAGGTGCTGGAGCTGCTGCGGGGCCTGGTGGACTCGGTCGGGCAGACGGTGCTGATGGTCACGCACGACCCGGTGGCGGCCTCCTACGCGCACAGCGTCCTGTTCCTGGCCGACGGCCGGTTCGCGGGCGAGCTGCACGACCCCACGGCGGACGCGGTCAGCCGCCGCCTGGCCGGCCTCGGGGAGTGGTGAGGTCGTGCTGTCCATCGCCTGGCAGTTGGTGAAGGCCCGCAAGGCGGGCTTCGTCGGCGCGTTCATCGCGGTCCTGTGCGGCACGGCCGTGGTCGCCGCGTGCGGGATCCTCATGGAGTCGGCGTTCCGGTCCGGCGTGCCGACCGAGCGCTACGCCGCCGCGGCCGCGGTCGTGGGCGGCAAGCAGGAGGTGCGGCCCGAGAGCGGCGGTGACGTCCTGTCCTTCCAGCAGGTCGGCACGCTGCCCGCGGTGCCGGCCGACCTGGTCGGCAAGGTCGCGGCCGTGCCCGGGGTCGCGAAGGCCGTGGGGGAGGCGACGTTCCCGGCGCGGGTGGTGGCGGGCGGGGTGCTCGACGCGCTGGGCCACAACTGGGACGCCGCCGTGCTCACGCCGTTCGAGCTGCGCGAGGGCCGCGAACCGGCGCGGGACGACGAGGTGGTGCTCGACGCGCAGTTGGCGCGCCGCGCCGGTGTCGAGGTGGGCGGTCGGGTCGAGGTCATGACGACCTCCACGCCGGTGGCCTACCGGGTGGTCGGCGTCGCCGCGCCCGCCGGGGCCGACGGCCTGGCCAAGCAGTCCGGGCTGTACTTCACGGCGGCGCGGGCCGGTGAGCTGTCCGGGCAGCCCGGCCGGTTCCACGCCGTCGGCGTCTTCGCCGAGCCCGGCGCGAGCGGGCTGGCCGAGCGGCTGGAGCAGGCGCTGGCGGGCGAGGGCGTCACGGTGGCCGCGGGCGAGGACCGCGGCGTGGTGGAGTTCGCGGCGGTCGGCCAGTCCCGGGTCGTGCTGGCGGCGATCTCCGGCTCGTTCGGCGGGATCGCGCTGCTGGTCGCGGTGTTCGTGGTGGCGGGCGCGCTGGCGCTGTCCATCGAGCAGCGGCGGCGGGAGCTGGCGCTGCTGCGGGCGATCGCGGCCACGCCGAAGCAGGTCGGCAAGCTGATCGGCCTGGAGACCACGCTCGTGGCCGGCGTCGCGGCGGCCCTGGGCGCGGTGGGCGGCATCGCCGTCGGGCACGGGCTGCGCGACGCGTTCGCGGCCATCGGCGTGATCCCGGACGACTTCGCGCTCGCGGTCGGGCCGCTGCCGGTGCTGGTGGCGTTCCTGCTCGGGCTCGGCGTGGCCCGGCTGGCGGCCAAGGTCGCCGCGCGCCGGCCGGCGCGCATCCCGCCGACCGAGGCGCTGGGCGAGGCGGCGGTGGAGCGGCCCGACCCGGGCCGGTGGCGGCTCGTGGCCGGCCTGGTGCTCCTGGCCGGCGGCGCGGGCCTGGCGACCACGCCGCTGTACCTGTCCGGCCAGGTCGCCACCGCCATGTCGTCGATGTCGGTGCTGCTGGCGGTGATCGGGGTGGCCCTGCTGGGCCCGCGGGCGATCGCGCCGGTCGTGCGGTTGATCGCCGCCCCGCTGTCCCGGTTCGGCGTGACGGGGTTCCTGGCCGCCGCGAACAACCGGGCCAACCAGAAGCGCCTGGCCGCCGCGCTGACCCCGCTGATGCTGTCGATCAGCTTCGCGGTCGTGAACTTCTTCAGCCAGACCACCGCCGCGGACGCCACCGAGCGGGAGGCGAAGCTCGCCACGACGGCCGACTACGTCCTGTCCGCGCCCGGCGGCACCTCGCCGGAGGTCGCGCAGGCCGCCCGGCGGATCGACGGGGTGGCCGAGGCGTCCTCGATGGTGCGCACGCAGGTGTTCGTCACCGTCGACCGGGGCGAGAGCGTCGAGGTGCAGCGGCTGCCCGCGCTCGGCCTGGACAACGCCCGCGGCACGCTCGACCTGCGCGTGCTGTCGGGGAGCCTGGACGACCTCCGGGGCGACGCGGTCGCGCTGAGCAAGGCGGAGGCCGACTGGCTCGACGCGGGCCTCGGCGACCGGGTGCGGCTGCACCTGGACGACGGCGCCAAGGCGGAGCTGCGGCTGGTCGCCACCTACGAGCGCGACCTCGCGTTCGGCGACCACGTGCTGCCCGCCGAACTGGTCCGCGCGCACTCCACCACCCGCCTGGACGACTCGGCCCTGATCCGGCTGGCGCCCGGCGCGGACCGGGTGGCGGTCACCGCGGAGCTGGCGGAGCTGGCGGCCCGCTACCCGGGCGTGTCGGTCACCGACCGGTCGGCCGTGCCGCCGGCCGAGCACGCCGACCGCGACCTCCAGTTCTGGGTGAACCTGGTGGCGATCGGGGTGATCCTCGGCTACATCGCGATCTCGGTGGCCAACACCCTGGTCCTGACCACGGCGCAGCGGCGGCGGGAGTTCGCCCTGCTGCGGCTGGTCGGCGGCACGCGCCGGCAGGTGCTGCGGATGATGCGCGCGGAGGCGCTCACCCTGCTGGGCATGGCCGTCGTGGTCGGCACGCTGATCCCGGCGGTGCCGCTGGTGCTGCTGGGCGCGGGCCTGACCGGCACGCCGGCGCCCTCCGGGCCGATCGGGGTGTACCTGGGGATCGTCGGGTTCGCGGCCCTGCTCGGCCTCGCGGCCCTGCTGCTGCCGGCCCGGCTGGCGCTGCGCACCAGGCCGATCGAGGCCATCGGCCTGCGCGAGTAGCGGTGTGGTGCGCGGCCCGGGGGACGGGCCGCGCACCACGTGCGCGGTGACCGGGGTCGGCCCGGCCGCGCGGTCGGGCGAGTTGGTCCGGCCGCGGTCGGGGAGTGCCGCGTGGTCGTGCGGGGCCGGCCCGGCCGCGTGGTCGTGCGGGGCCGGCCCGGCCGGATGGTCACGGCAGGTCGACCCGGCGGGCCGCGCGGCTGGTGAAGAGGTACTCGGCGCGGCCCTGCTCGTCGGCGCCGATCAGGGTGTACACCGGGTGGCGGCCGTGCCGGGGCTCCACCCCGATCAGCTGGTCCTCGCACAGCCGCACCACCTCGGTGCCGGTGTCGGAGGCCAGCATCCGCGCCGTCGCGGTGTGCGGGCGCTGCTCCACCCAGCCCCGCCCCCGGTCGTCCACGCTGACGGTGTAGCCGAACATCGGCGTCTCGTAGGCGCCGGTGATGCGGGCCGCGTCCAGCGGTTCCGGCTCGGCGGGCGGTCGCGGGGGAGCGGGCACCTCCGCACCGGCGTGCTCGCGCAGCACGGCGGCGACGATCCCCTCGTACAGCCCGACACCGGCCAGGCTGTTGGTGAGCAGCGCGACGGCCACGCCCGAGGCGCCGGAGACGCGCAGGAACGCCGCCTGCCCGATGGTGCCGCCGTCGTGGCCGAAGACCTCCGCGCCGAAGTCGAACAGCTCCCAGCCCAGCCCCCACTTCCCGGCCTGCCCGCCGGCGTAGGGCACGTCGACCTGCGGCTCCCGCATCGCGCGGGTGCTCGCGGCGCTGAGCAGCGGGCCGCCGCCGGCCAGGTGCGCCCCGACCCAGCCGAGCAGGTCGCGGGCGCGCATGGCCAGCATCGCGCCGGCGGGCGCGTTGGACGGCTCCAGCGACCAGACCGGCGCCGGCTCCGGACCGCCGGGGCGGGGCAGGTGGCCGACGGCGGCGCGGAACAGGACGGCCTCGTCGGCGTTGACGGCGACGTGCGCGAGGCCCAGCGGCTCGGCGATCCGCTCCCGCAGCACCGCGCCGAAGGGCTTGCCCCGCAGCACCTCCACCAACCGGCCCAGCACCACGTACCCGCTGTTGCAGTAGGAGAACATCTTGCCCGGCGGGTGGACCTGGGCGGCGTCGGCGATGGCGGGCAGGTACTTCTCCACGGCGTCGTCACCGCGCCCGGTGGGGTGGAACAGGTCGCCGTCGAAGCCCGCGGTGTGGCCGAGCAGGTGCCGCGGGGTGATCACCGACGTGGCGGCGGCGTCGGCGACCCGGAACCGCGGCAGGTACCGCACCACCGGCTCGTCGAGGTCCAGCAGCCCCTCGTCGACCAGCTGCATGACCAGGGTCGCCGTCCACACCTTGGTGATCGAGCCGACTTGGAACAGCGAGTCGGTGGTCGCCGCCACCCCCGTGGCGAGGCTCAGCACGCCGGCGGCGGCGTCCACGACCTCGCCGTCGACCAGCACCGCCGCTTGAGCGCCCGGGACCCCGTGCTCCGCTATGAGTTCGGCCAACCGGCGGGGCAGCCAGGTCGCGATCTCCGCACTGCGTGACATGTCCTTCTCCTTCGGGAGTGGTAGTGGCGTGGTCGGCGGCGGCGCGACCGGTCGAGCGGCGCAGGGGTGGTCACAGGCCCGGTCTACCCGACTTCGCCGCGTTCCGTTGCCCTAACAGGAGTCGCTCGGCCATTCGTGCAGCGGCGGGGTGCGCGGGGGGCCACCATGGTGAGGTCGGCGGTGACGGGGAGGGCACGTGGACGAGGTGGTCGGCGGGATGGGAAAGCGGTGGGGGACAAGCGTTCGGCGGTCGGGCAGCGCCCGAACGGCGGCCGGCGCGATCGGCCGGGCGCGCGCGTGAGCGCCGGCCTGGTGCGGCGCTTCACCGAAGCGCTGCCGGCGATCCTCGCCGACGTGGAACTGCTGGTGCGGGCGGAGTCGCCGTCGTCCGATGTGGACGCGCTGGCGGCCAGCGCGGACCTGGTGACCCGGGTGGGCACGCGGCTGCTGGGCGTCGAGCCGGACCGGATCGGGCCGCACCTGCGGTGGCGGCTGGGCGACGGGCCGCCGCGGGTGCTCGTGCTCGGGCACCACGACACGGTGTGGCCGATCGGCTCGCTGGGCACCCACCCGTTCTCGGTGCGCGACGGCGTCCTGCGCGGTCCGGGCTGCTTCGACATGAAGACCGGTGTCGTGATGGCGCTGCACGCGATCGCGGCCCTGGACGACCCCGCCGGCGTGACCCTGCTGGTGACCGGCGACGAGGAGCTGGGCTCGCCGTCGTCGCGCGGCCTGGTCGAGTCGGAGGCGGCGGGCTGCGCGGCGGCGCTGGTGCTGGAGGCGGCGGCCGGCACGTCCCTCAAGACCGCCCGCAAGGGCGTGTCGCGGTACGAGGTGCGGGTGGTCGGGCGGGCCGCGCACGCCGGGCTGGAACCCGAGCTCGGCGTGAACGCGGCGGTCGAGGCAGCCCACCAGCTGCTGGCGGTGGCGGCGCTGTCGGAGCCGGCGCGGGGCACGACCGTGACGCCGACCCTGCTCGGCGCGGGCACCTCCGGCAACACCGTGGCGGCGCACGGCGCGTTCACCGTCGACGTGCGCGTGACCTCGGCGGCCGAGCAGGACCGCATCGACCGGCGGGTGCACGCCCTGAAACCGGTCCTGCCCGGCGCGCGCCTGGAGATCCTGGGCGGCCCCAACCGGCCGCCCCTGCCGGCCTCGGCGTCGGAGTCGCTGTTCGCCCTGGCGCGGCGGCTGGGTCGCGCCCTGGGCCTGGAACCGATCACCGGCGTGCCGGTGGGCGGCGCCTCGGACGGCAACTTCACCGCCGGCGTCGGCACGCCCACGCTCGACGGCCTGGGCGCGGCCGGCGGCGGCGCGCACGCGGACCACGAACACGTCCTGGTAGCCGAGATCCCCGGCCGCACCGCCCTGCTGACCGCCCTGCTGGCGGCCTGCCTGCACTGACCCCGCCCGCTGCCGGAGTGCGCTGGAGCAAGCTCACCGCCCGGCCTCGTCACGCCGTCTCGGTAGGAGAGCCACTGGCGTGACGGGGGCTCGCCCATGCAGGAAAGGGGGCATCCCGGCTTCGCGGCGTTTGGTGGGCTCGGGAGTTCCTGCGGACTAGGCGGTCGCCTGCAATGCAGCGGACAGTGACGGGTAGACCTCACGGACGGCGGTACTGGACAGGTGCCGCATCATGGTCTTCGAGAGGGCCACGAGATCGGTCCGGATCGTGGCCGAATCGACCAGCGAGTAGTTGGAGAGGAGATCCGGGACCAGCGCGCACGTCCGTTCCAGGTCGCCGGATAGGGCTGCCGAGAGTGCTCGGCGCGCTTCCCAGCGGGCGCGGAAGCGGCGAGCGGTGGGCGGGGCGGCTGACAGTTCCCGGTCGAACGCGGCGGCGGCGTCTTCGGTGCGGCCGAGGTCGTGCAGGCACCAAGCCCTGGTCAGTCGGACGGGATTGGCGACCGTGGTGGACCCCAGCCTGGTGCTCGGATCCGTGTCGTCCCCCTCCTCCAGCAGTGCTTCCGCGCGATCCAGAGCGCGGAAGCACTCGGTGGTGTTGCCGATCAACGCATGTCCCTGGGCCTCGCGCTGCGCGGCCAGCCCTCGTACCCGGGAACCCGCGGAGGGGTGGTCGAACGCACTGCGCGCGAGAGCGATCGTGTCGTCACCGTTGCCCGCGTAGAGCGCGATCAGGGCCCGACGGACCAGGCTGTACGCCGACACCTCGCCGTCGCCGCCGGCTTCGCCGAGGTCCACCGCGAGGTCCGTCCACCACAGCGCAGCCTCGGTTCGCCCGGCTTCCTGGGCCATCCAGCCGGTGTGCTCGGCGTACCTGGACGCCAGGACCAGCAGGTCCCGGCGGACGCGTCCGGACGCGTCCGCGATCAGCGTGCGGAGGGATTGCGTCTGCGCCACCAGCGTGGGCAGGACGGTTTCCGGCGCCGCCTACTGCCCGAGGGTTCGGATGTGGCCGAACATGGTGGTGAACGCGGACACGGTGTCCGTGTTCGGCAGCGCTCGCGCCTGCCGGGGACCCCCGAGCACCAGGATGGAAGCCGCACCCGCGGCGAGTGCTTGTCGTCGCGCCATGGGGCGGAACCACAACGAGCCCTGCTGGTCCATGTGCAATACCCAATCCCTGCCGTCGTCCTGGCCGGCGTCGAGTCTCGGCGCCGACCTGCGGTCCTCGTCCCGTCGACACCGGGCGATGAGTTCACCGCCGGCGTCCAAGGCGCCGTCGCACTGCCTGATCACGGTCGTGCTCGGCACCTGCGCGCCGTTCTCCACCTTGCTCAGGTATCCCTTGCTGAAATTGGTCCGGCGAGCGAGCTCGCTCAGCGACATCCCCTGTTCCATGCGTAACCGCCGTATTCGCGCACCGAGCGGTAGTGAGGCCACTGTGGAATCAAGACTCCAGTCCGGTGACATGGTTCCAGTGCACCCCGAACCCGGTGCGATGGCAAGGCATCGGCTACAGGAAACAGTGAGTCCGCAATTTGCGTGTTTCCCGTCGGTAGGTCGTCGGTCTGGCAACGGGAAACCCCTTCTCCCGAGTGGTGCGGCCCGCTACCTTCGTGCTGCTCGGCCTAGCCCAGGACAGGAGGAACGGTCCACTGATGTGCCGCGTTTTCATCAACTACCGGACCGGTGACGAGGAAGTTTGCGCCGCGCTGGTGGACCGCGAACTGTCCGCCGTCTTCGGTGACGACAACGTGTTCCGGGCGAGCAAGTCCATCGCGCTCGGTGAAAGGTTCGAGGAGGGTCTGCTGCGCAACGTGTGGCGCAGTGACGCGCTCATCGCAGTGATCGGGAAGTCGTGGCTCACGGCAGCCGACGGTCGGGGCGACCGTGCGTTGGACAACCCCGAGGACTGGACGCGTCGGGAGATCGTCGAAGCCTTCGGGCACGGTGTGCTGGTCGTCCCGTTGTTGGTCAACGGCGCGCAACGCCTCGTCCGGAAGGACCTGCCGGACGACTTGGCCGAACTGGCGTCACGGCAGTACCAGCGCTTCGACACCCGCGACGTGAACGCCGGCCTGGACAGGCTGGTCGTGCGGCTTCGGGAAGTCTGCGGTGCGAACGAGCCGACGCGCCCTCCAGCGGCCGAACGGCGAGGAGGCATCGGATCCATCAGCGGTCACCACGTCAACGCGGTCACCGACCCGACGGCGCCGGTGAACATGGGGTCGGGCAACCAGGTGGTTCAGCACGGTTCCTACGGCGATGGCACGACGTTCGTCCTCGGCGGCCGGAGCGATGTGCGCCGGGATGTCCGGCGTTCGGACGGGGACGAGCCGTGAGGGAGGGATCGGGCGGCATCGACTGGGTCCTGGGCGAGACGGTGCACGCCGTCACCGATCCGCGGGGCCCGGTCAACATGGGGGCAGGCTCGCAGTTCTACATCGAACGCGCCAATTTCGCGGCGGGTGTGGCAGCGCCTCCGCCTCGACCGAGTCCGCGGTTGGTGGCGGAGGAGCGGCTCCGGTGGATAGCGCAGCGCTTCGTCGCACCGCCCGGTTACGCCAGCCTGCGCTCGGCTTTGCGCGAACCCGGCACGGTCCTGCTGTCCGGTGCGGCCGGCAGTGGGCGTCGGACGGCCGCGATGATGTTGTTGTACGGGTCCGGCGAGGGAACGGCCCGGTTCCGGGAGTTGCCCGACGAGAACGCGGAGACCTCCGCGGCACGCCTCGACCCGGGTGTCGTCGAACCGGGGGAACGCCTGCTGCTCGATCTCACCGACGAGGCGAATGGACACCTGCTGCGCGAACTGGCCGACTACCAGTCGGCGGTCGCCCGGTGCGGCGCGTACCTGGTGGTGATGCTGTCCGAGCGGGCTGCGCCGGCACTACCCGACGATCTGCGGGAGTCGATCGCCAGGATCGGCAGGCCGGTCGGCAGGCAGGTGCTCCAACGGCACCTGGACGCGTTGAGCGCGGGGTTGGACGTGGTGGACGTCCCCGGCCTGGCCAGGCACCTCGACTCCGACCCGATGGGTGAACTGGCCAGGTTGGCACGCCTGGTCCACGACTCCAAGGTGGCAGCCGACCACCGGGGGACACCCGCGGAGTGGTTCACCGCGGCGGTCGCCGCGATGGCTGTGCGCGTGGACGAGGTCGCGGACCTGGTCCGAACCAACTCCGACGGTCGGTTCCGCGCGACGCTGCTCGCCACTGCGATGTTCGAGCGGACGCGGTCCGAGGTCGTGCACCACGCCGCCGAGACCCTGCTCGCCACGTTGAGGTTCCCCGAGGACACCGCGCACCGCTGGGAGCGCCCGGACCTCGTGGAGACCTTGCGCCGGATCGACGCGCGGGTGGACGACGACCAGCGGGTGAGGTTCGGCACCGTCACCTACGGCCAAGCGGTGCGCGAGCACTTCTGGAACAGCTTTCCCGGAGTTCGACCCGAACTGTGCCGGTGGCTGGAAACCGTTTTGCGCCAGGAACCGGTGACCGACCGCGAACGGGCGATGGTGCTCCGCAGGTTCACCGATGAATGCCTGCGAACAGGTCACCCGCAAGACGCGTTGTGGCTCGTCGACCAGTGGAGCAGAGAGGAACGCTCGGTGACCCTTATCGCAACCGCGTCGGAAACCCTCACCCGGGGAGTCGTGGACCCGCGACATGGTGGTGCCTTCCGCAGAAGGGTTTACGACTGGGTGTGCAACCGGAGCCTCCCCAGGCCGTTGGCGATGGCGCTTGTGCGGCTGTGCGCGGAAGCGATCGCGCCCACTCGGCCGGATCAAGCCTTGGTGCGTCTGCGGCACCTGACCCGCAACAACAACCCGGAGGTGGCGACGTACGCCAGGGCGACGTTGGTCGCGCTGTCCGACGAGGATCACCGGTTCCTGCGCCGGGTTCTGCACCGCGTGGTGGCAGACCTGCAGGCACCCCAACCGCGGGAAGGGGACTGCCGGCTGTTCACCGAGCTGACAGATCCTTCCCGGCTCGTGGCAGCACCGCGGGCGCTGCTCGCCCATCACGACATCAAGGAACGAGTGGTTGCCGGTTGGCACCGCCTCATGAGCACTCGGCCGCACCAGTGGTGGACTCCGGCGCTGGAACGGTGGCTCGGGGCGCATGACCCGGACCGCGACCTGCTGCTGGACGTGCTGGTGGGCGCGACCGCGGGACGAAGCGATTTGGACGCCGTGCTGTCGGCTGTGGTGCGCGGTTGGGCGGGCGTCGACCCGGATCGTCGGCGAACCGCCGCCGAACTGCTGCGGCGAAGCGACTTGGCGCTCGACTTGGGTGACCGCTCGACCGAGAGGACCGTCCGATGAAACGCATCGCCGTCCTGGCCGCGGGAGCCTTGCTCGCCGCGGTCCTGCTGTCCTGGGCGACCAGCCTGGGCGCGTGGCCGGGTTGGGCAGGTGTGCTGCTCACCGCGGTGGTGTTCCTCGCTGCCTCCGCAGCGGCCTGGTGGTCGTGGCCGGCCCTGGAGCCGGCCGTCGATCACGACGACCACCCCGCACCGCCTCCGCCTCCTCCCGCCGCGCCGCCGGCACAGGTGGTGCGGGACGTTCACGTGCCGAGCGGGAACACCGACTACCGGTTCCTGCTGTCGGCCGTGGTGTGTTGGCGGGCCCGCGGGAACCCGGCACGGCCGCTGCCCGCAGATCCGGGCGACATGGCGAAGCGCGAGGTCATCGCCAGGGCTTCACAGATCACCGTCAACGGCCTGCCCAACGAGTACGACCTCGTCCAGCACAGGGTCGACAGCGCGCTCGCCGCCCCGGTACCGGACCGCACCGGCGCCATCGATGTGTGGGCGCACTCCGTGTCGCTCAAGCTCACCGACGAGGACCTGGAGCGCCAGACGGAACTCGCGGCGATCCGCAAGAACGAAGAGGTGTGGGAGCACAGCCGTCGTTACAACCGCAATGTGCGGAACTACCTCCGCAACGAGGTGTTGACCGACACGGGCAGCGGTGTTCTCTGGTACTTGGCGAAGGACCCGGACAAGGTGCACGCCGCAGTGGAGCTGATCGGTACGTTCGCACAATTGTCGGCTGCCGCGAACAACCGGGAAGTGGACCCGGTCTTCCGGGGCCTGGTCGGGCCGGAACCTGACGACACACCCGCTGCGGAACTCCCGGAACTCGAGCCCCCCGTGTGGCAGCCGCCTGCCGCGCAGATCTCGGGTACCGGTGTCGATCAAGCCGCTGACAGCGTGCGAAGCCTGACCACGACGTTGTTCGACACGGGCGCCGAGGCCGAACGGGCCCGGTTCGCCGATCGGCTCGCCCGCTTGGTCGAGCACTACGGGAAGCGCGACCTCGCCGCACGCATCCGGGAAGACTTCGACGTGCCGGACTTGGACGTGCCGGACCACGACACGCCGGCCGAGGACGTGCCGGCCGAGGCGTGGCCCGCGGAGGACGTGCCGAACGAAGGCGGTGCGGCTCCGGTGGGGCACTTGGGCGGTCACGCGGAGTTCGACCCGTTCCGGCCCGGGCGGCACGCTGACGCGTGACTTCGGACGGGGCTGTCGGCGAACGGGCCCGGCACTGCCGCGGATGCGCTGGTCCGATCCACCGGAGGTGGCGGGTCGGTCGACGCCCGGTAGGGGCGCGAAGGGCTGTCGGTGAGGGTCGTTAGGATCGCCGGGTGGGTTCGCACGAGGTTCTGCGGAGGGTCTTCGGGTACGACTCCTTCCGGGGCGAGCAGGAAGAGATCGTCGAGCACGTCATCGCCGGGGGTGACGCGCTCGTCCTCATGCCCACCGGCGGCGGGAAGTCGCTGTGCTACCAGATCCCCTCCCTCGTGCGGGACGGGGTCGGGGTGGTGGTCTCGCCGCTGATCGCGCTCATGCAGGACCAGGTGGACGCGCTGCGCGACCTCGGGGTGCGGGCCGGGTTCCTCAACTCCACCCAGTACCCCGACGAGCGGTCGCTGGTCGAGGCCGAGTTCCTCGCCGGCGAGCTGGACCTGCTCTACCTCGCCCCCGAGCGGCTGCGGGTGGAGCAGACCGCGCGGCTGCTCGAGCGCGGGAAGATCGCGTTGTTCGCCATCGACGAGGCGCACTGCGTGTCGCAGTGGGGCCACGACTTCCGGCCCGACTACCTCGCCCTGTCCCACCTGCACGAGCGCTGGCCGGAGGTGCCGCGGATCGCCCTCACCGCGACCGCCACCAAGGCCACCCACGGCGAGATCGCCGAGCGGCTGAAGCTGGGCGACGCCCGGCACTTCGTGGCCAGCTTCGACCGGCCCAACATCCAGTACCGGATCGTGCCCAAGAACGAGCCGAAGAAGCAGCTGCTGGAACTGCTGCGCAACGAGCACGTCGGCGACGCCGGGATCGTCTACTGCCTGTCCCGCAACTCCGTCGAGAAGACCGCCGAGTTCCTCAACCGGAACGGCGTCGAGGCGCTGCCCTACCACGCCGGCCTCGACTCGCGCACGCGGGCGGAGAACCAGGCCCGCTTCCTGCGCGAGGAGGGCCTGGTGATGGTGGCCACCATCGCGTTCGGCATGGGCATCGACAAGCCGGACGTGCGGTTCGTCGCGCACCTGGACCTGCCGAAGTCCGTTGAGGGCTACTACCAGGAGACCGGCCGCGCCGGGCGGGACGGGCTGCCCTCCACCGCGTGGCTCGCCTACGGCCTCCAGGACGTCGTCCAGCAGCGCAAGATGATCGAGGACTCGGAGGGCGACCAGCAGCACCGCCGCCGCCTGGTGGCCCACCTGGACGCGATGCTCGCGCTGTGCGAGACCGTCGAGTGCCGCCGCGTGCAGCTGCTGGACTACTTCGGCCAGAGCGGCGAGCCGTGCGGCAACTGCGACACCTGCCTGGCCCCGCCCGAGACGTGGGACGCCACGGTGCCCGCGCAGAAGGTGCTCTCGACCGTGTACCGCCTGCGCAACGAGCGGCGGCAGAAGTTCGGCGCCGGGCAGACCGTCGACATCCTGCTGGGGCGCAAGACGGCCAAGGTCATCCAGTTCGACCACGACACCCTGTCGGTGTTCGGCATCGGCACCGAGCTGAACGAGAGCGGCTGGCGCGGCGTGGTCCGCCAGCTGCTCGCGCAGGGGCTGCTGGCCGTCGAGGGCGAGTACTCCACCCTCGTCCTCACGCCGGCCGCCGAGGAGGTCCTCTACCAGGGCCGCAAGGTGCACATGCGGCGCGAGGCCGAGCGCGCGGCGAAGGTCCGCACGGCCAAGCCGAAGCGCGGCGAGCCGGTCGACCTGCCCGCCTCCGCCGCGCCGGTCTTCGAGCGGCTGCGGGCGTGGCGCGCCGCGACCGCCAAGGAGCAGGGCGTCCCGGCCTACGTGATCTTCCACGACGCGACGCTGCGCCAGATCGCCGCGACCACGCCGAGCACGCTGACCGAGCTGGGCACGGTCAACGGCGTGGGCGAGAACAAGCTCGCCAAGTACGGGCAGCAGATCCTGGACGCGCTCGCCCCATGACCGGGCTCCGCGCCGACTGCGAGCGCTGCTTCGGCCTGTGCTGCGTCGTGCCCGCCTTCGGCCGGTCCGCCGACTTCGCGGTCGACAAGCCCGCCCGCACCCCGTGCCGCAACCTCGGCGACGACTTCCGCTGCGGCATCCACAGCCGGCTGCGCGAGCGGGGCTTCCGCGGCTGCACGGTCTACGACTGCTTCGGCGCGGGCCAGCAGGTGTCGCAGGTGACCTTCGGCGGGCGCGACTGGCGGGCGGCCCCGGAGACCGCGGAGCTGATGTTCGACGTCTTCCCCGTGGTGCGGGAGCTGCACGAGCTGCTCTGGCACCTCACCGAGGCGCTGGGCCTGGACACCCCGCACCGCGCCCGGCTGGAGCGGGCCAGGGCCGACGTCGAGCGGCTCGCCGCCGGGACGGCGCAGGAGCTGGCCCGGCTGGACGTCGGCCCGCACTGGCGCACCGCGGGCGACCTGCTGGCACAGGTCAGCGCGCACGTGCGGGGCGGCGGGCGGCGGTCCCGGCGGGGCGCGGACCTCATCGGCGGGAAGCTGGCCGGGGCCGACCTGCGCGCCGCGGACCTGCGGGGCGCCCTCCTCGTCGGCGCCGACCTCTCCCGGGCCGACCTGCGCGGGGCCGACCTCATCGGCGCGGACCTGCGGGGCGCGGACCTGAGCGGGGCCGACCTGACCGGCGCGCTGTTCCTCACCCAGGCGCAGGTGGACGCCGCGAAGGGCGACGCCGCGACGGCCCTGCCCCCGGCGCTGACCCGCCCCCGGCACTGGACGGCCTAGCCCGCGCCCCACCGGCGGCGGCCCCGCCCGAGCAGGACCACCCGCCGGGTCACAGCCGCGCCAAGGCCCCGTCCACCACGTCCTCCAACGCCCGCCGGTCGTCCACCACCTTCCCGAGCACCCGCAGCCCGTAGTGGACGCCGAGCAGGGACCGGGCGCTCACCAGCGGATCGACCCCGGCGCCCAGCTCACCCGAGCGCCGCCCCGACTCGATCAGCCGGCACACCGCCTCCTCCAGCCGCCCGAACTGCTCCCGCACCAGCGCCGCCACCCGCTCGTCGGCGCCGCCCGCGGCCACGGCGGCGTTGACGGCCAGGCAGCCGCGCCGCGCCGGGTCGCCCAGGTCGTCGTCCACCGCGGAGAGCATCAGCGCGCGCAGCCGCGCCTTCACCCCGCCGGGACCCTCCAGGATCGCGCGCTGCCGGCCGAACCCGACCTCGGCGTACCGGTCCAGCACCCGCTCGTAGAGCCCGTGCTTGCTGCCGTAGGCGTTGTACAGGCTGCCGCGCCCCAGACCCGTGCAAGCGCACAGGTCCTCCGTCGAAGTGGCCGCGTAGCCCTTCGACCAGAACACCTCCATCGCGGCGTCCACGACCGCCGCGTCGTCGAAACCCCGTGGTCTGCCCACGGTTTCGGAGCGTAGCCGGTCAGGCACGCAGCGGAAGGGAGCCGGCCCTACCCCCGAACGGTCGGCTTTTGGGAAGCTCTTCGGTTGTGGGCGAGAAGATCACGGGCCTCACCGTCGCGCAGGGCGCCGCGATGTCGGTGGGCGCGGTGCTGGGCACCGGGGTCATCGCCGTGCCCGCGCTGGCCGCCGAGGTGGCCGGCCCGGCCTCGCTGCTCGCCTGGCTCTGCCTGGTGCTGGTCTCCGCGCCGCTGGCGGCCACGTTCGCCGCCCTGGGCGCGCGGCACCCGGACGCGGGCGGTGTGTCGACCTACGCGCGGCTGGCGTTCGGCGAGCGCGCGGCCACCGTGGTGGGCTGGTGCTTCTTCTTCGCCGTCCCGCCCGGCGCGACGGCGTCCGCGCTGTTCGCCGGCTCGTACGTGGCCGACGCGGTCGGCGGCGGGCGGGTGGCGCAGGTCGGCGCCGCGGTGGTGCTGCTGGCGCTGGTCGCGTCGACCAACCGGGCGGGCCTGCGCGCGTCGGGTCGGGTGCAGTGCCTGCTGGCCGGGACGCTCCTGCTGCTGGTGTTCGGCGCGGTCGCGGTCTCCGCGCCGATGGCCGACCCGGCGAACCTGGAACCGTTCGCGCCCAACGGGTGGACCGCCATCGGCCCCGCCGCGGCGCTGCTGGTGTGGAGCTTCGCCGGGTGGGAGGCGATCACGCACCTGGCGCAGGAGTTCGGCAAACCGCAGCGCGACCTGCCGCGCGCGGTCGGGTGCGCGGTGGTCGTCGTCGCGGTGCTGTACCTGTCGGTCGCGTTCGCCACGGTCGCCGTGCTCGGCCCGGACGCGGACCGGGAGGCGCCGCTGGGCGAGCTGCTGGCGCGGGCGCTGGGCGGTGACCTGAAGGTGTTCGCCGCGGTCGCGGCCGTGCTGCTGACCGCGGGCTCGATGAACGCCTACTTCGCGGGCGGCGCGAAGCTGGGCGCGGCCCTGAGCCGGGACGGCGCGTTCCCGCGCCGGCTGTCCGGCGGCAGCGTGGCGGGCGAGGTGCCCCGGCGGAGCCTGGCGCTGCTGGTGGGCCTGTCGTTCGCGGTCCTCGCGGTGGTCGTGGCGACCGGCGCGGGCATCGGGCCGCTGGTGCTGCTGACCACCGGGCAGTTCGTCGCGGTGTACGTGATCGGCGCGGCGGCGGCCGTGCGGCTGCTGCCCCGGCGCAGCAAGGCCCGCTACACGGCGGTGTTCGCGCTGGCCGGGGTGTTGCTGCTGCTGGTGGTGTCCGGCGTCTACATGCTGCAGCCCGCCCTGGTGGCCGTGCTGGCGCTGCTGTTCCTGCGCTGGAACCGGCGGCGGCGCGGCCTGCTCGACCAGGACGGCAACCTCTCGGCGGTGGAACTGCGCCGGGGGGAGTAGGCCCGCGGGCCGCCGCGACCGGCCGACCGGAGCCGTGCCGGGCGCCGGCGCCGCCCGGCGACCGCGTGCTGCGGCCGGCTCAAGTCCCCGGGGCGGACCCGGTGGTGCCGAGGGCTTCCCGCCGGCGCTCCACGGCCGCGCCCAGCTCCACCGGGTCGCAGTCCGCGAGGTGGTCGCGCACCGCGGCGTGCGGGAAGCGGTGGTCGCCGACCAGCAGCACCCGGTCGCGGGCCGACTGGAGGACCGCCTTGCGCCGCAACGGGAACTCGTCCAGCGCCAGCGGTTTGGCCAGCACCTCGGCGACCGGCTCGAACGGCCGGGCCGCGACCGGGGCCACGGCGAGCCCGACCAGCAGGCCGGTCACCGGGCCGAGCACCTGCCCCGGGACCGGCCACACCGGTTGCGCGCCGAGCACCACCGCGAGCCCGCCGCCCACCAGCCCGGCCACCGGCGACGACCGCAGGCCGCCGCCGGGCGGCGGCAGGTCGCGCAGGCTCCTCCACACCGCGGTGAGGCCGCCGGTGAACGCGCCGACCGCCGCGCCCGCGCACAGACCGGCTCCCAGCCCCGCCACCACACCACCCGACGGGCCGGTCCAGGCCGTCACGGCGGCGGGGACCAGCGCGGCCGCCACCGCCCAGTAGCGGTCCCGCGTCAACCCCAGCGCCACCAGGAACGCCACCGCCGGCACGAGCCCGAACCCGACCGGCGCCGGCCACCGCGCCACCCGCGCGCCCAACCAGGCCCCCGCCACCGCCAGCGCGCCCACGACCACCGCGCCCAGCGCGAAACCCGTTGCCGCCCAACGCCACCCACGAGCCCGGTCGTCCGCCTCGGCGGGGAACCGCCCGCGCCGCAACCCCGCCGCGGCCACCGCGACGACGACCGCCGCCGGCCAGCCGAACACCAGCCCCACCACCAGGCCCAGCGCCACCGCCGCACCCACCAGCGCACCCGGCCCCGCCCGGCGGAACAACCGCCAGACCGCGGGCGGCTCCACGAAGTCCAGCCACACCTCCCGGCGCGGCAACCGGTGCCGCGCGACGAGGTCCGCGCGGCGGCGGGCGACCCGGGCCAGGAACCGCAGCGCCCGCAGCGCCCGCTCACCCCGCCCCGGCCCGCGCGCGGCCGACTCCACCAGGTAGGTGTCCAGCACACCGCGGTACTCCGCCCGACCCGCCCGGTAGGCCAGCGCCAGCAGCCCGAACGCGAGCGGCGTGCGCACCTCGTCCCACAGCTGCGGGTCCTCGGACAGCGCGTCGCGCAACCCGTCCAGCCGCGGCCCGCACGCGTCGACCAGCGCCAGCACGTCGGTGCGCCGCAGCGGTTCCACGCGCACCACGTCGTAGCGCGGCAGCCGCTCGTAGTCGTCGGTGGAGCAGCACAGCACGACCTGCGGCAGCTTCAGCGCCGTGATCCACGCCAGGCACTCGGCCCGGTCCGCCGCGGGCACGTCGTCCAGGTTGTCGAACAGCACCGCCAACCGCCGTTCCCGCAACCACAACCGCCCCGACCGCACCCCGATCCGGTACCGCTCGGCCAGCTCCTCCAGCAGCCACTCCCCGAAGTCCCGCGCCGGCCGCCACCCACCCAGGTCCACCAGCACCGGCACCGGCCGCCCGTCGTCGGCCCGAGCCCGGCCCGTCAACGCCTCGGCGAGTTCGAGCAGGAGCGACGTCTTGCCCGCCCCCGGCTCACCCGCCACCACCAGCGGCACCGAGGTGCGAGCCGGCAACCGGGGCCCGACCCGGGGCGCGACACCCAGCTTGAGCCGCACCTGCTCGGCCAGCGACCCCTCCACCCGGGCCCGCACGTACCGCTCCACGCGGTCCAGCGCGGCGGTCCGGTTGGCGGGGTGCGCGGGCCGCCGCCGCACCAGCAACGCGCCGAGCGGCTCCCACGCGGCGAGCGCGGCCGTCAGGGCCGACAACAGCACCAGCGACGGCCACAGCCACGTCGCGTACGGACCGAGCACGCGCGGGGCGGACCCACCGGTCGCAGCGTTGATGGCAACCGGCAACAACACCAGACACGTCACACCTCCCGCGCCGACCAGGGCGATCTGACGAGAAGTGCGAGCGAGCCGTCGATGGTCCATGTGCCCCCCACGAGGTCGCAACGACGGTAACGGCGTTCGAGGCGTCGTGGTGGACGAGTTCTCGACGACGGAAGGACGGCACCACCGACTACGCCGAACGGATGCCCACCTGCACACGCACACAGCACCCACCACGCCGTCTTTTCACGCAGCCAACCCACCAGCTTTTCACACGGCTAATCCGCCCCATCGCGCTCGCAGGCTTTCCGCACGCCCCGTGCAGTCCGGTGTCTTCGTGTTCTCCCCGTATGGCCTGCCCGGAGGGATACCATGCTTTTCTGGGGGGCGCAAGCACGCTTTTCGCTTGCGCCCCCCAGAAAAGCATGGTCGTCTTTGACAGGTCATGCGGGGGGAACACGACCGCTCTTGCTCTTCCTCCTCCTTGGCGGCCTGCCTGTCCGGCGAGGACTCTTTTGGTTCTTACCTGGATCCGTACCGCACCTGATATTCCCCGGCTCGGTGCGCGATCTTGGTATGAAGAGCGGCCGAGAGGCCCCCAAGGAGGAGGAAAAGAAAGGGCGGTCGTGTTCTCCTCCCCGCACGGCCTGCCGGAGGCGATCATGTTCGTCGGGGGGTGTCAAGCGAAGAGCGTGCTTGACACCCCCCGACGAACATGATCGGGCTGCGCCCAGGCCGTACGGGGAGGAGAACACGAAGGCACCGGTATGCGCACTAGGTGCGGCACTACCTCGTGCAAAAGCGCACCGGGTGCGGCACTGCTACGTGCAAAAGCGCACTGGGTGCGTCACCGCTGCGCGCAAAAGTGCGGGAGGTGTGCTGGCCTCACGTCGCCGTGAAGAATTCCACGAGCAGTCGGTTGACCTCGGCCGGTCGTTCGAGGAAGCCGTAGTGGCCGGCGTCGGCCACCTCCTCGTACCGCGCCCCGGGAATGGCCTCGGCGACCTCCCGCGCCAAGTACGGCGGCAGCACGCGGTCGTCGGTGAAGCCCACCACCAGGCACGGCACGGTGATGGCGCGGTAAGCGTCGAGCCGGCTGTCGTACTCGTCGAGCTCCAGCTGCGCCCGCACGCCCGCGCCCAGCGCCGAACCGGTGAACGCGAAGACGTCGAGCCAGTCGCGCGCGGTCACCGGGTCGCGCAAGGTCGCGGGGGAGAGGTTGAGGACCGCGTTGACCGCCGCGTGGTAGGGGCCCGGCAGGGTGATGCCGTTGTCGTGCAGCGCCCGCTCCCCCCGGGACAGGGACACCTGCACCGGGTCGGTGCGGCCGGCGGTGGCGAGCAGGGCGGCCCGCCGGACCAGGTCGGGCCGGGCCAGGGCGAGTTCCTGCGCCACCCGCGCGCCCAGGGACGTGCCGACGACGTGGGCCGGCCCGCCGAGGTGCTCGATCAGCGCGGCCGTGTCGCCGACCAGGTCCTCGACCTTCATCCCGGACGCGCACTCGTCGGTCGGCGGGACGCCCCTGTTGTCGAACGTCGCGACCCGGAAACCGGCCTCGCGCAGGGCGGGCGCCTGGTGCGAGTGCCACACCCGGCCGGGGCCGCCGGTGCCCATCACCAGCACGACCAGGTCGCCGTCGCCCTCGACGCGGTAGCTGAGGGTGATCCCGTTGAGCGCGGCTGTCGGCATGACCGGCAGGTTAGCGAATCGCGGCCCGGCGCGTCCGCCGCCGGCGCGCGGGGGCTAGGGTTCGGCCCATGCGCCGAGCGATCTTCTCCGGGTCCACGTTCGAGGAGCAGGTCGGTTACGCGCGGGCCGTGGTGGACGGCGACTGGGTGCACGTCTCGGGCACCACCGGGTTCGACTACTCGACCATGACGATCGCCGACGACGTGGTGGCGCAGGCCGAGCAGTGCCTGGCCAACATCGGCGCGGCGCTGGCCGAGGCCGGGTGCGGGTTCGCCGACGTGGTGCGGGTGCGGTACTTCCTGCCCGACGCGGCGGACTTCGAGCCGTGCTGGCCGGCGCTGCGCGCGGCCTTCGGCGAGGTGCGCCCGGCGGCGACGATGCTGGTGTGCGGCCTGGCCGACCCGCGGATGCGGATCGAGGTCGAGGTCACCGCGCGGCGCGGGGCCCGCTAGCCGGCCACTCGATCACCGGGCAGCGGTCCATCACCACGTCGAGCCCGGCCGCGGTGGCGCGCTCGTAGGCCGCCTCGTCGACCACGTCGAGCTGGAACCACACGGCCTTCGCGCCGATCGCCACCGCTTCGTCGGCGAACCGCCCGGCGGCCTCGGAGCGGCGGAAGACGTCCACGCAGTCCACCGGGAACGGGATGTCGGCCAGCGTCGGGTAGCCCTGCTCGCCGAGCACCGGCTCCGCGTCGGGGTGCACCGGGACGATCCGCTTGCCGCGCCGCTGGAGGAACCTCGCCACGCCGTGGGCCGCGCGGTGCGGGTGGTCGGCCAGGCCGACGACGGCCCACGTGTCGCAGCCGGCCAGGATGCGCCGGATCTTCCCGGGCTCGCCCCACGGTTCGGTCATGCCGACAGCCTAGGTCGGCGAACGGGGACGGCCGGTGTGCCGCCGCCCACCCCGGGCGCCGCGCGGCGGCCCGCCGGACCGCCGCGCGGAGCCGGCCCGCGGCGCTCAGGGGCGCGCCAGCCCGCAGCCCGGGGCGTGCAGGTCGATCCGGCCGCCGCCGGGCAGGCACGGCACGATCTGGTAGGTCTGCTGCGCGTAGCCGATGCCGGGCCGCACGGTGATCGTGCCGGTCGGGTCGACCTCGCACGGGTTGTTGGTCGTGCACCGGCCGCCGCTCTCGTTGCCGGTGTTGTTCACCCCGACCACCGCGCCGGAGGCCACGTCGACCACCGGCGAGCCGGACGTGCCGCCGATGATGTCGCACGACGCCGTGTAGCGGATGGAGTCGTTCCACGTCCAGGCGCCCTCGCGCAGCTGGTGGACGAACCCGTCGGCCCGGCACGAGTAGATCTTCTGCCAGTACCCCGAGACCACGCGGATGTCGATGCCGGCGGTCGGGTGCTGCGGCGACAGCGTCAGCGCCCGCGTGCCCATGCCCTCGACCTGCTCGTACGTGGTGGTCAGCCGGTAGAGCGCGGCGTCGGTGCCGGTCATCGTCGCGTAGAGCAGGCGTTCGGCGCGCAACGTGCCCAGCGTCCCCTTGCCGCTGCGCTCCAGCAGCGTGAACGCCCGGTCGGCCGCCTGGTCGACGAGCACCTCGCGGTCGGCCATCAGCTTCACGCAGTGCCCGTTGGTGAGCACCAGCGCCCGGTCCGACGGCTGCGAGGTGGGCGTCCGGACCACCGAGCCCGAGCAGTTGTTCAACGCCACGATCCCGGTGAAGTCCACCGCGGTGGGCTCCGCGGCCCGCGCCGGGGCCACCAGGACGGTCAGGAAGAGCACGGTGGCGAGCACCGCGCCCGGCAAACGCTTGGCCATCAGTCGAATCCTCCTCGAGAGTCCGGGGCATCCAACCAGCAGCCTGTCACCGTGCGTGCACGACACGCTACGGCGGGGAGTCGGTATCACCGTTCTGCGGGACATCGCGCAGCGGACCCGGCGGCGTCCGGCAGTTCGCCGGCGTGGCGGGGTGGCCGGACCGGGTTCGCCACCGGGGTCGTCCCGCCGACCCGCGCGGTGGGGTCGCAGCCGGGCCGCGCCCGGACCCGGTCACCGGTCACCGGGCCGGTCCGGGGTGGACGGTGCGCGGCGAGTCGCGGTCCGCCCCGGACCGCCGCGCCGCGCCCGGCCGGGACCGGCGATCACCGCGCCCGTCCCGGCGCCGCTCACGCGTCCAGCCGGAAGTCCGGGTCGGCCGCGAGCCGCGGGGCGCCCGCCCGCGCGTCCCGCGCCGACCCCGAGTAGTCCCAGTCGACCGACTGCCAGCGGGTGAACTGGTCGAGCGCCCACGCGCCGGACTGGCGGGAACCGTTGCCGGACTTGCCGTTCCCGCCGAACGGCAGGTGCGCCTCCGCGCCGGGGGTCGAGCTGTTCACGCTCACCACCCCCGCGTCGACGCCCGTGCGGAACGCGAACACCTTGGCCGGGTCGGTGGTGTGGATGGCGCTGGAGAGCCCGTAGCCCGGCAGGTTCGCCAGCTCGACGGCCTCGTCCAGCGCCCGGTAGGTCGTCACGCCCACCAGCGGGCCGAACGTCTCGTGCCGGAACAGCTCGTCGTCGGGCCGCACGCCGTCGACGATCACCGGGTGGTAGAACAGCCCGCCGTCCGGGTCGCCGAGGAAACCCTTGCGGGGGTTGGTCTCGGTGATCCGGCCGACGCCGGTCGACCCGTGCGCGCGGTGGTGGTCGCGGATCCAGCCGAGGTACTTCTCGAAGTCCACCGCGAACCTGCCGTCCAGCACCGGCCCGTACAGCACGTCGCCGAACGGGTCACCCACGACGGCGTCCTCCGTCGCCGCCGCGAACCGGCGCAGGAACTCGTCGTGCACCGACTCGTGGACGATCACCGTGCCCAGCGACGTGCAGCGCTGCCCGCCCGTGCCGAACCCGGAGGACAGCGCGCCCCGCACGGCCAGGTCCAGGTCCGCGTCCTCGGCGATCACCATCGGGTTCTTGCCGCCCAGCTCCAGGCACGGCGACTGGAGGTGCCGCCCGCACAGCTCGCCGATGAGCGCGCCCACCCCGGACGAGCCGGTGAAGCCGACCTTGTCCACCAGGCGTCGCTCCAGCGCCAGCTCCAGCCCGTGGTAGGTCTGCGACCCCTCGGCGTGCACCAGGTTCAGCACGCCCTCGGGCAGCCCGGCCGAGGCGAACAGGTCGTGCAGGGCCCGCGCGGAGGCGGCGGAGTACTCGGCGGGCTTCCACACCGCGGTGTTCCCGCACAGCAGCGCCGGCACGACGTGCCGGGACGGCCCGGCCACCGGGGAGCTGCCCGCCGTCACCACCGCCGCCACGCCCACCGGGTCGCGGAAGGTGAGCAGCTGCTTGCCCGGCACCTCCGAGGGCACCGTCCGCCCGTGCAGCCGGCGGCCCTCGCCGGCGAAGAACGCGCAGGTGTCGACGACCTCCCGCACCTCGTCGCGCGCCTCGGCCAGCGGCTTGCCGATCTCGCGGGTCACGGTCCGGGCCAGCGCCTCGGCGTTGGCCGCCACCAGCCGGCCGATGTCGGCCACCACCTGCCCGCGCACCGGCGCGGGCACCGCGGCCCACGCGGGCTGGGCCTGCTTGGCGCGCCGGGCGGCCTCGGCGAACTCCGGCGCGCCCGCCAGCTCGACGCGGGCCACGACGTCGTTGAGGTCGGCGGGGTTCGTGGAGACGTAGGTCATGGCCCTCAGCGTGGTGTGCCCGGCGGGGGGTGCCAAGCGCCCGCCGGGTGAACCTCCGCGCCCGCGGTCGCCGGCGGACCCGGCGATCTCCCGGAGTGCGGAAAACCGTTGCGGCGACCCGGGTTCGCCGTGCGCGGACCCACCACCGCGCGGGCTACTCGCCCTTCGCGCCGTCGGCCAGCTCCCGCAGGAGGTCCAGGTGCCCGACGTGCCGCGCGGTCTCCTGGACGAGGTGGGCGAGCACCCAGCGCACGGTCCGCCCCCGGCCGTCGTGGTCGCCGCGCGTCCGGTCGCCGGCGGCCAGCCCGGCCAGCGCCTTCGCCGACAGCTCCCACTCGGCGCGGTACTCGGCGACCACCGACTCGACCGTGTCCTCGTCGTGCAGCTGCCAGGAGGCGTCCGCGTCCGCGCCCCACAGCGACGGCAGCTCGGCGCCGCCCGCCTCGATGGACAGCCACCACCGCTCGACCGCCGTCAAGTGCTTGAGCACGCCCAGCGCGCTCACCACCGGCGAGGTCGGGATCGGCGTCGCCGCGGCCCGCTCGCGGTCGAGCCCCTCGACCTTCGACACCGCCGTGATCCGGAGGAATCCCAGGAAGTCCGTCAGCAGCCGCAGCTCGTCCTCCGCCGCCGCGGCCGGCCACACCCTATTCGAACTCATGTTCGGACCCTACGGCGCCGCCGGGGCGGTGCGCCGGGCGGGGCTCCGGCCGCGCGCCGCCGGCGCGTCAGGCGCCCCGCGCGGTGAACCCCCTGGACGGCTTGGTGGATCCCGGCCCGAAACCGTCCACTTCGGACACTCGGACGCCGCGGTCTCGCGCGGGGGCAGGGCCTTGGCTTACCGGGCGGGCCGCTCGGCTCGCCCTGGTCGATCGCGCGCGGCACGACGTCCGCCGGGTGGTTGCGCACCGCTTCGACGTCGACGCCCGGCGGCGGGGGTCGGCCGTCCGAACGCGACCTCCGGCGTGCGGGGTCCGGTCGCCCTCGGCGGGCGCGGGCGCGGAAAACGCATGTGCGGCGGCGGGAGGGGCGCTGGTAACGTGGAGCGCGGCGTGTGTGGGCAGACGTGAGGCTGGAGCCACTCCCCGGCAGACGGGTGGCGTGATCCGCCGCGGGGTGGGGGCACCCCTGACCACGAGGCAGTGCGACCGAACCACCGCATGACGCGTGTGCGCGTCCTTGTGCGCCGAGCCGGGCGGCGGGAGCGAGGACTTGCGATGTCACGTTCGTCGTTGACCGAACAGCTGGCCGACCTGCGCCGCGCCTACACCGGCGAGAACCTGAGCCAGGCCGTCCCGGCGGTCCGGGCCGTCCTGCACGACCTGCCCGCCGACCGGCGGGAACGGGTGGTGGACGCCCTGCGCGGCCGGGCCGACGCGCGCGGGCTGTTCCTGCCCGACGCGCCGACCGACGACCAGCGCGCGCTGGAGTGCGTGGTGCTGCAGACCGCGACCGACGCGTCGGCCCACCTCCAGCTGCGCCCGCCGGCGTCCATGCTGCGCCCGGCGCACGTGTTCCGCGCCGTGGAGCCCGCCGACCGGCCGCGCCTGCACCTCGCCGAGCACGCCCTCGGTCCGCTGCTGTACGAGCTGCTGCCGCGGCACGAGGACCGGTGGGTCGCCGGCGTCGCCGGGCTGCGGGTGCGGCGCCACCCCAGGTCGGTGGAGGTCCGGCTGCTCGACCTGGACGCGGGCGTCGTCCTGGCCGGCGTGGACGACCGGGCCTGGGCCGCGGGCATGACCTACGTCCGCACCCTGCTCAAGGGGCGGGACCTGCACGGGCCGTTCGCGGAGGGCCCGCTGAGCGACGCCGAGCGCGAGCACCTGGCGGAGTTCCCGCGGCCGACCGGGCTGGGCAGCGCGGTGCTGCGCCGCTACCACCTGTTCACCGCCGCGCCCTGGCTGCGGTCCCTGCCGCAGCTCGACCGGTGGTGGCTGGAGTGGCCGGAGAGCCTGGGCGTGGCGGCGGTCGCGGACCGGCTGCTGCACCCGGTGTTCGGCCTGCCCCGCGCCGTGGAGGCGCCCAGCCCGGCGGGCGGCCTCGGGCTCACCACCGGGTGGCACGACCTGTACCTGCGGGAGGTCGACCCGCCGGACCCGGCCAAGGAGGAGGCGCTCGGCGCGGTGGAGTGGCCCGAGGGCGTCACCGGCTGGTGGGAACCGCCGCAGGAGGCGGTCCGCTGAGGGGCTCCGCAGGGGGCTCCGCAGGGGGCTCCGCAGGGGGCTCCGCCGACGGGCGCGCGGGCGGTCCCGGCCGGGACCGCCCGCGCGCGCATTCGGCCGGTGCGCGGCACCCGTTCGACGGCGTTCACCCGGTGGTCGTGATCACGGGACCGAGGGTCGGTCGGGCGTCCGCCACGCAGGTAGACTGCCCTTTCGCCCGGTGCGGACGCGGCGGGCGCAGACCAGGACGACCACGAGGAGGACCCCGGTGACCCAGCAGGCTGCTGAGGCCCGGTCCGAGGACCGCAGCGCGCCGCGCCGCGTGCTCGTCGCCGAGGACGAGGCCCTCATCCGCCTGGACCTCGTCGAGATGCTCCGCGAGGAGGGCTACGAGGTCGCCGGGCAGGCCGCCGACGGCGACGAGGCGGTCGTGCTGGCCGAGCAGCTGCGGCCCGACCTGGTCATCATGGACGTCAAGATGCCCAAGGTGGACGGCATCGAGGCCGCCGGCGCGATCGCGGCCAAGCGCATCGCCCCGGTCGTCATCCTGACCGCGTTCAGCCAGCGCGAGCTGGTGGAGCGGGCCCGCGACGCGGGCGCGATGGCCTACCTGGTCAAGCCGTTCGCCAAGCGCGACCTGGTGCCCGCGATCGAGCTGGCGATGAGCCGCTTCGCCGAGCTGCAGGCGCTGGAGAACGAGGTCGCCGGGCTGACCGAGCGGCTGGAGACCCGCAAGGTCGTGGAGCGGGCGAAGGGCCTGCTGATGGCCAAGCAGGGCCTGTCGGAGCCGGAAGCCTTCCGCTGGGTGCAGCGCACCGCGATGGACCGCCGCACGACCATGAAGGCCGTCGCCGAAGCGGTCATCGAAAACTTCGGCTGAGATACCTGTTCGGTTATCGGACGCACTGTGCCGACCATTGTTGGTTACAGCGCGCATTGGGGGCGTGACCTGCGGCTATTTGAGCTGGATTTAAGACTGTTAACGTGTACGGATTTGCCCGTGACTACCGTCACGATGTGGACACAGAGCAGGAAGACCACCTGTTCACCGAACACAACTGAAGCTACGTTCCTGCCCTAACCCAAGCCCTCGTGCGAGGGCTCCGCCTACCGGCGGGCTGGTTGGTCATGGGAGGTATTCCGGTGTCAGGAGCACGACTCGGCCGAGTTCTGGGGCTGGCGGCGGCCACGTCGCTCGCGCTCGCGGCTTGCGCCGGCGGCGGTGGCGGCGGCAACGGCGGCGACGCCTCGTCGGTCAAGATCGGGTTCATGGGGGACCTCACCGGCGAGAACTCGGCCATCGTGATCCCGCCCTACAACGGCGCGAAGATGGCGATCGACGAGTACAACGCCAAGAACCCCAAGATCAAGATCGAACTCATCAAGTACGACAGCCAGGGCAAGGCGGACCAGGCCACCTCGCTGCTCGCCCAGGCCGTCAACACCGACAAGATCGTCGCCCTCATCGGGCCGGCCTTCTCCGGTGAGTCCAAGGCGATCGGCGGCACGCTGGAGGAGAGCAAGATCCCCAGCATCTCGCCGTCCGCCACGAACTCCGGCCTGGCCGGCAACGGGTGGAAGTACTGGCACCGCGTCGTCGCCAACGACAACGACCAGGGCCCGCAGGTCGCGGACTTCCTGCTGACCGCGAAGAGCCCGAAGAAGGCTTTCGTCCTGTCCGACGACCAGGAGTACAGCGTCGGCCTCGCCGAGGCGGTCACCAAGACGTTCAAGGACAAGGGCGTCGAGGTCGAGACCGACAAGTTCGCCCAGGCCGCGTCGGACTACTCCTCCACGGTCACCAAGGTCAAGGCTTACAACCCGGACCTGATCTTCTTCGGCGGCTACTACGCGCAGGGCGGCCGACTGCTCAAGCAGCTCCGCGACAACAACGTGACCACGCTGTTCGCCTCCGGCGACGGCTCGCTGGACCAGCAACTGGTCTCCGGCGCCGGTGAGCAGGCCGCCGAGGGCGCCGTCATCGCGTGCCCGTGCAACATCCCGTCGGCCGACGCCACCGGCACGGCCAAGGCGTTCTACGACAACTACAAGAAGACCGTCGGCTCGGACCCGGCCATCTACTCGACCGAGGGCTTCGACGCCGCGACCGCCTACATCAAGGCCGTCGAGGAGGGCAAGACGACCTCCGAGGACATCAACAACTTCCTGTCCTCGGTGAGCTTCGAGGGCGCCTCCAAGCCCATCAAGTTCAAGGCGAACGGTGAGCCGGAGAACAACTCCATCTTCGTGTACCAGGTGAAGGGCGGTGTCCTCAAGCTGCTCGGCAAGTCGTCCGAGGCCAAGCTCGGGGGCTGATCTCCGGGACGGTTTTCACCAGGTCAGGCAGTGCTGGGGAGCGGGCGTGCCGCCGAGGCGTCGGCGGCTCCCGCTCCCCACCCCTATGGCGAAGAAGTTCTCCCCCGCCCCGTCTCGTGAGGCAACCTGTCATGCTTGATGATTTCCTCAACCAGTTCCTACCCAGCACGGTGGGTGGACTGGTGATCGGCTCGATCTACGCGCTGATCGCCCTGGGCTACACGATGGTCTACGGCGTGCTGCGCCTGATCAACTTCGCGCACTCCGAGATCTTCATGATCGGCACGTTCGCGTCGCTGGTGACCCTGCTCGCGATCGCGCCGACGGCCCCGTTCACCGGGCTCGCCCTCGTCGGCGTCCTGCTGTTGCTGATACTGGTCTCCGCGGTCGCCTCCGGCGCGTCCGCGGTGCTGCTCGAAGCCGTGGCCTACCGGCCGCTGCGCAAGCGGGGCGCGACCCGCCTCGCCGCCCTGATCTCCGCGATCGGCGCGTCGCTGTTCCTGCAGGAGCTGTTCGGCCTGTTCGTGATCGAGTGGCTGATCGACAAGCCGGGCCGCAACCAGGCTTCGGCGCCCCGCATCGTGGCCCGCGACGTCCTGTTCAAGATCGGCAACGCCGAGGTCCGCCTCGACCACGTCATCGTCGTCGTCGCGGCGGTGATCGTGATGGTCGCGCTGGACCGGCTGGTGAACAAGACCCGGATCGGCCGCGGCATCCGCGCCACGGCCCAGGACCCCGAGGCCGCCGTCCTGATGGGCGTGAGCATCGACAACATCGTCCGGGTCACGTTCCTCCTCGGCGGCGCGATGGCCGGTGTGGCCGGCGCCCTCTACGTCATGGAGATCGAGAACACCAACTACATGATCGGCTTCGTCCTGGGCATCAAGGCGTTCACCGCGGCGGTGCTCGGCGGCATCGGCAACCTGCGCGGCGCCCTGATGGGCGGGATCGTGCTCGGCCTCGTCGAGAACTGGGGCGCCATCTTCCTCGGTTCCGAGTGGAAGGACGTCATCGCGTTCACCGTCCTGGTGGTCGTCCTGATGTTCCGCCCGACCGGCATCCTCGGCGAATCCCTTCAGAAGGCACGCGCATGAAAGGCGACGCAGTGACGAGGGAAGACAACCCCACCAAGCGCGGTCGCCTCGCCGGGATCGGGCACGGGATCGACCGCCTGCGGGAGTGGTGGGAGAACGCGAAGGTCTGGCAGCGCTACCTGGTCTACATCCTCCTGGTGGTCGGCGCGCTGATCCTGCCCTCGCCGGCCATCGGGTCGTTCATGTCGCCCGGCTCGGACTGGACGACCGTGCTGATCTACCCGATCGGCACCTACATCCTGCTGGCGGTCGGCCTGAACGTGGTCGTCGGCCAGGCGGGCCTGCTCGACCTCGGGTTCGTCGCGTTCTTCGCGATCGGCGGCTACTCGGTCGCCTACTACGGGGTCAACCACGGCTGGAACTACTGGGCGACGGTCGCCTTCGGGATCATCCTGGCGGCCGTGTCGGGCGTCATCCTCGGCGCGCCGACGCTGCGGCTGCGCGGTGACTACCTGGCGATCGTGACGCTGGGCTTCGGCGAGATCGTCCGCATCACCGCGAACAACACCGACGAGATCGGCGGCGCGCGCGGCATCGCGGGCATCCCGCACCCGCCGCCCATGTTCGGCACGAAGTTCGGCATCCTCGCCGCACCGTACTACTACCTGATCGTCGCCGCCATCGTGCTGGTCATCATCTTCTCGGTGCGGTTGCAGAAGAGCCGGGTCGGCCGGGCCTGGGCGGCGATCCGGGAGGACGAGGACGCGGCCGAGCTGATGGGCGTGCCGACGTTCAAGTTCAAGCTGCTGGCGTTCGCCATCGGCGCCATGATCGGCGGCCTGGCGGGCGGCATCTACGCCGGCAAGGCCAACTTCATCGAGCCGAACACGTTCCCGTTCATCCTGTCCGCGACGATCCTCGCCGCGGTCGTGCTGGGCGGCTCGGGCAACCTGCCGGGCGTGATCGTGGGCGCGTTCCTCATCGGCTGGCTGCCCGAGCGGTTCCGGGACTTCTCGGAGGCCCGCATCCTGATCTTCGGCGGCGTGCTGGTGCTGATGATGGCGCTGCGGCCGGAGGGGCTGCTGCCCTCGCGCCGGCGCAAGGCGGAACTACACGAGGGAACGGGCGGGATGGGCACCATGGGTGCCGAGGTCCCCGGGCCGGACACGGATGTCCCGACGACGGAGGCGGCCAAGTGAGCACCCCTGTCCTCCAGCTGGACGGCGTGACGATGCGCTTCGGCGGCGTCACGGCACTGCGCGAAGCGCGCATCAGCATCGCGGAAGGCGAGATCTTCGCCCTGATCGGCCCGAACGGCGCGGGCAAGACCACGGTCTTCAACGTGGTCACCGGCGTCTACCAGCCGACCGAGGGCCAGGTCCTGTTCCGGGGCAGCCGGATCGACGGCGCCAAGCGGTTCAGGATCACCAAGCAGGGGATCGCCCGCACGTTCCAGAACATCCGGCTGTTCCACAACATGTCGGCGCTGGAGAACGTGATGGTCGGCGCGGACGCGCACCACCGGACCGGCGCGGTCGCGGCCACCCTGAACCTGCCGTGGCACCGCAAGGAGGAGCGGCGCGGACGCGAGCTGGCGCGGGAGCTGCTCGACTTCGTGGGCATCTCCGGCCGCATGAGCGAGACGGCGAAGAACCTGCCGTACGGCGACCAGCGCCGGCTGGAGATCGCCCGCGCGCTGGCCACCGACCCGAAGCTGCTGCTGCTCGACGAGCCCGCGGCCGGCATGAACCCGGCGGAGAAGGAAGCGCTGCAGCAGCTCATCCGGAAGATCCGCGACGGCGGTCGGACCGTGCTGCTGATCGAGCACGACATGAGCCTGGTCATGGGCGTGAGCGACCGCGTCGCGGTGCTCGACTTCGGCCAGCTGATCGCAGAAGGGCTGCCGCAAGAGGTGCAGAACGACCCGAAGGTCATCGAGGCGTACCTGGGGGTGTCCGAAGATGCTTCTTGAGCTCCACGACATCCACGTCCACTACGGCAAGATCGCCGCGATCAAGGGCATCAGCCTGGAGGTCAACGAGGGCGAGATCGTCTCCCTGATCGGCGCGAACGGCGCCGGCAAGACGACGACCCTGAAGACGATCTCCGGCCTGCGCCCGCTCAGCAGCGGCAAGGTGATCTTCAACGGCGAGGACATCTCCAAGCTGGCCGGCCACAAGCGGGTGCAGCTGGGCATCGGCCAGTCACCGGAGGGCCGGGGCGTGTTCCCCGGCATGACGGTGCAGGAGAACCTGCTGATGGGCGCGTACACCCGCAAGGACGACCTGAGCGCCGACCTGGCCGAGGTCTACGAGCTGTTCCCGCGCCTGGCGGAGCGCAAGACCCAGTTCGGCGGCACCATGTCCGGCGGCGAGCAGCAGATGATCGCCATCGGCCGGGCGCTGATGACCAAGCCGAAGGTCCTCCTGCTGGACGAGCCGTCGATGGGCCTGGCCCCGATGCTCATCGCGCAGATCTTCGAGATCATCAAGGAGATCAACAAGCGCGGCACGACGGTCCTGCTGGTGGAGCAGAACGCCCAGCAGGCCCTCAAGCTCTCCGACCGCGCCTACGTCCTGGAGACCGGCCGGGTGGTCAAGTCCGCCCCCGGCCTGGACCTGCTGGACGACCCGCAGGTCCGAGCGGCCTACCTGGGCGGCCACTGACCGCCCGGCGCAGGACCACCGAGGCCCGTCGACCCCCCGGGGGTCGGCGGGCCTCGCCGCACCGGACCGCGCGGCGCGGCGCCCGAGCCCGCGGCGGACGCGGGCCGACCGGCCCGGCGGCCTCACTGGCTGAGCAGGATCTCCGTGCTCGACCGGTCCTGCAGGTCCGTCAGCGTCGGCCCGCCGAACACCCGCAGCGCGAGCGGCTTGGCGTCCTCGGGCAGGTCGTAGTAGACGTCGTACTCCAGCCGCACGTTCGCGCCCAGGTCCAGCACCTCGGGCTGCCGCTTGATCGTCATGGCCTGCGCGTCGACCGCGTGCTCGACCTTCTTGTCGTCCACCAGCACGTGCTTGCGGGCGTCGAACGAGACGCTGCTGCGCCCGTTGTTGACCACGCTCATCCGCACCCGGACGAACTGCCCCCTGGCCTCGAACTCGGCGTGGCTGCCCACCAGCGCGTCCATCCCGGTGGTCAGCCCGAGCAGGGTGAACGCCGTGTCGCCCTCGGAGGCGGTCGGCAGGTGCAGGATCCTCTCGTCCGGCCGGGCCGTCACGCTGGGCACGGGGTAGACCGCCGCCGCCGAGGTGGCCGGGGTCGAGGTCGCCGGCGTCCCGGCGCACCCCGCCACCGCGACCGCGACCGCCGCGACCGCCGCCGCCAGGGCCGCCGACCTCATGCCCGGCTCCCGGGTGTGGCCTCCCGCAGGAAGCACGTCAGCCGCGCCGTGCAGCTGCGCCGCCCCTGGTCGTCGCTGATCACGATCTCGTAGGTCGCCGTGGACCGGCCCCGGTGGACGGGCGTGCACACCCCCGTCACGAGTCCCTCGGTCACGCCCCGGTGGTGCGTGCACGACAGCTCCAGCCCCACCGCGATCCGCTCCGGCGCGGCGTGCATGGCCGCGGCGATCGACCCCAGCGTCTCCGCCAGCACCGCGTTCGCGCCGCCGTGCAGCAACCCGTACGGCTGGCGGTTGCCCTTCACCGGCATGGTGCCGACGAGGTGGTCGGCATCCCATCGGGTGATTTCAATGCCCATCCTGGTGGTGAGCTGCTCGTGCTCGACGGCTCGGTCGGCGCCGGGGATGTCCTGCGGTGCTGCGCTCACGTGCTGCTCCACTCGGTGCATGACTGTCGGACCTTCACCCTAGACTCGCCCCGTGAGCACTTCAGAAGCCTCCCGCCTGCTGCTGGTCGACGGCCACTCGATGGCCTACCGGGCGTTCTTCGCGCTGCCCAAGGAGAACTTCCAGACCGGCACGGGCCAGACCACCAACGCGGTCTACGGCTTCACGTCGATGCTCATCAACCTGCTGCGCGACGAGCAGCCCACGCACGTGGCGGTGGCGTTCGACGTCTCGCGCAAGACCTTCCGCACCGACGCCTACGCGGAGTACAAGGCCGGCCGCAGCGCGACGCCGGACGAGTTCCGCGGGCAGGTCAGCCTCATCAAGGACGTGCTGGGCACGCTCAACATCCCCACCTTGGCGAAGGAGGACTACGAGGCCGACGACGTCATCGCGACGCTCACCACCCAGGCCACCGACCTCGGCTACGAGGTCCTCATCTGCACCGGCGACCGGGACGCCCTGCAGCTGGTCAACGACCGGGTGACGGTGCTCTACCCGGTCAAGGGCGTGTCCGAGATGGCCCGCTACACCCCCGAGCTGGTGCTGGAGAAGCAGGGCGTCGAACCCGCCCGGTACGCCGACTACGCGGCGGTGCGCGGCGACTCCTCCGACAACCTGCCCAACACCCCCGGCGTCGGCCCGAAGACGATCGTGAAGCTGCTCAACCGGTTCGGCTCGCTCGACGGCCTGATCGACCACGTCGACGAGGTGCCCGGCAGGGTCGGCGAGGCCCTGCGCGCCAACCTGCCCAACATCATGCTCAACCGGCAGCTCACCGAGCTGGTCCGGGACGTGGAGCTGCCGGTCGGCCCGGCGGAGCTGGCGACCCGGCCGTGGGACCGCGACGCGGTGCACCGCCTGTTCGACGAGCTGGAGTTCCGCGTCCTGCGCGACCGGCTGTTCGCGACGCTGTCCACCGCCGAGCCCGAGGCCGAGGAGGGCTTCGAGGTCACCGGCGGCGCCGTGGCCCCCGGCGAGCTGGCGGCCTGGCTCGACGCCCACGCCCGGTCCGGCCGCGTCGGCCTGGCGCCGCGCGTGGTCGGCGGCGACCTGGAGGGCATCGCCCTGGCCGGCGGCGAGGGCGGCTACGTCGAGGTCGCCACCCTCACCGAGGAGGACGAGAACGCGCTCGCCGCGTGGCTGGCCGACGAGGCGGTCCCCAAGGCCGGGCACGACCTCAAGCTCCCGCTGCGGGTGCTGCGCGCGCGCGGCTGGAAGCTGGCCGGCCTGACCAGCGACACCGCACTCGCGGCCTACCTCGTCCGGCCCGGCCAGCGCAGCTTCGCGCTGGACGACCTCGCCCTGCGCTACCTCCAGCGGGAGCTGCGGGCCGAGGAGCCCGACGACGGCCAGCTGTCCCTGCTCGCCGACGAGGACGAGGAGCGGCAGAAGACCGCGCAGGCGGCGATCGTCCGCGCGTTCGCGGTGTCCGAGCTGGCCGACGCGCTGGACGCGCAGCTGGCCGAGACCGGCCAGGACACCCTGCTGGCGACCCTGGAGCTGCCGCTGATGGCCGTGCTGGACGAGGTCGAGGCGGTCGGCATCGCGATCGACTCCGAGCACCTCGCGGCGCTGGAGGCGCACTTCGCCGCGGGGGTCAAGCAGGCGGCGCAGGACGCGTACGCGGTGATCGGCAAGGAGATCAACCTCGGCTCGCCCAAGCAGCTGCAGGCGGTGCTGTTCGACGAGCTGAAGATGCCGAAGACGAAGAAGACCAAGACCGGCTACACCACCGACGCGGACGCCCTGCAGAACCTCTACGAGCAGACCGAGCACCCGTTCCTGCAGCACCTGCTGGCGCACCGGGACGTGACGCGGCTGAAGTCGACGGTGGACGGCCTGCTCAAGTCGGTGGCCGACGACGGCCGCATCCACACCACGTTCCACCAGACCATCGCGGCGACCGGGCGGCTGTCCTCGACCGACCCGAACCTGCAGAACATCCCGATCCGCACCGAGGAGGGCAGGCGCATCCGCCAGGCGTTCGTCGTCGGCCCCGGCTACGCGGAGCTGATGACGGCCGACTACAGCCAGATCGAGATGCGGATCATGGCGCACCTGTCGGAGGACGCGGGCCTGATCGAGGCGTTCCGGTCGGGGGAGGACCTGCACACGTTCGTCGCCTCGCGCGCGTTCTCGGTGCCCACCGCGGAGGTGACCGCCGAGCAGCGCCGCCGCGTCAAGGCGATGTCCTACGGGCTGGCGTACGGCCTGTCGGTCTACGGCCTGGCGCAGCAGCTGCGCATCTCGGCGGAGGAGGCGCGGGAGCAGATGGAGGCGTACTTCGCGCGGTTCGGCGGGGTGCGCGACTACCTGCACGCGATCGTGGAGGACGCCCGGGGCAAGGGCTACACCGAGACCATCCTCGGCCGCCGCCGCTACCTGCCCGACTTGAACAGCGACAACCGGCAGCGCCGGGAGATGGCCGAGCGGATGGCGCTCAACGCGCCGATCCAGGGCTCCGCGGCGGACATCATCAAGGTGGCGATGCTGGGCGTGTTCCGCGCGCTGCAGGAGTCCGGGCTGCGGTCGCGGATGCTGCTGCAGGTGCACGACGAACTGGTGCTGGAGATCGCCGAGGGCGAGCGCGAGGCGGTGGAGGCGCTCGTGCGGGAGCAGATGGGCCGGGCCTACGAGCTGTCGGTGCCGATGGAGGTCTCCGTCGGCGTCGGCCGGTCCTGGGACGACGCGGCGCACTGAGCGGTGGCCGGGCCGGGGGCGGGTGACCACCCCCCGGCCCTTGAGGGCGCGACCGCCCGTGCGGCCCGCGAGCCCGGTGGCGGCTTGCGCCGGTGCCGCCGATGACCACAATCGAGTGATGCGACGGGTACTGGGGTCGGTCTTCGCCCTGATCCTGCTGTTCGCCCTGCCGGTGGCCGCCGCGCCGGTCGCTCCGCCGGCCCCGCCGCCGGCGGCGGAGCCCGGCGGGACACCCCCGGACCGGCCGCTGCCCGGCTACGCGATCTCGAACCCGCCGCTCGCGCCGGCCCTCGTCGGCGGCGAGCCCAGCCGGGTGGAGCAGGGCGTGCACCGGCACGCCGCCTACACCGCGGAGGTCCCGCCCCGCTGGAACGGCCGGCTCGCGCTGTGGGCGCACGGCTACCGGGGCCCGTCCGCGACCCTGACCGTCGAGCCGCCGCCCCACGGCCTGCGGCAGCGGCTGCTGGACCAGGGCTTCGCGTGGGCGGCGTCGAGCTACTCCGCCAACGGCTACGACGTGAAGGCGGGCGTCGAGAGCACCCGCGACCTGGCCGGGCACTTCGCCGCGCTGGTGGGGCGGCCCCGCGACGTGTTCCTGGTCGGGGCCTCGATGGGCGGCCACGTGATCGCCCGCTCGCTGGAGCAGCACCCCGGCTCCTACCGGGGCGCGCTGGCGCTGTGCGGCGCGCTCGGCGACCACGAGCTGTTCGACTTCTTCCTCGACCACCAGCTCGTGGCGCAGGCCCTGGCCGGGGTCGACGCGTTCCCGCTGCCCGCCGACTACCTGTCGACCCGGGTGCCGCTGATCAAGGCCAACCTCGGGCTGGACGGCACGCCGAACGAACGCGGCCGGCAGTTCGCCCGGGTGGTGGTCGAGCGCAGCGGCGGCGAGCGGCCGGGCGCGCAGGCGGCCTTCGCGCACTGGCGGGACTTCCTGTTCGGCCTCCCCGCCGTGCGCACCGGCGACGACCTGGCCACCGACCCGCTCCGGATCGCGACCAACGCCTCCACCCGCTACGCGCCCACCACGCCGGTCGACCTGAACCGCGAGGTGGAGCGGGTGCCCCCGCAGGACCCGCGGGCCCGGCAGACCCCGGAGCTGACCGCCATCCCGCGCGTCGAGGGCCGCCCGAGCGCCCCGGTGCTGTCCCTGCACGGCCTGGGCGACCTGTTCGTGCCGTTCTCGATGGAGCAGCGCTACCAGCGGGAGGTGCGGGACAACGGCCGGTCCGACCTGCTGGCGCAGCGCGCGATCCGGACCGTCGAGCACTGCGAGTTCAGCCCGGCGGAGGTGGGCCGGGCCTGGGACGACCTGGTGGCCTGGGCCGACACCGGCCGGCGGCCGGCGGCGGACGTCGTGGACGACCCCGCCGCCGTGGCCGCCGCGGACTACGGGTGCCGGTTCAGCGACCCCGACGCCTACGGCACCGGCACCCGCGGGTCGTTCCCGCGCTGCTAGCGGTCGGGGCGCGGTCCACTGTGGAGGCCGCCGGGCGTTGCCCGTCGGGGTGCCGCCCGATCGGGTGCCGGGCGTGCTGCGCCGCCGGGGGCTTGCGGCGCGACGGTAGCCTTTCCCGGTGCCGCTGTTAGGAGCCGCCGACGAGTTGCCGCACCCACCGGCACGCGTGCTGGTCGCGGGCACCTCGGGCGCCGGGAAGTCGACGATGGCCAGGCGCGTCGCCGACGCCCTCGGCCTGTCCTACGTGGAGATGGACTCGCTGTTCCACGGTCCGCAGTGGACCCCGCGGCCGGAGTTCGAGGCCGACGTGCGCGAGCTGGTCGCGGGCGAGGCGTGGGCGACCGAGTGGCAGTACTCGGCGGCCCGCCCGCTGCTGCCGGCGCGGGCCGACACGCTGATCTGGCTGGACCACCCCAGGCGCACCGTGCTGCGCCGGGTGACCGTGCGCACGGTGCTGCGCCGGGCCCGCCGCCAGGTGCTGTGGAACGGCAACACCGAGCCGCCCCTGCGGACGGTGTTCACCGACCCGGAGCACCTGCTGCGCTGGGCGTGGCGGTCGCACGGCCGCAACCGCGAGCGCGTCGCGGCGCTGCTGACCGGGCGGGACGGGGAGCGCCTGGCGGTGGTGCGGCTGCGCGGGCAGCGCGAAGTGGACCGATGGTGCGCCGGGCCCCTCCGGCGCGCGGCGGAGCGGGGAGAGGAGCCGGTGCGGTGAGCGGGCGGACGGCGCTGGTGCTCGGTGGCACCGGCATGTTGACGGGCTGCGCGGACGACCTGCTGGCCCGGGGCCGGCAGGTGGTGCTGCCCTCGCGGCGCCCGCCGCGGGCGGGCGCGGCGGCGCGGGCCGCCCTGGGCCGCCGCGGGCACGTGCCGCAGCCGGG
>Ga0196958_10000048_pt1 | contig 59260 bp, 81 predicted proteins | sample S1v_10metaG_FD_148654 | JGI IMG/M metagenome (GOLD analysis project Ga0196958, IMG submission 148654) | Soil microbial communities from Anza Borrego desert, Southern California, United States - S1+v_10 | ecosystem: Environmental > Terrestrial > Soil > Desert | place: USA: California | collected... | reverse complement strand
CCGGGCGCGCCGGGCTGGCCGTCGACGCCGTCGCGGCCGGGCGCGCCGTCGCGGCCGGGCTCGCCGGCGGTGCCGTCGGTGCCCGCCGCGCCGGGTGTGCCGTCGGTGCCGTCGGTGCCGCGGCACTGCGCCGGCTCGGCCAGGCACGGCGGCGAGCGCCCGTCGACCCCGTCCTCGCCGTCCCGGCCCGCCGGACCGGGACGGCCCTGCTCGCCCTGGGCGCCGGGTTCGCCGCGCTCGCCCGGGACGGGCGGCGGCACGCTCGGGGTGCCGCCCAGCGCGCGCACCTGCTCGGCGAGCTGCTGCGCCGCGATGGCGTTGCGGTCGGCCTGGTCGCCGAGCACCCCGATGGTCACCGCCTGGTAGCCGATCATCACGGCCACGACCAGCAGGCCCACGCCGAGCGCGGCGATACCGACGCGCTGCCACCGGCGCGTGGCCGGATCGCGGGCATCCCGCACCGCCTGGTCGACGACGACATCGAGCCGGTCATCGGTGCTCACCGCGGGCCCTCCTCTCGCCGCTGGTCCTGGTCCTGGTCCTGCTGTAGTGCGCGGATCGCCGCGGTCTCCTCGGGCGTGATCTCGCCGTCGGCCGCCGCGTCGAGCAGCGCGTCGACGACACGCTGCGCGGCGTCGCGCGCCGCAGCGCGCGGCTCCCGGCGCCCGGCCCGCAGGGTGCTGACCACCAGCGCCCACGCGCCCGCCACCGCCGTGATGAGCCCTCCGAACGCCGTGACCAGCGCCGCGATGTCATCCACTCACCCCTCCTGAGGTAGTTGCGCAATAGGTGATGGGTGAGCGACGGAACGTGATTGTTTTGCTCCGCACGGGTGGTTTCCGGCCGCGCAGTGCAACGCAGCCAGTACGGTCCGCCGATAGATCGGTGACGCCCGCACGCGCGCGGGCGCCTTATCTCCCAGGGGTGGTCTCGTGCAGTCGTGGCGCGTTCGTCGCAACGTGTTAATCCCGCTGGTCGCGGTCCTGCTGGTCGTGGTCATCGCCGGTGGCTGGGCCATCGCCAGCCGGCTGACCGGCTCCGCTCAGCCGGGCCAGGAGCAGGGGGCCGAGCTGGTCGTCCAGGTCGACGGCTCCAGCACGACCGCCCCGACGTCGACGTCGACGTCGACGAGCATCACGGCGGCCGACACGACCGGTGCCGTAGTGGCGCCCGTGCCCGCCGATCCGCAGGGCCAGCAACCGGTGCAACAGCAGGGCCAAGGGCAGGCGGGCGTCCAGCAGACCGACGAGCCGCCGGTGATCGAGCCGACGACTACGACTCCGGTGGTGCCGCCCGCTCCGCCCGGCCCGCCGGTGGTCAACCCGCCGACGGAGACGACGGCGATGTGTGCGCTTCCGGACGGAACCCGGGTGCCGTGTGACCAGTGGCGGCCTGGGCAGTAGCCGTCGGCGCCCGCTCCACACCACCGTCAGTCGCCCACCGCTCTCCGACGAGGAGGCCGGTGGGCGGTGGCGTGCGTGGGGTGTTGATTGCCGGTCGGTCGGTGGTGGCTTCGCTGACGGGATGCGACGCGTCGAGGATTTCCACGTCCGCAAGAGATTCGGTCATGACTGCTCCCCTCGTACGACCATCGACGCCCCGACCCGTCCTGTGCCCGCGGTGCGCCGGCACTCCAGCTCCAGCCGGTGCTGTGACATGTGCGAGCCGGGTACGACAAACGTGGCACTGGCGAAGTTCAGCGAGAATGCGACCGGGACAATGCTGCCGACCTGGACACCGTCGAGCATCAGCCGCGCCTCGCCGCTCGTGCCGGGGTTCGTCGTGCAGGTGAGAAGCTGCGCGTGGAGGAACGGCTGCTGCTTGAAGAAGAACCCGGTGTCGGTGACGGTCTCGAACTCGGCCTGATCAGTTGACGGCAGGTTGTCCCACCGCGCGATCCTCGTCTCGATCGGCACGCTGGGACGTGCGATTCCCTGCTGTGACACCGCGTCGTCGCTCATGATGATGTTCGAGTCAGCATCGGTGAGGGCCCAGAACTGCGTGCCGGTGATGGCCGCGTAGGTGTAGAGGATGTCGGCGCCGCCTTCACGTCTAATCCTGATCATCTGCCTGCCGGCACCGTCCGGGCCGATGTAGACGATTTCCACGCCCAAGTCGTCAACCATCCGAAGGAAGGCGTCTTCCAGCAGGCTCAACCCGCCCTTCCTCAGGATTGCCGAGCTGAGTCCGACGTTCTTGCGGAACTCGGCGAACTCTTTGCGCAGTTGGCGATACAGGTCGAATAGATTTGAGGGCTGGTTTACCTGGCCCACGCCCACCCCCTCACGAGACGTCCTCCAGCAGCGGCGCCATGGTGAATTCGACGCGTTCGTCCTCGCTGTCGTCGCCGGGGGTGACGTCCGCGCGGATGATCCGCATTGTGGTCTCGATGCGGTTGGAGTGGAAGTCGTCCTGGATGATCACGCGGCCGTCGTCGCCCAGGCCCCACTCGCCGATGCGCGGCACCCGGTCGCCGCGCACGGTCAGCGTGGGCAGCACCACCGGCAGCCGTGACACGATCTGGTCGGAGTCGGCGTGCGCCTGCAAAGTGGCCGGGGTGGACACGCTGCTGTAGGCGTACTCGGTCTCGGTCAGCGGCCAGCCGTCGCGCAGCTGCTGCGTCACCGCGATGCGAGTGCCGAAGTCCATCCCCTCGCCGACCGCGAACGTCCTGGCGGCGTACCGGGTGCCGTCGCTGGGCCAGGTGTAGGCGGTGACGTTGGCGTCGTACTCCCACACCCACGCGGCGCCCTGCTGGCCCAGCCACGGGTCACCGGTGCGCATCGTGCGGACCGGCCGCCCGGACGAGTCCGGGGAGGTGGACACCCCGAACACGATGTCGGGCCCGTCGAGCACCTGGGTGAGCCGGCGCAGCTCCTCGCCGACGTCGGCCAGCTCGTACCCGGCCCACGTGCGGTCGCGGTCGATGCCCGAGGTGGTGTCGTCGAGCACCAGGCCGAGGTCGCCGCCGGTGTGCGTCTGCGCCAGCTGCACGAGGTAGCGGGCGATGCGGTTCTGGTCCATCCCGGCCGCGCCAACCGCGAGGTTGGCGACCTCGAACTCCACCGCGACCGGGAAGGACAACAGCGGCAACACCTTGCGGTGGTCGAAGTACGACCACCAGTCCGCGCACTGGATGTCCACCATGCCCGTGCTGGAGTCGTACTTGCGGGTCCAGATGATGCCGCCCCACTGCGGGACGCCGTCGCGCCAGGCGTAGACGCTGCGCCGGCAGGGCATCGTCACGTCGTATGGGTCGGGGACCCGCTTGCGTGGGTTGTTCCTGCCGTCCACCTGGAACTGGCCGCCGAGCTGGCCGGCGTCGTTGAGCACCAGGTTGTAGCCAACGCCGGTCAGCGGCAGCTCGCCCAGCATGGCGTTGGTCATGAGGTCGTGCACCGTGTAGGTCCACTGCGCGGTCACGTCACCACCTCGCCGTCTACAGGGGACCGTCGTAGCTGACGTGGATCCACGGGGCGACCGACTCGCCGTCGGTCGTGCTCTCCCGCACCAGGTTGTTCGCCAACGCGGACCACATCCAGACCGACCACTCCTCGGCCCCCGCGAGCACGCGGATCTTGGCGGACATCCCGAGGTTGAGCACCTGACTGGCTGCGGTCTTGCCGCGGTTGCCGGTGCCGGTGCCGGCCGTCTTGGCGGCCCACAGGTACAGGGTCGTCAGGGTGTCCACGCGGATGCTGGCGTCGATCGTGTACCGACCGGCACGAGCGAAGGTGAACGAGCGGTTCGCCGCGCTGTAGCTGATGCCCCGGGGATCGGTCATCTCCGTATCCCACGGGACCCGGGTGTTCGTCGCGGCGGGAACGGGGGTGGGGGTGTTGTTCCGGCGCTGCAGCACCGGCGCCGGGGCCACGTACCGGGTCGCCTGCCATGAGCTGCCGGACCAGCGGTACTCCAGCTGGTCGCTGCTCAGGACCGCGGTCTGCCCGGTGAGCGGGTGGGTGATGGAGCTGAGCGCCGTGGTGGTGACCCCGTTGGGGGCGCGCCACGCGGTGCCGTCGTGCCGCTCTTGCCAGCCGAGGTCGAGGCGGTCGATCGTCATCCCGGGGTACGGGTCGAGGTCGTCGCGCTCGGACTCGCCGCGCACGGGCAGCACGCCGCCGAGCCCCACGGTCCACCCGGGACGCAGGTCGTCGATCATCGCGTCGGTGATCGACGACGCGCCAGCGGGGACGCGGACGCGCGCGAGGAGCACGTAGTCCGGGTAGGCCGACAGGTTGGGGTCGACCGGGCTGCCCGAGGGGGTGCCCGGCACGCGGATCACACCGGACTGGGTGGCCGGGTCGCCGTAGTAGGTGTCGTACTGGCGGTAGAGGATCAGGTCCCGGCGGGCGTTGCTGGGGTCCGCGGGGATGTCCAGGATCGGCAGGGTGAGCTTCGCGGGCTCGGTGACGATGTAGCCGCCCGCGCCGCGCGTCGCGGTCACCAGGCCCTGGAAGCTGTTCACGGTGACGTTGGGGCCGGGGGTGCCGGTCTGCTGCACCCGGCCCGGGTCGCCGGGGCCCGGCCGCAGCCCTTGGCGGGTGTCGACCGCGCTGCTCCCGGGCGTCCACAGGGCGCCGATCGCGACGCGCGCGTCCTCGGCGTCGACCACCCTCGACGAGCCGTTCATCACCGCCCAGGGGTCACGTGCCACGGGGCACACCTCCTTCTGCTGCTAGTGCCATGCGTCCCGCCAGCGGACGACGAGCTGTGCAGCGGCGTCGTAAGCCGCTGCGGTGAACTGGATCTGGGTGGGGACCTCGGGTTCGAGCGGGGTCCACTCGTTGACCAGCAGGTGTTGGCGCACGCTGACGCCCCGGATCTCGACGGTGCGCCAGCCGGGCCGGGTGTCGATGGTCATGGTCTGCCCGGCCAGCACCACGAAGTCGGAGTCGAAGCGCAGCAGCCGGCCGCTGTAGGTGATGGTCGGCCCGGTGCACGGGCCGACCACGTCGAACGTCGGCCAGGTGGGCACGTGGCCGGCGTTGGTGGCGGTGACGACGCCGCCCTGCTGGCCGCCGCCGAAGTCCAGACCGCCACCGCCGAAGTCCAGGCCGCCGCCGGAGAGGTCCAGGCCGCTGGTGCCGGGCGTGGCCAGCGGGACGGGTTCGACGTGCTCCTGGACCGAGTACAACCGCGGGTCGGTCGCGGTCCACTGGATCGCGCCGTTCGCGCGGCCCACCGCGTACTGCCGGCTGGTGGGGATGATCCGGCGGTCGCAGCGGGCCCACGCCAGCAGCGACTGCCCGTCCAGGCGCACGATCAGCGGTTCCTCGACCGGGTCCTCGTCGGGGGCGGTGATCCGGCGCAGCTGGGTCATCGCCGCGCCGAACTCGGCGAGCGAGTCGGCCCGGGATTTCCAGTCGTAGGTGATCACCCGTTCGCCGGAGACCAGCCGCCCGGCGAAGGCGCCGTGGTAGCCGGGCAGCGCGCTGTTGGAGCCGCGCTGCTCCGGCAGGTCGTACCAGCCCTGCAGGTCGGCCCATCCGTACGGCGAGCCGCCGCCCAGGACGGTGCCGCGCCACTGGATCTGGCCGTCCTGGGTGAGCAGGTCGACCAGCTCGTCCACGGCCGCCGGGGTCGTCACGGTCACCCCCTGCCCTTGGAGCGCCAGGCGAGCTCGCCCGCGAGCGCGCCTGGCGTCTGCCCGGGGTGGGCGATGAACGTGCCGATGCTGACCAGCGCGCCGTCGCCCTCGCCGCGTCCGCCCGGGCCCGGCCTGATCGAGCCCTGCGGGCCGCCCGCGTCGGTGCTCATGCCGAGGCCGACGGGCGCGATGTCCGGCGTGGCAGCCACGGCGAGCCGGTCCGCAGCCACGCCGACCGCGCCCACCATGCCGTTGATGCCGCGCACCAGGCCCCTGCCGATCATCCGGCCCGCCCAGTCCATCAGCTTCGACGGGCTCGCAATGCCGAAGAACGACTTCACCGCGTCCCAGGCGCCCCGCACCATTGACATGATCTTGTCCTTGATCGCGGAGCCCATGTTGCCGATGCCCCGCACCATGCCGCTGACCAGGTCTTTTCCAGACTGGAGCAGGAGCGAGCCGAAGTCGCCGAGCGCGGAGAGCACGCGTCCCGGCAGGCTGCCGAGCCAGCTGAGCAGCTCGCCGAGCTTGCCGACCGCCGAGTCGTAGACCCCGCGGAACCACGAGGCGACCCGGCCCGGGAGCTGACCCAGCCAGGCGACCGCGTCGAGCACCCACTGAACCCCGGCCCGCACTCCATCCACAATGGACGACCAAGCGGACTTGACCCAGCCCCATACCTTGTCCCACAACGCTTTAGTGAAGCTGGAGACGGTCTCCCAGTTGGCGATGATCAGCGCCACCAGGGCGACCACGGCGGCGATGATCCAGCCGACGGGGCCCATGGCCAGCACCCAGGCGGCGGCCATCCGGGCGGCCTGGATCAGGGACTGCACACCCATCGTGACCCAACCCGCGACGACACCGGCGGCCGTCACCGCCATCGTGGCGAGCATCGCGGCGCCCTGGGCGACGAAGCCGCCAGCCATGACGGCGAGGCTGGCCAACGTGCGGACCTGCGCCGCCGCCCACGCGCCCGCGGTCGCCGCCGCCGAGGCCACCGAGCGGGCCGCGATCGTCGCCCACGCCGCGACCAGGCGCGCCTGCGCGGCGACCCAGGCCCCGACCAACTTCACGCTGGAGGCGACACCGCTGACGGCCGCAGCCGTCATGCGCGCCACGATCCCGGCCGACGCCCGCGCGGTCGCGGCCTGCGCCGCGGTGGACGCGGTGACGATCCGGACCACGCTCGCGGTGAACGCGCCGACCGCGCCGACGCCCTTGAGCAGGCTGATCGCAGCCCCGCCGATCGCGATGAGCTTGCCGCTGATCGGGCCCAGCACGACGGACCAGGCGAGGGCCTGGACCGCCATCTCCTGCATCGGCGCGGGGATGCTGCCCACGAGGTCGAGCAGCGTGCGCAGCGCGTCCAGCACCGCGGGCAGCAGCTGTCCCGCCCGCTCGGCCACCTGGTTGATCAGGTCGAAGCCCCTGGCGATGGCATCCTGGCCCTGCGCGCTGTTGACCCACGCGGCCATGCGCGCCGTCAGCGACACCACCGTGCCCAGGAAGTTCGAGCCGTCCACGTTGGCTTGGCGCAGCACGCCGCCGATGACCGCGCCGATGTTCCGGCCGATCTGGATCATCTGGCCGATGGTGTCCACGCCGCGCTGGATCGTCGCGCGCATCGTCTCGGCGCCCTCGGCGCTGCCGAGGAACTCCGCGCGCGCCTTGACCGCGCCGGCCACCATCGCCGCCAGCTGCCGCACGAACGGCATCCCGGCGTTGACCACGCCGAGGATCGCGCCGGGCAGCGGGGCGATCGAGCCGCGCAGCTCGCCCAGCACGCCGGCGGTACCGCGCCCGGCCTCCTCCAGCTGCCCGGCGAACATGGGCGTGCCCGCTGCGGCGAGACCTTCGCGGGCGAGCGCGGACAGGCTGCGCGAGGTGGAGTTCAGCCCCACGGCGAGCGCGGGCAGCGTCTGCCGTGTCAGGCCGGAGATCCCCTCGTCCAGCCCCTCGAACAGCCGGTTCTGGACGCTCTCCTGCATCGGCTTCCACTTGGCCTTGAGCCCCGACCAGGCCATGACGAACGCGCGCGCGGACGGCGCCAACTTGGACAGGGCCTCTTCGAGCTTGGCCGCGTCGCCCTCTGCCGCTGCCGTCATGGCGTCGCCGACACCGGCGACACCCGCCCGGACTGTGGCCATGCCCACGCCGATGACGCCGAGCACCGCCGGGATCGCCAGCAGCGCGCCGGTCGCCGGACCCACCGCCGAGACGATCTGCATCGCCTGCATCGCGATCAGCGGCAGCGACGAGCGGCGCCCGACGGCCTCCACCAGGCCGCCGAGCGACTCCATCCCGGCGCGCGCCCGGTCCAGCCCGCGGTCCCACTGCGAGCGGTCGATCCGCAGGTAGCCGACGAGCGTGCCGATCGTGAGCGCCACCGGTCACCCCCTCGTGCTACAGGCGGTTGATCAGCGCGGACACAGCGGCCTGACCGCGGACCTCGCGGGGTTGCTTGGCGGCCCACTGCCGCCAGCGCGAGTTGTCGCTGAGGCCGTTGAGGTAGAACAGGAACTCCCGCTGGCTCAGGCCCGGGATGTCTTTCAGCCCGATGTGGTACTCGCGCCGGAAGTCCGCGACGAGGAGCGCCCAGCCGCGCCGGACGCGCGAGTCGCCGAGGATGCCTTTGCCGCGCGCCGGTCCTTCCGGTTCGGCACCGTCCGAGCTTTTCCCGCCGCGTCCTCCGCCGCGGCCTCGTCCGCCATCTTCTTGGCCTCGGCGAACGTCGTGGGCTTGTTCTGGCCGTTGGCGTAGCCCCAGAGGAACAGGACCTGGAACTGGCGGCCGGTGCAGCCGCGGGCCTTCCACTGCTCCAGCACGTCCTGGCCAAACAGGATGGAGCACAGGTGCTTGACGTCGTCCTCGTCAGTGGACTCGCCCATGCTCTCGACGAGCTGCTCGAAGTTCAGCGGCAGGTCGGTCGGTACAGCGACGTCGACGCCGAAGATCCGCTTGGTCTCGCGCTTCTCCTGGGCGACCGCGTCGCGCCAGAAGGCCGCGAAGTCCTCCTCACCGAACTCCTCGTCCGGCTCGGGGTTGGGGTGGGAGAGCTGCTTGGTCATGGTCAGGACACCGCCATCGTGGTCGACGAGCCGGACCGCTTGATGGTCATGCCCCAGGAGCCCTTGGCGTTGTTGCCACCGCCGCGCTCGCCCGCGCTGAACGAGCAGCGCGGCCACACCTTCCACTGGGTCTGGTTCGGGTGCCGGAACCGCACGCTGCCGAGCGAGGCGGGCCCCTTGCGGGTGGCCATGTCGTCACAGCGGGCCTGCCCGGGGTCCGGCTCGCCGGTCATGTTGTCCAGCGTCTCGAACCCGGACAGCTCGGCGGACACGCCGCGCTGCATCTTCTCGTGCTCGGCGTCGCCCTTGGACTCGTAGACGGTGGTGTCCTCCTCCTCCTCGTCCTCGCCGGGGTCGAAGGTGATCTCGTTCAGGTTCGAGATCCCCAGCCAGGTGGTGCCGTCCTCGGCCCGGACCTGAAAGATCATGTCGCGGGCGTTGACCTTTTCGAGCGCCATTCGCTCCTCCGGGCATGGCGAACACCCGGCGCGCTGCCGGGCGGGGGTTGAACAGGGTCAGGGGGTCAGGTGCGGTTCGGGCCGCCGGCGCGGCGCACCTCGGAGCGGAAGTTCACCGTCCACTCCGGGCGGTGGTGCTCGTCGGGGCCGATGTCGGCCGGGCCGGTCTGCAGGCCCACCAGGTCGACCATCCACGTGCCGTCCGGCAGGTAGCGGGACGGCAGGCCGTGCAGCTCGTCGTAGACGCGCTGCGCCAGGTCCTCGCCGACCGTGTAGTCGCCGTGCGGGCCGCGCACCCGGAACTGCAAACGCAGGTCGTCGTAGCCCAGCCGGGCGTCGGACTCGCCGCCGGCGTAGCGGGCGATGGCGACCGCGAGGTCCGGCCGGTCGGGAAGCCGGCCCAGGAAGATGCTGCCGCCGGCGCTGTCCGGCCGGTACAGGCCCAGCCCGCGCTCCTCGGCCAGCACCGCGTACTGCTCCAGCAGGCTCACGTCAGTGACCGTCGGATCTCGGCCGCGATGAGCGCGTGCACGGTCTCGGCCTCCTCCTCCATCGGCCGTTCCAGGTACTTCGCGGTGCGGCCCTGGTCGTGCTGCCAGGTCAGCTCCTCGTGCTGGCGGGCGGCGTACGGGGTGTCGTAGGAGACGGCGCCGGTCAGCTCGGCGGCGTCCACGCTGGCCACACCGGAGCGCTCCAGCGTGGCCTCCTCCAGCGGCACCACCGCGCGCGAGGCGCCGAGCACGTGTTCGGTGCCCTTGCGCAGCCCGGCCACCGCGCCGGTCTCCATCTCGGCGGTGACCTTCGTGCCGTTCCAGTCGAGGTCCACCTTGTACGTCACGTCAGCCGCACCTCCACGTGGTCGATCTCCTCCGCGGTGCCCGAGTCGTGGTCCTTCACGGCGATGACGAACGCCGTGCGCCCGTTGGTGGTGACGCGGGACTTCGGCGGGGCGGCGGTGCCGGGCCGCGCGTAGAGCGTCGTCTCGGACACCACCAGCTCGCCGAGCTGGTCGCGGACCTGGCGGCGCGCGTCCTCGCGGAAGCACCGCACGGTGGTCGGCGGGCCGTAGAGCGCGCCCCGGCCGCCCTCGCCCTTGTACGGCTCGATCACCGCCTCGTGCACCAGCAGCTCGTCGGGAATCGGCGCCATCAGCACCACCAGCCGGTGGACGGCTGCCCGCCGAGCAGCCCGGCCAGCGACAGGTGCCGCACCGCGCCCGGCGCGAACCGGTCGCTGCCGCCTCCGCCGGCGGACGCGCCCGCGGTCTTGGTCAGCTGGAGGCTGCCGAGCTTGACGTCGCTGTAGCGCGGCGGCGCGCCGCTCGGGCTGCGCCCGGTCTCGGCCCACCACACGACCTGGGCGCACGTCGCGTCCCGCAGCGCCTCGGCCACCGCGGTGGCGGTCGGCAGGCCGCTCTGGTCGACGTCGTACACCGCGAGCAGCAGCAGCTCGTCGACGTGCTCGGACGCGCGCGCCAAGGACCAGGCCGCCGCCGTGCCGGTGGGCACGGTGACGCCGGGCGGCGCGCCGTAGCCGATCAGGTCGGACTCGGTGGCGTAGACCCGGCCCACGGCTACGCGCTCGTCCCGAGCAGCACCACGTCGTAGGTGACCGTGCTGCCCGCGCCGGAGTTGACCAGGTCGAGCAGGTCACCGGTGCCCGCGGTGACCGTGACCCCGGCGCCCGGTGCGACCCACACGAACAGGCCACCGGGCTGCACCGCGCACGCGTCCCCGGCCGCCGCGAACAGCGGCACACCGTTGGGCGCGGGCCGGGTGATGACGACGTTGTTGGTGTTGGCCGCGCTGGCGGCCACGATCACGGCCTTGAGCTTGGCGAACGTCACCGCCGCGCCCAGCAGGTCGGTCAGGCCGCCGCCCGCCAAGTCCAGCGAGTCCGTCGCTGAGGCGGCGACCGTGCGGGTGTCGGCGAACATCCGGTCCACCTGGCTCACGCCGGTGCCGTGCAGCAGCGGCACGGACTTCGAGACCGTCAGCGGCGCTGCGGCGGCGGCCAGGTCGAGCTGGTGGGACAGCTCGGCGAGCACGCCGAGGGTGATGCGCGCGTTCAGCGTCACCGCGGGCTCTCCTTCTGCTCGGCCCGGCGCGGGCCGACGTTCGGCGTCGACCCGGCCGGGATGGTGGGGGTGGTCTCCGCGGGCGGCTGCTCGGCCTGGACGGGCTCGGCGCCCTGGACGCGCCAGCCGCCGGTGCCGTCCAGCACCGCGCAGCCCAGTCGGATGTCCTCCAGGTCGCCGGGGGCCGGGGTGACGCGCTCGACCATCCGGCCGTGCTCGTCGACTCGCTCGTACGTGGTCACAGGGGACCTCCGGGGTGAGGTCCGCCGGGCCGCGCTCTCCCGGACGCGGCCCGGCGGAGGCTTCAGCTGACGATCGCCAGCGGGCACTTGGCGACGCCGGTCTGCGCGCCGGTCGTGGCCGGCGCGGTGCCGCCCAGCGCGCTGCCGAAGGTGACGCCGAGCGCCTTGCTGCCGGTGTGGACGGACGCGGTCGCGGTCACGATCGGCGCGGCGCCGATCAGCGACGGCACCGTGGTGGCCGTCATCGACGTGGCCACGATGTACCAGCCGTCGCGCTCGATCGTCACCGGCGAGGCGAGCGCCAGCTTCTTCGCAGTGTTCGCCGCCCAGCCCGCACTGCCTTGGTCCGCGGACTGGCCCAGCTTGGCGCCCGCCTCGTCGTACAGGGCGTGCCACCAGTTGGTGATGGTGGCGCCTGCGGTGGCACCGGACGCGAACGTCAGGTTCGTGACGACGTCGCCCTTGCGGAGGAACACGCGGGTGCCGATCGCCACGCCGGTGGCGGTCGCCGCCAGGTCCGACGTGCACGCCCACACGGGGATGTTGCTGCGCACGAACAGGTCCTGGTCGACACCGGGCAGGTCCCGGTAGGGCAGGTCGAGCGCGGGGCTGTCCGCGACGACGCGGGGGTAGCGGCCGTGCACCGTCACTTCGCCGGCTCCTTCTTGGTCGTCGTGGACTTGGCGGGCGGCTTGGTCTGCTTGTCGTCGTCGGCCTGGCCGCCGTCGGGAACCTGCGCCGGGCCGCCGCCGGCCGGGGTGGGCGCGCCCTGGAGGCCGAGGACCTCGGCCTCCTTGGCAGTGCGGGAGTTCGGCGTGCCGACCGGACCGGGCTCGGGCTGCACGTCGGCCGGGGAGTCGACCTCCTCGACCAGGTAGCCCTTGCGCCGGAAGTAGGCCAGCGCGGTGACGGCGGCCGGGTAGCGGGTGGCGCCTTCCGGCCGGGGGGCGTCGACGTCCACGGACAGGACGGCGACGCCTCGGTGGAACCGCACGCCGGCGACGGCGCCGTCGAACAGCTTCTCGGGGGCCGCGATGCGGAAGTGCTGAACAGCCATGAGGCTTCCTCTCAGGCGACCTTGACGTTGCGGAGCACGCCGGCGGACTTGGTGTTGCGCAGGACCATCGCGCCGGGACCGATCTCGATTTCGCCGGACTTCACCGCGCCGGGCGCGCTCCAGTCCGGCATGAAGGTCTCCACCAGCGGCTTGCCCGCCATGGCCGCGCCGTGGAAGGCGTCCAGGCCGAAGCTGACCGCGTAGAGGTCGGTGAGGTTGGGGACGTTGCTGCCCGCGCCGCCGCCGTCGGGGTCGCGGGTCTCGATCGGGATGATCGGCCCGTTGTCCAGGGCCCGGTCGCCGATGTCGACCAGCGTCCACTGGCCGTACCGGGTGATCTCCCGGCCCAGGTCGTCCTTGGTCTCGGTGTAGATGCCCGCCCAGCGGGCCAGCGCCTGGAGCCGGTTGATGGACTGGTTGTTGCCCAGGATCGCCTTGACGCCGGAGGGCAGCGCACCGGGCGCGCCCAGGTCGCCGCCACCGACCTTGGACGGCACGATCCGCGACAGCCAGTCCGAGACGATGTCCAGCTGGATGTTCGCCTTGGCCTGGGTGTCGATCGCGCCGGGAGACCAGTCCGCGTACATCGCGCCGGTCGCGTTCGGGATGTACTCGGTCGACGCGCCGGTCAGCAGCTTGTCCAGGCCGTCGAACCCGGCGTCGTCCACCGCGACGTCGCCGTTGACGATCTCCTCCTGCAGCCGGATCGTCGCGCCGGTCAGCAGCTCCTGCATCTGGAACGCCAGCTCGTTGGTCTGCGCCGGACCCAGGCCGCGCAGGACACGGTCGATGCTGAACGCCCCGCCGAACGGCTTGAGCGACACCGTCTTCTGCTCGCGCACGGCCGAGTCGGTGCTGTACTCGGTGTTCAGGCGCCGGAACTGGCCGCTGCGCGGCTGGGTGAGCAGGGTGAAGCCGTAGACGAGCGAGGCACCGCCGGTGCCCGGCGTCGCGGTGTCGTCCCACACGATCTGGTCCCACAGCCACGAGTACTGCCGGAGGTTGCGGATCACCGCGTGGTCGATGTCGGCGCGGGCGTTGATCTCAGCCTGCGCGAGAGTGACAGGCATGTGCCTCTCCTCGGGTTGTTAGCTCTGCTGGTTGGTGGTTGCGGTGATGGCCTCGTAGAGCGAGCCGGACCGCGGGGGCTTGCCCCGGCCGCCGGTCATGCCGTCGCTGCCGGACTTGCTGGGGGCGGGCGCGTCGCGGCCGTAGCGCTTCGGGTTGTCCTTGACCCGCGCCTTGATCAGCTCGGCGAGGTCCTTAGCGAAGTCCTTGCCGGTGGCGTCCAGCTCGCGGACCTCGCGCATGAACTCCCGGCTGTCCAGCAGCGCCCCGGGGTCCGCCTTGTGGTCGTCCGCCGCCCGGACCACGGCCAGTTCGGTGCGCGCGTCCTGCGCGTCCTGCGCGGCCTTGTCGCGTTCGGCGGTGAGCTGGTCGGCCAGCTTCTTCGGGTCGACCTCCTCGCCCTTCTTCAGGCCGAGGGCGACCGCGATGCCGTCGAGCTTGTCCTGCATGGACTTCTCGACTGCGGTGACCTTGTTGCGTTCGTCGCCGGCCTGCTTACGCGCGTCGCGGATGATCTTCTGCGCCCAGGTCGGGAGGTCCTTGATCTCCTTCGGGGCGGCCTTGCTGTCCGGCTTCGTGCTGTCGTCCCGGCCGCCGTCACCGCGTCGGCCGGAGTCCGCCCCGCCGTCGCCGTCCTGGCCGCCGCTGTCGTTCGAGCCGGAGTCGTCTCCGGCGCTGCCGTCCTCGCCGGTGCTGCCGTCGTCCTCGCCGCTGCCGCCGAGGACGGGCCACACCGGACCGCGGCGCGTGAGGCCGAGCGCGCGGAGCCCGGTGACCGGGTGGACGGGCAGGATGGTCGTGCTGTCGCCGGCCGGGTCAACCGGCCTGAGCGCGTGCTGCATGGAGCCCTCCAGGGCATGGGGCCGGGTCAGCCGGCCGAGGGGATCGCGGATCTGCCCCGCGCGGCCGTGCGGTCGCACGCGGGAAAGTCGTGGGGGTGCCGCGCGACGGCGGCACGAGACGGGACGGCACCGGGCGCCTGGCTCGGCGCCGCCCACGACCAAGGCCCCGTCGGGGTGACGGGGCCTTGGTCGGTTCGGTCAGCGGGACGGCGGTTCGAGCGGCTCGCCCCGCGGGGGCTGTTCGGGCGGGGCTACCACCTCGACTTCGGTGTCGTCCCACCGGTCGGTGATGGACGTCGGCTCGTCGGGGTCGGTCATGACTGGATCACCTCCACATCCACGTGCCTCGTGCCTTGCTCGTCGAATCCATGGTCGGCCACCACGCGGTACCGCAGCTGCCGGCTGCCGAGTACCTCGGCCTCGGTGCTGATACCGCCGAGCGGCTGCCCCGGGCCGGCCATGTCGGACAGCCGGATCGCCCGGGTGCCCTTCGGCAGCACGACGCGCATCATCACGCGCCCCCCACCACCGGAGCTGAACTCCCTTGCGACCCGAACGTCGACCGTGGTGGACGAGTAGCCCTTCTCGACCCACTCCAGGCCGGTCACGTCCACGTCGTTCCACGCGGCGCCGAAGACCTTGGCCGGGTCGAGGATGCCCCGGTGGACCCCCACCGCCTTCGGCAGCGTCGACAGCTCCATCGCCTCGTCGATGCGGGCGACGGTGTCGCTGCGGTCACCGGCGCCGTGCCGCAGGTAGCCGTTGATCTGGCGGTAGCCCGAGCCCCGGTAGTCCGCCACCGCCGCAGTCACCTGGAACAGCCGGCTGGAACTCCAGCCCGCGGGGCGGGGCAGCAGCCGCCGGTCGGTGTAGGTGAGCTGGAGCGGGGGAGTGGCCAACCCGGCGCGGCCCTTCACCGCGGACTTGTGCGCCTTCTCCCACGCCCGCTGCCGCTTGGCCTGCTCGCGCAGCGCGGGCAGGCGCTTGGCCAGGTCCCGCCGGCGTGCGACGAGCAGGTCAGCGACCGACTTGGGCAGCCCGGCCGCCGCGACGATCTCCCGGATCCTGCCGACCTTGATCCGGGTGACCCGCTGCACGGCGGCCAGCTGCTCGACGGGGCTCATCCCGGTGAACACGCGGCTGGCCTGGGGCGCCCTGTGGCGGTCGCGCAGGGACAGCCACTCGTCCACCGTCTCGCCGAACCGCGCGCCCTTCGGGCCGCCCTGGGCGCGGAACAGGATCGACCCGCCGAGGTCGATCCGGGCGACCTTGCCGTCCGGGGTCCGGATGACGTTGTCGAACGTGGCGCCGACGATGTCCCAGTTCGCCAGCCAGGCGTCCACGCCGTAGCCCTCGCGGAGCTGCTCGCGCACGGCGTCCGGGTCGGACACCTGGTCGCCGTCGAGCACTCGGGAGGCGGTGTGCCAGTCGCCGGACAGGTCCGGCGTGCCGCGCCCGAGGTGGACCTCGGGGACGTCGACCCCGGCCTCCCGGTACAGCGCGGAGGCCGCGGTCTCGTTGCGCGCGTGCTCCTCGGAGCGCTGCGCCTTGACGTACCAGCGCACGCCGTCGGCGTCCTCGTACAGCCCGCCCGGGTTCGAGCCGCCCTGCGGGCCGACCCGGCGCAGGCCGGCGAAGTCGCCGTCCTGGACACCGCGCGGCTTGGGCTTGAGGACCATGCCGCCGAGCGGGTCGACGGGCTCCGGGCCCGGCGCGACGTCGGCGAGCAGGTCGGCCTGGTGCTCGTCGTTGACCGTGACGGCCTGCTCGTCCGGCGCGCGCCCGGTGGGCTTCGGCGCGCTGCCGGGCCCGCCGTCCAGCGTGGGCGGCAGGTCCGGGCCGATGGCGCCCGCGGGGCCGCCCTTGCCCTTCGGGGGGATGTTGCCCGCGCCGATGGCCTCCCGGTACGGCAGGCGCTTCAGCGTCGGGTTGGCCTTCAGGTGCTCGCGCATCCGCGCCTGCGCGCCCGCGACCTTGCGGCGGGCGGCCTTGCGGTCCTCCTCGCCCAGCGCGGCGGCCTCGGCGGTCTTGTGGCGCCGGATCTCGCGTTCCAGCGCCCGCTGCTGCTGCCGGGCCCGGTCGCCGTCAGGGTCCGCGGTCGGCTGCGGCGCCGGCTTCGACACCCCGGGCAGGTACGCCGACACGCTGTGCCGGCAGTTCGGGTGGAACAGCCCGCGCAGCTGGGCCTCGGCCAGGGTGGCGACGATCTCCACCGTCATCGGGGCGTCGGTCAGCTCGTGCGGCACGCTGATCGCGCCGGTCGGGCCCGCGTCCAGGCGCAGCACCTGGCCCTCGTACGGCCGGCACAGCACGCACTCCTGCGGCGCGTTGGACACCATCACCAGCTGCACGCCGAGCGTGGCGAGCCGGTCGGTCTGCCCCTGCACCGCGGCGCGCTGGGTGACCGTGCGCACGGCCATCTCCACGTACGACGAGAGCTTCCAGCGGCGCCCGGCCCGGTCGGTGAACCCGGTGACGCCCCGGTCCCGCAGCGCCTGCCACGCGGCCTGGGCCGCCTGGCGCCGGGTCTGGACGCCGGTGACGGTGCGCGCGGTGGCTGCGGTGATGACCTTCCGGTAGGCGTCCAGGACGTCGCGCAGGATGTTCCTGCTCTTCTCGCCGATGTCGGCGTAGACCGCGTTCGCCAGGGCCTCCACCGCGGCGAACCCGGGCAGCTGCTCGATGGCAGCCTGCGCGTCCTGGCCGAGCCCGGAGGCCGGGAACCAGGACTTGGGCAGCTCGGCCAGCGCGGAGGACCAGCCCTCGCGGAACGCGGCGGCTGCCGCGTCCCGGACCGCGCCCGGCCCGGCGGCCTGGAGCCCGGCGATCACCGCCTGCGCCGAGCGGCGCAGCGCCGCGACCGCAGCCAGCTTCTTCTGCGCCCAGGCGGGAGCCTGCATGTCGCTGTCCAGGTCACCGGCCAGGTGCTGGGCGATGAGCGCGGCGAGCGCGGTCTCGGCCTCGCGGTAGACCGCGGCGACCGCGCCGGCGATCTCGTCCAACCGGTCGGGATCGACCGCCACCGGGGATCACCTCCCGGCGCGATCAGGCTGTGGGCTCGTCCTCCGCGTCGTCCTGTTCGTCATCCGGCTCGTCGCCGGTGGCGGTGCGGGGCATGGCGCCGGTGGCCGCAACGGCGCCCAGGTCCTCGGCCGGGTCCGCGTCGACCATGCCTAGGTCCCGGCGGATCTCCAGGACCTCCCGGTCGACCCGCTCCTTGGGCCAGTCGGGATTCAGGCGCTCGACGCGGGTCCGGATCGAGATCGCCTCGGCCGCGTGGAGCATCTGCAGCGTGCGCGCGGTCTTCTCCTCGTCCTCGGCCACGCCGTCGGGCCAGTCGACCTCGACCTCCTGCGGCACGATGTCCGCGCCGAACTGCGCCCGGTCCACCTCCTGCAGCGTCAGCACGGCCTCTGCCAGCGCCGGCTTCCAGTACAGGATCTTGTGCCCGCGGGTCAGCCCGGAGTCGCGCTCGCGGGCGGTGACCTCGGTCGCGGTCGCCTCGACCTCGCCGTCCAGGCCGAACGACTGCAGGCTGTAGCCGGCGCTGCGCAGGATCTCGATCGTGAGCTGGCGGGCTATCCCCAGGTGCTCGTCGACGCGGATGTCGAACTGCGACGCGGTGATCATGCTGCCGTCGCCTGCGCCCGGCAGCATGTTCAGCGTCGCGTAGACCTCCCGCTCGGGGTTCCACGTCGCGCCCTGCCCGGGGCCGTTCGAGCCGAGGTAGACGTCGGGGACGAAGACCCGGCCCTTGCCCAGGCGCAGGTCGCGCATGAGGGAGGTCCAGGTCTCGTCCAGCTGGTCCAGCGGGGTCTCCGCGCCGGAGATGTCGGCGCGGCCCAGCGGCTCGGCGGCCGGGATGTTGCGCCACACCCGGTTGGGCCTCATGTTCGGCACGTACACCACGGTCAGGCGCGTCGTGCCGGTCTCGACCCGCTCGGCCAGGTCCTCGGTGTCGGGGTACGCCTCCAGCGAGCCCTTCTTGCCGAGGGTGTCCGGGGTGCCCTCGTAGACGCCGTGCAGGATCACGCCCGGCTCGTGCCGCTCCAGGTGCCGCACGACGCGCTGGTTGTCCTGGAGCAGGATGCGCCAGAACGTCACCGCCTTGAGCCGGCCCCACGTCCACTCGGGCACGGCCTGGTCGGCGTGCGCCGCGTGCAGCCACGGAGCCGGAGCGATGGTGTCGTCCCAGACCACCCGCAGGTAGACGCCGCCCAGCCCGGCGCAGGTCTCGCCGGCCTCCAGCAGGCTCGCGTGCAGGGACTCGAACTGCTTGTCCAGGCGCTTCTGCGTGGCCGCGTGGGCGATCTTCAGCCGGGGCGGTTCGGCGAATAGCAGGCGGGTGGACTTCTGGGCGATGTCACCGGCCAGCGGCATGTGCAGCCGCGAGGGCACCTCACCGGCGTCGGTCGGCGCGCCCCAGAACCACCTGGACACCCTGCCCAGCACGCCACCGCGGTACTGGCTGGGCCGGTTGCGCACTCGCGCACGGGAGGTGGTGTCGAACCCCCGGCCACCGCCGAGGCCGCCGTAGACCTCGGCCAGGTGGTCCGGCTCGCCGGTGTACCAGGCGTCCCACGAGTCGATCCGCGCGAACACGTCGTCCAGCGCCTTCGGGGGCCACGGGGTCTTCCCGCCGTCGGGCAGCGGCACGGTTCACCCCCTGATCGGTATCACCACCACGGCCTCGACGACGCCGTGCGGGTGGGTACGGGACTCGGTGCGCAGCAGGTACCGCGCGGTGAGCCGGGCCGGGCGGACGTCCACGCTGCGCAGGTCCTCGGTCGGCAGACCGAGCGCCTGCACGGCGGCATTGACCCGCTCGCGCTGCACCTGGCCGAACGGCGCGGACGGGGCGGGAGCAGTGGCCTGCGACTCCACGTAGGCGCGGACGCGCGCGTACTTCTCGTCGGTGCTGTGCCCGTCGTACGCCACCGGGTGCTGCGGCATGTGCCACGACACCTGGCCGGTGGGCAGGTTGATGTAGACGACCGGCCACTCGGGCTCGGCGGGGTCGATCCGGACACCCGCGGCGAGGCCGGCGTCCAGGGCGAGGTGGAGCGCCTGCCACACCAGCGGGTAGCGGGCGGCGTAGTCGGTGTCGTGCTGCTCGATCTGCTCCAGCACGCGGGAGAGCGTGGACATCAGGCGCTGGCCTGCTTCTTGGCCTCGCGCACGGCGAGGAACACCGCCTCGTTCTTGGCCTCCCACAGGCGGTGCAGCGACCTGGTGAGACCAGGGCCGTCGGGGAGCAGGTCGACGAGCTGCTGGGCGTGGTCGTGGAACGTCCTGCTGACCTCGCGCGGCAGGCCCTCGGGGAGGTGCTCGAACTCGAACATGTCGCTGAACTCGTGCACGGCCGGGTGCCGGTACTGGCCGATGTTGATCACGCTGCCTCCAGTAGTTGTCCCTGCCAGATGGCCTGGGTGGTCTTGATGCCGTACCGCCCGGCGTCCAGCGAGTGGTCGTCGAGCTTCACCGGCGCGTCGATCCCCTTCAGCGCGGCTTTCGGGTCCCAGCTGTAGCCGGGGGCCTCGGCGATCCAGCCCTCGCAGGACTCGTGCACGAGCAGCAGTCCGGCCTGGAGCAGCGAGGCGATGAGGCGGATGCCGTCGATCACCGCGTTGTCGCCCGCGCGCGGGGTGATGCCGTCGCGGTGCAGCTGCTGCACGAACGACGCGGCCGAGGGGTCGACGATCGTCCACTCGGGCTGGATGCCGAGGTCTCCGAGCCAGCTGCGCAGGCGGGCGCTGTACTCGGCGTCGGTGAGCGCGCGCTGCCGCTTCTTACTGTCCCAGCGCCACTCGTTCGTGAGGTACAGCTGGCCATCCACGCCCAGGCCCAGCACGAGCGCGGCGAACGGGTTGGTCGTGCCGTAGTCCACACCCAGCGCGATCCAGCGGACGATCTGCGGCAGGGTCTTGACGACGTGCCGCTCGGGGTCCCACGCCTCGTAGACCGCGCCCTCGGCCACCACCCACTGGCCGAGGATCATGCGCTTGTACCAGAGGCCGATGAACTGCCTGCGGTAGCGCTCCTTGACCCGCTCGCTGAGGCTCGGGTTGTCGTCGAGCAGGAACTTCCAGACCTTCCAGTCGCTCAGCCGGCCACCGGGCCCGGTCTGGTCGATGTAGTCCGCTTTGAGCCAGTGCCGCGGGTTGTCCGGGTTGGTGTTGCCGAAAATCTGGGCCCCGTCGGTCGAGCAGCGCGACAGCAGCTGGTCGTTGAAGCTGCGCGGCATCAGCGACCACTCGTCGACGTACGCGCCGGCGGCGGTCAGGCCGCGCAGCCGCCCCTCGGCGCGTTCGTCGTTGAACGTGATGACCTCGACCTCGCGACCGAGGATTCGGGCGGTGGGCGCGCCGCGCGTGTAGGACACGCTCTTGGCGATCTTCGAGCCGAACAGGGGGTGTTCCCTGAGCGGGTTGAAGATGTTGCGCGTGGCGGTGTCGAACGTCTTGGCGCACACCACCAAGTCGCCCTTGCGGGGCGCGCTGTTGACGAACTTGAGCCACCGGAACAGGCCGGACGCGGTCTTGCCGGACCGCACCGACCCCTCGGACAGGTTGACGAACTCGTTCGAGTTCACCACGTAGTCGATCTGCCGGTAGCTCAGCGGGAGTTTCCGCAGGTCGATGTGGTCGCGGAGGATGATCACGACGGGCCGCCGGGGGTCTGCTCCGGGTGCTCGCGGTGGTACTGCTCCCAGGCGCCGGTCAGGGCCTCGTACAGCTCGTCGACCATCGCCTTGGCGTCGTCGACGTCGGATCCGCGGTCGTGCTCGTCCAGGCGTAGCGACGCCATGAGCGCCTGGTTGATGCTGGCCATGAGGTCGCGCTTGTCCCGCGCCGGCGGTTCGGGCACGCGCCGGGACTCGTAGCTGTTGTCCTTGCCGCCGAACGAGAAGACCACGGCCGGGGCGAACAGCTGCTCGCGCAGGCGTTGGGCGTCGTCGAGCAGGCCCTGCATCAGCTCCGCGCGCTTGGCCTTGGCGTCCTGGACCTTGGCGGCGGTCGCCGCCTGGGTGGACGTGCGGTCGAACGCCAGGCCGAGCCGGCCGCACCACTTGCTGATGGTGGCGGCGCTGCGGCCGAGGTCGCGGGCGATGTCGTTGCGGGACGCGCCGGCGGCGTGCAGCTCGCGGATGCGGTCGAAGTCCGCCTCGGTGAGCGGAAGGGCCACGTGCACCTCCCCGCGGTCGCGTGGGGACGCCCGATCAGGCCACGGCGGTCCAGAGCACCCAGGAGGCCGCGGAGGCGGCGCTCATGGTGACGTTGGCGGGCAGCGTGGTCTGTCCGGCCGGGCCGGTCATCTGCCGGTGGGCGCCGGTGGGCACGCCCGCGGTGAGCGTCCCGGCCACCGCGATGGCCGAGCGCGCCAGCTGCGGCAGCGTGGTCCCGCCGACCAGCACGCCGACGTAGTAGACCCCGGCGGCCAGGTCGGCAGGCGCGGTCAGCGGCATGGCCTTCAGGCCGGACGTCGACCACGCGGCGGCCTGGTCGGCGGTCTGGGCGAGCCGGACGCCGGCCGCGCTGTAGAGCCCGGCCCAGCACGCGCCCACGGCGAGCCCGCTGCCCGCGGTGACGACGCCGAGGTACACGGTGGACACCGTGGCGGCCACGGGGACGGGCACGCGCACCAGGTGCAGCGTGCCCGCGCTGAACGTCACGCCGCTGCCGGTGTTGCTGGTGGCCTGCAACGCGTCGAGGGAGACTCCGGCCAGCGTGTTCGGCGGTGCAGCGCGCTGCTCCAGGACGTCGATGCGGGCCAGGGTCGCGGGCCGCTCGGCGTGGATGTGGTCGGCGCGCGCCGCGAACGGGGAGGTTCCCGCGGTGTTCGCGGTGCCGACGGGGCGTGGGAACTGCCCGCTCGTCGGCACGGCGAGCATGAGCCCGACGCCGGGCAGCTCGGGCTGGGCCGCGACGACCGCGGCGACGGTGCGCTCGCGGGCGTCGGGGTGAGCCCGGACGGTCGCGCTGACCTCGATGTGGGTCCACGGCACACCGCGCGCGTGCGCGTCGTCGCCCTGGACGTTGGTCAGGCCGGTGATGCCGGTCCCGCTGCCGGAGGAATCCCAGCCCCGGCCGGCGACGAACCCGGCGTCGGTCAGCTCCTCGGCGATCCGGCGCGCCGACGGGCCCGGGTTGCCGCTGCCGGTGGCGACCACGTAGTCCAGGCCGGGCGCGGTGGCGTCGGCGTAGCCATGCCACTGCACCGCGGGCACGCCGCGCGCCGCGTAGGCCGCGCTGATCTGGTGGAACAGGCTGCCGGGCTGCTTGCCCGGGTCGGCGAGCGGGTAGCCGCCCTGCAGCTGGCCGGTGGCGTCGCGGTGCGCACCGGCGATCACCAGCAGCGCGCCGGGCGTCGCCCGCCAGTGCGCCAGCGCCAGCAGCTCGGTGTGCTGGTCGGCGACCGGGTGCGGGCACTGGACGACCAGGCCGACCGGGCGGGAGCGGTCGACGAGCACCGCGCCCCAGGTGCGGTCGCCGGTGGTGGGCCAGGCGGCCAGCGCGTAGGGGCGGCCGGTGGCCGAGTCCACACCGGACGACACCACCGCGCCGAGCGGGGCGAGCAGCGCGACGGCGTCGGCACCGAGCGCCAGGCGCTCGACGCCGAGCACCCCGTCGGTGCCCTCGGGGCCGGTGGGCTCGCGGTAGGACTGCCCGGAGCTGATGCCCGCGGTCCAGCCGGTGAGCCACGCGCCGAGGTCGACACCGGCGGGCGGCACCGGCGCGTACCGGGTGTCGGCCTCGGCCTCGGTCAGGTACTGCGGGTGCGGGTCGGCGGCGGCCTGGTGAGCGAGCAGCTGCGCGACGGTGGCGTAGGAGGTGAGGCCGCCACCGTCGGCCACCGGGGTGAGGTCCAGGAACTCCACCACGTCGTCGCCGCTGGGCACCTGGATGAGGTAGGTGTCGCGCAGGACGTCGGTGTCGATGGTGACGGTCCAGGCCCAGTCGGTGGGGAACTCGGCGGGGTCGTCGGTGACGGGGATCTGGGCCACGACGGGCTGTCCGTCGAGCACGACCGGCAGCGTGCCCGCGCCGTGCAGCACCTTGGTGGTGGCGTCGCGGAGGTGGTGCGGCATCGCCCACAGCATCGAGCCCTTGGCCCAGGCCCCGGTGATCTTGTTGTCGATCGCGATACGGACCGAGCGCTGCGCCATGGTCACCTCCTTGGTGGGGGTGGTCGTAGCCGCGCGCCCCGCCGCAGTGCGGCGGCTACGACCGGTCCCCGCGCACCCCTGCGGGGGTTCGGCGACGGCCCGTTGCGGCTTGGTGCTGCCGCCCGGTTTCCGCCTTGCCGGTGCGCCCGTACCCGGCAGCCCTGAAGGGCTGGGGCGGTCCCGCTGGCCGACTCGTCGTGCCCCCGGCCCGCGGCCGGGGAAGTTGGCGGCAGGCGGTGGCCTAGGACGCGCCTGCCGTCACGGTCCTCGCGGATACCGCATCTCGGACCGGGGCATCCGACGCCCCGGCGGCCGAGCCACTTGTTCCGGCCTGAGCCGGTGGAAGGGCGAGGCCCCACCGCCGGGGGGAGGGCGGTGGGGCCTCGTGGTGCGCGCGCTCGGCGCGAACGGTAGTCCTCTGTGGGCGGATACAGCTCCGCCCGCGCACAGCGTTACATGCTGGTCAGGGCATGGTCAAGTCGTGTGGTCGCGGGCGGCCGGTGCGTGTCGAGCCACCGGGTCAGCTCGACCACGTCGTACCCCGGGCCCTTGCTCAGGTGCCGGTGCTTGATCACCCGCAGCCGGCCGGGCGTGATGTCGAGCCAGTACCGGTCGCCGGTGCGCCGGTACTCGGCGAGCAGCGCGGCCTGGACATCGCGGAGCGACACCCGGCCCGGCGGCAGCACGGTGGTCATGGCGTCCAGTGTGCCGGAGCGCTACGCTGGGCCACGCCCGATGGCTCGGGCATGTGAGACGCGACAGCTTCCGCACCAGGGACAGTTCCGTTGGGTAGGCCCTGGTAAGAGCCCTTCGGGGTGCTCAGCGATCAACGGACGCCAGCTCACATCGGGGCCATCGGGTGTTTTCGTGTCCGGGTCACCCCCAGCGGATGTCGACCGTGGCGTGCTCCAGGCCGACGTCGAGGTCGAAGCCCTCGGCCCCCGGCAGTTCGATGATCTGCCGGCTGGTGGTGATCTCCACGGTGGCGGGCCCGCGCGTGCGCACCAGCTGCGCCAGGCGTTCGAGGAACTGCGCGCAGCGCTCTGCGTCGTCGGGTGTGTCCAGGCTCAGCATCACCGCACGTTCGCTCACCAGGTTGCCCTTCGCTCTCGGCGGCCCGCGCCCTGCTGTGGGCCGGTCGGAAGTCGGCGGCGCGGGCCGCCGACGGTGTCGTGCCGGTGTGTCACGGCTCGCCGGCCTTGCGGTGCAGGTCTCGGCGGGCGGTGAGTTCGTCGTCGCTGATGCTCAGGTGCACTTCGGTGGGTTCCGCCGCGTGCGCGGCGGCGACCTCGTCGTAGCCGGGACGGTGCCGGTAGGCCAGGAGCAGCGCGTCGAGCAGCCCGCGGGTCCGGAGGGAGAGGAACAGGCTGCCGAGGAACTCGTCGGCGTCCTGGTCGGGGCTGGTCAGCTTGAGGTCGCTGGTGGTGTTTTCTTCGATCCAGTCGAGGATGGCGGTCTGGGAGTCGCACAGGGCGAGCGCGGCTGTCGGGTCGTGCAGTGCGATGTGGCGGGCGTCCAGCATGGACTGCTGGTCGTCGGATGCGCCGGTGCCGGCGACGCAGGCCGCGCGCTTGCCGGGTGGTCCGGCGAAGACGGCTTCTTCGGGCTCGGTGGTGCCGGGGCGGGTCCAGGGTTTGGCGGGGTCGTGTCGCCAGGGGCCGGGGGTGGCGGCGGCGGCGACGCGTCGTGTCCAGTCGATCTGTTCGCGGAGCCAGGTGGTGACGGCGGTCATCGGGGCATTGTGCCTCTGTGCGGGCGCGCGGGGTAGTTGTGTCCCAGCTCACTCCTAGTTCCTTTAAAAACCTTGGGTAATTCTGCTAGACTTGGCATCACGAGAACGAAGGGAGGTGAAACCGAATGACCAAGCTGGGAACCCGGATCCTCACGGCGATGCGAGACCAGGGGTGGCTGGTCGTCGTCCGCGAGGACGACGACGGTGTGGAGTACCTGCACACCATCTCCACCCTCGGTGGCGAGCGCCTGGTTCCGACGAAGCTGCTGAAGGACGAGTCCTTGGAGCGCAAGCTCCGGATCATCCTCATGGCGTGGATCGTCGTTGACGGGCTCTGGTGGCCGTGGCCGCCGGACCACGAGGACGGCATCCACGGCGAGCAGCCGAGGGGCGAGTAGTCGCCAGGGCGGCCCGAGGATGGTGCTAGCACCCTCGGGCCGCCCGCCCAGCGTATCCACCCTGTAAAGCCCACAGAAGTTCAAGGATTTGAGGAGATGGCGGCATGAGCACGTGGCACGTGAGCGTTCAGTGCCTGATCTACGGCGAGCCGGCCGAGCTGGCGGTGGCGCGGGCCGGGCGGCTCGCTGCGGAGGACTGCGGCGCGGAGCTGCTGTACGTGTCGGTCCAGGAGGGCAGGCGCGTCACGGTGGCGGTGACGGTCGAGAGCGACAGCATCCCGTGGGACTTCCCGCTGCAGCTGCGCGGCGCGGTCGCGGACAGGTTGGTCAACTCGGCCGGTCACGCCCTGCGGGATTGGGTGGCGGTCGAGATCCTGTCGGAGGAGGAGGCCGAGCGCCGTTCGGCGACGGCGGGGGTGCCGCCGCTGATCAGCACGGCGGAGTTCGCCGAGCTGCTGGGCGTGACGGTGCAGCGCGTGTACGAGTTGGAACACGAGCGGCGCAAGGCGGACCAGGTCGGACGCGAGCACATTTTCCCCCGGCCGGTGGTGCGCGGCTACTGGCTGCGTGCGGTGGCCGAGCGCTACGCGGCGATCCGGCGGCGCAAGCCGGGCCCGGCCCCGAAGGCGTGACGCCCGGTGGCGTAGAGCGGCCCCCGACCGGTTCCGGTCGGGGGCCGCTGCGCTGTGGGGCCCGGCGCTAGGGCGAAGTCCTGCCGTCTCCGACGATGTCGACGGCCTTGCGGCGGGACATGCGCGCGGCAGCGCCGAGCTGGTCGCCCGTCGCGCCGGCGCGCTTGGCCGCCTGCATGGCGTGGTTGCGCGCGGCGCGGAGTCGGTCGACCTCGGCCTCGGCGCGCGCCAGCTCCTCGGCCAGGTCGCGGACGAGGTCCAGCTCGGGCGGGGCGGGTGACGGGCGGCGCGGCATGGCGTGCTCCTGGCGGCTATCCTGGTGGCGGATTCTTTCCACTGGCCCCCGGTCGAGCGTGCAAGGCTCGCCGGGGGTTCCTGTGTGCGTGGGGGCTCGACGGTGGAAGGGTGCCGGGCGGCACCTGGTGGTGCCGCCCGGTCGAGGGGATCAGCCGAACAGTCCGCCGGCCGCGAGGCCGGTTACCGAGGTGCGAACCTCGGAAACCGAGACCTTCAGGTGGTACCGGACGTCGGAGGTGTTGACCTTGCCGATCCAGTTGTAGCGGTCGCCGATGGTCCGCACCCGGTTCCGGACGCCGTCCTTGGCGGAGGCCGACTCGACCGTGCCGGGGGTCACGAACACCTGCACGGTGATCGTCCGGCCGATCAGGACCACGGTGTAGACCGAGTTGCGGGGCAGTACGCCCTCCTTCCGGTCGGCTCGCAGGTCCCGCAGGATTCGGCCGCACACGACCTCAAGCTCGTCTCCCGAGCTTTGGGTGTAGAACGTGCCGTACCAGCGATCGTCCCTCAATCCGAAGTCCATGGACTTGGATTCCTTCCACTGTTGAGTTGAACCCCGGGGGGCGGTGCAAGCGCCGGTTTCCCGGGGCTGTCCGTTTCGGACATCAATATTATGACCCATGGGTCTCACTATCGCAAGTAGATAGTGAGACCCATGGGTCACGGTTCGGTGTCGGTCGGCCCTACCCGCCGGCCAGCCGCTGGGCCTCCGCCCGCGCCAGCGCGCGGGCACCCTCCGGGGTGTAGCCGTACGCCGTCGCGTACCGGGTGCGCGGACCCTCCAGCATCGCGTCCAGCCGCTCCGCCTCCACGTCCGGGACGACGCGCTCCGCCCACGGCGGGCGCTCGTCCACCGGCACCAGGGCGACCGCGCCCGCCAGCTGCTGCGGCTCGCCGACCTCCGGCGCGGCCCCGTCCACCACCCGCACCCGGCACATCCAGGTGGCCACGACCCGCACCCGGCCGGGCTCGACCACCGGCACCGGGTACACGTAGTGGCCCTCGCCGAGCTGGTCGCGCAGCTGCTCGGCGGCGGCCTGGTGCTCGGCGTCCAGGACCGCGATCGGCTCGTCCGGCGCGTGCCCGGTCCCGCGCCGGACGATCACCCAGCTGTTCATCGGTCTCACTTCCTGCTCGAAGGGGGGTCGATCGTAGCCGGCGCGACGACGCCCCAGCCCGAACCGGGAGGCGTCGTCGCGCCGGAGGGAGCATCCGGCTCTACGCGCGGGGCCGGCCGTGCTCGTCGAGGGTGTCGACCAGCGCCTTGACCCGGGCGACCTTGTCCGGGTCGTGCCGCTGCTCGAACCGGGCGCGCTGCTCCGGGGTCGCCTTGGTCACGTAGTAGCGGGCGAATCCGAGTTCCTCTGCGGCGCGCCCGCACGGGCAGTCCGACACGTCCGCCGTGCCGGGCTCCTTGTCGACGTACCAGGAGCACGCGAGACCCCGCTCGGTGGCCGTGTCGCACAAGGTCTTCGTGCAGCACCCGCAGCGCGGGCAGTCCTCGGGGGCCTGCCGCATCCACGTGTGCCCTTCAGGGGCCTGCAGCGTGTAGTCGGGCTCCCAACGGGTCTCCGGCACGGGCTCGGTCACTGTGCGTCCTCCAGCGGTGGGTAGGCGAGTCGGGCCAGGTGCAGCCCGGTGTAGAGGTGGGCGGGGTCGTGGGCGCAGCGCCCGCCGTCGCCGTCGCGGTCGGGCCATACGGTGCCCCCGCAGCCGGGCTCGATGCACACTCCCAGTGATCTTTCCGGCGCGTCGTGGGCTTGTCGCCGCAGTTGTGCGTGCAGGGTGCGGATCACCTCCACGTAGGAGGCGGCCCACAGCTGGTGGGCGCACCACTCGGAGTGCAGCCGCAGCCACCGGGTCAGCGTGGTGACCGTGACCGGCCGGGGCACCGGCCAGCCGTCCACACCGTCCCGGTAGCGCTGCTGGGAGACGTACAGGGCGATGCGGTGCAGCGAGCCCAGCACCGACAGCGTGCTTTCGTCCGGGTCGTCGTCCGGGCCCGTGCCGGTGGCGTGCGACCGGTAGTCCAGCGCGGCCAGCACGTCCAGCGACACCGGCGGCCGGGAGCCGTAGCCCGGCCGCCGCGGGCTGGGCTCCAGCGCCCGGCCGGCCGGGGTCATCGTGGCCTCCAGCACCACCACGTGTTCCTGGAGTTCGTCCAGGCGCTCGCGGGTGGCGCGGACGCAACGCTCGCAGGCGTAGCGCAGCGGCGACATCTCGCCGCCGCAGGTCCGGCAGTCGGCCGTGGTCATCGTCGCTCCATCGTGCTGAGGTTGAACAGGTCGAGCTGAACAGCAGCACCAGGCCGCCGTTCGAGTGCCGGGTCGTGGCAGGTGCAGGGGCAGCGCCAGCGGCACACCCGGTCGGCCAGCCACACCCGGCCGGTCACGCCGGGCACGCCCGCCACCTCACCGCGGGAGGTGGCGATCCAGGTCTCGACCACGGCCGAGGGGCCGTGATCAGCGCCGGGCCGGCCGGTGGCGAACCAGCATTCGGCGTGCCGGCTGCGTCCACAGTGGCCGGTGGGCCCCCACTGGCAGCCGCAGGTGGTGACGTGGTCCGGGTTGTGCCGCCACTGGGTGTGGAGCCACCCGGGCCACGCGTGCGCGCGGACCCAGGTGGCGTCGTCGGGGGTCACGGCCCGGCCTGGTTGATCGCGTCGCCGAGCAGGGCGAGCACGAGGTCCCAGGCGCGTCGTCGGCTGGGCCAGTGCAGGTCGACGTGGTCGCGGCAGAAGTAGCGGAGGTTCCAGCTTTCCGAGTCGGGCCACAGCTCGTGCGGCCGAGCGAGTAGTCGCCAGCGCGGCTCGGGCAGGCTGTCCGTCCAGGCGGCGACCTCGGCGCGGCGGGGGTCGTTGCCGATCCACTCGGCCAGCTCGTCCCAGGGGACCAGGCGGCGCGGGGTGCGGGCGAAGCCGTACGACTCGCCCCGGCGCATTGCGCCGGCCCACCATTCGTCCACGTGCTCGAACCGGAAGCCCGCGCGGCTTACGCAGAACGCCCAGTCCCCGGCCTGGCGCGGCGAGCGGGTGTCGTCGTCCTGGGTGCGGTGCAGGGCCACGACGACCTCCAAGGCGTCCGACACCGCGTCGCGTAGGCAGGTGAGCGCGTCGATCCGGCGCTGCGTCTCGGGGGACACGATCGTGTCGAACAGGTCGAGCTGGAGCGCTCGGACCGAGCTAGCCACGGTGGCGCCACCTCCTCCACCACGGCGGCCGCGGGCGGGGCCGGGGCTTGGCCGCGGTGGGGCCGTTGGCGGCTTCGTCCCAGCGTCCGGTGAGGACCGGGTCGTCGTCGGCGGGCTGGTGGGTGAACGCCTGCTGGCCGTCCTCCGGGCCGCGCGCGGCGGTGCCGACCATCCAGGCCGCGCCGGGTGCCTGCTCGGTGAGGCGGGCGTAGGTGATGGCGTCGGCGCGGTGGTCGACGGGCACCGGGTCGCAGCCGACCCGGCCCCACGGCCAGTCGCTGTCCCCATCCGGGTTGAGCTGGTCGACGGGGACGACGCGGGCGTCCTGGGGGCGGTCGGGGAACGCCTCGTCCAGGTAGGCCACCGGGCCGAGCCGGGCGCCGAGGAGTTCGCTGGGCTGCTCGTCGGCGTGGCGGACGTCGGCCAGGGCGCGCTGGCGGCGCCGGGCAGCGGCGACCACCAGGTGGGTGCGCAGGGCCTGCTCGGCGGGGGTGAGCTGTGGGTCCCAGAGCGGGGTGGTGGAGGTGCCGCGGACCCAGCTGGCGACGCGGCGGGCGCACTCGGGGGTGCAGTAGGGGCTGATCGCGGTCACGACGGGCACGAGGCAGCCGGGCCGGGCGCACAGGATCCGCGCGGGCGGCAGCTCGGGCAGCGGCGCAGTGGCCTCCTCGATGGCGGCCAGGAGCGCGGGCAGGGTGCGGAGGCTCACGAGGCCACCGCCAGCAGGGCGCGGGCGGCGTCCTGGACGTGCTCGGGCGGGGTGAACCAGCCCTGCTGGCCGAGGCCGGGGATGGGCTCGGCGAAGGCCCTGGACTCGCGGACGTCCCAGTGCTTCTGGCTGCGGAAACACCACGGCGAGCAGGCCGCTGCGCAAGCGTCGTCCTGGTGAATGCCGTTCAGGTTGGTCACGCCGAGGTAGCCGGACGGGTAGTCGCCGGGCCACTCGGTGACGTCCAGGTCGTGGTCCAGGGCGAGGGTGAGCGCGCCGGGCTCCCAGCGCTGTCCGGCGTGGACGATGAACGGCCCGCGGTACGCGGTGGTCCAGGAGCGGTTCTCGACGGGCTTGATGCCGGCGATGACGAGCTGGGCCCAAGGGCGGCGGATGGTCAGTGCGGGGATGCGCTGCAGACGTGCGCCGGTGTCAGTCACGGGTGCCCCCCGGTCTGGGCGTCGCCGAGCAGCACGACGTCCTCCTTGAGGGCGTCGAGCCGGTCCGCGACTTCGACGAGCTGCTCGGGCGTGAGCCGGTGTCGCGCCGCGCAGCGGAGCTGGTTCGCGGCCTCCATGAGCGCCAGCCACACGGCGACGTACCCGATCTGGGCCGGGGTCATCTGCTCCTGCTGGATCTTGTCGGAGACCAGCTCGGCGCGGGCCCGCGCGCAGGCGATGTTGTTGGTGGGGTTGGGGTCGGGCGTGGTCATCGGCTGGTCTTCCTGGTGCGGCGGCGGGTGCGGTTGCGGTAGGCGTGCCCGTCGACGGCCAGGTGCGGCGGTCGGACGGTCGTGCGGTGGACGATGCGGCCGTCGCGCAGCAGCACGTGCCCGGTCGCGGCCAGCGCGCGGTCCAGCCGGGCCCGGCCGTACGGCGACAGGCGGTGGTGGTCGACCGGCAGGTGCAGGCAGCCGTCACGGCGGTAACGGCGGACCTGGGCGGCGACGGCCCGGAGGTCGTCGCGCAGCTCCAGCTCGACGTGGTGCAGGCACTCCTCGGCGTACTTCAGGTGGCCGGCGGCGAGCAGCTGGTCGAGCCGGGCGAGCGAGTACGAGCTGAGCAGGATTTCGCGGGCCCTGCGGCGGAGGCGGTCGACGGTGTCCTGGTCGACGGCGTCGTGAGGCGAGATGGTCAACGGGTCCTCCGAGGCGTGAGGATGCGGGGTGCGCGCTGGCGGGCGGGTCGGGGACCGGTGCCGCGGTGCCGGCGGGCCCAGAGGGCGCGGGCGCGCGGGTCGGCCGGCGGTGGGGCGCCGTCGAGCGCGGCGTCGAGCTGGTCGACGGCGGCGACCAGGCGGGCGAGCGCGAGATCCCACGCGGTGGTGTCGATCTCGATCCGGAGCAGCACCAGGTCGTCCTGGACGCGCACGGCCGAGCCGTCGCCGCGGGCCTCCACGCGCGCGAGGTCCGCGGGCGACCGGTCGCTGTGCTGATGGTCAGCCACGGTTGGCCTCTTGGTCGTCGTGTAGGTCGCCTGCGAGGTGGTCGGTGTGGGTGTGGTTGGGCCAGGAGGTGGTGCCGTTGGTGTGGTCGTCGTTGTGACCGCGGAGGAGCGCGCAGCCGTGGTGGTCGTGCTGGCTGGTGCACCAGGGGTGGCTGTTGAGCTGTGCGATTTCGGCGTGGAGTTGGTGGATCTGGTCGGCCTGGGTGTGGGCGAGGGTGGCGAGGCTGTTGAGGACGGCGAGGTCGGTCCAGGTGAGGGGGTGGCCGTGTAGGTGGTGGGTGTGGTCGGGGTTGGCGGCTCCGGCGTGGATGACGGCGCGGAGGCGGGTGGTGGCGTCGTGGATGGCGTCGGGGTGCCAGGCGGTGGTGATGGTGTGCAGGCCGTTGTGATCGTTTTCGGCTGTCTGGGGTGTCTCGCTGGTCATCGGGTGTCCGTTCGGGGCTGTGCGGCGGTCTGGGGCGGTGGTGCGGGTGGTTCTTGATCGGCTGGCTTGGTGGTCTTGCGGGCGTCGTGGGGTGGGCAGGTGGTCCAGCCTCGGCGGGTGCGGGTGCGGCAGGACTCGCCGATGGCGGCGTGGCACCAGGGGCAGGCGCGGACGAGGGGGTTGTCGCGGACTTCGTCGGGCTGCTCGGTGCCGTGGGGGCCCCAGCGGAACAGGCCGGGGCCGCTGCCGCCGGTCTTGCGGCGGCCGTGGCGGGTGGTCATGGCGGTGGGTCCTCGGGAGATGGTGCGGGCTTGGTGCGGCGGCAGAAGGCGCACGCGGGGCTGCCGTCGGAGCGCTGGCGGATGACGAGGCCGTGGTCGCAGCGGGGCGGCGGCGGTGCGGGTTGGACGTCTTCGGCCGGCGGGGGCTCGTGATCGTTTCGCGGCTCGCGCGCTACCGGTGGTTGCGTCGGTAGTGCGGGAGGTGGTTGGTCTTTAGTGGTTGGTACGTGGGTGGTAGTCGGACATCCAGGTGTCCGGTCAATCGGCTCCGGATGTCCGGTCAATGGTTCTGTAACGCTGTTAGATGTCCGGTGAAAGTCGTTTTCAGGGGACATCTGGATGTCCGGTGGGTTCGTGGTGGTGTCCACAGGGGACGGGGATTGACCGGATGTCTGGGTGTCCGGTGAAACCGGGTTGTCCACAGGCTGTGGGCTGGTTTGACCGGACATCTGGGCGTCCGGTGAATCGGTGGGTTCGTCCACCGGCGAGAGCAGCTCGACCCGGTCCAGGAGGTCGGTCGGCAGCGTCAGCCGGTACACGGTGGTGCGCTTCGAGCCGCCCCGGCCGCCACCGCGGGAGGTCTGCTCGATCAGCCGCAGGTCGTCCTTGAGGACCTTCAGCAGGCGGCGGACGTTGCGGTCGGTGTCGTCGGTGACGGCCGCCAGGGCGTCCTGGCCGGGCCGCACACGGGAACCGTCCGCGTCGGCGTACGTCGACAGCACGAACGCCAGCAGCTTGACCGGCTTGGGCATCCGGATGCGGCGGACGATGCGCTCCCACTCGAACCGGCCGCAGGCGTAGCGGTCCGGCTCCTCGGGCAGCGCGGGCACCAGGTGCAGCGTCATCAGGCCGACGCCACCCGGATGTTGGTCATGAGGCGGCCGACGAGTTCGCGGGCCTCGGTCGCGGTGAACCCGCGGGCGCGCAGCCGGGCGTACTCGGTGGGGTTGCGGCGCCACAGCAGCAGGTCGGCCACGGGCTCGTCGTCGGGGCAGGCGCCGGCCAGCAGCACGACCAGGGCGCGCAGCGCGGCCGGCTCGTCGCCGTCGTAGAGGTCGGCGGCGTCGGCCACGGCGGTGCCGATGCCCAGCCGGTCCTGGCGGTGGGCGGCCTGGATCGCGCGCTCGGCCAGCGGCAGCAGCTGATCCATGCGCGGGTCGCCGGTGGGCGAGAGGGTGGTGCGTGGTGCGTCCACGGCGGCCTCCAGGTGGTGATGGGGATGGGGAATCGGCGGGCGCGGTGGGGTGCGGTGAGCGCGGGCGGGGGGCGGTGGTCCGCGCCCAGGGGAAGTGGGCGCGGACCACCCAGGGGAAAGGGTCAGGCGGAGGCGCGCAGCGCGGCCGGAGCGACGCCCTTGAGCAGCGGCACGGCCTCGTCCAGCTCCTCGCGGATGCGGTTGATCAGCGTCGCGAACGCATCGTCGCGCGCCCGGTCCGCGCGCAGCAGGGAGAAGCCGATGCCCAACTGGCCCTTGTCGACGTCGTAGCGCAGCCGCGCCTTGACCTCGACGGGGTCCACGCCCCGCCAAGGCGCGATCCGGATCGTGAACTCGCGGGGGATCTCGACGTCACCGGAGCGGGTGCGCCCGGCCTTCGCGTCGGTGACCTCCTGGTACGCCAGCTTCACGTCGCCGGACTGGACGTCGATCTCGGAGCTGAACTCGGCCCGTCGGGAGGCCCGGAACCCGGTCGCGACCTCCAGCATGGTCGCCGCGTCGGGCGTGACGACGGTGTGGGCGACGTCTTCGAGCAGGGTCGCGAACGCGTCCTGGCGCATCAGCCGGTTGTTGTGGGAGGTCCACAGCTCCCAGTCGGCGTCGGCCTTGAGCGTGAGGGTGGCGCGGTGCTGCCGCCATCCGGTGAGCCCGTCCTGGCCGTGGTCGTCGAACACGGCGACGATCCGGCTGCTGTCGACGTCGGCGTACACCATGCTGCGGTGGGCGTCGGCGAGCCGGTTGACCAGCTGGGCGAAGTCGGTCGGGTCGTGCACGACCACCTCGCCGCGCTGGCGCAGCGGCGCGTCCAGGTGCTCCTCCAGGGAGTGCACGACCAAGCGCTCGTCCTGGCGCAGCCGCTCGACCACGACCGGCGCGTTCGGGTCGACGTTGGCCGGCTCGATTTCGACCTTGCGGGTGTGCTCGTCGAGCTGGCCCAGGTAGTCCGCGGGCACGGTGACGGCCGCGGGCAGCTCGGTGGTGGTGTCGCTCATCGGGTGGTGGACTCCTGTCCGAACAGGCTGGTCTGGCGGGGGTCGGAGCGGTGCAGGCCGCCGTCGTCGTCGACGAAGAAGATCGACGTCTTGGGGTCGAACGCGGGGGTCTTGGCGACCACGGCGCCGCTGATGACCACGCGCTCGCCGTCGCTGCCCTTGTCCGGCTTGATGTCGAACTTCAGGGTGAGCGAGCCGCCCTTGCCGGTGGTGCGGACGGCCTTGATCAGGTCGCTCAGCTTGTCGCTGGCGGTCTCGTGGACGCGGCCCTTGTCGATCTGGACGAGCAGCGCCGCGAACTCCTGCTGCGGCGCCTCGTCGTTGTTCGTGCTGGTCACTCGCTGTCCTCTCCGGACTGGTGGTGGGTGATGTGGACGGTCGTGCGGGACTGCTGTGCCAAGGCGGCCTGGAAGTGCGCGGCAGCCAGGGCGGCGCGAGCGGAGGCCCACTCGGGGGCGGGCTCCTCGTCCGCCTTGGCGAGCTGCAGCTCGCCCTGCCGGATGTGCCAGGCCGGGTTCCGGCGGTACCGGCCGGGGACCCGGTCCAGGGCCTCGGCGCGCTCCAAGGCGTCCGCGACGATCTCGCGCAACTGCGTGCTGGTCAGCGCGATGGCGGGCGAGGAGACGTGCAGCACCACGGCGGTCTCACCGGGTGAGCCGCCGCCGGCGAGAGTTAGCTCGACCTCGCTGCCGTGGGCGTCCTTCCACGAGCGGGCCGGGATGGCACCGGGCTGCTCGGTGCGGGCGCTCATCGCAGGTCCTTGCGAGGCAACACCACGCGCGGTTTGCCGAGACTGCGCGGCGGTGCGCCGGCGACGGCGGTCCACTGGCCCAGGTCCGGCGCGGGCAGTTCCGCGCCCATCGCGGTCGCGGCGGCCAGGGCCAGCGTCGCGTGCACCTGGGCGGCGACCAGCAGCGCCGACGGCGGCTCATCGAGAGGGATGCTGACGTAGGCTTTCTCGGCCGTGTTGGCGTCGGCGGAGGCCAGCAGCTTTTCGGCCTCGCGGTAGTGCTCGGGTCCGGTGGCCATCACGCACCACCCGCCAGCTCGGCCAGCAGCCTGTCGCACGTGGACAACCGGCGGCGGTCCTCGCGGTCCTGGTCCTGGGTGTAGGGGAGGGCACGGAGGAGCAGCGCGCGGATCTCCTGCAGCTCCGGGACGAGGCGCTCGGCGGTCGCCCAGTCGTCCAGCACCAGCGGCGTGCCCTCGCCGTACACCAGGTCGCCGGCGTAGCTCGCGACCTGGTGGATGCGCAGGTGCGCGCGGCGGTCGTAGAACGCCGCCTTGTAGAACACGGCGGCGCGGCGTCGGCCGTGCTGGTCCACGATGTACGACCACATCGTGTGGTCGCTGGTCTGCCGGCTCCAGCCCTGCGGCAGGGTCGCGGTCCGGAACAGCGGGTCCGCGGGGTCCGGCTCGCCCGGCTCGATGCCCAGCGCGCGCAGGTCCTCCTCGGTGCCGCCGATCAGCTCCGCCGGGATGAGGGTCGACGCGACGAGCTGCCGCTGCCCCTCCGCCTCCATCTCCCGCACGAACCGGCCGCCGTCGCCCGACAGGATGCGGGCGTAGGCGTGCGGGTCCTCCGCCATGGTGCAGCTGGTGTCCTCGATCTCCGCCACGTCACGCACCACCCTCGGTGCCGGTGTCGGCGGCCTCGGTCATCTCCACCAGGAGCTGGTCCAGCGCCCTGGCCGGCTCGGGTGCCGCGCAGATCCGCTCCAGCAGGTCGATGACCGTGGTGGCCTCGGCGCGGGTGAGGTCATTGGAGGACACCAGCCGGTGCCCGATCAGCGTGCCCAGCACGTCCAGCCGGGCCTCCCGGGAGGTGACCTGCAGGCTCGACAGCTGCGCGGCCAGCCGGTTGACCTGCTGCCGGGTTGCGGCGAGCGCCGATCCGGTGGGCCGGGTGTCCGCCGCGGGCTGCTGTCGGGCGGGCGGCTCCTCGGGCGCGGGCGGCTCGTCGACGGGCGGCGGCACGTCCTCGGTCACCGGCGCGGGCGGCGCGGCGGGCGCGGGCTCCTCGATGGGCGCGGCGGGCTGCTGTGCCACCGGCGCGGCCGGGGTCGGCGCGGCGGGCTGTTCCGGGGCAGCCACGGGGACGGGTGCCGGGGTGTTGGGCGCGGCCTGCTGGACGGCCGGGGCGGGCGTGGTGGCGCCGGTGACTTCGGCCCTGGTCGCCCGCAGTGGGAAGGCTTCGTCCACCCGCAGGTCACCGCGCTTGATGGACTCGGCGGTGATCGTGAGCTGGGCGAGGTCCCACGCGGTCCACTCGCCCGCGGGCTTGCCCACGTGGGCTTCGGCGCGGACGCGGTCGACGTTGAACCCGTTCTCCAGGCCGCGCAGCACCTTCGCGACGCGCTGCGCGAGGGTGAGCCCGTCACCGGGGTTCTCCAGGGTGTGGCGGCAGCGCTCCTCGGCCTCCTCCACGAACCACCCGGGCAGCACCCGGCGCAGTGCCTCGCGCAGCCGGCGCGCGGCGTTGTTCGTGTTGGCCTCGTAGACGTCGCGCCGGTCGACCAGGCGCTCGGCGACCTTCGTGCCGTCGACGTTCTTGTCCCGCACGTGCTGGACGATGGTGGTCTGCGAGGAGCGGGTGTTGCCCTCCAGGTCCCAGGCGTAGGCCAGCATCTCCGACTCGCCCACCGTGTGGTCGATGGACAGCTCGTGGATGCCGAACGCCACGTTGCCCCAGATCCGGGCCAGCTCCTGGAGCAGCTTCACGGTCGGGCCGGTGACGACCTCACCGCCGCGCCGGTACCGGTAGAACGCGATCTTCGCCAGGGACGGGCGGGCGCAAGCCTCCTGCATCGTGCGGATGGCGCGCTGCTCGTCGCGGGGGAACTGGCGGGCCATGATCGCGGCGGCCTGGACCTCCGCAACGGCGCGGGACTGCTCGATCGTGGTGCCCTGGCTGATGCGCGGGGCCACGGGGACTGCGGGTGGTGCGAGGTCGAGCGTGGTGCTCACCAGGTCATCCTTTCGGTGGTGCGTGCCCACGGCGGCAGGTCGACGAGTCCGATCTCGTCGGCGCTGTAGCCGGGCCAGTGGGCGGCGGCGGTGCACTCGGCGTAGATCGCGAGTGCCTGTCGGGACAGGTCGTGGCCGGTCCGGAGCGCCAGGGCGCCCAGCTCCACGACGTGGATTAGGTGGGGTGCTTTCCGCTCCTGGAAGACGAACAGGAACAGCACCTGCTCGGCGAGGCCGAGGGCTTGGGCCGCCTCGGAGTACCAGGCGGCTTGGAGGTGGTAGCGGTAGCGCTCGACGGCCTTGGAGACGGCGTCGCGGTCGGCGCTGTCGCAGGTCTTGTAATCGGGGATGATCAGCCGTCCCCGGCTGCTGATCCGGTGGGGCAGCCAGTCCAGGCGGGCGCGCCGCCACACCCCGGTGTCGTCGTCGATCCAGAACAGGGACTGCTCGGCCGCGCCCGCGCCGGGCTCGAACAGGCGACCGGCGACCGGGTGCCGGCGGATCGCGTCCGCCATGCCCAGCACCTCGGCGTGCTCGTGCGCGAGGACCGGCACGTGCCCGGCCTCGTAGGCGGCGGCTCGTGCGGCCCTGGCCTTCGCGGTGCGCCAGTCCGGCGCGTCGACCACGGCCAGTTCCGGGCCGGTGCCCAGCACGAGCTTGTGGGCGGCCTTGCCGAAGTCGAACACGGCCCGCGGGGGCTCCGGGTTCCGGCGCCGCCAGTGGTAGAGCGCGGGCGGGTTCGGCGGCAGCAGCAGCTTCGCGCCGGACGAGGACAGCGAGCCGTCCGGCACCGGGTCGCCGTGGTACTGCTCGTCGGTCAGGTCCGGGTACACCCCGGGGCGGGTGATCACGACCCGCTCGGCCACGGCGGTCACCAGCGCACCACCTGGGGGAGGGGGACCGCGGTCGCGATCCCCGTGCCGGGCACGGTGGTCGTGAGGGTGGGCGGGGCCGGGCGCGCCGGACCGGTGGTGCTGCCCACCGCCACGAGGGCGGCGAGCAGCACCAGGGCGGCGAGCACGTGCGCCAGGCGGCGCGCGGCGCGGTGGGTCACCAGCCGCCCCCGGACTGCGCGTCGAGATGCCGCTGCAGCTCCACGTCCTCGGCGATCTCGGCAAGCCGGGGCGCGAGGTCGGGCGGCGGCGGGTCGAGCCGGGTCACGATCTCGCGGACGGCGGCGAGCGCCTGGTCCACAGTGGTCTCCGGGGTCATCGACCCTCCTCGGTCGTGCCCATGAGGCGGGCAAGGGAGCGGACGTCAGGGTCGTCGTCGGTGGTGGAGTGCACGCCGTGCGTGCGGCACCCGGCGTTGACCGCCTGCCGGCCGTCCTGGTCGGGCGGCGGGCACGGGCAGGCGCGCGGGTTGGCGCGGTACCAGTCGACGGCGGCGCTGACCGCGCCGGCGTGCGCCGCCCGGTCGCCCGACTCGTGGTGCTGCCAGATCGCGCGCTGCAGCGCCTGCGGCAGCCGGGACCAGCAGGAGCGGCACGCCAGCCGGTGACGCGGCACGTGGGCGCCGCAGCCGCCGGGGCAGGTGTGCGAGGTGGGCAGGCTGCGGTGGTTCACGCGCCACCTCGCAAGGACCGGGCCTTTTCCCGCTCGCGGTACGCCTCGATCTTGTCCGAGTCGTAGACGACCCGGCCGCCGAGCCGGTAGGACTCGGGTCCCTTCTGCCGGTACCGCCAGGTGCGCAGCGTCGACGGCTGCACCCCCAGCTCGATCGCGGCCTCGTCGGTGGACAGCCGCCGCACCGTGGCGGTGGTCTTCCTAGGCATCGGGCACCTCCTGGGTGCTCAGGTAGTAGGGGCGGACCATCGCCGGGGGCACGTCCTCGGGCGCGATCCACACGGGAGCCGGGCTGAACCGCTCGGTCGGTGCGGTTCGTCGGGCGCGGTCGGCGCGGTGCGCGGCGTTGATCGCGGCCAGCTCCTCGGGCCAGCCGGTCAGGTCGTCGGCCGCGCCGAGCGCGTGCCGGGGCTGATGGGTGGCGCGGGGCACCAGGAGCCGGACCACACCGCCCAGCACCAGCAGCGCGCACGCGCCCAGCAGCGCGATCAGCAGCGCGGCGGTCACCGGGTCACCGCCGGGTACTCGTCGTGCAGCACGCCGTCCAGCTCCCGGCCCGCGCGCTTCTTGCCCCAGCGGCGGATCGGCGCGTGGTAGCGCTCGTCCACGGAGTCGGCGCGCTCCAGCGACCACGGCTTGTGGTTGGGCCTGTAGGTCTCCCAGCCGTGCTCGTGGGCCCACACCGCGTAGGCGTGGGTGGCGCCGCGCGCCTCCGCGTCCCGCTTCGCGGCGGCCAGCTCGTCGTCGGTGCCGCGCCAGCCGACGGCCGGGTCGCACACCCGCACCGCCCACGGCGCGGGTCCCCAATCGCCCCACTGCTTGAAGAGCAACGGCACACCCGCGCGGGCGCAGGCGTCCCGGATGTCGCGGGCCCACTGCGGGTGCATCGGCCGCGCGCCCGGACCGGACTCGCCCCCGACCACAACCCAGTCAAGCGGGAACCGGCAGCGGTCGTCGTGGTGGTGGTGACGCCCGGTCGGGCACTCCGCGGTACCCCGCCCCAGGTGAGCGCCCCGGCAGCCGTACTGGCCGTCCAGACCTCGGACCGCGCGGAGGTCGATCGGCCCCAGCAGCGGTTCGGCGCTGATCCAGCGCACGGCGGCCGGGGTGTCCAGCAGGTCCGGGATGCGCTGGTCCGCGGTCTTCTGGTCCTCGGTGGACACGCCCACCCACACGTTCGGCAGCGGGGGCAGCACGTCGTCTGCGCGCTCCGGGGTCGCCAGCCACGCGTCGACCCGCGCGATGTCCGGCAGGGGCATCGGGGCCTCGATGTGGTCCACCACCCATGACACCGCCCGGCGCACCAGGCCGGTCCAGCGTGGACCGGTGAGCAGCCCCCGCATCCGCGCGGGCCGCTTGGTCAGCACCTGGTAGGTGTGGCGCGGCGTCAGGGCCATGACAACCCACAGCCGCGCGATCAGCTCGTTCGGCACGGTCGCGTGGAACAGGTCGGCCAGCGAGTTGACGAACACCCGGCGCGGCCGGGTCCAGCGCAGCGGCTGCGCCAGGCGCTCGGGGTGCAGCAGGACGCCGGTGGTCGCGCCGATGCCGTCGCCGTCGAACTTCCGGCCGGCCTGGTAGAACGGCGGCGTGCGCTCGATGTAGCAGCGCCGGCAGCCCTCGGACACCCGCGTGCACCCGGTGACGATGTTGAGCGTCGCGTCCGTCCACTCGATACGGGACTGGTCACCCACGGCCGTCACCACCCTCGGCGCGCACCGCCGCGATGCGGCGGTGGCCGTAGGTGTTGAACGAGCCGTCGGCGTGCGCGAACACCGGGAACATGCCCACGGCGTCGGTGCCGTCGGCCCAGAACTGGTCGAAGCTCAGGTCGACGTCACCGGTCGTGTCGGGCTCGAACACGAACCCGACGAGCTGTGCCGGCTTGCCGCGCCAGAAGTCCTGGCGGCCGACCATGCCGTCCTTCGTGATGAACCACGGGTAGGGCAGCACGTCGCCGGACTCCTCCGGCTGGATCTCCAGGATCTCGTCAGCCACGGTGCGCACCGCCTTCGGCGCGGATCCGGGAGCCGGGGGAGGGCGCGGCGTCCGCTACGGCGATGCGCTTGCGCAGCTCGGTCACCAACGCCGTGCGGGTCAGCCCGTCCGGGCAGCCGGCGATCCCCAGCAGCTCGGCCAGCTCGCGCACCGTGGCGCGCAGCTCGGCCAACTCGGTGGCCTGCGGCGAGTGCGTGACCGGCAGGACACCGTGCTGGTAGGCCAGAGCCACCAGCTGAGTCCGGCCCGTGGTGTCCCACGCGATGTTCATCCGCCGCAGGTGGCTCTTCACCGTCTGCGCGGCCAGCCCCAGCCGGGTACCGATTTCGCGGTCGGTAAACCCGTAGGCCAGCAGCTTTAGCACCTGCATGTGCCGTTCGGTCAGCGGCGGCAGCGTCGTCTCAGCCACGGGCCACCGCCTGGGCGACGACCACGGCCACCGGCAGCGCCACGAACACGATCACGACGAGGACCCGCTCGGCCGCCTCGGCGACGACCACCACGCGGTCGGGGATGGTCCTCACTGGACGATCACCGCCTCGGTGACGGTCGCGGTGGCCTCGATCTCGATCTGGCCGGGCCGCTCGGGCGCGGGCTCGCAGCCCGACACCGCGACGGCGGCCAGCGACGCGGCGGCGGCCAGCGCCAAGCGCACCTGGTGCCCGTTCATCGCGACACCGCCTGCACCAGCTCGCGGTAGCGGGCGGCCTCGCGCACCACGTCCTCGTACAGGTCCACGTGGCCGCAGGGGTTGTCCCAGACGTCCACGAAGTAGGTCGTGCCGTCCTCGTGCTGGCGCAGGGTGCGGGCCTCGCCGCGCGGGCCGCCGCACCGCGGGCACACGGCCGGGATCGTCACGGTGGTCACGACCGGCGAGGTAGGCCCGGAGCCCCACGGGGTCTCAGCGGCCTGGTTGCGGACGCGGACCGTCATCGATGTGGTGAGCCGGACGGCCTGGCGCACGGCCTCGAAGCCGGCCGCGAGCACGGTCGGGATGCGCACCCCGGCGGCGGTCAGCCCGTCGTAGACGCCGGCCAGGTCACCGAGGGCGGTGCGGACGGCGGGGGAGGTGACGCCGGCGCGGAGCTGGTCCGCGAGGGTGGGCGCGGCCGGCTGGCCGGTCGGTGGTCGGGTTACCTTGGTGATGGGCATGGAGTTCTCGTCTCCTGTTCATGGGCCGTTCGTCCGCTCCCGGCGGCATCCGGGGGTGAGGCGGGCGGCCCTTCCGGTTTTCGGGGGTCAGGCGGCGTCGACCGCGAGCAGCGCTCGGCGCTGGTGCGGCGGGTAGCCGAGGGCGTCGCAGATGCGGGCGAACACGGCCGGGCTGACGCGGCGGCGGTCGCCGCGCTCAATCTGGCTCAGGTACTGGAAGGTGATCCCGACCCGGCTGGCGAAGCTGCTCAGGCTGTCGCCGAGAAGCTGGCGCTCCGTGCGGAGACGACTGCCGTTGATCGCCACACCGCTGGGGAGGGGGTTGTTGGGTGGGCGGGATTCCATGCCTCAGAACCCTACAAAGTTCAGCTAAGTTCCGCAACTGCCTGCCACTGAAGCCCGCAACCCGTAGTCATGCGGTGTCTGTGTGTGAGTGATTCCGCTACATTCAGCTGGGTTCCACTCGGGGATGGTGCGGAAGATGGCCGAAGACGAACGGCAGTGGCGACGACACCTCGCGGCGCTGATCAAAGAGCACCGCGAGGCGCTCCGACTCAGCGTCAGCAAGGCGGCAGCGAAGGCAGGGATCGACCGCGGCACCTGGACGGCAGCCGAGGACGGCACGCGCAACACCCGCGATGTGCACCTGGCCGCGATCGAGGCCGGGCTCGGCCTGCCCGTCGGCACGCTGCGCGAGGAAGCCGCGCGTCGAACGCGGCACTCGACGCCCGTCGACGAGCGGACGCGCGAGGCGGCACGAGGCGCGGGCCTGTCGGACCGGGAGGTGACCTGGATCCTCGCCGCCACTCCCCGGCAGCTCGTCGCCCGCTATCTGGACCGTGCCGAGGACCCCGCGTATGGACCCGATCGGGCGCAGGGATGGCTCGTTCGGGCGATCGGCACTCGGGAGAACTACCTCAGGGGCGTCCCCCGAGAGGATGAAGGAGGTAACGAGCAAGCCGCCGAACGGGTGGGATGACGACCACAGAACGTTCTCCGCAAACCTGCGGAGCGCGATCAGCCGTGAACGACCAGTAACAATCGTGGTCCGTTTGAGTGGTCAACAATATTCCAGCTAACAACGCCTCGGTTTGCGTCGACGTGAAGATCGCGAGGCCGCACAGATGCGGCGAGCGATCTCCCGAGAGAAGACGACCTTGACCGAAAAATGGGGAACGACGATCGCGTTGGTGGCGATCGGAGTGGGACTGATCATTACCCTGGGCGTGCTGGCCGGTGTCGTGGCCCAGAACTACCCGGGGCTGCTGATCGCGATGTTGTGGACGGCGGCGCTGGCCGGTGTCGCGTTTGTGGGCCACCTGCTGCACAGCTTGTTGGTGAACCGGAAGCTCTTCCGGTACCTGGAGCAGGTGATGCGCGACTGCGACTGCTACGACGGCGTGCCGGTAAGACCGCTCCGTGGCGTCAAGTGATTTACCGCGCCCTCCTGGCAAACATCCGCAAACATCTGCAAACGATTTAGGTAAGCCAAACCTCGCCGTGGTGAGGGCTATTTCGTGCTGCCCTCACCACGGCCTTAGCCGGAGACCCGAACATGTCCATTAGAGATCGCTGGTGCACCACCCGCGCCTGTCGACGCACCACGCGCCGACCGGCCCACCGTCCCCCGGCCCCGAAGGTCGACGAGCACCAGGCGCAGACGGACCGCCGAGCGCTTCACGCACGCGCCGCCAGGTGGGCGTGATGGCGCCCCAGGACCTCTGGTACCTCAAGAAGCGCGGGCCCAACGACGAGCGGATCAAGTCCAAGCGGTACGGCCGTGGCCGGCGCTGGCGGGTCAACTACACCGACCCGCGCACCGGTGAGGAGCGGCACCCCGCATTCGACACCAAGGTGGAGGCGGAGCAGTTCGAGAACAACATCAAGGCCGACATCTCCCAGGGGCGCTACGTCGACCCCAGGGCGGGGCAGATGACCGTGCGCCAGTACGGCGAGCAGTGGCTGAAGACGCGGGTCGACGTCGATCCCACCACCTACGCCCACATGGAGCGCGGGCTGCGGTTGCACGTGTACCCGCTCCTCGGGCACGAGCAGCTGGGGAACGTCTTCAACTCCCACATCCGCGGATGGGTCGCGGACCGGTCGAAGAGCCTCGCCCCGGTGTCGCTGACCGTCCTGTTCAACACCGTGGTCGGGCCGCTGTTCAAGGCCGCGGTGCTGGACCGCAGGATCGGGTCCTCGCCGTGCGTGGCGATCAAGCTGCCCTCCATCCCGCCGCGGTCCTATCACATCCCCACCGTCGACAAGGTGCACGCACTGGCCCGTGCCCTGCTGCCGCGGTTTCGGGCCGTGCCGTGGATCGCGGCGGGCGCCGGGCTCCGGCCCAGCGAGATCATGGGCCTGGAGAAGAACGGCGTGGCGTTCCTCAACCGCGAGATCGACGTTGCCCAGCAGCTCAAGTACGTCACGGGACGTGGGCTCTACCTCGGACCCACGAAAACCAGGGTGTCCCGCACGGTCGACCTGCCGACCATCGTGGCCGAGGCCATCGCCGAGCAGCTGCGCGTCGCGCCGCCTTCCGCGTGGGAGATGAAGGACGAGACCAACCCCAGAGAGGTCCGCACGCGGCCCGTGGAGCTTGTGGTCACGATGCCCAGTGGCCGGCCGGTCTATCCGGCGGACTGGTCGGACATGTGGCGAGACGCGGTGGTAGCGGCGGGTCTGCCGAAGGGGTTCCGGCTTCACGACCTCAGGCACTTCTACGCGACGAGCCTGATCCACAACGGCGCGTCGGTGGAGACGGTACGGAAGGCTTTGGGGCACGCGACGCTGAAGACGACGTTCCAGACCTACGTGCACGAGTGGCCGGACCTGAAGGACACGCCCAAGAAGATCATGGACCAGGTCTTCGCGGCGGCAAGTTGATGATCTTGTACCCGTTTTGTACCGGACGATCTTCAAGAGCGCGCGGCCGGGTTGGCGGGCCACCACCACGGAGATGCCGTGTCGCCCGTTCGGCGACGAGCGCCTCCCGTGGGCGCGGCGGCGCAGCGACGCGTCCACGGGGGAGCGGACCTCTTCGGATGACGGGCGACTAGAACGCGACTTGCAGGCTGACCAGCCGCTTTCCCAGCGGTTCGGTCACGACGCGGTCCGGGGTGTCGTAGGCGGGTCGCAGGTCGGGCAGCCGGTCGAGCAGGACGTCGAAGCACACGTCGGTCTCCATCCGGGCCAGCGCCGCGCCCAGGCAGTAGAACGCGCCGAGCCCGAACGCGGTGTGCCGGTTGGGCTTGCGGGTGATGTCGAAGCGGTCGGGGTCGGTGAACACCTCCGGGTCGCGGTTGCCCGCGAGCATCGCGAGGAAGAGCACGTCGCCCGCTGCCAGCTCGTGCCCCGCGACCTCGACCGGCTCGGTGGCCACCCGCGCGATCACGCTCGCCGGCCCGTCGCAGCGCAGCATCTCCTCCACGGCGGTGGGCAGCAGGTCGCGGCGGGACTTGAGCAGCGCGAGCTGGTCGGGGTTGTCGAACAGCAGCACCAGCCCGTTGGCGATGAGGTTGGCGGTGGTCTCGTGCCCGGCGAACAGCAGCAGCACGCAGTTGGCGACGATCTCGTCCTCGTTCACCACGCCCTCGCGCTCGGCGGCGACGAACACGCTCAGCAGGTCCTCGCGCGGTTCGGCGCGCCGCTGGGCGACCAGGCCGCGCAGGTAGTCCTGCATCTCCAGGACGCTGCGCTGGCTGCGCCGCAGCGCCTCCATGTCGGCGGGCGCGAACAGCGCGAGGATGTCGCGCGACCACGCCTGCAGCCGCTCGCGCTCGGTGGTGGGCATGCCGAGCATCTCGGCGATCACGTTGGCGGGCAACGGGTAGGCCAGGTCGCGCACGACGTCCATGCGGCCGTCGGCGGCCACGGCGTCGATCAGCTCGCCGGTCAGCTGCGCGACGCGGGGCCGCAGGGCGTTGACCGTCGCGGGCGTGAAGTAGCGCTTGAGCAGCTGCTGGAACCGCACGTGGTCGGCTTCGTCGGTGTGGCCCATCCACAGCGCGATCGACTGGAGCACCGGGGCCAGCTCGTCGCGCTCGGCCTGGGTCAGCCGGTCCAGGCCCCGGCCGAGGTTCCCGGTGGTCAGCCTGCGGTCCTTGAGCGCCGCGACGATGTCCGCGTGCCGGGTCAGCAGGTAGCCGCCCAGCTGCGGCGCCGGGCACAGCGGGCTCTCGGCGCGCAGGCGGTGCAGCAGCGGGTGGGGGTCGGCGACGACGTCCGGGGCGAGCAGGTCGGGGGCGGGCACTGCGATGGCTGAATCGCTCATGAACCCGAAGTCTGTCCGAACGGCGTCCGGTCCACAGGGCCCCGGATGAGGGAATCGAGGCGCAGACGGAGCAACCCCGTGCGCCCGCGGGCGGCGCGCGGCTACAGCACTTCCCGGCCCGCGCGGTCGACCGGCTGCGCCGATCACCGCACTTGTCGTGCCCGGCCGCTCCGGGCGGGGCGCCCGGGCCCCGATCCGGTCGAAGGGCTCCCGTCGCCGCGGCGGGCACCGGGCGCGGGGGAGGGGCCGGCGGCTTCCCGGGTGGTCGCGCGCGCCGCCCCGGGAGGACGGCGGGGCGGCGCGCGCCTGTCCACCACGATGGGCCCCGGGCGGCCGGGAGACATCGGTCGGATGACGGAGAAAACCGCGTCCGTCGGCACGCGCCCGTCCGCACGGCCGTCCCGGCCGTCGGCGCCGGACCGCCCGCGCCCCGGGCCTCCGCAGGGGTCCGCCCGGCCGCGGAAGGGCACCGCAGGGGCTGCGATGTGGTCGCTATCACATTTCTCCGTTCGCGCGTCATGATTTCCGGTGCGGATTGTTCCGTCACCGCCCGGAGTAATTCGCCTACTTTCGTAGGTGTGCTCGGACGGTTTCCGGGGGTTAGCGTTGCGGCGGTCCACCGGAAACGGTCGGGCCACCGTCGCCCGACGACTCCGCAAGTTAACCGGGCGACCTCCCCGTGGTAACCGCACGGCTGTTCTGCCATCCCTGCGATTGAAAGCCGACAAAAATGAACATCCGCACTTTCGGCGCCCTCGCGACAGCGGGCGCCGCGCTCGGGGCCGCCCTGCTGGTCCCGACCGCCTCCGCAGCCGCCGAGTACGACCCGGCGATGCTCGCCGCCCTGGCCGCCGACCTCGGCTCCACGCCGCGCGAGGCCGCCGCCCGCCTGGACCGCGAGCGCGCGCAGGCCGGCGCGCTCGACGACCTGCGCGCCCGCGGCGTGCAGACCGACGGCGCGTTCTTCGACCGGGACGGCCGACTGGTCGTCAACACCCCCGACGCCGCCGCCGCGTCCTCGGCGGGCCTGACCCCGCGGGCGGCCGTGCGCGGCGAGCGGGCGCTGGACGCCCTCGCCGCGCGGGTCGAGCGGGTGATCGGCGCCGACCTGGCGCAGGTCCAGGCGTGGGGGCCGGACGTCGTGGGCGACCGCGTGGTGGTCACCGTCGAGCCGACCGCCACCTCCGCGCTGGTCGCGAAGCTGTCCGCGGTCCCCGGCGTGGCCGTCGAGCGCGGCGCGGCGCGACCCGTGCCGCAGGCCGACGTCGTGCCCGGCCGGATCATGGACCTGGTGCCCGGCACGAACTGCTCGCTGGGCTTCCCCGGCACCCGCAACGGCGCGAAGGTGCTGCTCACGGCCGGTCACTGCGTCGAGGGCAACCCGGACGTCCTGGACGCCAACGGCACGCACATCGGCAAGGGCGTCGCCAGCCGCTTCCCGTCCTACGACATGGGCCTGATGGCGATCGACGCGGAGGACACCGGCCGTCCCTACGTCGACACCCGGATGGGCACGGCGGTCGCCGTGCGCGGCATGTCCAAGGCGGCGGTGGGCGCGAGCATCTGCAAGGCGGGCAACACCACGGGCTGGACGTGCGGCCGGGTCTCGGCCTACAACCAGACCGTCCGCTACTCGGGCGAGTCGACCTCGACCAGGGGTCTGGCGCGGTCCACGGTGTGCACCGAGGGCGGTGACAGCGGTGGCGCCTACATCTCCGGCAACAGCGCCCAGGGCATGACCTCCGGTGGCCCGTCCGACGGCCACGACTGCGGTTACAACCAGGGCGCCAACGCGACCGGCTCCTATTCCTACTACCAGCCGGTGGTGGACGCCGCGAACTACTACGGCGTTCGTCTGCTCACTTCCTGACAAGGGCTCCGGCACTGCGGCGGCGGCCACCGGCCGCCGCCGCTCCACCTATTTCCCGGGCTTCCCGGGAAAGGGGTTCGTCATGTTGTCCCCAGGACCGGGAAGAAGTCCGGCTGATCATTTATTCCACTTAATGATTTCAGTGCTGACTTAAAAATCAACTCAGCCACCCGCAGCACCCCGGCCCGGGAGAACCACCCGGCAGAAGGCCGATCCCGGAGAACCGGCTTCTCCGGGACGGGCCTCGCGGGGGCGGGGGCTCAGGGCTGGTCGGCCCACCAGCGACGGCCGGTCTCGCCGAGGGTGGAGATCGGGTCGTAGTACGGGTAGCGCCGGTCCAGCGCGGCCGGGTCCTCCAGCTCGATCCCGGTCCGGTAGTTCTTCGTCCAGTAGGAGATGCCCAGCTCGCGGTCGTACTCGGCGAGTTGGTGCACCCACCGCTTGCCGACGTAGGGCACGTCGCACACGATGCGCGGCGTCGCGTAGCCCGGCAGGTAGCCCATGATGGCGTGCTGCAGCTCCTGCGCCTCCCACACCGCGACCCGCCAGTGCTCGGCGTTGGGGATCATGTCGCACATGTAGAAGTAGTAGGGCAGGATGCTCGCTTCGCCCTGCAGGGCGAAGCACAGGTCGAGCAGGTCGTCGGGGGTGGCGTTGACGCCCTTCATCAGCACGCCCTGGTTGCGCACGTCGCGCACCCCGACCTCCAGGGCGGTGCGGGCGGCCTCGGCGACCAGCGGCGTCACCGACTGCACGTGGTTGACGTGGGTGTGGATGGCGAGGTTGACGCCGCGCCGCGCGGCGGTGCGCGCCACCCGCTCCAGGCCCTCCACGACCCGGGGCTGGAGCCAGTGCTGCGGCAGCCCGGCCAGCGCCTTGGTCGCCAGCCGCACGTCGCGGACGGTGTCGATGTCCAGCACGCGCATGAGGAACGACTCCAGCTGCGGCCAGGGCACGTTGGCCACGTCGCCGCCGGAGACCACCACGTCCCGCACGCCGGGCGTGCGCTTGAGGTAGTCGATCATGCGGTCCTGCCGGTCGACCGGTTTGAGCAGCAGCTTGTGCTTGCGGACCTGCGGGGTGGAGTTGCCGACCAGGTCCATGCGGGTGCAGTGCCCGCAGTACTGGGGGCAGGTGGAGACCAGCTCGGCCAGGACCTTGGTGGGGTAGCGGTGGGTCAGGCCCTCCTCGACCCACATCTCCGCCTCGTGCAGGGAGTCTCGGGTCGAGTGCGGGTGGCTGGGCCACTCGGGGTCGCGGTCGGAGCGGACCGGGACGAGGTAGCGGCGGACGGGGTCGGCGAAGAACGCCTCGGTGAAGTCGGCGGGCCCGGCGTCGGGGGCCATCGTGTTGAGCATCTGCGGCGGCACGAGCATGGACATGGTGGCCAGCTCGGCCTGGTCGGCGGCCAGTTCGTCGTAGAAGCGCTCGTCGAGCAGCCCGCCCAGCAGGGCGCGCAGCTGACGGGGGTTCTTCACGCAGTTCGCCCGCTGCCACTGCGCGTCGCGCCACTGCCGCGCGGTGACCTCCCGCCAGCCGGGGAACCGGCGCCAGTCGGGTTCGACGAGTTCCCGCCGGGCGTAGGTGTAGGGCTGGAGGCCCGGCCGCTCCAGCGCGGGTGCGACATCGTGCAGCGCAGTCATCTGTGCTCCCTACCCGTTGAGTGGCATGAAGATATGCTGCCAGAAGGGCGGTTGGGCGTAAATATTTCGGCAGGGAGTGTTTTGGTCGGTTCGTTCGTTGAGCGGGTATGCGCGTGTTCGCCGTAGTGCTGGTCGGGCTGGCCGTCGAGATCACCGCCCTGGTGGCGGCCTTCGGGGCGTGGGGCCTGCTGCCCACCCTGGGGTTGCTGATCCTGGGCGGGGTGGTCGGCTCGGCGCTGATGAGGCGGGAAGGCGCGCGCACGATGGCGGCGTTCTCCGAGGCCCTGCGCACCCGCCGCGCCCCGCACCAGGAGATCGCCGACGGCGCGCTCATCGCGGTGGCCGGGTTCCTGATCGTCGTGCCGGGGTTCCTCAGCGACGTGGTGGGGCTGTTCCTGCTGCTCCCGCCGACCCGGCGGTTGATCAGCAGGCGCCTGGCGGAGCGGTCGCGGCAGCGCGAGCGGGAGGTGGTGCTCAACCTGCGCCACGGCCGCCCGCCGGCCGCCGGCGGTGTGGTGGTCGACGGCGACGTGGTGGAGGTCCATCCCGACGGCCCGCGGCCCGCGCGGCGGCCCGAGCTGACCTGACCGGTCCGGCCGAGCTGACCTGACCGGTCCGGCCGGGCGGACCGGTCCGCCCGGCGTTCCCGGTGTCACCGGGGCGGCAGGCGGGTAAGTGGGACGGCATGACCGTCATCGGCGTGCACGCCTCCCACGAGCAGGTACACCCTTCCCGGCTGCTGGACGCCGTCCGTCGGGCCGAAGAGGTCGGCTTCGACGCGGCGATGTGCTCCGACCACTTCTCGCCGTGGAGCGAGCGGCAGGGGCAGTCGGGGTTCGCCTGGTCGTGGCTGGGCGCGGCCATGCAGGCGACCGGGCTGCCCTTCGGCGTGGTCAACGCCCCCGGCCAGCGCTACCACCCGGCGATCGTCGCGCAGGCGATCGGCACGCTGGGGGCGATGTTCCCCGGCCGGTTCTGGGCCGCGCTGGGCACCGGCGAGGCGAGCAACGAGCACATCACCGGCGGGGGGTGGCCCCGCAAGGACGTCCGGGCGCGCCGGCTGCTGGAGTGCGTGGAGGTCATCCGCGCCCTGCTGGCCGGTGAGGAGGTCAGCCACGACGGCCTGGTCACGGTGGACCGCGCCCGGCTGTGGACCAGGCCCGACCGGCCGCCGAAGCTGGTCGGCGCGGCCGTGAGCGCCGAGACCGCCCGCTGGTGCGCGCGGTGGGCCGACGGGTTGATCACGGTCAACGCGCCGGCCGAGCACCTGCGGCGCGTGGTGGGCGCCTACCGGGACGCGGGCGGCGCCGGGGCGCTGGCGCTGCAGGTGCACCTGAGCTGGGACCCCGATCCCGGGCGGGCCGCGGCGCTGGCCCACGACCAGTGGCGCAGCAACGTGTTCGGCCCGCCGGTGTGCTGGGACCTGGAGACGCCCGAGCACTTCGACGTGCTCTCCGAGCACGTCGCGCCCGAGCGGGTGGGTGCGACGGTGAACGTCTCCGCCGACCTCGGCCGGCACGCCGAGCTGCTGCGCGGCTACGCCGAGCTGGGCTTCGACGAGCTGTACCTGCACCACGTGGGCCAGGAGCAGGACGCGTTCCTCGACGCGTTCGGCGAGCACGTCCTGCCGGGGGTGCGCCGGTGAAGCTCACCCGCACCGCCGACCTGTGGTGGAAGAACGCCGTGGTGTACTGCCTGGACGTGGAGACCTTCCACGACTCCGACGGCGACGGCCACGGTGACTTCCGCGGCCTGATCGACAGGATCGACCACCTGCACCGCCTGGGCGTGACGTGCCTGTGGCTGATGCCGTTCTTCCCCACGCCCGACCGCGACGACGGCTACGACATCACCGACTTCTACAACGTGGACCCGCGCCTGGGCACCCTGGGCGACTTCGTGGAGTTCGTCCGCACCGCCCGCGACCGGGGGATGCGGGTGATCGCCGACCTGGTGGTCAACCACACCTCCGACCAGCACCCGTGGTTCCGGCAGGCCCGCTCCTCGCGCGAGGACCCGCGCCGCGACTGGTACGTGTGGCGCGACCAGCCGCCGCCGGACGCCGAGCAGGGCGTGGTGTTCCCCGACCAGGAGAAGTCCCTGTGGGAGCTGGACGAGAACACCGGCCAGTACTTCCTGCACCGCTTCTACAAGCACCAGCCGGACCTGAACGTGGCCAACCCGGCGGTCCGCGACGAGATCGCCCGGGTGATGGGCTTCTGGATGGAGCTGGGCCTGTCGGGGTTCCGGGTGGACGCGGTGCCGTTCCTGCTGGAGGCGCCCGTGCAGGACCTGCCCGACCCGCACGACTACCTGTGCGACCTGCGCGCGTTCCTGTCGCGCCGCAACGGCGAGGCCGTGCTGCTGGGCGAGGTCAACCTGCCCTACACCGACACGATGGCGTTCTTCGGCGACGCCGGCGGGGTGGGCGACGAGCTGCACATGTGCTTCGACTTCATCGGGATGCAGCAGATGTACCTGTCGCTGGCGCGCGGGCAGGCCGGCCCGCTGGCCCACGCGCTCAAGGAGCGCCCGCTGCCGCCGCGCGACTGCCACTGGGCGACGTTCGTGCGCAACCACGACGAGCTGATCCTGGACAAGCTGACCGAACCGGAGCGGCAGGAGGTGTTCGCCGCCTTCGGCCCCGACGAGGACATGCAGCTCTACGGCCGGGGCCTGCGCCGCCGCCTGCCGTCGATGATGGGCGACCCCCGGCGCACCAGGATGGTCTACAGCCTGCTGTTCTCGCTGCCCGGCACCCCGGTGCTGTTCTACGGCGAGGAGGTCGGCATGACCGAGGACCTGTCGCAGCCCGGCCGGCTGGCGGTGCGCACCCCGATGTGGTGGGACGCGGTGGACGAGCAGCGCCACGACGGGGATTCGCTGCTGACGTGGGTGCGCGCGCTCGTGGAGCGCTACCGGGAGTGCCCGGAGCTGGCGTGGGGCGAGTTCCAGGTGATCGACACCTCCGAACCGGCCGTGCTGGCCCACCGCTGCGACATCGACGGCGGGACGGTCGTGGCCGTGCACAACCTGGGCGACGCCAAGGCGCGGGTCGACCTGTCGGGCGTGGGCGGCGAGCTGGTTGACGTGTTCACCGGGCGGCCCGCCGGGGCGGACCTGAAGCTGGAGCCCTACGGCTGCCGCTGGCTGCGCGCCCGCCCCACCCCGTGACCGCCGGGTCGGCAGGTGACTGCGCGCTGATACTTGCGCAATCTTCACCACTCACGTGAAGATATCCGCGTCCAGTCGCTGCCGACCGGAGGATTTCCATGACGTCGCCGTACGGTCTGCACCGGGTCCTCGAACCGGCCGGTGTGCTGCCGCAGCAGGCGTGGCGGCTGGACGCGTCACCGGGGTGCGGCGCGGACGAGGTCGTGGTCGACGTCGAGCGGCTCAACCTCGACGCCGCGTCGTTCCGCCAGCTGCGCGAGCGGCACGGGACCGGCGCGGCCCTGCGGCGGGCGGTGCTCGACATCGTGGCCGAGCGCGGCAAGCTGCAGAACCCGGTGACCGGCTCGGGCGGGATGCTGCTGGGCGTCGTGCGGGCGGTGGGCCCGGCCTCCCCGCTGGGCCTGCGGGTGGGCGAGCGGATCGCCACGCTGGTGTCGCTGACCCTCACGCCGCTGCGGATCACCGACGGGCTGGCGGCGTGGGACGGCACGACCGAGCAGGCGCCCTGCGCCGGCACCGCGGTGCTGTTCGGCCGCTCCGTCGCGGCCGTGCTGCCCGCCGACCTGCCCGACGAGCTGGCGCTGTCGGTGCTGGACGTGTGCGGCGCGCCCGCCCTGACCGACCGGCTGGTGCGCCGCCGCGCCGCCGAGGGCCGGCCGGTCGGGTCGGTGCTGGTGCTCGGCGGCGGCGGCAAGTCCGGTTCGCTGTCGCTGGCCGCCGCGCGCCGCGCCGGCGCGAGCCGGGTGGTGGCGCTGGTGCCCACCCCCGACGAGGCGGCCCGGGTCGGGAACTCCGGGCTGGCCGACGAGGTGGTCCTCGCCGACGCCCGCGACCCGGTGGCGGTGCTGGCGGCGGTGGGCAGGCCGGTCGACCTCACCGTGGTGTGCGTGGACGTGCCGGGCTGCGAGCACGGCGCGATCCTGGCGACCGCCGAGGGCGGCACGGTGGTGTTCTTCTCCATGGCCACGTCGTTCCCCGCCGCCGCGCTGGGCGCCGAGGGCCTGGCGGCGGACGTGGAGCTGCTCGTGGGCAACGGCTACGTGCCCGGTCACGCGGCGTTCGCGCTGGAGCTGGTGCGCTCCGAGCCTGCCGTGCGCGCGCTGTTCGACCACCGGCAGACTGCACAGGCGTGACTACTGTGAATGGCGCCCCGGCGGCGACGGGCACGCAACTGCTCGTCGGCGGCCGCATCCACTCCCCGACCGCGCCCGACGCCACGGCGATGGCGATCACCGACGGCACCGTGGTGTGGCTGGGCGGCGACCGGGTCGGCCGCGCGCTGCACCCCGGCGCCGAGGTCGTGGACCTGGGCGGCGCGTGGGTCGCGCCCGCGTTCGTCGACGCCCACGTGCACGCCACCTCCGCCGGCCTGCTGCTCACCGGCCTGGACCTGACCGGCTGCGCGTCCCCGGGCGCGCTGCTGGAGGCGGTGCGGTCGGCCGAGGGCCCCCTGGTGTGGGGCCACGGCTGGGACGAGACGCGGTGGCCGGGCGACCGGCCGCCCACGCGCGCGGAGCTGGACGAGGCGGCGCGCGGCAAGGCCGTCTACCTGTCGCGGGTCGACGTGCACTCGGCGCTGGCGTCCTCGGCGCTGCTCGACCTGGCGCCGGCCGCGCGCGGCGCCGACGGCTGGTCCCCGGACGGCCCGCTCACCCGCGCCGCCCACCACCACGTGCGGGGCGCGGCCAAGGACGCCATCCCGGCGCCCGCCCGCCGCGCCGCGCAGCGGGCGTTCCTGGCGCACGCCGCCTCGCGGGGCGTCGCCTCGGTGCACGAGTGCGCCGGCCCCGACATCTCCGGCCGCGACGACCTGGCCGACCTGCTCGCCGGCGCCGACGGGCCGCAGGTCGTGGGCTACTGGGGCGGCCTGGAGCCGATCGACCTGCCGGTGCGCGGCCTGGCCGGCGACCTGTTCGTCGACGGCGCGCTGGGCTCGCGCACGGCCGCGCTGTGCTCGCCCTACGCCGACGCCGGGACCACCGGCGCGCTGTACCTGGACGCCGAGCGGATCGCCGAGCACCTGGTGGCCTGCACGCGGGCCGGGCTGCAGGGCGGGTTCCACGTCATCGGCGACGCCGCGGTGGCCGAGGTCGTGGAAGGCTTCCGGCGGGCGGCCGAGGTCGTCGGCGTGCCCGCCCTGGCCGCGCGCAGGCACCGCCTGGAGCACGTGGAGATGATCACCGCCGAGCAGGCGGCGCTGCTGGGCTCGTGGGGCGCGGTGGCCTCGGTGCAGCCGCTGTTCGACCGCGAGTGGGGCGGCCCGTCGGGCATGTACGCGCAGCGCCTGGGCGTCGAGCGCGCCGCCGCGCTCAACCCGTTCGCCCGGCTCGCCGCCGCCGGCGTCGTGCTGGCCCTGGGCTCGGACGCCCCGGTGACGCCGGTCGACCCGTGGGCGGCGGTCCGCGCGGCCGTGCGCCACCGCACCGACGGGTCCGGCCTCTCGCCGCGCGCGGCGTTCACCGCCCACACGCGCGGCGGCTGGCGGGCGGCGGGCGTGGACGACGGCCTCACCGGCACGCTGCAGCCGGGCGCGCCCGCCACCTACGCGGTGTGGGACGCGGGCGAGCTGGAGGTCACCGCCCCCGACTCGCGCGTGCAGCGGTGGTCCACCGACCCGCGCTCCGGGGTGCCGGGCCTGCCGTCGCTGGACACCGCGCCGACGTGCCTGCGGACGGTCCTGCGCGGGCGGACGATCTACGACAAGGGGTGACGATGGCGTTGCTCGACCTCGACCCGGCGGTGGTCGCCAGGGCGCGCGAGCTGGCCGCGAAGGCCGCCGAGCCGGTGGTGGCCCTGGCCAGGGCGCACACCACGGTGGCGGTCGAGCGCGCCGCGCTGCGGCTGGCCGGGATCACCGGCGCGGACTCCACCCACCGCGCCGGCGACGTGCCGTGGGTCAACCGGGTGGTCGACACCGTGCGCGAGCACTGCGGGCTGGAGCACGGCGTGGCGCTGCCCGCCTTCCACGCCCTGCGCGAGCACGGCCTCGCCACGCTGACCGAACTGGCCGAGGCCACCGCCGCCGGGCAGGTGCGGTTCACCCTGCCGCGGGGGCGGGACCGGGCGCGCGCGGAGAAGGCCGCCCGGGCCGCCGTCGCCCGGGGCCTGCGCACCGTCGACCGCAACCGGGCGCGGCGCGACCGGCTGGTGGCCCGGCTGGGCGACCCGCCGCAGCGGCCCTGGATCTACCTGATCGTGGCCACCGGCGACATCGACGAGGACGTGGTGCAGGCGTGCAACGCCGCCCGCGCCGGCGCGGACGTCATCGCGGTGATCCGCTCCACCGGGCAATCGCTGCTGGACTACGTGCCCGAGGGCGCCACGCACCACGGGTTCGCCGGCACCTACGCCACCCAGGAGAACTTCCGGATCATGCGCGCCGCGCTGGACGAGGTGTCCGCGGAGGTCGGCCGGTACGTGCGGCTGACCAACTACGCCTCCGGGCTGTGCATGCCCGAGATCGCGGTGCTGGCCGGGCTGCAGCGGCTGGACATGATGCTCAACGACTCGATGTACGGCATCCTGTTCCGCGACATCAACCCCGTCCGCACGTTCGTCGACCAGCGCTTCTCCCGCCAGGTGCATGCCCGCGCCGGGATCGTGATCAACACCGGCGAGGACAACTACCTCACCACCGCCGACGCCGTGGACGCCGCGCACACCGTCACCGTCTCCCAGCTGCTCAACGAGCACTTCGCGCACGAGGCGGGGCTGCCCGACCACCTGCTCGGGCTGGGGCACGCCTTCGAGATCGACCCGAAGGTGCCCGAGTCGTTCCGGCTGGAGCTGGCGCACGCCCTGCTGGCGCGCGAGCTGTTCCCCGACGCGCCGCTGAAGTGGATGCCGCCGACCAAGCACATGACCGGCGACGTGTTCAACGGCTACCTGCTCGACGGGTTCTTCAACCTGGCGGGCGTGCTGACCGGGCAGAGCATCCTGCTGGTGGGGATGATGACCGAGGCGGTGGTCACGCCGTTCCTGTCCGACCGGGACCTGGCGCTGGCCAACGTCCGCTACGTGCTCGCCGCGGCGGGCGGCCTGCGCGAGGACTTCCGGCCCGCGCCCGACGGCCTGATCGTCCGGCGCGCCCACCGGGTGCTGGGGGAGGCGGTCGCGCTGCTGGAGCGGATCGTGGCCGACGGGCTGCTGGAGGCCATCGCCGAGGGCACCTTCGGGCTGATGAAGCGCCCCGCGCACGGCGGCAAGGGTGCGGACGGCGTGGTGGAGAAGGCCGACGGCTACTGCAACCCGGCCTCGGAACTGCTGGAGGCACGGTGAAGCGGCACGTGCGCCCCTACGGCGACACCACCGGCGACGGGATGGTGCAGACCTCGTTCACGCTGCCGGTGCCCTTCGGCCCGCAGGCCGACGGCGCCGCGCAGCAGCTGGCCAACAAGATGGGCATCGACCCGGCGATGGTCGTGCACTCCCACCCGATCGGGGCGGATTTCACCTTCTTCGTGGTCTACGGGTCGGTCCGGCACGTCGTGGACCTGGCCGAGGTGCGCGTGGTGGAGCGGGAGTACCCGCTGCTGTCGCCCTCGGAGGTCAACGCGGCGGTCAGGAAGCTGCTGCGCCGCAAGCTGGTCGTGGTCGGCGGGTGCATCGGCACCGACGCGCACACCGTGGGCATCGACGCGATCCTCAACGTCAAGGGCTTCGCGGGGGAGAAGGGCCTGGAGTACTACCGGGAGCTGAAGGTGGTGAACCTGGGCGCGCAGGTGTCGGTGCCCGAACTGGTGCGGCGGGCGCGGGCGGAGAAGGCCGACGCGGTGCTGGTCTCGCAGGTCGTCACCCAGCGCGACGCGCACCTGCTCAACACGCAGGAGATGTCGGCGGCGTTCCGGGAGGCGATGGGGCGCCGCCGCCCGCTGCTCATCGCCGGCGGCCCCCGCTTCGACCCGCTGATGGCCGGGGAGCTGGGGGTGGACCGGGTGTTCGGCCGGGGCACCACGCCCGGCGAGGTCGCCAGCTACCTCGTGCACGCCGTGCGGTCGCGCACCGACACCCCCGAGCCGCGCGCCACCCGCGCCGCACCGACCCGCTCCAAGACCGCGCGCACGAGCACCGCGCGGGCCGAGGACACCGGCGGCGGCGACCGAGCCGACAGGGGCGCCGACGGCGCCACCACGCGGGCCGCCACCGCGCGGACCGGGAAGGAGGGGGCAGCGTGAGTCCGACCGAGGGGTTGACCGTCACGCACCGGCGCTACGTGCCGCACTCCCACGCCCACTACGGCGGCGACCTGGTCGACGGCGCCTACGGGCTGGGCCTGTTCGGCGACGTGGCCACCGAACTGCTCATCCGCACCGACGCCGACGAGGGCCTGTTCGCGGGCTACTCCAGCGTCGAGTTCGTCGCGCCGGTCCAGGCCGGCGACGTCATCGAGGCCACCGCGACCCTGGTCCGCGTGGGCAACCGCTCCCGCGAGATCGACTTCGAGGCCCGGGTCGTGTGCCGGGCGGCCCCGCACCGCGGCCCCTCGGCCGCGGACGTGCTGGACCCGCCGCTGGTGGTCACCCGCGCCCGGGGCACCGTCGTCGCGCCCGCCCGGTGACGCGCCCGCCCGGCGCCGGCGCCGGCGGCGCGTCGGACCGGGTCGCCGCGACACCGGCCGCGCGACACCGGCCGCGCGACACCGGCCGCGCGGGGCCGGCCGCGCGGTTGCCGCCCTGCCGGCCCGGTGTCTCTGCCACTATCGAGGGCGTGATCAGCCTCGACCCGGTTTC
>Ga0196958_10000047_pt1 | contig 59809 bp, 105 predicted proteins | sample S1v_10metaG_FD_148654 | JGI IMG/M metagenome (GOLD analysis project Ga0196958, IMG submission 148654) | Soil microbial communities from Anza Borrego desert, Southern California, United States - S1+v_10 | ecosystem: Environmental > Terrestrial > Soil > Desert | place: USA: California... | reverse complement strand
CAAGGCTGATATCGGAATGCCATGCGCACTTGAGGCCGAAAGATTCGAGCTGGCGAATGAGATGCCCCTCGCCGCAGCAGGGTTCTGCAAAGGTCCGAACACCTTCGAGGTGCGGCACCAGGGCGGCAACGGCCCGTGGATCTATCGTCGGATAGTCGTCCATAGGTCTGCGAGTGAAGGAGGAACGCTTGCCCATCACGCGCTCCTCTTCTTCTTGAGGAGGACGCCAGCATCCCGGCAGATGCGCTCAATCTCAGCGCTCGATGCAGGGAAACGAGCCTTGGTGAACCACAGGGCGATGGAACGGGCAGACCGACCTGAACGAGCCATGGAGAGCACCGTGTCAACGTCACGAACTGTCCATCTGAGGTTCAAATGAGAGGTCTGCGCGGTCATTCGAACACCACCTCATCCAGAGTCACTGGAGACATGGCAGGATGGTATTGAGCATGAAGGCGGCTATCACCTTCCTCGCCCCAGATCATGACGCAGGGGCCGCTATAAGCATCGTCTTCGGCAAGGAAGATTGGCAAGAAAACAAGATCGGAGGGCGCGGCGTATTTGCTCAGCTCGGAGGCGATCTCGTCGCGAACCACGCGCTCAAGGTCTTCCGTTGTTGGGCCGTGCCAGATGATTTCGTAGGTGTCGCGCCAGGTCATTCTTTCGTTTCCTCCAGCACCCACAGTACGAACTGTGTGACGATGAGGGCGCCTAAGAGGGCTACGAGAAAGTCAAATCGATCACTGATAGACCAGTCCCAGAAGCGAACTGGAAACTGCCATGTCATGAACGACGCCCAGAGGTAGGCTCCGATTGTCGCTGCAACCGCGAAGACCATGCGTTTCATGCCCACCACCTCTCGCGGGTGATTGTCCAGGGTGTGTGAAGGGGTGCCGGAGGAGACAGGGAGTTGTGGGAGGAGCCAGTCTCCCCCGGCTTCATCGTCACGGAAAGGAGGACGTGACGATCTGAATTGGTGGCGGCTTGAGAGGCATTAAACGTTAGGATGAAACCCGCGCGGACGCGGCCCCGCTCGACAGCTTCGACATGCTGAAACTGCTTTTGGCGCTTTCGCTGCCTCTCTTGGCTAGGGATCGCCGCCGGGATCCCAGGGGAGTGCGGAGCGGGGTTGAATAGAAGGTCCGAGCATTTGCGCTCGGCAGCCGGGCTGCGGTCAGATGCATCCCCTGCAGGGAATAGGAGGATGGTGCTCATGAGACTACTGGCCTCCCATTTCGGAGAGAATCTCAGTCCGGATGTTCAAGGCCGCATTGCCGTAGCCGTGAGCAACAAGATCATCGCCCTCGATGTCTGGGTGATGATTGAGAACGTGGGAAAGGTGTTCGCGCGCGATCTCCGCCGCCCTTCTCATGCCTTCGCGGATGCCATCCTGTTCGGCGGCGAGGAGAGCCATCGCTATGGCGTCAGAGAGGCGATTGAATTCGGCACCGCCAGTGGAGGAGTATTCCCCGGCGATAACATCAGCGATCGAAGTGTATTTCGCTGTCTCGCTCATGAGGATTTCTCCCCGCGAGCTTTTGCGAGGGCACGAGATGCAGCCTGTCTGGCCTGATACAGTGCTCCTAGGCCGTAGGCCCCCTGCTCTTCCGAATAGCTGTCTACAAGCATCTGGCAGGCGGCATGGAGATCGGGAGTAGATGCCATGACCAATGCATTTGCTTCGTCGTTCTGCGCTCCGCACTTGACGGTAGCGATGAACGCGGTGTGCCTGAGACCTGCATCGAAATATTGCGCGCGGACCAACCATGTCCCGTCAGGGGCGCACCATGCCTTCCATTCGCCAGGAGTGAAGCGTGTCTCAGTCATTTGCCGGAGTCCTGGGATTTGGATCGCTCGGCGAGCATGACGTCGGCCTGCTCATAGGCGAGGCGTGCATGATAGTGCAGCCTCTCGATGTATTGGATGCCGTCCGCAGTGATGATGGCAGTAAGAGCGTGAGTAGCGAGCCAGTCGCGAAGGGACATCCCATGGTGGGCATAGAACCCAGGTTGCGTGTTTGGTTCTGTTGGAAATGCGGGAGGGTTCTCAGGCCGCGGCATTGGCGCGTTCCTTTCGAGCCGTTATCGCAATTCGTATGGCGCAGTCTTTAGAGCAGCAGGTTTGGCGGCCTCGGTGATTGGGATCTCGAATGAAGCTATTTCCACAATGCTTGCAGACGCCAGTCAGTGGATATTTGCGCGAAGCCAAGTTGCGCTCGATGAGCTGGCTCTTGTGGTATTCCTGATGTCCACTTGGTGTTGTGAGCTCAAGGTTTTCCCTGCGGCAGTCGAGCTTGTCACCGTTTCTGTGATGAACCTCTTTTCCGCGAGGTGCGTCGAGCACAATCCTGTGCAAGAGGGTTTGGACGCCGCGAAGGTTGGCACCGCACCGGTACGCATACCCGTTGCCCCCCCTTCTCCACTTGAAGGCACTAAGAACGGGGAAGTCCACCTCGGAGATTATTGCGTGTCCACCATTCTGAAGCGCGAGAAGGACAGGCCCACCGTCATTGATCTTGGTCATGATGCGCGGGCCTCGGTTTGATCATTTGAGCACTCTTCCGCGCCCATTCCCTGGCCCATCACTTTTGCGTTCCCGGCACGCAACCCAAGGTAACTTTTGCTTGCACTCCTACGGCAATTGGGGTGTGCTCTTTCCAGTAAGGGATGAGGAGAGCCTTGAACGAGGGAAGGCACATCATGTTGAGCAAAGCACCGCTCATAGATCTGAGCGTCGTGCCAGATACTTTTGTATCCGGACTCGCGGAGATAGAGAGCCTGGGAGGCGGCAACATCCGCTTTGTATTTTACACCACTCAGAAACGGTTCCCCGATGGAGTAGAAGAGCGCATCGTCGTGGCACGGATTATTATGCACGTGGACTCTGTGGCCCTTGCTGTTCTCAAAACCGCCAGAGAAGCCCTGGCGTGGGAACTTGCCGGGGAAGTCGCCAGCCTGGAGAAGCACGTTCAGCACTGAGGTCACTTCGCGGCCTCCTTGAACCAGGTTTCGACGGACACAGACCCCTTCGTCAGCTTGGCGATCCTCTTGATCGTCGCCGGGCGCGGGACCGCGTGTCCATTCTCCCATTTGCAGACAGCTGCTTTGGACGCCGGCACGAGCTTGCCGAAATCTTCGAGGGTGAGACCCCGATCCGTGCGAAACTTGGTAAGGGCGTGCATCTGCTGCTGCTTCATGCCTTAGTTTCTATAACAGAAACATTGGCGCGTCAACACGCAAATCAAAGAAAGTTTCTGGTTTGTGGAACGCCTTGTGCGCTGCAGTAAGGCATAATAGAAACATGCCTACGAAGATCCACCACCGGAACCGTCGTCCGGCGCGCTTATTCCTGCGCGAATGGCTTGATTATCGTGGACTTACAGCCGAGCAGCTGGCCGGCCGCCTCGACACGAGCAAGAGTGTCATTTCCAAGCTGATGAATGGACGCCAGCGGTATAATCAGGACTGGCTCGAAGCGATCGCTTTTGCGCTCGACTGCGAGGTCGACCAGCTCTTCCGCCCCCCTACCGCCCCGACAGCTGACGAGCTTCTTGCCCAAATGGACCCCAGGGCAAGAGAGACAGCAATGAAGGTCCTTCTCGACCTTTCTAGTCTCAAGACTGGTACTGATGGCTAGGTCGTGTACCGCAGTTGGGCCTCGATAGCCTCTTGGACACGCCAATCAGTCTGATCCCAGCCGCCCTTCCCTTGATTGCACTCGTCGCAAAGTATCTGGAGATTTGAGGCTTCGAGCCGAAGGTGCCAGTGCGACGAGATCGGCTTGATGTGGTCAACGCAGATCCTGACTGGCTCGCCAGCCATCGATACGTCGCCCTTAGAAGCCCCACAACACATGCAAACGGGGCCGTGCTTCTTTAGCACCTCCATGCGGAGAGTGCGCCATTCCCATGATTTATAGAACTTGTTGCGGGTCGGGTTTTTGGCGTGTTTGTCTGAGCCTGGCTTTGGTGTTACGGCCTTGGACGCTGGCTTAGGGCTGCCTGCCGGTGTCGGCATTTCTATGCTTTTGGCGCTTATTGTGGCTGCTTCTGAAAACGCACGGAGGCCATGCTCTGCGATGAAAGCACGGGCGCTTTGCTGTCGCTCCTTTCGCTGCTGCCGTGACATTTCGGCGATCTGCCGGTGCGCGTCACGAGCGCGATCATGGAAGGGCGCCATGCGATCAGTCTTCACCCCGTAGACTTCCCGAAAAGCCGGCGCAGCCCATATAGGCTTCAATACCACCGGAAAGCGTCCGAAACTCCTTAGACCATAAGTTAGTGTCTAAGCTGTATTTCTTCTTTGCCACCTTTGTACCCCCCCTGCACTCGAATATCCGGGGGTATCTGGCATAGACCCCCTAACCCCATGGAATGAATCCATGAAGCCAGGAGGTCTGTGCCGCTCTGCACTGCGAATAGAGCCGGTGCGTAGAGCTGGCGGGCCGCCTTTCGGTCCGACCCATCCCTATAGTTTCTGGCAGCACCTTCGGGCTTACGACCCCGCGCCTGCGGCTTGACCAGCACCCGGAATTGCACCGGGGTCGCCGCTTCTCAGTCTGAGCTGAGTTGCCATGATCTATAACCTGCGATTCGCTGCCCGGCAAGGTTGGTTTCTATTTTATGCAACAAAATGCGTTTGGGCTGTTGACATGCACCCCGGCATCTGTTTCTATTATGGAAACCAGACGGCGCGAAGAAGGCCAAGCCCGATCCGCCGAAACTGACCGAGGGACCGACCATGAAGCTCACCCGCTGCTACCAGATCGAACCGCTCTACGACCTTGAGATCGAGCTGGATGTTCACCTGGTGCCCACGCTTGCAGGCAAGACCTTCACCGTCGCCGGCATGACGCTTCACGGCGTGGACCTCTATCGCCATCCGGACCCGAAGCACGCGGATTTCTTCCTGCGCCTGGCACTGATCATCCAGGAGATGGCCGAGGATGATCAATCGATCTTCGATGAGCTTCTGGAAGATGAAGCTCGGGAAGCGGCGTGATGAGCAACGACGGCTGGATTTCCTGGCATGGCGGAGACTGGGACGGCGATCCCGAAAAGCTCGTGCATGTGCGGTTTCAGGACGGAACGGACGACAGCCACATGCCACCGACGCCTGCGGGCAATCTTGGCTTGGCAGGAGAGCCCAGCAACTGGCGCAGGAGCGGACGAGACCTGAATTCGGTCATTGCTTATCGCCCCGTCACCGCCCAGCCAATGCGAGGGGAAGAACCGTGAGCAATGCAACGTTTACCGGAAAGGTAGTGAAGACCAAGGCGTTCCGAGACGTGGCCGGAAATCGCTTCATCTTCCCGAGCTTCATCATCGATGAAGACGATGAGAAATCCCCGTCGCCGGTCGACATCATCCTTCGCGCCATGGAAATGCAGGTCATTCTGGACCTGAAGGCGGATGAAGGCTGGTTTGAATTCAACCCATCCGCCTTCCCACACATTCGCTCAATTGCAGCAAGCCGAGCATTCGCTCACGGCGGCGCAACAGTCCTGATTTTCGAGGGGCCAGAGTTTGACGCTGCGCTTTCTGCGGACGCGAACTCCGCCACCGCCCAGCCAATGCGAGGGGAAGAATCGTGAGTAAGACAGCGCATACGCCGCAGCGCTTCTCCGTCAATTTTCCGATGATGCGTCTGGACTGCGATGAGAACGGCTCGCTCGTTCGATATGCCGATTACGAGGCGCTGGAGAAGCGCGCAGCCGACATGTACGAGGCGCTGAAGAAGCTGCTCGCGTGTCCTGCGATTGCTGACGAAGACCACAACGATCCTGAGTGGAGCGATCCAGAGACTGCGGAAGCCGAGCGCGAAGCCCGCGCCGCCCTCTCCAAAGCCTCTCCCCGCACCACTCCCGCAGAGGAATAGAGCGATGTCGATCATCAAGCGCTGCACGTTCCCGCACTGCTCCTGCGAGATCCATTGCGACACGCCAGTCTGCGCCTACTGCGACCAGACGGAGGGCCTTCGCCAGTACCATGACGGCGGCGGCTACATCGAGCAGGATTACATCTGCGAGGACTGCTTCACTGGAACGGATACCGGGCCGTCGTTCGACGATCTGCCGCTCGCAAACGCCTCTCCCCGCTCCGCTCTCAAGGAGCAGGGTCATGAGTGAGACGAAGAGCGCAATGCCGGAGCGGATTTGGGCCGACCGCTTTGAGCGCTACGATAATAAATGGTTCACGGGAATAAGGCTTGGAACCGAGTACATCCGCGCCGATCTGGTGCAGGATGCGGTTGAGGCGCTGGAGAAAGTCAGGCACCGTTACGACTGCTTCGATGACCTTCTGCCCGCAAATCATCCCATAGCCGCAGTTCGCGCCGCTCTCGCCGCTCTCACCCAGTCAGGAGAGTGACCATGCGTAGGCTTCTGAAGCGGTTTCGCTGCTTAATCGGGTGGCACAAGCGCCTTGATGTCATCCAGTCCTTTGGCAGTGCGCAGCATATCGGGTGTCCAGACTGCGGCAAGCAATTTGGCATTCATCATGGCGTGCGCGCGGTGATCCATTGGGACCCCGACCTAGCCGATATGTACGAGTCCATGGGCTACGACGTAAGGGGGCACTTGCTGAAATGGCAGGCCTACCGCTCCGCTCTCAAGTCAGGAGGCTAACATGCGCGTCTCCATCCAGGAACACCTGAACGACTACGAATTGCGCAAGGAAGCCGAGAAGTGCCGGCGCTGTGCTCTCGCTCTGCTCAATGCAAACGAAATCGAACTGGCTCAATGGCAGCTCTCCGCAGCTTTTGCATACGAGCAATTGCGCCTTGGCATTCTGAAGGAGGTCGCATGATGTCTGGTTACATTCAAGACTATCTCAGCCTCTGCGCCATCACGATCTTTGTGGTTGTCGCCTCTGCATATCTGGGGGCGCTGTGATGGACGCTCTCAAGGCCAGAAACCCGATGATGCCCTGCGATAGTTGCGGCGGCTCTGGACTAGAGCTTTGCGCTTACAGCGGTGAGCCGACCCTGTGCCACGAATGCCGGGGCAACACTGTGGTTCGGGCGCGAAACGAGCGCGGTCAGTTCACGACCATACCCTATCAGCCGGGAGGCTCAGATGCCAGCCCGCAGTCCTGAGATCAGCCACGCATCGGGTATGGCGCGCTTCAAGTTCGAAGCAGCCCGGGAAGCCCGTCGCTTTGCCCACGTCATGCGCCGCTGGGGATACCCAGGCTCATTCCATGAATGGATGCGCAAGGCCCGGCGCGACTGGAGAGAATTCAAATACTGGTACCGGAGGGCTCATCAGTGAGCGAGAATTCGAAGATCTGGGACATCCTTGGGCGCACCGATCCGGCGCACACCAAGGCCTTCACACGCGGCGGCGGCTTCAAGGGAACCGCCATCAAGCCGATATGGTCCTACAAGCGCATGACCGAGGAATTCGGTCCCTGCGGCATTGGCTGGGGCGTGGGCGAGCCGCAATTTCAGGTGGTCCCTGCCAATGATGAAATCCTCGTCTACTGTACCGCTTCGGTCTGGTTCAGGCAAGGAGACGAGACCTCCAAGACCATCTACGGCGTGGGCGGCGACAAGGTTGTCAGCAAGTTTTCCAGTGGCCTGCGCAGCGATGATGAAGCCTTCAAAAAAGCCTTCACCGACGCCGTTACGAATGCTCTGAAGCTCATTGGCGTCGGCGCTGATGTCCACATGGGGCTGTTTGACGACAACAAATACGTCAACACCATGCGGGAGGAGTTCTCCGAAACCCTAGAGCATCGGCCGCAAGATCAGCCATCGTCTTCACCCCATGAAATCTGGGGACGCGAACCCACCGAAGGGCCGGCCAAGTCATCGGCGCAGCTCAAGCGTGAGGATGCATGGACCGAGTTCGACCGCGAGCTCGATGAATGCAAGACCCTCGTGATGCTGGAGAAGTTCAAGGAAGCCTGGCGCGAGAAGGCCAAGCAGGACGGCTGGAACAAGGCTTTCAAGGAAGCTGCACGGGATCGCATCGAGGGCAGGCACAACGCCATCCTGAATGAGATGGAAGCCGCCGAACTGGCAAGCGTGCCGGTCAAGGAAGCCCTCACCCGCTCGGTAGCAATCACCCGAAACGGGCAGGCTCAATCCGCCGGCTTCTCTCCCAATCAAACCATTCTCTCAGGAGGCTAACTTGGCCGGTTCCGTCAACCGCGTAATCCTTATCGGCAACTTGGGCGCCGACCCAGAAATCCGCCGCCTGAACAGTGGCGAGCCGGTCGTCAACCTTCGCATCGCCACATCGGAATCCTGGCGCGACAAGAACTCCGGCGAGCGCAAGGAAAGTGTCCAGTGGCACAACGTTGTCATCTTCAACGAGCACATCGCGAAGGTGGCCGAACAGTACCTCAAGAAGGGTATGAAGGTCTTCGTTGAGGGCTCGCTGCAAACCCGCAAGTGGAAGGACCAGAAGGGCCAGGACCGATACATCACGGAAGTGGTGCTCCAGAAGTTCCGAGGCGAACTGCAGATGCTCGACGCACCCCGCAGCGAAGGCGATGCCGCCGGCTATGGCGAGCGCCAGAGCGGATATGCGGCTGAAGGCCAGCGCGTCGAGCTCGACGACGAGATCCCGTTCCTCATGGAGTGGCGCTGATGAGCCGCGAACTTCATGTCGCCTACAGCATGATTCTGGGTGGCCTGCGGAGCTCCATCAAGAAGGGCACAGATCGTGTGGAAGTGAAGCTTCTTCGCACGGAAGCCTTGGCTACCCTCTTGTGCATGGAGAACGCTGGCGTGGCTGTGGAGGGATGCACCCAAAGGGCAGTTGAGGAAGCCACCACCGGCCCGCGGTGGGTGCCTGATTGGGCCCGCAAGATTCTTTAGGATTATTGAGATGGCCGACCGCATTGTTGAAAGCGAATACGACCGGAAGATGCTGATCCGGTTCATCGAGGGGCAGAAGCTGCCCTTCACGGTAACGCTGACCGCCGGCAAGCATCGGACCTACGCTCAGAACAAACTCCAGCGAAAATGGATGCAGGAGATCTCCGAGCAGCTTGGCGACACGCGCCCGGAGGAGATCCGCGGTTACTGCAAGCTGACCATCGGCGTCCCGATCCTTCGCGAGGAAAACGAAGCCTTTCGCGAGCGCTATGACGCCGTGGTGAAACCTCTCCCCTACGAGCAGAAGATCGCGATCATGATGGAGCCGTTGGACATGCCAATAACGCGGCTCATGACCACAAAGCAGAAGACCCGATATCTGGATGAGGTTCAGAAGCACTTCGCGGAGCGCGGGATCGAACTGACCATTCCGGACGAACTGCGGAGGGCAGCATGAGCGTCCTCGCCCTCTCCCCCGATTTCATCCTTGAGAAGATGAAAGCCCTCCCGCCTCAGAGCAGGAAGCTCGCAGGCTATCGGGACATGCTCCGAGAGATCAAGAAGCGCCAGCTCATCCAGGAGACGAAGGACAGCGCTCTTACGGCAGAGCTCTGCAGGACACTAGAGCCTGTGTTGATGGCCGAAGTAGAGCGGCTGGGGGGCTAAAATGGGCTACTTCTCCAACGGCTCCGAAGGCGAACTCTACTACGAGGATTTCTGTTCTCGCTGCATCCACGACAAGGATCAATCGTGCCCCGTCTGGGGCGCCCACCTGATGTACAATTATCAGGAGTGCAACAACGCCGACAGCATCCTCCATATGCTGATCCCGCGCTCGCCCGACAGACTGTCGAATGAGCAGTGCCTTTTGTTCATCGAAGCGCCGGCATCGGGCGATCTCTTCGAGGGGGAAGGGTAATGCCCCGCTCCGTCAAACCGTGGATCGGCCGCGACGATAACCACCGCGCACCCAAGAAGGTTCGCGACAGGATATTCGAGCGCGAGCAGCACCGCTGCCATCTCTGTGAGCAGGATATCCAGAGCGGGCAGAAGTGGGACCTGGACCACGTCATAGCTCTCATAAACGGCGGTGAGAATTCCGAGCAGAACCTGAAGCCCGTCCATCGGAAGTGCCATACTGAAAAGACGGCTCGTGACGTAGCGGAGAAGGCAAAGATAGCCGCCATCCGGCAGAAGCACCGCGGCATTGTAGACGCTCCGAAGATGCAAGGCCGAGGCTTCCAGACCACCCCGAAGGCAGAAGCCCGCAAGGCCAAGGCTTCGGACAAGCAGCCCCTTCCCCGTCGCTCTCTCTACATCGAGGAATCGCCATGACCGATAGGCCGATACTCTTCTCTGCGCCCATGGTGCGCGCGCTGCTCGACGGCAGGAAGACGCAGACGCGGCGCATCTTCAAGGGCATTGAGGCTTTCGGCGAGGAATTCCATGTCTTCAATGCCCACGGCGGCGTGCTGGGCGTGCGCGAAGAGGATGTTCCTAGCGCCGCGCTCGACTATGCACCCTATGCCCCCGGAGACCGCCTATGGGTGCGCGAGCAGTGGGGCACATTCAGCGACCTTTCGCACATTCGTCCCGCTGAACTGCCGCGCGATGCCCGCATCTTCTATCAGCCGGCTGCCTCCTACCCTAGGCACGACCCGTTCCAGTCGCGCATCCGTCCAGGCATTCACATGCCCCGCTGGGCGTCGCGCCTTACCCTGATCGTGACCGATGTCCGCGTGCAGCGGCTGCAGGAGATCAGTTCTAGCGATCTGGCGGCGGAGGGCATGTTCTCGCATGACTTCCTCACGACAAAAGGCGATTGGTTGGAGCGTGGGTTCAAGAGCATTGAACAGTGCCGGTTCCACGATCTTTGGAACAGCCTCAACGCCACGCGCGGCTTCGGCTGGGACGCGAACCCCTGGGTTGTCGCCGTCTCTTTCCGCGTCATCCCTCAGAACATCGACCAGATCGACAAGGAGGCGGCATGACCGCTAACCCCGAGACAGCCACACCGGACCTGGACGCGCTGGTGGAGAGGCTGGAGAATCTTGCGACCCGGACCGACAAGAGCCAGCACGCGAAATGGTGTTGCGATCCGCATGTCCCCGTACATGGGTACTCTGCCGAGGGCAGCCACATCCGCGAAGCAGCCTCCGCCATCCGCTCGCTCAAGGCCCGCGCCGAGGCCGCAGAGAGCCGCGCGAAGTCGCTTCTGGACGCAGGGTGCCAGCTAGCGAATGTCGCCTACAACATCGACCAGCGTGGCTACGCGGACGCCGGCTCAATCCGCTCGCTCAAGTGTGCGCAACTGGCGTGGGACGATCCCGCCCGCGCTCTCAAGAAGGAAGCCGAGAATGGCTGACATTCGCATCAGTGACGAGATGGTGGATCTGGCTTTCAACGAATGGACAAAGGCCCGCCTTAAACAGTGCAGCGTGAAATCTTCTCTGCGTTCTGCCCTCCTCGCCGCCCTTAGTTCCCCAGACAGAGGCCAGGAGCCGGTGGCGTGGCGCATGTGGGAGCGAGAAGATGGCGGCTGGTGGAGGACAACCTCGTCGGAACCTGAGGCCGAATATTATCGCGAGGCTGGCTATACCGTGGAACCGCTTTTCGCCCACCCCGCGCCGCAGGAGCCGCAGGAGGGAGACCGCGCACTTGGATATGCAACCCGGCTCCTAGAGGCCATCGCCGAAAAACACTACCCCGACCGTGTACCGGAGTGGAAGCCGTTCCCGGACCTCTTCGGCGTCCTGACGCAGATCGATAACCTGACATCGGGGATGGTTCGCGCGCCGCAGGAGGGCGCGGGGCTGGTCAAGGCGCTGGAGTGGTGTGAGGATAAGCCCGGCCGCTGGGTATCAGAAGGGTACATGATCCTTGAGGAGCGACCACTGCCGCCTTCCCTCGAAGAGGCGCTAAAATCATCCACGGTGTATAGCTGGAAGGCTGATGATTGGCTTTACAGCGATATGCGGTCCGAACGGACACTAGAAGCAGCCAAAGCCGCCGCGCAAGCCGACTACGAGCGCCGGATAGTTTCCGCCCTCGCCGCCTCCCCACGGGCAGAGCCGCAGGGGCGCGTGATCGCGAAGGGGCTTCTTTCCGACGACGAAGCGTCGAAGGCCAAGCTTGGCAAGTTCGGGCACCATCCCGACCCTGCCATTGATTTCTGTATTGAGGTTGAGAGCCTACAGGCTCGCCTATTCGACGCGAAGCACGGCATCAGCAAGCCAGGATACGCCAGCGAGCCCGTCGCAAACGTATCGGAAGATATTCGGCGCGCGATGATGTTCCGCGTTGGAGGCGACGAAGGCGCTGTTGCCGCCAAGGCGATACTTCGCGAGCTTGAGGCCGAGGCTATCGCCGCTCTTCCCGCCTCCCCAGCACCGACCGAGGAGGGCCGGCAACCAATCGAGTTGCATATCGTCTTCAAGGACGAAGGTGGCCCTGCCAATCTCCGGTTCATCGAAGTCGAGACGCCGGACGGCAAATCGGTGCGGGCCGGGACATGGCTGAAGCGCGAAGACGGCTACGCTGTTCTCGCCATGTCAGTTCATCCTTCAGACGTGAGGCGCTAGCCATGGCAACGCGAAAGATACCCGAAGCGTTCGAGCACATTTGCGACGGATGCAAAAAGACCGAGACAAGCGCGAGTTCATCGCGTCCGAAGTTCTGGTCAACACTCACTATCAGCCGAGACGCCTACGACTACCAGGGTTGTGCCGTGGCTGATGCGTCAGTATCGCGCCTTCTGTGTGAGAATTGCACTTCCGCCGTCACCAAGGCAGTGAACGCGTCCTTGTCCCCCGCCTCCCCAGCACCGACCGAGGAGGGCTGAGGGATGAAACGGTTCTCTGGATACCTCTCGGGCAACAACTACTACCCCAAACGCATTGGCTGGCGGTGGCAGGTCTGGTTTGCCTATCAAGACGGCGCCGCTGATCCGAGCAGCGGGGCAACCGAGTGGCAGGCATGTTCCGTCAGGTATTGGCGCAGGATCAACGCCGAGCGCGCTGCCAACTCCATGTCGGTCGCCTTCAATGCTGGCGTCTGGTGCGAAGGAGGTCGCGCCACCCTCAAGGCCCTCTCCCAAAGCGCACCTAACCCCGAGGGAGAGGCGATATGACGGCGCGGGACGCAATTGCAGAAAGGCTTGGTAGCGTAGCCAACCCGCACTACCACCGCGCAGATTTTCTGCTCAGGGCGCTTGAAACTGCCGGCTATCGCATCCTCGCTCCCGGCGAGTTCGACCCCGCCACTGTGGAACGCTGCATCTCCATCTGCGATCATGCAATAGAGCACTACAAAGGGCCGGTTGCGGCGAAGATCCGCAGAGAAATAGCCGTGCTTCAAGGCCGCTCCCTCCCGAACACGCCTCCCGTATCAGGAGAGGGAGGGGAGAGATGAGCGACAGCAGTATATCATTGAGCCGCTATCGCCGCGAAGTCCTGGAGCGGCTGGCTTCTGGGCCAAAGACCATAGATGAGGCCATGCAGGGGCGCCCCAACATTATGCCCATGCTAATTCGCGCCGGGTGGGCGGAAAGCATTTCTTCACCCGAAACGTCTGGCAACGCTACCTTCGTCATCACTGAAGCCGGTCTGCGCGCACTGTCAGATGGAGGGTGGCGGTGAACAGACTCACGGACTGGATTCGCGACACTCTCGGTATCAACAAATACGCAGTTGTTTGGGATTTCAAGCACTGCGGAGTGCGGGTGCGCGGGCGTAACGATTTCCGCACGCTGGGATGGGCGACAAAGCGGCAGGCTCAAGGGATGGCCGACCAACTCAGCCGATCTTACGGCCTGCCCGGTAGCCACTGGATCGAATCGGTTGGTGCTGAGCTGCGCTCCCTATCCGAAGGAGGGACGGAGTGAGCGGGCGCAAATACGCATTCGAAGCGGAGATAATCCCGGTTGAAATCCGACCGGGAGAATTCGTCCAGATCTACGGCATTCCTTATGACCTGACCGAGCAGGAAGCTGACAAAATCGCCCGTGTGGTCAAGGCTTATGCCACCGGAACCGCTCCCGACCGCCGCGCCCTAAAGGAGGCGGGTGAATGACACGCCCGCTCCCCGCGTGGACCCAAGGGCTTGTCCCGGTCGATATGGACGGGGCGGCGCAGTTGCTTGGGATTTCCCGACGCTTTCTGGTGGACGTTATTCGCGATCATCCGCATTATGAAGCTCGTGGATCGAAGAAGGTATTTTATCCGGAGCACATCGCAAGCCTTAGGGGAACTATATCATGCCGGGGCTCAAGCCCAAAGAAATCAAAGGCATTTGGTATGCCTATGGCACCTTCAACGGAAAGCGCATTCGAGAAAGCCTTGGCACTCGCGACGAAGCCACAGCCAGGGAACTCTGCGCGCACTACGAAGCGCGGCTCTGGAAACGTCATACCTATGGCGAAGAAGCCGTAAGGACGTTTGAGGAGGCCGCCGTGAGTTACCTAGAACAGGGCGGCGAAGGGCGATATCTCGCACCGATCATCAAGCACTTCAAAGGACGCCCTATCGGCTCAATCAAGCCCGCTGAGATCCGACAAGCGGCGATGATCCTATACCCGAAGGCGCTTCCCTCTACCCGCAACCGGCAAGGCATCATCCCCGCGCGGGCAGTGATCAACCACGCTCATGACCTTGGCTGGTGCGGTCCCATGCGGGTGAAGCAGTTCGAGGTGCCAAAGTCGCGGAAGAACAAGCCCGTGGACCGGGAGTGGATGGACAAGTTCCTGGCGGAAGCCGACCGCAGCGGACTTCCTCACTTGTCCGCTTGCGTCCTATTTATGCACCAGACAGGCGCGCGCGTCTCCGAGGCCATCAACCTTCTGGGAGAGCATGTGGACCTCTCCGAGCGCATTGCGCTTCTGGAGAAGACAAAGACCGACGAATGGTCTCCGCGCTATCTCACAGCCGAGCTCATCGCCCGCATTGCCGCACTGAAGCCCGTGAAGGGCAAGAGGGTGTTCGGCTATACGGACAGGCAGGCGGTCAATCGCCGGATCAAGGCGGTTTGCCAACGTGCTGGCATCGAGCCGCGGTCCAGCCATGCTGCTGGCAGGCACTCCTTCGCTACCAACGCCATCAATGGCGGGGCGAGGATCAAGGATGCAATGGAGGCAGGAGGGTGGAAGTCAGCGGCGCTGTTCATGGGGACGTATGTCCACAGCCAGGAAGCAGGGCGGAATGTGGCCGGAATCTTCGATCTCCAAACTGGGCCGATTGACATAAAATCGGCAGAGGGTGCTAAACAGCGCCGTTCAAGGTTTGGAAAACGCAAATGAATTTGGCGTTTGGATATATGCCTTCACACGGGTGGGGTCGTAGGTTCAATCCCTACCGCGCCCACCAGAAATCCGCCCTTTTCCCAAGGCCTCCAGTTTCCAGCCACGCATATCCACGCACGTTTGCGCCAAGGTATGTGGCGGGAAATTGTCATTGTCTGTTCCTGAGCCGTTCACGGGTTTCGGGACGTAGCGCCATGTTCATAGGAGGGACACTTGCCGCTTGATCCGATGCTTTTTTATCAATCTCAAGACCTGGACCGGCAGAACGTGAATGCGAGTGCGCAGATCATGGCGCAACAGCAGATTGAACAAGCGTACCAGGAACAATTCAACCAGCTGCACCCACGCCATATGGCTCGCCTCCTTGACCACGGTCGCGAGTATTTCAACATACCAAGGTTGGCTCCCTTCGTGACCACGCGCACGATATCCATCGGGAAGAATGATGATGAGATATTCTGGAAAATACCCGCGGTGGCCTACTTGGTCGAAAGGATCCCGGCGGCGAAGGTAGTGATCAAGCCCACCGCCTTTACGTTGACCTACCTGACGGAGGCAAAGGCGCAGGGTCTCTCGCTACGCGCCCAGTGCGACGACTTGGGCATTCCATGGTCGGCGCGACTTCTGACGGCGGATGAAGCCAGTGTGGCCGCCGTTAAAATCGCGTCTATCCTGCCGCCCAGCGTCTTCTCTCAAGCCAAAGAGAAGAGCAAGATCGGCCTTTGGGCAGAGAATGTTCTGTGGCTTGCGGAACGGGGAGCGCACAAGTCTGTCGTCGAGTGGGCGGCATGGCATATGGCCGACCTCCAATCTGACGACAGGGACTATCTGCTAAGCCTCTCAGAAATCGCACCGTCAACGAAAGCGAGCACCATCCGGGAACGGAGCCTGCGCTGGCATCGAGACCAAGATCTGCGGCAGGCGGTTTTGCAATACGGATTCAAACTGTCCGCGCGGGCGAAAATTCCTCACGATCTTGAACGGTGTTCCCACTCTGGTTTCGACTTCGTTGCCTTCCGAACCCTGGAGGATTTTATAGAGGACGGCCGAGATCAAAAGCACTGCATCGCCACTCGCTTCCGCTACGCCGCGATGGGAACGCACGTGTATTTCTCGATCCGTTCCGGCTCCAGCAAGATTGCTACCGTCGAATATGCCCCCACGGGCGAGCTTCTAGAGATCAAGGGGCCGACGAACCGAATGCCTGAGGCACGTGTGGTGCATGCGGCGACAGGCTTTGGAGCCATCGTCAGAAATGGCCCTCCTTCGACTGACGTGACAGCCGCGGAGACGGATACGAAGAGGAAAGAAGAGCCGCAACCGACGAAATCGGTTCTAAACAGGCTAGCGAATGTGCTGGCACCCCCAGTGAGGCTCTCAATAGATGCAAAATCGTGGACCGGTTAAGGTTGAGATATGAGCGATAAAGAGCCACAGCAAAACATCCGGCTACCAGTGATGAGAGCCATCGCGAAAGGCATTCAGGATGCGCGGGAGAAGCACCCCGGCTCAATCCCGGATGACGCGGAGCTCGTCGCTCTTCGCTCGCTGAGGATTGTTCCCTCCCCCACCGATTCAGGAGCATGAAAAGGATGAGCGAGACAGACCTTGCAGAAGTCGAAGTTCTGGCGCGATCCCTGCATGCTAGAAGATGCAGATTGGTCGGCATTCATGAGCCGGACCGCATCGCCGACTATTGGGAGAGTTGCGATCAGGAGATGTATCGTATGATGGCGCTTGATAGGATGTCACAGAGGGTCGAGCAATGCTCCGCTACACAGAACGCAACGTCCCCATCATCTTTCTGATAGCCCTCCTGGTGGGGCTGGGGTTCTGGTTCTTTGGAGGGTGAGATGGAGTGGAAGGCCTTTCCTCTTTGCACCGGGCCATGCCCTAGAGGATCTTGGAATGAGCTCGTCTACGAGACCCTTCACGAGCAGCAGCGGGGTGCCGAAATGCTTCGTGAGGAAATCCTGCGCAGACGACTGCGGTCTCTTACGCCGGACCGCATGAGAACTGAATTGGCGATGCTTGGCAATCGGATTGAAGCCGCCCATGGGAGATGAGCGCAGCCGGCCCCAGAGCGAGGCCGGCCACTGGTAGGCTGTCTTACACCCCCATAACTTCAGGCTCGTTGAGAACAATCAAGTTCTTGAGCTCGCCAATAAGACGACCGTCTTCCCACATCTCAAGCTCGATTGTGTACTCGCCTGCCGGAATGTCCCCGGTGTCGTCCGCGTCGGCTCCGTCAATTTGCGAGGAGATGTAATCGAAACCGAAGTTCACGCTGTGCTGCGAAATATGCTCCGGCATCGGGTCGAAGGGAACATGCGCAGCTCCATTCGGGCCAACCCACACCGCCCTGTCCGGATCATCGCCGACTCCCGGAGCGATCTCCTGGAGCGTGTACACCTGGAATTCTTCTCCCTCGGTAGGGTCAACATCGATCCTCAGGACGAACTCATACGGCGTATTATCCAAATCACCGACCCCGAGATTGATCATCACGTCGAAGGACACGGCAGAGCGGTCTGGGTCGGTGCGATCAGATTCTCCCTTGCCCACTATCTGTGATCCCGCAAGGCCTTCGAACAACATGATGCCTTCGCCGATGTCATCGCCGACAATGACATCGCCATGGCGGTAAGACACGCCCATCGCCATTTCCACACCGGCGGTGTGGTCGATCATGATGTTCTTTTCATCGATGTAGTTGCCGCCGCCGTACCATGCCTGCGTGCCGGCGTAATTCTTGGTGGAGAGAATGTTGACTTCCCCGCCCTCTATGAATTCCAGATCGTGTTCAGGATAGACGACCACGGGGTCGCCACCCCCACCCCCGCCACCACCGTCACCGTCACCGTCATCCTCTGGCGGCAGACCATGCTCCTGAGCCTTCTCCTTGGCTTCCTGAAGCGATTCTTCGGACCCATCCACCAACGAAACGACTTCTCGCGCTTCGTCTGTGTTGTAGTCGCCGAAGATGTCCACGAGCTTGGTGTAGTGAAGACCGGCTTCCACCTTGTCATTCAGCGTTTCAGCATCAGGCCCGGTGACGTTGATAATCATCTGCCGGATGAGTTCGATCGGTGAAACGCCGTCCTCCAGATGTCCGGACCAAAAAGCCTCACCGGAAGGATCAAGCTCACGCCCGAAAAGGTTCTGGTAGACCTCACGCAGGAAATCTATCGGGTCAGTGACGGTGCCATCCTCGCCGATCTGCGGATATGTGTCTGCCGCCTCGTCGCTGCTTGTGAAAGCCGCGGCCAGGTCAAAAGTCGAGCCGTGATGCAGAAGCTGGTTCGTCCAATATTCCAGCCCCTCCGGGTCCGGGGCTCGATTGAAGTAGCCGACATAAAACGCGGCAACAATTTGTTCGGCTTGCTCCGTTGTCATGATGTGCATTCAGGGTACTCCTCCACGCCATGAGCGAGCCTCTGCATCACGCATTGTGACCGGGCGTTAATTATTTGCTCATAATGGATTGCTACCGCCGATTGATTCGCAGCGCAACCCTTGAAGTGAAAGAACGCGACGAGATTTCCCGCTATGGTGGTCTCGTGATTCCATCAAGAAGAAGTACGATTGACTCCCGGAACAAACTAGGAACTTATTCCTTCCATGTAAGCACCAATTCAGAAGAAGGCTCACATGGTAGACAGACGCGACCCTCGCTCAATCCACGAATGGAATTGCAACGTGGATCTGGTGAACGACGAGGGGAAGCACATTGACAGGATTGCAGCCGCCAATCACTTCAGCGTCGGATACAAGGCATACAAAGAGGCTATCCAGCACTATTCCCATGCTATTATCATTCTGAGGATGCGGGGAAGGATCGTCTGGAAGGCAAAGACTGGAGCCTACGATCCGAAGGCCGGCAAGGTAGAGCTTTTATGGGAGGGGGGATGAGAGTTCCGCGGATAAAGGCGCCAATGACCATCAAGGAGCTTGCTCTGCAGATCATCTGCGAGAACGAGTTTGATGTGCAATGGGCCGACGCAACGGAAGAGCAGCGGGCGTGGTGCCGCAATTGGGACCGGGAGAGCGAAGAGTTCGTCAAGACAAAGAGGTGGCCTACTCACCTTGTCGGGAAGACGGAACACTAGCCAGGGGGACGTAGATCGCGGTCCTCTCCCCATCCGTGACCGTGATGCAGTTGGCTTCCGTGTACCATCCAGCCTCGGTATAGGCCGGGACGATCTTTAGCGTGCTGCCATCCATCTTGGGACAGACGGGAATGTCTTCCGGTTCGATGTCGGCTTCGTAGGTTCTAGGCATCTTGAGAGAACGGGGCACCTGCCGGCTGGTTCCGCATCTCTCGCTCCTCAATGGCCTTGAGGCGATTGGCGAAGAAAATGATCTTGTTCAGGTCGTAGATGCGCGAGGCACCGTCCTTCTCTCCAAACCGATATGCCGCCTTGAAAATATTCCCGAGCGCGAAGGACATGCCCTTGAACTCGATGAGGTCGTTGAGTTCCTTTGCTCCTGCGGGAAGCTGGTAATAGTCCGTAGCCCCTCCATCCGATTTCTTAGGCATCGAGCGGCTCCGGCTCTTTCTCAATGGGGAGGATATGATCGTATGGGGAGACGCGGAGAAAGCCTGCGCTGATGCAATGGCCGCTGACGGCCAGTGTTTTGACCGCAAGCACCAGGGCCTTGTGCGGGTCTCCGTCCGCTGCCTCAAGGAACATCAATACCTGCTTCTGAATCGTCATGAAGTCACCGCTCTGCGGCGGACCGGCGGCAGATTGATCTTCGCGCGCCCATCCTCGCCATTTTCTTTGTGCAGGGTTATCGAGATGAGGGATTTGCCGGAGCCGTATTTGCCGGCGTGGTAAGCATCAACGTCAGCCAGCGTTCTGACGCACTCCACCCGTACACCCAGAACCTCCTTGACCCACTCATGATGGAGATGGCCATGGAGGAAAATGCGATAGAGGGTCTGCCCCCAGTCTTCCGCGCATTCCACAGCCATTGCGCCGGCCATTTCGGCCTGCTTGAGCCTGTGGCCGTGATGAGCGCCGATGAGGTTCTTGCCCCAGCGGAAGAACCAGTAATCGGCCGCCGCACCGTCGATTGTCACTCGGTCATTGTCCCGGAAATGCTGGTCCAGAGCAACGTATAGAACCACCCATGCATTGAGATCGTGGTTGCCCTTGAGGCACTTGACGACGACGCGCTCGTGCTTTTTCAGGGCATGGTAGATGTAGTCTATCATGAGTTGAACGCCGCACTTGAGAACGTCAAGCTGGCGGTCGGACACCTGCAGAATGTTCTTGCTCGTGGGCGTCATTGCCAGATCATCGTCAGCGTGGGTGAAGTCCCCCAACTGAAGGATGAGCGCGGTTCCGCTCTCTGGCGATCGTTCGAAAAGGCGGGAGGTTGTGTCGCGGAAGCGCTCTTGCGCTATGTCGAGATCGAAGTCAGCTCCGCTCTCGTCAGCAACGGCTCTGAGGCCGAGGTGCAGATCCGCGATAGGATAGATGGTGAGAAGGTCGTCATCAGTGGCCGGGACTTCAACCACAGGGAATGGCGGCGGCATCCAGTCCGCAAACGCAGCCTTGAGTGTCTCGGCAATGAGGGATGGATCAATCTCGCCCTGCCGGGTTTTGACCCACTGCTGAACAACGCTACCGTCAGCATCGAGAAGAGCCGAGACACCCTTGATCTGATGGCCCTGCGGGAGGTTGAACGGACTGAGTTCCCGCTCTGGAGCCTGGCGGATGAAGGTCCGGACAACAGTTCCGTGTTCATCCTGAGCGGTCGAGACGCTGCTGATTTCAAAGCCGGGCATAACCGGCGATGTGCCGAAGTCGCCCCTCCCCGCCGCGCGCTTGACGAACTTACGCACGGAGCTTTCGGCACAGCCATGAATTCTGGCGGTCTCTGCGTAGCTTTTGGTCTCCTTGTAGGTCTGGATTATTTTCTGGACCGCATCGTCATCGAAAGACGGGATGCCCATGGGAGATCGCCTAACGGCTTGCCGGTGAGGTCTTCACGCCACCGAAAGCATCCGGGTCAACCCTGCGCAGGAAGTCCTGAATGGTACTGATCGGCGTGTAGAGCGTCATGAAGGTGTTATCCATCATGCGCGCCGTGACGACGCCGACCAGCTCGTAATCGCCCTTCTCGTTCTTCCGGTACAGAGCGCCACCGGAATTGCCGAACGTAGCGTTGGGAGTGGCCCTGAAATATTCGATGCCATCGGTGGGGTAGTTCACCGTCTGGGCCGCCCCGAACATTCCATCTGTGATCGTGAGAGGGCCGCCAAGCGGATATCCAACGGTCCAGACGCGTTCCCCGATCATCATGTTAATGTCCGCCGAGGCCACGGCTGCAGCATTGTCGAACCATGTCTGTTCGTCTTTGAGCACCAGGACGGCTAAGTCTGCTTTGTAATCCTGAGCTTTGACCTTTGCGTAGTAGCGATCTTCCTTCACGATGCGCATCTTCTGGTAGATCGGGAGATCCACCGCGTATTCCTTGTTTGCACCGTCAATGCAGTGTTTCGCTGTGAGGATGTACGTCGTGACGACTCCTGTCGCCTCTTCGCGCTTGGAGTGAATGAGGGTGCCGGAGCAATTGTCGCCGATCTGGGTGGACGCCCCCAGCATTTCGTCCTGCATCTTCTGAAGCTCGGACGCGAACGCCACGTTGATGGAAAGCGTGATCAAAGCAATGCCGGCCGCCAGAAGCAGCCACATGGAACGGGGCATGATAGCCCTCCTATTTAACGGTTGGGGAAGATTGCCTGGAAACCAAGCCAGATGAGCCACATCAGGCCCGACACAAGCGCCACGAGGACCGTTGCGCCTATCTTTGAAGAAGCCCCGTTGACGGACTGCCGGAGCTTGCGAAGGAAGCGGAAATCCTCTCGCGCTTCCTCCTGGTAATTCGATCCGTCGAGCCGCAGGCCAGCGTCGTTCAGTTCGTCGCGGACAGCCTTGCGGACAAGATCTTCCAGTTCATCGGCGGTCATAGCCGGGAGCCTGCGGGCGTTCATTTGCGCCCCCGGATTGCAGCGGCGATAGCCTGAATGCCATGTCCCACCACCTGCACGCCGAAGAAGGAGAGGAGGATAGCGCCCTGCCACTCGTCAAATGGTGCCGGGTACTTTGGAACACCCCAGCCAAGCCGGAAGCATGTATCGAGGGTGACGAGGACGAGGTGCAGGGTGAAGCAGCCTGCGACCAGGAACGTGATCAGTCGCATTTCCCAGAAGCCCGCAGTCTGCTTGCGGATTTCCGTTGACTGCCGTTTGGCCTCTATTTGGGCTTCAATATCCCTAATGGCAGCATCGGCCACGAGGCGCTGAGTGTCGTTCTCAGCCTTCAGCTTCGTCTCATAGGCGCGGGTGAGCTGTCCGATGAGATCGCCGGTGATCCACCTGACGATAGCGCCCCACATTAGACCTGCTCGCCTTCAAATTCGGCTGGAGCCTTGCGTTTCTTCCACCACGCATCCCAGACGTGCCAGAGTTCCACGACGCCCCATGCCGCGAAGCTGACAGTAATTTCGATGACGCGGGCGAGGTCCGGGTCCATCATCAGGGAATCGGCGGCTTCTTGGGAGAGATAGCCCTGAGCGATCAGCCAAAGAAAAAGGCCCCGGAGGGCCAGACGAAGGTAGGCGATGAGAAGATCGTTCATGTCAGTTCATCCCATAGGTCGCAGTAGCGATCCCGAATGCACACTGGCCGTACCAAGGGCGCGTGTAGGGGTCCCCTGTTCCAGGCTTCCAGCCCGGATGCGGTTGATGCCTCTGCGCGGGCCATACGGGGATAGCGCCGGGGATGGAAATCGCATCAGGCGCTGGGCATGTATCAATGTGCGGCCCGTGGTGCTTCTGGCATGCGGGGCAGAACCAAGCTTGGCGTTCAGCCATTGCGGCCTCCGAACAGTTTCGACAGGAATTGAAGGATGAGAGCCCAGAGCGAGGTCTTGGGCTGGGGCGTCGGCGGAATGACATCAGGCTTTGGAGCAGGCTTTGGTGCGGTCTTGCTGTCCCAGATCTCGCCTTCCGACCGGCGACGGTTCACGAGCCCTTGAACCTTCCTGCCGCCGGCATTGACCCACTTCATCAACTCAGACGGCACCGCATCGTAGTTGCCAGCATTGAGCTTCCTGAGCAGAGTTGATTTCTGGAATGCGCCGACGCCGACATTGAAGGAGAAGGACACGAGCGCGGCAAACTGGCTGTCATTCAGGGGAACCTTGACCTGCGTATCGACGGCCTTTTCGAAGCGGTCCAAGTCCTTCCTGAGAAGCGCGTCGGCTTCTGCCTGGGTGATCTTCATGCCGGGCTTGACGTGCTTGCCGGTCGAGCCGTAGCCGATGGTCCAGACCCCCGCGACATCCTTGTAGGCGGTCAGGCGACAGCCCTCCCACTGCTTGATGTGCGAAAGCCCCGCCGCGTTGATGCGTCGTGTCATAGGGGATTCCCTTTATGCTGTGAATTTGGTAGAGTTCGTGGTTGGCGTCTGCGTTGGGAACGATGTAGATGCCCAACCGACCGGAGCCGCGTCATAGGTCGTTAAGAATGCTAAGGCTGGGAGGGTGCAAGGCCCTCACTTCTTCCGGAGCCACTCCATTTCTTCCCGGCAATGCCCCTCGCCCAGAAGAGCATCAATCAACCGGCATACCCAACTCTCAGGGCCAAGCGATCTAGCCGCCCTTCCGCACAAGCTTTCATTCTCCAGAGCACCCGGCAGAAACCGCGCAATCGCTCTCGACAATGAGCCAAGCTTGCTCATATGCGAACTCCCTGAAAGGAGAGGAGGAGCTAGAACAGGCCAGCCTTACCCGACGAGATCGCGTCAGCAGCTGCAGGTGAGTATTCACTCATTTCGGCGTGTGACCGCCCTGAGTTACCACCGCCGCCGAAGCCCAGAGCGCGGCCAAGGCTACCCAGAAGACCACCGCCCTGCCCTGGAGCCGCTGGGAAGCCTGCCGCAGGCCCTCCCATGGCATAAGCCATCTCCTGCGGTCCCATGGGGCGAGCAGCGGGTTTCGCAGGTCCAATGGATGTCGGAACACCCATGGCGCTTAGTTGATAGGCTTGATCGAATGGAGCGAAGGACATGCGACCGGTTTGCGGATCGAGCACAGCAGCCTCGCCAAACCGAACGCCACGCTCACGACCGGTTGAAGGATCAATGATCGAGGTATAGCCAAATTCGGTGTTTGTCCTCGCCACCAGTCCGTCAGCAGACAATGCCGAAATGCCCGGATTCGAGCTTGACTGTGCCGAGTATCCATTAGGAGCACCGCCCGACTGAACCGCGGACATGGCATTCATGCCGCTGCCGAGATCGACTGCCTCAGGCGGATTCGGACGACCGATGCCACCCAATGCACCAAGACCACCCAGATTGAGCTCGCCGCTGAATATCTTGTCCCCGAGATAGCCGCCGGCCAAAGCTCCGATAGGGCCAAGCAGAAGCCCACCGATCGCACCACCGGCAATCTTGCCGGGATCGAGGTTCAGGCCACGCTTCCCATCGGGATTGGCAAGCTTGTCGCCGACAACTGCCCCAGCTATACCACCGATAGGACCCAGAAGAGCACCACCCAGCGCACCGCCGAGAGCGCGGCCAACACCCATGCCCTTGCGTTCCTGTGCGACTTCCTGAGGAGCGGGTTCGGCCTCTACTGGAGCATTGAAGATTTCACTGGCAGACGCTTGAGCAAACGGTTCCGGGCCAAGTCCTGCTGCGAGATCGCCGGGCTGCGGTTCTGTTGTCTGAGGCTGGGGAGATGATTGCGGATAGGATGCCGAGATGGGCGCAGATATCGGAGCTGACGCCTGTGCGGCCGCAGGTGTGGGTGCGGGCGCTGACATCGCTGCTGCGGGCATTGGGCCGGGCGTAGGAGCCGGTCTTGCCATCTGCACGGGAGCGGAGGCTACGGGAGCCGCAGGAGACGCGGCAGCCGCCACTGGCGCGCGGGCTTGCATCGGCTGTCCGGTGGACATGGGAGCACCGGGCATGGACTGCGGAACGCCAGGACGTGACATGGGCGCAGATGGCGCAGTGTAGGCCATGCGGGCCCTCTCTGCCATTGCTCTGTCTGCGGGAGCGGCGGAAGCCTGCATGACTGCGGGAGACGGTCCTTGCATTACGGCAGGAGTGGCACGAGGAGCCGGAGATTGCATTGCTGCGGGCATTGCTGACGGCCTCATGCTGGGCGTCATGGACGCGAGCATGGGCTGTGCTTGCGGGTTCACCGTTGGCAGAGAAGGCCGCGGCGTGGGTGTGGGGATGTTCTGGGCGATAAGCTGCTGCTGATCGATCTGCTGCTCCGGAAGTGCCGGCGTGTTTGCCGGAGCAAGGGAACGTGTCAGGCCAGCGTATGCCTGTGGGGTTTGACCTAGCGGTGAGGGGGTGGGGATTGGGGCATTGTGGCGCGTCAGTGCGGTATTCCACGCCCGTTCTAGCTTGCCCCATGATGCTGTAGGCTGATCGTACGCGGCGGGCGCGGTCGGAAACGATGCCCACTCTTTGCCCACCGCCTTAGCAAACCCGCGGACATCTCCCTCCAAAACAGGTCCAAGGCCTCCGCGCTGATCGATGAGAGCAAGTGCCGCGATGTCCTGGTTGCGGGGTGAGAAATCTTTCAGGTCAAGTTGCTTGGCAACGCCGTTCCACGTCCTGGAGAGGAATTGGTAGGCGCCGGCCGCTGTGGTACGCTGCTTCTTGCCGCTTTGTGTCGAAAAGCGATAGCTCTTCCCCGGGTGTTTTGAAAGGTCGGCAATGTGGCGATGGCCGAATGCAGTCCTGTACGGGTTCCGAGACTTTGCTGTCCCCTCAAGCTGGCTGATCGAATAGAGAGCCGCGCGCACATTCGGATTCGAGAGCAGCGACTCGTAATATTGGCGATTTTTGAGAGCCATCTACCGATCGTCCCTAAGCGTTGCTATATTGAGGGGATGAAAGCACTCGCGCTGCGCCTTATGGCACTCATCGCTGCTCTGGTTTTCTCTGGAGCCGTCCACGCTTGCGAAATCTACACGAGCACTGAGCTCGATCCTGGGAAGCGCGTCCTGTCTTGGAGCGAAGATCTAGACCTTGTTCTCCAGGAGGGACAGGAGAAGACGATCTTTGGAACTGGAAGCGCAGGCACCGGTACCGGCATTCGGATCGCGTTCAACTTGAGCAACCCCGACGACGCCCGCGAAATTTCCGAGCGTGACGACGGCTCATTCTGGCTTGGGCCGGAGAAGTTCGTCCCCTACTGCGATTGAACCGCGGCCTAACCTTGGCCAGACGCGCAGAGGTTGCTATACTTCCCTTGGGGGGAAGAACGATGCGTGTATTGTTGATAGGTGGTTTCGCGCTTTTTGCTACGGCGTGCGGCTCATCCAACAGCAGCACCGAATTGATGCGAAAGCACAACCAACTCGCCGCGGACCTGCAACAGTGCTGGGCGATAGGAGCTCGGACTGAATTGCAGCGCCAGGCATGCCTAGCAATGCAAAGTGAGAATCGCGAACAACAGAGACGCAGTGAGCGAGATCAGGCCTTCTCTTCTGCGCTCAAAGCCTGGGGACATGCACAATTGGCTGGGACATACCAGCAGCCTGCCCCGAGGCCACCGCCCATGATCAATTGCACGACTCGGCCAGAAGGCATAAATACTCGAACAACATGCACCCAGTGGTAGCCAGATGGGGAATCTGAAGTGAAAGAGCCTTTCTTCGGCTCGAATGCAAAAGCGTTCGCAATTCAGATGGCAGTCGGCCTGCTATTGCTGTTCACTGTGGCGCCCTATGTCGGCCAATTCGTAGCCGATCTGGGCTGTAGGTTTATCGGGGCATGTAGTCCGGAAGCTGCGGAGCGGATCCATGGATCAGCCCCTGAGTGATAGCAGAGCGCGGCCCCGATAGCAGTGCGGGAGCCTTCCTGCCACCGCTGCGAATGATTGCATCAAGTGCAGCGACATTCCCCTTGGTCATCGCATCGGCCGCAGCTTTCGCACCTAGACCACCAAGCGAGGCCAGACCGACGAGCGGGTTGACCATCGTCCCACCAATTCCCAGAGCGGCCATAAGACCGTTGCCGGAAGGTGAAAGCTTGCCCAAGAGGCGAAGGGCGTTTTGCGCAGGTGTACCTTTGACAATGGCCTGAAGCGCTGCCTTTTCCTCCTTGCTCCAACCCCTGCCGCTTTCCAGCAAACGTCGCGCGTTCTGCCGAATTGCGTTGTCGGCGTTTCCGCCAGAGCCTGTGGAAGCGGCTCGCAATTCAGCCCGCTCGATGGCCCCGGACAGACGTTCCGCTTTGCTAAGCCGAGACCAGACGGTTCTTGCCTGCTGGAGCGCCTTTGCGCCAGCTTGCGCGTCCCCCATAAGCACGTCCTGAGCGCTCGGGTTGGCTATGAGATCGTCAATGCTGTCAATAATCTCATTGACGGCCTTGTTGTTGGCCTTATTTCCCGGCTGGAATCCGTTGCTGGCAACGCGCCGGAGGCTATCGAGCCCCTTAAGGGTGACATTTTGGCCGACTAGACCCTCAATGCGCTTCACCACCGCATTTGCGCCGGGGTGCAGCGCCGGATCATAGCCAAGCTCCACCAATTTACCCTCGATGCCTGTTTTCAGGCGAGCGACAGCATTGGGTGTGAAGGCCACGCCAGCTTCATCAGCGCGCTTGTAAGCTTGGTCGCCTACCCGTCGAAGGTTGTCTAGTGAAGGAGTGGCTTCTTTCGCAGCGCGACCGGCCCCAATGCGCGCCACCGCACCGCCGGCAGTGCCGACAGCGGCACCCGTCCCGGCACCGAACAGCGCATTGTGGCTGCGCTCAGCCATCCCGCGACCCTCACCTGCGCCGTAGGCTGCACCATATGCAGCGCCCTCTGCCGCACCCCTCCCCATCAGTGATGGCAAGGTGGCCTTCGCTCCCTGCAAGAATGTTGCGCCACCCTGCATGAGCGGACCAGCCGCACCTAGACCGCCCGCAACAGCGCCCGCGACAGATCCGATAGGCGACCGCTCTTCACGCCGGTTCTGTAGCTCTTCCTCAACCTGCATGTTGCGGTCATAAGCGCGCGGAATATCGAAGCCTTCGCCCTCTACCCATTCCCGAGCAGCACGAAACGGTGCCGTGGCTCCAGATACGATCTCGTCAGCAAAGGGCACCGCTTTGGCGATGCCAGATCCAGTGATGTCTCCGAACAGACCGGTCCCGAAAGCCCCCTCAAGTTTGTCGGCCTCCGATGCTGCGTTCCATGCATCTACAGAAATCGGTTGTGTCTTCTGCTGCTCAACTGGAATGCCCGCGAAGCGGGGAGGCTTCGTACCGCCCTGCTGAACCGGAATTCCCTCAAATCGTGGCATGGGCTTGCTCCGGTCGCAGGTTAGGGCTTCTGATAGGTCTTGCCATCATCGGGATCGATGAAGAGAGCGCCCGAGGGAAGTGCGTCGTACTGTTCCTGCGTAGTAGGCCTCGCAGCATCACTGCTAGGAGCGGTGAAGCCGAACTGAGAAGCATTGGGATACGCTGCAGCCTTCCGGCTGATCTGGGAGTAGACCTTTTCCAGGCGATCCAGATTCTCCATAAGCTGATCTTCACTCTGAGACTGTGAAAGGCTTCCGAGTGTCGATTGAAGAAGACCCAACTCCCTTTCAGTGACACTGCCGAGAGCGCCGCCCGTGGGAGAAGCCTCCCGCATGGCCTGCAAGCGGTCGAAGCCAATGTTCGCGCCGATCGTATCCGTGAGCGATTTCACATCCGCGGCGGCCGTGCCACCATAGTCCTTGAGGAAATTGCCGACGAGACCGGTTGTGGGCGAGTACCACGGTGCGTTCTGTATCTTCTCTTGTACGCGCTCGATGTCATTGAGCACGATGTCTCCGTAGATGGCTTCTTGGGCGTTCTGCGAGTCCACAGATTGCTGTGCCGCCTCAGCTTCCTGTGCCGCCGGGCTACCCGGGATTGGGAACATCCGGACGGGGTTGCCGTTCTCGTCGTACTCGACTTCGTACCCGGGCGGGATGCTTCCCACATTCTTGATGCTGGTCGCGCCCGCACGCCGCTGTGCCAGATCCCATTCATCAATCGGGATAATGGGGAGCCCTTGTGCTTTTCGCTGCTGCATAGCGAAAACGTAGTCGCGCTGCGAGGTCGTCGGCTCAAGTGCATCCAGTTGCTGATCGACCTGCGCTATTTGACGGTCAAGAATCTTCTGTTGTCTTTCCGTCCTCGCGGGCATGCGTGCCAGTTGCTCACGACGGGCGAGAAGCGCCTGATATTCGGGGTTTGTGATCGGGACATCGGATGGCGCCGGCTGTACGTCCTCCTCTGCTCCGGCCATTTCCTCCAGCACGCCGCGCTGATCGCTGCCACCACCTGGCGCAGGAAGGTTCGGCCATGATGCAGACTGCGCCGGAGCAGCGGCTTCCTGTCCCGCAGCACCACCGCCGCCCAGAACGCCCCCGATCTGGTTCATCCAGTTCGCGTCGGCTTCCTGTTCTTTCATGGACTGATCACGCTCGATGGCCAGCACAAGGCCTTCCTTGACCGGTAGGCCAGCATCGACCAAGTCAGCAATATCCGGGTACTTGCGGCGCAGGTATTCAACGGTCTGATTGCGCTGATGCTCGGCTTTAAGCTTGTCGGCTTTCTCCTGCGTTTGCCCCTGCATTTGACCATAAAATTGGCCAAAGTTCTGCAGCGGGACATTGCTCGGGCTCGACATCAGCGAAAAGCCAAGCGCCTTCGTGATATCACCCCAGCCGCCGGGCGTGGGTCCGTTCTGAGGTGCGGCCATGGGCACTCCTCCGCCCATGCCGCCAAAGCCCATAGGGACCTGCTGAGGCTGCTGCTGCTGCGGGAGGGGGAGAAGTTCCGGAGGAGGAGCCGCGGGCGCCCCGTAGCCTGCCTGACGCGGATCTGGGGCATAGGGCGTGACGGGAGCCGGCATGGCAACACCGGGGAACGCTGGGACGCGTGGAAGCATGTGCGTTCCTCCTTAGGCGTTGCCGAACAACTGCGGCATCCAGCTATCGTGAGTAGCCGCGCCGAAGCCTAGAAGCTGCTGAAACAGGCCAGGCGAATTGTCCGGCGATGTCGAGCTAGCCGATGTGGTCGAGTCGTAGACATTCGGCACAAGCGACTGCATCCGCTGAAGCGCAGTGAACGGGAAATCCAGCTGCGTCTGCATCTGGTTCTGGCCAAGCTGCCCAACACCGAGCAGACCCTGAGAAGCACCCATCTGGCGGGAGAAATCCGCATCGAGCAGATTGCCATGCAATCCGTAGGCAGAGAGCGCATTGCCGGCATTGGCAAGGTTCGTCTGCTGGCGCCGATCGACGTTTTGCGATGCAAGCTGATTGGCCCTGTCATAGCCCTGAGCCATGATATTGCCCATCACCTGCGGGACAGCCTCATTGAAGCCCCTGGCGACTTGTGCGCGGGCAAGTCCCTCACCGGAGCCACCGAGGCCGCCACGGGCCGCGTATCGGGCTCCCAGGCCTGCTTGGCTGTTGTCGTACTCATTCCGCATTGAGGAGATGGCGTTCTTGCCGACCGTCTCCAGATATGGATTCATGAATTGCTGGAAGTCGTTCCCGCCGAGTTGGGCAGCGTCGGCCCGGCCCGCACCAAGCAGCGCGTTGATGCCAGGAACATTGTTCGACCCGTCACCGTACTGAAGCGCGGTGCCGCGCATCTGGTCCATGCCCTTGAGCTGGTCGGGCGTGAAGCCAGCCACACCGTAAGGCGAGGCCTTGAGATAATCCTTGTTCAGGCCGAAACCCAAGCCTGCCAGCCCCTGCTGCATCTGCCCGATCCACGGCGCATAATTCGTGGACTGGCTCTGATTGGTGGTCTGGGTACCGCCGCCGAATAGTGACATGTTCAGATTATCCCTGATGAATTCCGAGGTTCAGCGCTTGGCCTGTGTGCCGCCGAGATCGATGCGAGATGCGCCCTGCCTTACGAACGAACCGCGGGTGCCTTCCGCGAACCGAAACCGCACCTGTCTGGCCTTCATTCGGAAGTTGAGGCGTCGTGTGGAGGGCGAACTTGTGAAAGGACCCTTCTCGACCCAATTGGCGTCGTTGGGGTAGAACTTGCCCTTCAGCGTGAGCGCGATGCTCCCCTGCTGGTCAGCAAAATCGGGCACGAAACCCATAACAAGGAGCAGATTGTCGCCGTCCTGAATGTCGAGATCGCTTGTCTCGGCAAACCAGCCCATGTAGCCGCCGTTGGCCGTCGTCCCGACTTCATGGTTGAAGATGTAGCCTTCCGGACTGAAACCGATCGGGCTCGGGAAAATGCCGCTGTCGCACCATGTCGTGCGTTCGATAATGTGAGGATGCCAATGACCCTCAACCCAATTGAAGGTCACGGCGCGAGAGCATTCATCTCCATCGCGAGTATCGGGATAGAAGAACCACATTTCCGAAAACCGTGGCACAATGCCCACGTGGCACTTCAGGAGCTGGCTTTCATCGATGTTGTTGAACAGGTCTTCCGATACCGAGCAGGGAATGATTTCGGGATAGCCGAGGTTCGTTGCCCCAATGCCGCGGAAGATGAAGAAGTTGTCCTTGGAGGCCCAGAACACAAAACCGTTCTGCTCTGACCGAGCGTCACGGGAGGCAATGCCGCAGCCGACGCCAAGGAGCTCGAACGCGAATGCATCGCCAAGCTCGCCGGTGAACTGGAGCGAGCCAACGCCATCATCGCCCCAGGCAAGCGCCTGCTGCCTTGTGGGCAGACCGGACATCAACCGGCCGCCAATGCCCCGCAGGTTGCGGAATGAGGCATAGGAATCTGTGTCAGGGACCCATGCCCGATTATTGCCCAGATCCGAGCAGCGCATGAGCGTCGGATCGTATTGCCCGTCATCCACGGTGGTGGTTCCGAGAGCGACAACGAGGCCGTTCGGATCGACATACATGTAATCGATGATCGGCGGCGCAGTGGTGATGCGGTAGGCCTTGTCCTCGACCTGATAGGAGACATTCGAGACCGAGCCCGCAAATGTGTCGTCACCCTCGAAAATGATGTCAGAAGGATCTGCCGGGCAACGGAAGATACGCGAATAGGTGCCGGATTTCGTGATTGGGGAGGACGCATAGCCTACATCAATCACCGCCGGAGGATCGCCGGCATTCACGCGGAACTTCAGGGTTCCTGCCGTCCTGGTGACTGTGAAGATGACGCGATAGGTCTTGCCCCCCTCCAGTATCCCCTCTACGTTCTGCGAAAGGTTGGAAGCAGTCCCTGCTGTCTTGGTAACCTTGTTGGTGTTATAGGCCCAGCCGGTGCCCAAGCCCCAGCCATTGGCATTTCCATTGAACGTGCCATTGAAGGCGAGGTCGACGTACCGCTTCAGCGGCTGCCATTCCCACAGGCCGTAGCCCGATGGGTTGAAAAGGCCGAATTCGCCCCAGTTATCGATTGCCCAGGTGCGAAGCTCGTCTGTTTCGAGAGAGGAGCCATACTCCCCTTCACCATATCCCCGCGTTCCGTAGCCGTAGATGTCGTTGCTGACGGCACCGGCGGGAAGATTGGCGAGGAAGTCGACAAACCCACCACCATTCGTCACGGTGGAAGAGGCATTGGAGCCAGCCTCGATGGTGAACGTGTCGCGGGTCAGGATTTCCTTGACCTCGTACGTCCCTTGGATGGTCAGCCCACCCACCGTTGATTGGTGATTGGAGAAGGTGACTTCCTGCTCGACCCTCAGATTGTGGAAGACCAGCTTGACCGTGACGACATTGGAGCCGTTCGTGGTGGAGAATGCGTTCTCCAGAACGGTCTCATGCAGTGGACCGGTGATATCCCGGATATTGCCGTTGAATTCGCCGTAAAGCGCGGTGTTGGTGCCGAACGCCAGGCACTTGTCGCCCATGCGTGTTGACCAGGCATGGCTGCCGCGAGCTATGCCCTCGAATACGTTCGTCGTCCTGAGCTCCCAGCCGCCAACCGGTTGCACGCGGCCCTGGTAGGCGCGCACGAGATTGGCAGCCGAATAGCCGCCCTCGTTTGCCAGTCCTGTATCGTTGGTGACGACACCCGGCTTGAGTTCAAGCTTGACGAGGCGTGATGTCATGGGCGTTTCGGTCGATCACGCTGGAGCGGAGCGCGGTAGACAGGGAAGGCACCGTCACGCACAGGAGGACCGGACGGCTTCAGGACAGCAATCTTCTCAGGTGGGCGCTTGATTGCTCCAGGAATACCGCGGTCATAGGCTTTCTGGGCTTCCTCACGGTGCTTGCAACGCTCGTTCAGGATTGCATCAATCCGCCTGTCCACATCGGCCTTTGCTTCGGTTGGGCGCGCGTTTGCTCTCTCCCGGGCGACAACTTCCTCGTCGCTCAGGACCACCTTGGAAATCCGCATGATCGCTACTTACCGCCCTGCTGAGACCACCAGGCTGGGATGTAGGAGCCTGTCCCGGTCTGCTTCGATGGGTCATAGGCACCGGACGCCCAGTCCATGCCCACGCCATCAATGGCCGGAGGACCGGCAAACGGGTTGGCTTGCCCGGAAATGGAGTTGAAACCGGCGTTGGCATAATCAGGAGACATCAGGCCATTGGTCTGGTTCCCGCCCTCCATCCAGTTATAGGCCTGCTGCTGGCGCAGCTGATTGGCCCCACGGTCCGCCATGGTCTGCTGGTGCTGCTGCGTCCGTTGGGCAATTTCTGACTGGACCGCCGCAATGGCAGCCTGGTCTCCTTGCTGCATATTCTCCAGGGTGTTCCCGAAGAAGTTCCCAACGTGGTAACGGCCGCCATCCGGGCCTACCGCAACAGGGTTCCCACCCTGCACGTAGCTTTGTGCCGCCTGTTCCCATACTGATCGGTTGCTCAGCGGATCGTCAGCCGGCCCTCCCATCCGTTGGAACTGTGCATATCCCCGATTTGCCAAATCCGATGCATAGTCGCGGTTCTGCATTGAACCAAGGCTGTTTTGTTTCTGAGCAAGCCACTTCTGGTACTCTGTGTTGAGCTCGTCATCGTGCACGACAGTCTGGGAATCCGGCGCATTGGTGCGCATCGGATAGGCAGAAGTGTAGGAACCCAGGCCCCCGAGGGAGCCGAAGCCAGTAGCCATGTTCGTATCTCCGAGAAGGTTTTAGAGCGCCGCAGCAGCGAGGAAGAGGTTGTCGATCTGCTCGGGCGTCAGGCCGAGGGATGGACCAAAGCTTACGACCAGCGGGTGGTCGCGACGAAACATGGTTGCTTCGGCCCATTCGATCTGGGCAGCGCGTCCCTCTGGCCCTTCAAGGGCGGCGATATGTGCTTCGACGGCATCGAGAAGACCGGCACCGAGGAGCGCAAGCTTGGCCTGACGTTTCGTCACCTGAGCCGGGATGGGCGTTGGCTGTGGCGCGGGAGGCGTGAACACCCCGTCCTGATATGTGAAGCCTCCAAACACCTCTCCAGACGGCGCTTCGACCCAGAAGCCGGTGGGATGCTCCGGCAGATCGGCCATGGAGGAATCGCGAACAACCGTGTCGACAACCCCGTTGATGATGAGAACCGCATCCATGTCAGGCCACCTTCCAGATCATGACGCTTGTGTACACTTCAGTGCCTTGGCTGACCGCGTTTCCCAATCCGCCAAAATTGGAAAAGGCTGCGTACTGTTGAATGCGGAGATTGGTCGTTGACGCCAGGGTGAACCGCCCGGTAATGCGAGAGTAGCAAGTCGTGCTTGAGCCAGTGGCGTATCCATTCTGGCCCCGCAGAATCTCTGGTCCGGATACATTCTGAAGCCGCGCCACGCTTTCGCCCACACCGAATACGGGCGAAACGGCATCAATGAAGTATGTCCCCGCAGGCAGCGAGATCTGATTGCTTGCGAGCGATGCGCCGGTAATCTGGTTGGTCTTGACCGTATTCAAAACACGGCTGTTCCAACCAACGACAGCATCGCCTCCGCTCGTTCCGGATGGCTTCTCGTCGCGGACGTGCAGAAGTCTGTTTTCGAATGCCGGAACAGGAGCAAGCGCATCGATCGCCTGCTTGGTGCGAAGCGGCGTCATCATCGTGGTATTGTCCACACCAGCTTCCGCCTGTGGCTGAGTGGCAATCGGTGGCAGTTCTATGATAATCCACGCAGAACCGGTGTAGACCCGCATCTGGTTGCCGGTGGTGTTGAAATAAAGCGCGCCGACAGTGAGCGGATTGCCCTCGTTGTCTACGGTTGGATCAACCGCCTTTGGCCCGAGATAGCGCTTCTGGAAGTCGTCATAGAGAAGCTGAGTGGCTGCCTCTGAAGCGGCGGCATTCGCTTCCGAGATGGCGGCTGCGGCGGCAGATGCAGCAGCAGCGTCCGCATCACCCTGAACCTGTGCTACAATGGCGTTGACCTGCCCGACATTGGCCGCATCGGTATCAGCGGTTCCGTCCGCAAGATTGGTGATCTTCTGGCCGCCTATCGACACATCTGCGGCTGCGGGCTGCAACTTGTCCAGCGTCGGATCATAGAGGTTGGTCGTTGCCCCATCCGTCCAGAACCACACGCCAGTTCCCGCCCGAATAGGCTTGCTGTCTCCACCATCCACTGCAAGCTGCACGTCGGCAGCGCATTGATTATGGACGAAATAGACCTTCGGCACGCCGGGAGCAGTGACGGTAAAGCCGCCTGCCCCGGTGAATGTCAGATGGATGCGTCGGGACTGATCGGAAACAGCGTTCTGCACCGTCAGATTGACGTTGGCCGCGACTGGCACCACGACAGGATGGAACGCCTCATCCACCATGTCGAAGACGCCGGCATTCAGCTCGCCGCCCCAGGATTCGGGATTGGAGCGGTATTCCTGCTTGATGAGGCGCAGTGAGGAGGTAAAATCAACCATCTAGCGCCTCCAGGCCTGTGTATCGGATCGAATGCGGGTGACCTGGGTTCTGCTGGAGGTCTCGCGCCGGAGCTGCGCGTAGACTTCGCGCTCCTTGCGCTCCCACCGGTCAGCCATGGCGGGATCTTCCATCCAGCTGTCATAGAGAAAGCGGGTTGCCCGGGAGCGGATCAGCTCTTCACCGTCCGTCATCCAGGGATTGTCCTCTTCCTCGTCCGTTGCAGGCTCAGGAATCCGGATCACGGCCACGACGCGGATCGGATAGGCTGCATTCGGAATGGGGAAAAAGCGCAGAACCTGGTCGTAATAGGAGTAGTAGACAGGCGGGTTGTAGACGATGGCGCTTGAGCCAAGGAGGACATCGATCACCTCTGGATGCTCAAGCCGGATCGGCAGAACGCGCCCGTTGAATTCGACCGTCATGTAGTCGATGCGGAACAGGTTCGGGATGTTGGGATTGTCCGTCACATCGTACCGGCCGCGACCGTCTACGGTGTCGAACATCACCTCGTCATGCTTCTCGTTGAACCAGAAGCGCTTGGCCCGATAGAACTTGATCGCCGAGGAAATCTCCTGCGCCACTGCGTCCGCAAGATCGTCGCGGTTGGTGGTCTGGAGGATGCGCGTCTTCATGTCGCCCAGTGTGCTCATCGCGCCGCCTCAGATCGGGAAAAGAGAATAGGGGCGGCCCGGAGGCCACCCCCTGTGTTCAATCAGCCGTCGTTGTCGACGACGTAGGCGATGATGATCTCGGCAGCCCCTGCAGTAGGAGCACCGGTCACAGCCGCAGTGATGGGCGTGTCAACGTCGACAGCCATCGAGACCGCAGCGGCGATCGGCACGTAGGCAAGCGCGCTGAGTGCCAGTGCGCTGCCATACTTGGCCGGGGTGCCATCAATGCCGATGTTCAGCGTGCCCGCGTCAAACACGGTGCTGACGGCAACGCCAGAGATGGGCTTCACGATAACGGCGCCCGCCGGCAGAATGCCGACATCAACCGTTTTGCCACCGTCTGCGAAGGTGATACCCTTGCGCAGATAGTGGACCACCTGAAGCGAGTACTGACGGGCAGTGGTGCCCGGAGTTCCGGTAGCCATTGTTCTGTCCTTTCCTGATTAAACAGCCGGAGCGGCGTAGGTCGGGACAGTGATGGTGCCGAAGTCCTCGTTGTCGTAGCGGTCCTTCTTCATGCCGAAGACCAGACCGGCCTTGACGCCGAGCTCGTCCTCGTAATCGAAGAGCTTCTCGCTCCAGGAGAACTTCGTCATGCTGCCGGCCTGTCCGAAGGCCACGCTCATCGCCTGAGCGCCGCAGAAGACGGCACGACGCGTGAGGTCCACCGGAGTGGCGTTGGTCGAGTTGACGCCCTTGGGAAGGCGGGTCGCCTCAACGATCAGCGTGCGGTTGTAGATACCCACGGCACCCGTGTAGAGGGCCGAGCCATCCTTCTCGCCGCCCATCAAGCGGGCCTTCTGCAGGTCGAACCAGTTGCCGACCGTCGCCGTGTCGGAACGCAGCGACAGAACCTGATCCGGGTGCACGAAGATTACGTAGTCAACGTCACGCGCCAGACCCTTGATCGGACGCAGCATGGGGCTGGCCGTCTTGGCGATGTTGACGCACTTGTCGATCAGGTTCAGCGTGAAGATGTCCGCAGCCACGAGGGTCTGGTCGGTCGTCTTCCCGCCCGGGCGGATGACACGGTTTGCCGAAGGAGCAAGCGGCGCATTGAAGCCGTAGTACTTGTCGTTCGTCTGAGCCGTGTTGCCCGCAAGCGTGTTGAAGAATGCCGTATCGAGACGATCCGCCCACCAATCCTTGAGCGTCTCGTAGGCCTCCTCACGGAGATCGTACGGAACGCGCTGGGCATCGATGGTCTGCTTGTTCTTGACACGAATGCCGTGACGCAACTCGTTGATGACCATGGCATCGGAGTACATGGTCAGGCTCTCTTCGTTACCTTCGAGAACCTGTCCTTCCGACACGCCATCGCCGTGAGCGAGCATGCGCAGCCCCCAGGTAACCTGGTCGCCAGGTCCCTTCTTGGGCTCAGTCATTTCCTGGGCAAGCGAGGAGGCGGTGGTCCCGATGTAAGAAGCGAAAAAGGTCTGCTTGAGCGCTTCAACATCAAGACGCCGCGACCAGAGCTTGACCGCCAGTGGGTCATTGACCCCAAAGGTGGTGGTAGCCATTTTGGCCGATCCTTCTGGATTTGCGGAGTTGGGTTGATGCGCGCGTGTCGTCGCGGCGGACGGGACCAGTGACGCTCTCTGGACCGGCGAAATCGCCCGATAACGGAGGCGGCCGATGAGGGTAGTTTCAGAAGGCCCCTGTGCCTTCCGCCCGTGACGTGGGCGTTACGATGGAGACGTTGAGGCGGTCTCTGCGCCTTCGATCACTCAGCCACCAAGGATGGCTTTGAACCCCTTCGCGCCCCTCTTCTCGATGAAGGCTTCGAATTCGTCCTGGCTCATCTTGGCAAGTGCATGAGCATCGAGCTTCCCGCGTGCCGAGCCAGCCGTTCCAACCGAAGACAGAGAGGCATTCGCCTTCTGGCCTTCGTTGACCGTCTGGAGCCGCTCATGTGCGGGAGGTTGTACGGGTGCTTTCGGTGCCCACCCGCGGGCCTTTGCCACTTCCAGCAAAGCAACAGCCGGATTCCGACCGCCTTGAAGCTGAGAAGCGACGAAGTTGAATTCGTCTATGGAACTCTGCCGCGCAGCGTGATCAGCCGGCATTCCGGACGCAACCAGTTCCTTGTAGCGCTGCGTCTTGATGTATTCGTAGGCCTCCGGGAAGGTAGGCTCTTCCTGTACGAACTCAGCGGCAGTGTTGCGCCAGGTCTGAACCACCTGGTTTTCAAAAGCTGCCCTGCGCCGGTTCTCTTCCGCCTGCCTGGCGTGCTGGATGCGCTCCTGTTCCTGCTGCTGCTTCATGGCCTGCAGCTGGTCGACCGTGTACTTGACCGCTCCGAAGATATCGCCCTCAGGATCGGGGATCTGCGGCTGTTGAGGCTGCTGTGGCGGCTGCTGAAGGATGGCCAGACGCTGGTTGATGAGCTCCATGTCCCGGGCGCGCTGATCATTCAGCTGCTGAAGCTGGGATTCGAGCTGCCGGCGCTTGTCACGCTCCTCGCGGAGGGCGCGATAGTCCACCTTGCGCTGATCTTCCTGCTTTTTGCCGGCGTCGTCGTCCGATTTTGCCGCTGTTTCTGGCGGATTTTCGGTCTCTACAGGCTCATTTTCGACGGTTTCAGGCTCGTTTTCGACCTCCGGCGCGTCGACTTCGCCCTTATTTTCGAAGTATGACTTCTCGTCCTCCGAAAGTGCATCGGAGGTGAAGGTGTCCTGTTCCATTTTCCCTCTTTCAGACCGTTACGTGGTCACTACGGAAGCGCTTCTCACGCGAGCGCTTGCGAACCGCCGTCACGTGGCGGATACGAAAAAGGCCCCTCGAAAGGAGCCTAGAAACCTGCCGGCATCGGCGGCTGTTGCGGTGGCATGGGCGGGAACTGCTGCGCTGGCATCTGAGGCGCTTGGGGATGCATTGGAGCGCCCATCCCCGGCACCTGAGGTGTCATCGCGCCCTGCGGCATATTCATTCCCGGAACCGGACCTGACGGAACCGGAGCCATGGGCAGATTCGGGTTCACCATCTGCATGAACTGCCCAAATTTCGCGAATGTCTCGGCCTGCTTGAAAAGGGCATCCGAACGCTGCTTCTCGGCGGAAGCGGCATCCTTGTCGATATTGGCCAGGAACCCGGCCGTCTGAAGCTGCTGCATCAGTTGTTCCATTGCCTTGGCCTCAGGAGGAGGCGGCGGCGGCTCTTGAAGCAAGCTTTCCGTGATCTGCGAGGCGACATTCTCAGGCAGCGGCGAATACCGGAACAGGCCGGCGGCGATCTGCGGCGTCATTACCGGCTGGATCAAAGGCAGCATCGAGGTGATAATGCCCCAGTTGCGCTCCTTGGCATTCGGTGAGGTCGGCGCTTCGTCCACGATCACTTCGTATTCGCCCAATGTCAGCGAGCGATCGAGCGGCAGAAACTGCACCTGATCCTTGTCTACGATCTTGACCAAGCGTCCATCCGATAGATACTTCTGGATCAAGCCCAGCATGAGCCTGCCCTGCTCCTTGCGATAGCGGCGCAGACTATCGAACAGGGTTGCGAGCACATTGAGCGTGCGCTGGGTGCGCTGATGCTCCAGAACGCCGGGCTGATCGACCTCTCGGGTGCCCATGAACTCAAGGCTCACGCCCGTCACCAGCGGCATGACGCCCATGGCGAAGTTCAGCATCTGCTCCTGGCCCTGCGGATAGGGCGTCCCGGGCTTTGGCATGACCTTGGGGCCGCTCGGGTTGGAAAGCGCTCCATCCTCAGTCCAGACAATCGAATCCGCCTTGGCCCAGTCCTCCATGGCCTGCCGGTCATCCTCGAATGCACCACGCTCGGCAATCAGGCCGCCCTTGGCATTCGTGTTGAGGATGTGCATGATCTGGCTGAACAGCTTGTTCGTCCAGCGCTGCGGGTCCTTCATCACCCTGACAAGGCCGTAGAAATGGCCTCTGGTCTGATCCCGCTTGCCGGTGATGGCCTTGTAGGTGAAATTACCCTCAACCGGGACCGGCTTCACATCGAGCAGGGAAGCGCCGACGAATGCCCGGCGATACACACGTCGATACTGCGTCACCATCTGCTTGGGAGGCATGACGCCCATCATCATGAGCTGCTCAGGCGGTATGGCCTGCAAGCGATCCATCAACGTGGAAAACTCGTCCAGCGTTACCTCAATGACCTCGCCCGAATTGCCGTCCACATATCGAACGTAAGGCTCCCGCTCCCACCACTGGCATTCAATGATCGTGCAGTCGGGAACGTTGCCATTCGTGCTGTGCTCGAACGTGTAGTCATCGAGCGGGTTCTGGTGATAGGGCTCTGACTGATCCGACAGAGCCCAGCCGGCCGACAGCATCTCCGGATCTGCATCCGGGAACATCGCAGTGGCTTCGTCAAAGGACATCTTGCGGATGCGCCAGACCCGATTGGCATCGGCGAAATTGGGCTTCTGCGAATACCTGTTCGGGAATATCTCGAACGGATCGATGCGTTCAATGCGCGGATCGCCATCCGGGTTTGTCTCATAGTCAATGCGGGTTTCGGTCCAGCCCTTGCCGCAGATCACTGCATCGCGGAAGGCGTCGGATTCCTCGTCCTCAGCATCGGTCTGGTCGCGGAACCACTTGACTGCGGCGGAGAGAACCTCATTGACGCCGGTACCACCCAACTTGCGCTGGAGATAGCGTGTTTCCTGCCGATTGGAGACCTCGAAGCCGGTGACAGCATCAATTCTGGATTCCACCAGGTTGAAGACAGGCGTTGGCCTGTTCTGGTCGCGCATGACAGTCAGGGTTTCGGCATCCCACTGATGACCGGAGACGAACTCGTAATCTTCCTTTGCCCCGCCCTCTATGCGCGTGTCGTCGTTCTCCTCAACGCCGTTGAGCCATTCGCAATGGTGCTCATAGTCATCCGTGAACCAGTCCTTGAGGCGCGCGAATAGACCCTCGTCATCGAGGAGCCTTGTCGGCGTCTCAGCATCTGGATTGGTTGGTTCGGCCATCAGCTACTGCTCATGAAAAAGGCCGCACAAGGCGGCCGCTGTTCGGGATTGGGACTAGGCCCGATCGCTACTTGGTTCTGACGATCTGCTGTTCGAGTGGCACATCCATGGTTTCCCATGGCGGTGTGGCTCGGCGCTGATCAGGGGTCATGTTCATGCGGCTCTGCACATTGCGTGCTTCGACCTCGCCCGCAGTGCGCTTGTACTGGCTCATTGGAGTGCGCATCTCGTCCTGCTGCTTCAGGAAGGCGAGAGCTTCGTCCACGGAACGGAAGCCATGCTTTGCCGCAATTTCGGAGATCTCTGCCGGGTCTGCATACTTCACGTTCTGAAGGATTTCCCGAGGGCTGGCAGTCAAGCCACCAGTCAAAGCCTTGCTTAACTCGCCCTGAAGACCCCGCGCCCTCTCGTGAAACATCGCGCCGCTAGCATATTCATCAGGGTGGGCACCACGCGCAAAACCCTCTCTCATCTGAACCGCGTGTTGCAGTTCATGGAGCATGGTGCTGCGTTGATCTTGGCCCCCGAGACTATTGCTGATGGCCAGTTCGGGGGAGATGTCAGGATCAAGCATGTCCCCAGGCTTGTAATATCCCTTCATTCCGGCCTGTGGTGTGTCTAGACCACGCACTGCGATTTCCCCTATTTCAGGATAAGCAGCACCAAGCCCACGATGGAAAAACACATCGTTTAATGATCCACCTCGGCGCCCTGTGATTTCGCCCATTGAGCCGACGCCCTTGATGTGCGCCGTACTATCATCAATCTCAAAGCGCCAGCGTTCGTCCGGACCCTGAAACCATCCGGTCTCGCGCCAGATATCTTCACGAGGCGCACCTGTTTGGGCAAGCTCCTGAGCCTTCATGAGAGCGGCCCTGTCTGCGGTCTTCGCCCCCACTCCTCCAAAAATGGCCTTCACCAAACCGGCAGCGACATCACCGCCACCGGGAATTGCACCCAATGCGGTGGTTCCTGCGTTAAGAGCAGCCTGTCCATAGTTGCCAGCTTCGAGGGCTCTGGACGTGTCCTCGGCGCCCATCGTCTCACCCAAGCCCGGGAGAACATCAGCAGCCAGCGTGCCTTCATTGCGCAGCCGGTTGGCTATCTCAGGAAAGCCCGCAGCAATGGCCTGGTCGTAGAGCAGATAACCAATGCGATCACGAATGCTTGGCTCATATGCACTCATCTGCGCGCCGGGAGCGTCCAACAGACCGAGTGGTGATATCGGATCGAGAATGCCGCGGATTTGCTCGTTGCTGAGTTGCGGCATTTATTGTGGCCTTCAGACGATCTGCTGGCGGATCTGCTCAAGAGCGGCGGAAACACCTGCTTCCGTCCATGCCTCCACCACAGCAAAGCCCTTGGCCACGCCATGGCGCGTTTCCAGACGAACCGAGAGGTTCATCCCTTCACAGGTCGGCGTGACAATGATCAGATCACGAGCGAAGCTCTCTGCCCAGGTTTGGGTGAGAGCCTCGATTTCAGCGGTGTTGAGTTCGGGTTCAGGCTCGGGAAGGGGTGTGGGTTCTGCTGCCGGAACTTCTACCGGATCTTCTACCGGAATGATCTCTGGTGCTTGCACCTCAGCGGGCGCCTCAGCAACCTCAAGTTCCGCCACCTGATCTACGGTCTCTACAGCGGCTGTTTGCAGGTCTGCAATCACCACGCCGAGCGTCCCCTCGGTCAGGGACTCGTTCAGGTGAGCAACAGATTCAGCCGCCACGATGGGCGGGTACACCACCGGCTCGGTATGCTGAAGGTTTTCCTCCACCGGTGCCGGCTCGGAGTTCTGCGGCTTTTCCTCATCCGGAATGGCGTCCTTTGCCAGTTCCTGCTGAAGAGTTGCGAGCATCTTGTCGAAGGTCTTGCGCCGGTCGAGCTTGATACCGCGTACCTCGGCGAAGTTGTCCAGCGCCGCCTTATCATTGGCTTCGATGATTGTCTGCAGTTCGTCGTTCATTGATGTAACCTCATGCTGCCATCCATGATTTCGATGTCCGAGACCGCGCCGCTTTCTCAGCACGGCGGTAGGCATCTTTCTCGTACTTGTCTTCCGCTTCCGACCGGATGTATTCCGCGAAGGTCAGCACAACCGCATCCCAGATATCAGGGCTTGGAACGCCTCTGCGCCGCAAATCCTGCTTGCTCTCAAGGAGCAGACGGGACAAACTGTCGTACTTGTAGGTGGGACCGCAGGCGTCAGCCTGGATCTCATCGAAATCCGGAATGTCCGCACCCGCCGGATCTTCCAGCCATTCGCGCGAGCGCATCCACATTTCTGCTCTGCGATTTGCCGGGCCACCACTGCTTTTCGGTTCAGTCGGGGATGAACCAAAGTTCACCGCCCTCACCTTCCGATGATAGCCCATCTCCTTGAGACGGTCGTAGACGCCTGCCCCGACCCCGCCAACGTCAACAAACAGCCGTTCAGGCTTATCCTTGTCCAGTATCTCCCGGCACCAGCCAGCGCCCTGCATCGTGTCAATGCCGGTCTTGACCTCAACCTTGATGATCTTCCGTCCGCGGCGCCAGACCATCGCGTGACGGTCACCACCAGTCCAGGCCGGATCATATCCAACCACCAGCGGCCCGCTTGCCTCATGCGTGGCCTTGCGAGCCTTCAGGATCAGCTCGGGAGGAATGTAGCTGTCATGCCCTGAGAGCTGGAATGCTTCTGCCGCAGTGGCAGGATATTCCTGCTTGAACAGCGAGGGATCGCGAAGTTCCTTGATTTTCTCACGACGCCAGGCAAGCTGCTCCAGATCGAGCCCGTAAGCCTCGCCGTATTCAATCTCCTCATCGAGGAGCTCAAAGCCCGGAGGCGTGGGAAGCCGGTATTCCTCCTGCCAGAACCATGGAACGAAGATCGCCTGGAACGTGCTGTCCCCGCGCTCTGCTTCCCGCCAGCGCTGGTGGAAGAAGTTCCCCACACCATTCGCAGTGGATTCCAGAATGACCTCTGTCCCCGGCATTCCGGGAACCGCCTGAAGCACACCTGCTGCATGAGCATCGGCATTCGGCCAGAACGCAACTTCCGAGCCGTGAAAAAGCTGGATCGTTGCCGATCGCCCTACGCCCTTTGTCCCAGCAGTGCCGACCTTGTAGCCGGAATCGAGCCGGTCGAAGAAAAGCTCCTTTGCGTTCGCAGCGCCGGTTGATGGCTTTACCAGGTGATGGCAATGCTCATGATAGCGGTTGACCATCTCGAACAGGTTCTGGGTCGCCGCGTCCTCATGCGTGAGGATGAATGTGCGGCAACCGCGCCGGTGTGTCGTCTGATGATAGAACCGGGCACCGACATAAGTCGAACATCCCTGTTGCCGGCCTTTAAGGATTAGCGCCCGAACCATCCCGGTCCGCTGCCTTTGCTCCTCCAGCTGGCCGTGAATGTATTGCTGCGCCTTGTTGAACCCGAACGGCACGATCTCGCCATTCTTGGTCCTGATCTTGAGCACCTTTTCTGAGTAGTGGGATAGATCGTCCTTCAGCCGCTGGCGAACGGCCTTCTCACGATCACTCAAGCTCGCCAATGGCATCCTCGTGGCGAACACCGATGGAGCCGGAGTGCTCGTTCATTATCCTGTCGCCATATTTCTTCGGAGCCAGTTTGCTCATGAGCCACTTGCGGGCATCAACGCGGAGCCTGGCGCGCTGAACGTCTTCCTCGTTTTCGCCATCGGCAATTTCGAGGATATCGTCAGCGAGAGCATTCGTCCGCAATTCCATCGCGCGGGCGTATTGCTCCGAAAAAGCATCCATGCGAGCGAGCCATAAATAGATCGTGCTCTGGGCTGGCATTCCCTTGTCTTCACGACAGATGGCGCGGAGGGAACGACCAGAGGCTATCTCAGAACAGATGTGGTCAGCGATCTCCTGTTTGAATTCGCAGGGACGAGACATATGCTCTACTGGGCCCCGTTGATTTTCGTGAGGGCTTCGTCAATCGTCTCCGCGAGGAAATGCTTGTTGCCATTGTGATCCGTGATCTGCGTCTTGATTTCCGAATGCAGGTGATCGCTTGTTTGGACTTCTCGGAGCTTCACAATCCACGCCGTATTCAAAACGATGGTTTGGCGCTTGGGCGAACAGTAGTTGCCCGCCGGCGTCAAAGAGAGGGTTTCGAGCTTTAGGAGCGTGCTCATTTACTGACCGCCGATCTTGGTCTGCGACTTCTTGCCGGACATGATCTCCCGCATCTGGGTCATCTTGTCCTTCTCGCCATCCTCTTCCTCCTTCTTCGGAGTGAAGGTGCCGACGAGACCATCCAGGATGCCTTGAACCATCTGGTTGCTCTGGCTCTGCGGCGGATAGAGCAGGTTCATGTTGGCTTGCGGATTGCCCGTGTTCAGAGCCGCGTAGTCGCTGAAGACAAACGGCGATGCCTGATTGATGCCGTTCGTTGATGCTCTGGCCCAATCGCGGAAGCCATCCCCGAGGAGGTAATCCTGGCTCTCAGGCGTAGCCATCATCTGCTGGCGAAGAGCCTGCGGTCCCTGCTCATCGAGCACCTGACCCCAATAAGCCCAGCCTTCTGTGTCAGGCGCCCTGCCGGTGAACTGCTGATAGTTGTTGTAGATCGTGCCTTCAGGTGAAGCAGCGACCTGCCGCATCATGTCCGCAGGCGTGAGACCACCGCTCTGAAGCTGGTCTCCGTAATACTGCTGGCCCTGCGCATCGGGAGCGCGGCCGAGCTTGTTCTGGAAGACGTGATCAACCCAGCTCTGCGGCGACTGACCGTAAAGGTTGGTGGTCATTGTTACGACCCATCCCGGTTTGTCTGCAGGATGTATTCTATGCCAGTCCCAGCCGTGCAATTGAGGCGGATCGCGGCAGGAGCCGGAATGTCGGCAACCTCGTTGTAGTCCTCGGTGATGGCGCTATCGATCTTGATCCACTCGCCGGAGGGCATCTGACGCTCAACGTCAACCGAGCCCGCTCCTGTGAACCGGAGAGCAATATCCACCTGGCGCCCAACAAGAGGCTCTGACTGCCCGGGAGCAGCGAATGTGCCCGTTACAACGTTCATGATGACCTCTAAGCTTGGAAGCTTCAGCTCGCCTTCAGGGCGTCGATGATGCTGTTGATCTTCGCCTTGCACGCATTGACGAGGGCCATGGTCGACGCTGGATCCGTCGCGTCCGCAGTGGCGATTGTCGTGAGAGCCAGAACGGCAGTCTTGGCTGCCTGGCTGAGAGTGCGGGCGTCGGAATAGCCCTTGTTGACCGCGTGGAGTTCTGCGGTCGGAACATTGACAACGACGCAGCCACTCGCGTCACGTTCAACAATGGTGTTGCCCGTCGCGGCATTGGAGACGTAAGGAACTGTGATCTGAGTCCCGGTCGCGCTGGTCGTGTAGACGAGGTTGTTGCCTGCGGCGATCGAGCGGAAGCCAGTGTCGACATACCCCTTCGACGCGGCATGGCTCGCGGCCGTTGGCGTCGCAACAATGAGCGTCGTGGGGTTGCTGTCATCGGCCAGTCTGGCTTCTAGGCTGGCGCCGTTGCGCTTGAGGGCCGGGAAGGCGTTCGTATGGCCGCCGAATTGGAGCCGGTTGAAATCCGTCCGGGCGCTGTTGAGGAGCCGAATGACGCCGTCACCGTCCGAGATAAGCGCCGGCCCGCTCTCGAAGGTGTAGCCGCTGTCGCCGCCCTCGCCGGAGGTCATGAACTTCATGGCGAAGAGGTGGTCGCCCATGAACAGGAGGCCGTTGTCGGGCCCCGGCATGAACCCGAAGGTGTACGGGGCGCCCATGCCCGCCGTGCCCCACATGATCTTCATGTCCGTGGGGAGCACGAGCAGCTTGTCGTTGGAGTTCGTGGTGTCGACCCGAAGGCTCTCGATCTCGTTAAGCACCAAGCTCCACGACGTGTCGCTGGTGAACGTCATGCCCGCTTTGTCGTGGTCGAACGACGTGTATTCCGGGGAAGAGATGCCCCCGGAGCGCGGCATGAGGAACCCCTGCAGGAACGCCTGGCCATTGAAAGCCGTCAGGCGGCTACCGTCTGCGACCTCGGCGTAGAACTGATCCCCGGACGCTTTCAGCATCGGGGTTGTGGTGCCTGTCGTCGCGCCGAAATAGAGGTTGCCGCCGGAGATAAGAGCCCCCGCGGAGAACGTGTGGAGCGCGCCCCAGGTGTAGGTCACCGCCGTGTTGAGCGCAGGTGCCGCATCAGAACGCATAAAGGTCGAAGCAACGCCGTTGACCGCAGACGGCCCAACCTTCCCGGTCGGATTGGCTGAGCCAGCCGAGAGCGGACCAAGGTCATGCCAGTTGGAGAGCGTTGTCGCTGGTTCGGCGGCGAGATAGAACACATGCGGCGGCGTGAAGTCGGTGCGAATGCACTCGCCCGGCGCATTGACAACAAGCGCCAGCATCTCCGCTTCAGTGGCAACCTCGCCCCCGAGATCGCGAGGCATCGGCGGGACTTGATTGCTGTTGATCTTGCCGGAGCCGTCGAGCGTGGCTAGGCCATTGGCAGCACCAGCCGCGATCTGGATGTCTTCCGTTCCCTGAACGCCATAGAGAACCGCCCCCTCCGCATTACCGGTGGGGAGCGCTGTAAGCTTTTTGCTCATTCAGGTACGCTCCTATGGGGAGACGGGCTTGCCGTCCTGGAGTTCGATGGGGTCGTCATCCTGCATGAGCAGGAAGGAACCATCCTGGAGGAGGAGGAAGTCGCCTATCTCGCCGGGCTGCTGCGTCGAACCGCGCAGGACCGGCCGCAATACCGGCCTCAAGACCGGGCGCAGAACAGACATCGGCGTCTCCCGTTATCGAGCTACTTGCCGCGGCCCATTTTCTTGAATGTCTTGGCCAGATCAGCGCGCTTGCGTGTGGTCGGGTTCTTGGAGTTGGCGAGCTTATTCAGATCTGTGGAGGAGAGCTTTTGATTGCCCTTGATGAGGCCTTCACGCTTGGCGGTGGCTCTCAAACTTCCGGGCTTCTGAATAGCGCCCTTGATCCAATTCTTGGCCATGCTCAGTCTCCGCAGCTTTCGATGAATTTGGCCTTAGCTCGGCCCAGAAGCAGGTAGGTCTCCGCAGAGCCTTCCGTGGAATAGACGTGGAAGCCGCCATCGGCATCGATGCCAACCACGGTCACGCTGGAGAGATTGTCCTCAAGCGCGCCCTTCAGGACAGCCTCAGCCTCAAGCCGGACGCCGTCTCTGATGATTTCCTGCGAGAGGGAGATGACTTCACCCATGGAATCCCCTTGACGCCGTCCATCCCCGCGCTTGATTCAAGGCATGGAGGCTCAGACATGGCGAAATACAAAGTGGGCGATACGATCCTGCTCAGAGCAAAGATCACCAGAATCGATGACGAGAAAGAAAGGGACGCAACAGTCACCTATCGCGTCCTGATTGAAGATGTCCCGTCTACAGTACCGAGATCAGTGTTTGATCGGAGTGAGAACGTGATGGAGGATAAGTAATCAGGACGGGAGCGGGCCTATTACGCCGTTTCTCTGTTTCCAGCGCCGGGTGCGCGGGACACGCCGGACTCCCATTTCGCCATTCCCGCGAATGACGCCCGTCCTGATTGGTCTATCTGCTAGGCAACCTCAGCCGCCTCACCACCATTTGGATGGCGCGGGTACTGCACCCGAGGGTCGCCTATCGGAAAGTCCGTGTGCTGCTCGTGCTCCAGTTTGCAGAGAGCATACGCCGTTTCCCACGCTTGATCCGCGTTGTCGAACTCGCCTCTCGTCTCTACGCCTTGCGCGCCGTCGTCGTATTGCGTGTAGCGCGTGATGCTGTACCTGGTGACTGGGCGCACGCGATACTCAAGCTTGGCTAGCTTGTTCATTTCGGTTTTCCTTCTCATGGTGAAAGCGACGGCCGCAGCCGCCTATCCAGGCACGATGCCGGATACCGTTCGGACAGTGATGTCCTGATTTGATACGACAGGCGGGGCGGCAACTTCCCGCATCTCTTCAACGCCCAGGGGCGCTTACTAACTGCCGCCGATGGGGCTGCGCAGTGCGGCAGAAGCCCGTTCTGCCCTCTGTCGATGGGATTGCCCGCCTCCTACCACACGCTATCGAGCCAGATATCTTCTGTAGAGGATCGGTGAGGGCGGGCAAACTGTGAATGAAATTGAGGCCGCACCGGGTGACAAACCCCGATACGGCCTCTGGCGCTACCCTTACGGGTTTGAAGCGAGACGGCAGGGGCAGCATGGGTACCGGCATGCCCTCTGACGAGGCTTAGCGTGACTGGCCGACTCGCAACTGTTGCCGCTTTCGCGGAATTGGATGGCTCCACATTCGGCTTCGTGGCCACTCCACCGAATGCACCGTGTTAACACGCGCTGGCTTGGCGATCCTGTTTCCCGAAGGCGATCCACCAGAGGCCGGAGCCGACCTACGAATCACAGAACCCGCAGATCGCGGGCAATAAAAATCCATCGGGGCGCGACGATGTTCGCCCCATTGGCCCGGCGAGTGTTCCCTGTTGCTAAGGTCCGCCCGGCAGCCAAATCGTCTATAGATTTTCTATATAGACGATCATCGCTCCCGTGTCAACCCTCAACAACCGTCACATCCTGTGGAAGAGCGGTTATCTTCCCAAGCGTGCCCAAATCCACAACAATTTTATTTTTGCCGTTGGTCTCTCGAATGCGGCCGCCCACCTCCAGGCCATTCAAGATTTTCTGGAGCTTCACAACCACGTGAGCCCCAACCGGATAAGCCAGTTCGAAGGTGTGCCCCCTGTACTCGCGAGCCTTGCGGGTATCATCAAACTGAAAATCTACTTCAGCCAGATAGATCGCCTGGATATCCTTGCCGGCCACGCGAAGTGGGACGCCGCGCCAGCCTTCATCGCTGACGATGTACTCGACCCCCTCGCAGGTGCGAGCTGTTCGAAAATCGCCGTTGGAAATGCCGACGAAAAGGTAGCGAGGCATCAGGTTGCACTCGTAGACGCGATAGGTGTTGTGCCGCTTGTTGAACTTCTCCACCTTGTAGCGCGGCAGATAGACGTGATAGCCGGCAAGTCCTAGATTCGCCGCAGCCTTCTCCTCGCATTTGATGTTCGTGCGGACGACGTACCACCTCACCCCAGGATCACTGAACGACTTCATGACAGATCTCCCGTGTAGGAGACGCCCATCACGTCATCCTCCATGCCGTCGGTGAGAGCATCGATGATCTTGATGACGTGGTGCTCCCGAAGGTTGAACCATTCCCCCTTCAGGCGCTCACCATAGAAGTCTGCGATCTCATGTGCCCGGCTCTCTGCTTCCCCAAGCACTCGGTTATCGAAGAAACTCACCCAGCCTTCGAGCGTAACCGGCACTGGAACGCCTGCGCCGATCGCGCTCAACCTCTGCCGCGCGTGATGCGTCAGGCCGATCTTGTAGGCATCTGTTCCAGCCATTCGAATGAAGTAGACGCAATCAACCGCACCGAAAGCCTTCGCGCCTTCCCGCCAGCGCTTGCGACTGCCCGCGCCTCGCCACCCGCAGATGGATTCGATGGACGATCTGCGGCGATCCGCCTCTGACTCAGGAGACGAATCATAGATCAGCTTGGCCTCGGGCCGCTTCTTGCGTATCTTAAGAGCATCTGGGTTAATCCATGGCTTTCCGAATTCCTCGCCGTTCTTTGCCTTTGTCATGTGTCCCCGCCGCCGCCGTTGGTCTAAAGTATGGGCCTCAAATACCGCCCCATTTTCTGACGCTTTACTGGGTACGCACGCTTCCCATGCAGAATTGTCGTATGGTCTCGGTCGAGCCTTTTGCCTATCTGCGGGAGGCTAAGGGTGGTGCGCCGGCAAGCCCAATATACGATTGCCTGCCGGGCAAAGACCAATTCGCGAGACCGCCTCATAGACATCAAATCGTGCTTGGTAATCCGAAGAGCGGTGCAGATTCGACGCGCGATCCGGTCGAACTTGGAGTGCTGCATTCCGAAGCTGAACCTGATCTGGCTCTTCAGTTCCTCGATCTGCCGGAGCTTCTGTTCCTCCCTCTCCATGCGGACCTTGGTGCGGAGTATGGAGGCCCGGCGCTCCAGATCACACGGTCTCGTGGTCGGAAGTGTTTGCACAAATTCGAGTGCCGAGAAGGCGGTTTCCAGCTTTTCCTCCACCTCCGGCTTCCGAGCAGGTAGAGCCAGGTTCACGCGGGGCTCCAGAGGCACCTTCGCCGCCGCTCGAATGCGCGCCATGGATTCCTTGTACCGCGCATGGAACTGCGCCTGCGCACTTGTGGGGCGCTCTATTACCAGCTCACTCATCAAACTGACTCCGTAATCACTTTTGACGCGTCCCCGCGAACGGCTCCATTGCGAACCAGACAGGCCAGCACGGATGTGTGGTCTCGATTGAGGAGACGGCCAAGCTTGGGAAGGCTAAGATCGGGGAACCGGTTCGCCACATCGACCACAACCCTGTCGCGGCGCTCCACTATGCATCGGGATTTCCTGTGGGATTTAAGCAGGTCAACGTCGATACCGTGACGTGTTGCGGATTCCCGCATGTACCTTTCGGGATCGTTTGATCCGTTAGCATCCGACAGCACAACAAGCCGCGAACGCTTTGGAGAGCTCGTGCCCTTCTCCATGAGATTCAGAACCTCATCTCGACGGACAAAAGAGCGACGACCCACCTTAACGCGCCTTAGCCTATTGCTCCTCAGCAACTCAAACAGGAACGACTGCTTTATGCCCAACATCTCTTGAGCATCGCTCAAAGACAGAAGGGGCTTCGTTCCTGAAACTGCAGGTTCATCTTCCGAGCGAACAAATTCCAGGAACTCCCGCGCCTTTTCGATAGGGTTGGACACCCCCATTTTTACAGCAAGCTCAAGGCACTTGAGCCGTGCTTCCTCGATATCCACCATCATGCTGACTCCGAATTCTTGAACTCGTCACTTGCTGCAAAACCGGCTCTGGCCAGTATCTCGGCAGCCCTGCGCTCTCTCTGCTGGCGCTCTTCTGGCGACAGCTCGTGCTTGGTTGGCCGCGGGGCGATCTGCACCACGTTGGTGGGTTGGGTTTGCTTTTGCTGGTGCTCTTGAAGGCGCTGCTGGTAGGCGCGTTCTTTCTCGCAATCGTCAGCCCAACGCTCGCCGTTGAGATAGACAGAGAGGAGCTGGATGTATGGGCGCTCCTCCGGCTTCATTGAGCGGAGATGCCACCTGGCACCGTCGAGAATGTCTGCCGGATCGGCACCGGCCAACATCCACCTGATGTAGGTTGGACGCGCCTTGCCCCTACCGTCCGATTTGCGGGCATGCTCTCTCCAGAGCTGCCACAGGTCATCGAATCCTTCGGGATCTGGAGTTAGGATCTTGCTCATCCTGACGCCTCCTCATTCAGGGCGGCGTCGATGGCCCGTGCCCAATATCCGGGGAACACCTCGGGATCGATGTCCGCGCCGAACCCCTCGTACATTGCATCCGTTGGCTCTCGCATCGCCTCAATGGCTGCGCGGGCGATACTGAACCATGCTCGCTTCTCCGCCCGATCGTTGTACCCGTCTGTGGTTGGCCACTCGTGGTTCCCCGCCGCGCAGCAGGCTCTCGCGACCTTCTCAACCATTTTCATGCTTCTGCGCTCCTCTTTGCCGAGCGTTCGTAATCAGCCCGCGCTTGCTCCAGCACGGTCAGCTGCTGCTTCTTGATTTCCACTTCGTGTGCCGGGTACTTGGCCCCGTGATCGGATAGCCAGACCCGCTTGGAGTGGACCATCTTGGCCAGTTCGAAGGCCATCTGATCGTGGGGGATGCGGGTCATGGCTGCACCTCAGTGCGAACGCCTTGCTTGGAATAGCTGCCGCGCGTCGGGCTGAACTCATCCAGGACCGTCTCAACGAGGTGCCGAATTTGTTTCGGCTTCCTCACACCCAGATCAAGGCAGGCGCGGACAATCGTGTATCCGTATTCATGGACGAGAACGCGCAGCTCCTCCTCCATCGCATCGATGGAATTCATCCGGTTGCGCCGCTTCTGATCTATCCAGTTGGAATCGTATTTAGCTGTCACAGTTGCGCCTCCTCGATATCGAAGCGGACGGCTCCAAATTCCCGTGGCTCGCCCCGCTTCATTGAGATGGTCCAGAGGCTGTCATCGACGCCAACGACATCCGCGATGCCATCGATCAGCGGCTTAGAATTCGAGAGCATCCCGTCGACATCCCTGCGCCGATTGTCGGGCGGGAAGAATGTCAGGCAGACGTTCAGCGCCTTTGCCTTTCGCAATGCCTTGGCGCCGGCAGCTTGTGCCCACCAGGCAGCATCGGTGCGGGCGATCTTCGTGGCGCGCGCTCTCTTGGACCAATGAACGCGAGCATTCGGATGGCAGTCTCTGGGCGGCCATGGGACTTCGACTGTGATGGTCATGCCGCGGCCTCCTCGACCAGAGGCGCATCGGCCTCAGCAAAGGAGCGCCTGCGAAGCACCCTACACACGGCGCGTTCGATCTCTCGGCCCGTCATGAGGCGCGACATTTCAGGAGCAAGCTTGTAAGCTGGCGATCGTCGGTCGAATGGAATCCTGTGCTGGGCCGCGGTCTCCCGTAGCTCGTCACTCCAAAGCAGCATCAGCATCCGGTGATACCAGGGCACGTGCTGGCGAAGGATCGACCACTCCCGCCGATATTCGGAGGGCGGCTCGGGATAGCTCCAGACATTGACGCGACGGCAATCTTCGGTGGCGCGACTAAGCAGACTGGGCTCGGTTTGATAGGAGATGTATGCCGGCAGAGTCTTTGTCGCCGGCCGATGGATTTCGCGCCTTGGTCCCTCGGCAGTCCACTTCTCGTGGGCTGCAATAATCATCCCATGGCAGCAAGGCCCGAAATCCTTGATCTGCCCTGCGAGCCGGTCGAGCTTGTCGCGCTCGCTCTTGATCTCGCAAATCCAGAGACGTTCCGGCTGCACCGCGACGACATCAGCGCGGGAGGAACCGTGCTCGACGTTCATCTCGTGAATGATACGGGCATCAGGCCACAGCTCACGGAAGCGGGTCACGACTGCTTCCCGGATCTCGGTCTCAGCGGAGGAGCGTGTGTGTTTCATGCAACCGCCCTCCCCGTCGCGCATTGAATCGCGCTATGGCCATCCAATCGTGGAAAGAACCTGTCGTCGTATTTGCCGGGAAGAACGGGGCTACCCGTTGGGTCGTCGGTGATCCGGCTAAGGCGGCTCAAATTTTGACGCGGGAGTGGCCCAAGCATGCCGAACAGGGCAAAGCCCATCGAGCAGCCTGCAAAGCCTGCCTGGATGCCATCATGGAAAGAGGCGATGCTGAGGCTGTCAGGAAAGCGTTTGTCGCGGCTGCGCGGGAGGGTGATATTCTGGAGGAGTAAGGTCATGACAGATAGGCCCCTCCGCAGCGCGCGCATTCCCACGTGACGTATCCCGGCACCTCACAGAGGATCCTGGAACGATCGCTGCCGCGACAGGTTGGACACTGGGTTGAATGCTTGTCTTTGACGTAGCTGCCGTGCCACATCCGGCGCAGCCAGTCGAAGGGACGCCTGTCGAGTTTCCAGCGGGCCATCAGGCAGTCCTCCTGCTTTCGAGGATGGCGCGGCCTATGATTTCCGGGACCTGCGGGACGACCGCGTTTCCCAATTCTTCAAGTCTGTCCACCCTATTGGGAACCCCATGAGCCACTCGACCCACATCGGGTTCAACTGACCACCATCTGTTGCCATCACCGCGTGATCCAGCCTGTCCCCACTCCTGTCTTTCCCATTCCTCCGGGTCAGAGAGGCTGGGGACGACCCCTTGAACATTGAGGAGGTCGGCGTCGGCCACCTCTTGGCAAATGCAGGAAGCCCGTTCCTTGGGTTCGTCGTATCGAAGTCCCCCCTCTTCTGAGCATCGTTCGCCCGGGGCGTCGGAATTGGCGCGAGAAAGTTGCGCGGCGAGCGACCCGCTGAGCGGAGCGCGACCGCCTTCGTGTTGCTCGCCTCTGGGGTGGGCAACAATCCATATCCTGTCTCTTCTGTGAGGGGCACCAACGGCGCTCGCCGGAATGCAATGCCATTCCGAGTCATACCCGACCGAGGCCAGGTCTCCGAGTACCGTTCCCAGCCCTCGACCAAGCAGCGCTGCCACGTTCTCCAGCACGGCGTAGAGGGGTCGAACCACGCGAATGGCTCGTATGACCTCCCGGTAGAGTCCCGAACGGGCTCCGGACAAGCCGGCACCTGCTCCGGCGAATGAGATATCCTGGCATGGGAACCCTGCCGTAATGACATCGGCTTCGCCTTCCTTGAAATCGTAGGTGGTCACGTCGTCGTGGCACGGGATGCCGGGCCAGTGCTCGGCTAGGACCGCCTGCGCGTGAGGCTTCATCTCGCAAAAGGAGACGGTCTCGAATCCGCCCGCGCGGTCGAGCCCCAGCGAAAAACCGCCGATCCCGGAAAACAGATCGAGCACTCGCAATTTCGGCTGAGCCGCGGGAACATCTTCCCCTGCTGATGGTTTGGTCCATGCATCGCAGCCCACGGCTTCTTTGCCCCCCTCCCCTGAGGATGCCGTGGAGAAGGTTCTTGCATCTGCGTTTGTATTTGGCGTCGAGAGGCCACGTCTGTTATCCCCAGGCGTGGCTTCTTGCTTGGGGAGGGTCATGGAGAGACCTCCCCGCCAAACAGCGGCGTTCCCTCAGCACCGCGCAACTGGCCCTTGGTCTTTGCAACGGCCGCGCGCTTGGTCGGCTTCTCGGCCAGATCCATGCGCCGGGCGATATCGGCCAAATATTCTTCCTCGCGCTCGACGAGGATGCACCGCATGCCCTCGCGCCAGGCGGCCTCGCCGGTGGTACCGGTACCGGCAAACGGGTCGAGGCAGGTGCCGCCCTTGGGCGTGGTGAGCCGCACAAGCCATTGCATGAGGTCGACGGGCTTCACGGTCGGGTGCTTGGTGCCGATCCTGTCGGATGCGTCGGCCTTGGCCGTGTAGAAGAACCGGGCAGCGGAGCCGCCGTTGTCGTCATATTCCGCTCCGGTGGCAGTCATACCCCAGCCGTCGCCGTTCTTGCCCGCCCTTGGCTTGCCGGACCTTGCCGGCGCCGTCTCCGGAAAGCACGCGATCACCTCGTCGCTGCCGTCGTGGCAGAGATTGGCAGGCCAGCGGCCGCCGCTATGAGGCGCCTTGTCGATCTCGGCGGCAACTCCGTCGGAAAAGAACTTCTTCGCCGCCAACCCTGTCGCGCGGTGCGCTTGCCATGGCTCGCCCTCAATCCGACAGCCATCGATATTGAGCGCGCCGGTGCCGTGCTGCAGGACATTCTCGGCCACCGTGCCCCGGAAGGGTTTTCGCGCGAGACAGATCGGCTCGAATGAAGGCTTCAGCGCAGTGCCCCAGCCCTCCCATTGCCGGGCTGCTTCGGTGGCTGCAGCCTTGGATCGCAGTTGCCCAGACCAGATATGCGATCCGCTGCTATCGCGTGGAGCGCGACCGGCAACGCCTGAACCTTCTGAAGCCCGATACCCGACCACCTCGCGTTGCGCACCAGCCCCCTTATCAATCGCCTTGCTCACGTCGTGCGACTTGGGAAAACCAGAGCCGTAGGCCCATGCGAGCTGGTCGCGAATGTCAAAACCGGCGTCTTCGATCGCGCAGGCCATGCGGTGATATGTGCGCGTGCCGGAGAAGGCCACCACGTGGCCGCCAGGCTTCAGGACGCGCAAGACCTCGGCCCAGAGATCCATGGCGAAGGCTGCGCCGTCCTTGGCGTCCCACGCGCGCCCCATGAAGCCGAGGCCATAGGGCGGATCTGTCACGCAGGAGTCGACGCTGCAATCGGGCAGGCTGTGCAGAACGTCGCGGCAATCGCCGCCGTAGAGCGTCACCTTGCCGCCGAGGAATTGGGTTCTGGTCATGCCAGCACCGCCCACCAGAAGGCCGGGAGAACGACACCCCAGTAGATGATTGCCGCGAAGACCACCCGCAGGAACAGCCTGCGGCCTTCTTGACTGTGTTGCATGTTTGTTCCCCCGCCCATTCTGGGGTGTGCGTCCTTATCCGGGACGCCCGGAACTGTTGTTGTTGTGATTACTCAGCCGGTTCGTAGGTTTGTTCGAAGATGTCCGGCTTGACCGGGTAGTATTTCCCGAGTTCCGGTTCACTGACGATCCAATCCCCGAGACGCACGACTGCCGTCTCTCCGTGGATCGTCTGGACCTTCAAGATCGGACGGCCATCCTCGACATCGGCCGCAAACGCTCCCGTGAGTTGGTTGAAGACCCGGTTCATGTTGTCTCTGGTGAACTGGACGGCCTCAACTACTGCTGGCTTCTTGCGGAATGTCGGCATCACGTCCCCTCCCCGTGGGTATGGAAGGACGCGCCGATCAGACCCAGAATGAGCGCCACAACGGCGAGGACTAATCCACCCTGAACGTGGGTGATCGTCCCGCCTAGGGCCAAGGCGGCCATAACGTGCGCGAAGGCTCCCATGAGCAGAACGAGGAAGCTGACACTGGCATAGGCCGCAGCATGCCCGAGGAATTTACGCAGCATGTTGCGCCGCCTCCTCTTCGAGGCGAAGATGTACCGTTTCCACAAGGCCTTTCTCCGTCAAAGACCATAGGGTTGAGCGGCCTTCACGCCGGAATTCAATCCAGCCCTTGCGGCGCCAATTATGGATGGTTCTGTCGGCGGCTCCGAGGCGATCCAGGCCAGCAGCGGCTAGTTCATCTAGCGTGAACTCATCGCCGCTCGCCATGCGCTCTTCGAGCCTGCGGTGCTCGTCTGCCGTAAGCGGCAGCTCTCTTCCGAGATAGTCCATGTTGTTCCCCGCCCATGTTGGGAAATGGTGAAGTGTTGATCTCGTGCGAGAGAGTTCAGTTTTCTGATTGTTCTGGGGCGCACGAGGTGGTGAGGGTTTACGAATATTCTGTCATGCTTCGGAATCCAGAAGCCTCACCCTCTATGATGGCGATTAACCTCTCTTCTTCTGAAGTCGCCCCCTCAAAGCGCACGTCAACTACCTTGATATGAGTAAACCCGAGTTCAGATTGAACCCACTCCTGAAGCAGCTGGCAGACAGTCTGCATGTTCAGATGCACCTCATTCCTGCCGATCATCTGTCTTCCCTTTCCGCCATCGCGCCCATTTCAGACGCGCCCATTCCCACGCCCGCCGGAGCAGGCTTATTATCCACCGCATTGTTCTTGGCCTTTAGCTTCAGACGCTCCTGGCGATATGCCTCGGCAGCGGCCTCATTTCGCTCGCACACTTTTTCGTAAGCGAGCATCAGGCGAAGGAGGGCTTCCCCTCCAACGTCGCTCATGCCGTGCCAGCGCTGCCAAATTCGCTTTGCTATGGAAAGCGGAACGCCGGCATCTTGAGCAGCCCGGTCGCGGGCCGCTGACCACGTGTCGTGGCGGCCCTTATGTTTACACCAGGCCAACCCGTGAAGCCAGAATTCGGCACGTTCGGGCACAGTCATTCCTTGAGTATCGGCTAGCGCACGCATGACTTCCTCGCCACCTGTGGTGTCGTTTTTGACACCTCTCGCGTCGGACATGGTTGTTTCCCTTTGCTATCACTGTGTCCGTCAGAGACAGCAACTAGGCCGCGGCTTGCGGCGAATGGAGAAGGACTTTGGAAGACTGGAGCGCAGACGCCGCTAGACTTTTGGCGAAGCTTGAGCAGCGAGTGCGCGGACAAAAGGCCCCGGGCGCCTTTAAGAAGCCCGGACGAATTCAGGAATGCGCGCAGGTGTCCCTCAAGAGCGCGCAGCAGCTGGGAGAGGAAACGAGTCGCCGCTCTCCTCTCCCAGCTCTCAGGGTCCGCCGCTGGGGACACGTGGCGAATGACAACCATTATGCAGCCTCCCGGATGGGGTGGCCGATGAAGCGAGGGCCGGCGGTATGACTGGCCTCGAAACGATACCAGGCGCAGTTGTCCTTCCCTTGCGATGGGGAATTCTCCATCCACTTCAGGCGGCCGACAGATACGATGTGGCTGCACTTGGGGAGGAATGGAGCGGCCTGTTTTGTGTGCTTCCAATCCGCGTCGAAGAGCAGCCATGTCGGGGCGCTCTTCTGGAAATGGACGATGAGCTCGTGGAGGATTGGCCGGCTCCACGGAGGATTAGTGATGATGGCGTCGATGTTCGCGAAACGGAGCGTCCTTGCGTCGACTCCAAGGCTGATATCGGAATGCCATGCGCACTTGAGGCCGAAAGATTCGAGCTGGCGAATGAGATGCCCCTCGCCGCAGCAGGGTTCTGCAAAGGTCCGAACACCTTCGAGGTGCGGCACCAGGGCGGAAACGGCCCGTGGATCT
>Ga0196958_10000046_pt1 | contig 60099 bp, 87 predicted proteins | sample S1v_10metaG_FD_148654 | JGI IMG/M metagenome (GOLD analysis project Ga0196958, IMG submission 148654) | Soil microbial communities from Anza Borrego desert, Southern California, United States - S1+v_10 | ecosystem: Environmental > Terrestrial > Soil > Desert | place: USA: California | collected... | reverse complement strand
TGGGTTTCTACTGGACGGATGCTCCTCCTCCCACCGATCCACTGACCAAGCAAAAGACCAACTGGCTGTTAGGTCCTGGCCGTGTGGCTGAAATTCCCATGGGGCGTAAGTTCGAGCGTGTCAAAGGCCTTGACAGCAATGGTGTAGATGCCGCACTCAAGCACATCAAGTACCTTGAACAATCCATGCAACGCTCAACCGGTGTCAGTGATGCTGCTGTTGGTATGGTGGACGTTTCAGTTGAAGTTTCCGGCGTAGCCCTTTATCTACAGATGGGACCTCTTCTCTCTTCAACGGAAGAGAAAGATACTTCAGTCATTGAAGTTCATGCGCAGATGTTCCATGATCTGGCTATGCAGTGGTTCCCCACATATGAGGGCTTTAAGTTTGATGGCTTGAGTATTATTCCTACAGTCGGAGACAAGCTTCCTACCGACCGTAAAGAGGTCTTGGAAGAATGCAAGTTCATGGTTGAAAACAAGATTGCCTCAGCCGCGTATATCCGTACGGTGTTGTCTGAGAAACTGGGTTACACGTTCCCTGAGGAAATGGGCCTGGATATCATTCAAGAACGTGCCGCATTGGCTGAAGCAGAAGACCCCTTTGCAGCTCGGTTGGATGCTGAGCTAGGAGATACAGGAGGTGTAACATCAAATGGCGACGACACTCTACCCGCTGTTTAAGCAAGCTCTTCTAGACAGCTCCCACACGAGCTTGGATACTGCCGATATTCGTGTGATCCTGGTTGATCTTGCGGACTACACATATAGCGCTGCTCATGACTTTCTGGACGATGTCCCGGCACTTGCCCGTGTGGGCGTGTCCGGCGCACTTCAGAACACCAGCATCACGAATGGTGTTTTTGACGCTGACGACATCACAGTTTCCAACGTAACAGGTGACCAGTTCGAGGGTCTTATCTTCTACATCCACACGGGTGTGGAAGCAACGTCCCGCCTCATCATGTTCCAAGACACAGGTGTAACAGGTCTCCCGCTTACTCCGTCTGGCACTGACGTTATTCTCCAGTTCGATAACGGGGCTAACAAGATCTTCGCCCTTTGATTCTAATGGGGTGAAGTCATGCCGGTTACATTTGGATCTGTAGGAACAATCGGCACGGCTACTACAGCAGGCTTTTCGGTGGCTGTGCCGACTGGTGTCGCAGCAGGCAGTTTCATCACTGTTCATATTCTGACCAACACCAGTGGTGCGGTTACAGCTCCGGCAGGCTTTACCGCATTTCCAGGCTCGCCTACCAACACAACAGGTACACCTCACTATCACCACATCTTTTGGAAACGCGCTACAGGTGCAGATGGCGGTAGTTATGCGTTTTCACAAGCAGCTGCTGTAACGGTTCGCCGTTATGTAGCTGTGCGGTGGGAGGGTGTTGTCGCAGTCGGAACCCCTTATGATTTTGTCGATCTGGAAACTACGGGTGCAACAGCGGCAACCCAGACTCCAAGCGTTCAAGGTGTATTGCTGAATACTCAGCGAATGCTTGTGTGGACGGCTATGGGTCGTACTTCGTCTTTGTGTGGTATTCCTGGCGGCTGGACGTATGTTACAGGTGCTAATGATGTAACGTCCAATTTGTTTTCCATCTGTCGTGTTACTGCTGGCGGTATGGGTGATACTGGTGTCCACTGGGGTACTTTTCCTAGTAGCACTACTCCTCTTACCGCTACGATGTTTGCTCTACGTGATGCTTTGCCTTCAGCTACGGTTACGCTGACCGGTCTCGCATCTACGGCTGCTTACGGTAGCCCAAAGTTGAATAGGGCACTCAAACCGACAGGTAAAACTTCGTCTACTGCTTATGGTACAACTACTCTTAAGCACGTAGTCAAACCGACTGGTAAAGCAAGTAGCACCGTTTACGGTACAACCAAGCTAGCGCCTGTTCTTAAGCTGACTGGGTATAGTAATACCTTAACTTATGGTTCACCTCGGCTGAACCGTGGAGTAAACCCGATAGGTTTTACTTCAACCTCATATGGTACACCTAAACTAGTTCATATACTGGAACTGACAGGGCTGTCCAACAGTCAACAGTTCGGCACTTCTAAACTCAGTATTGGCCTTACCTTGACAGGTTTAGCCAGCACTGTGGCTTATGGTGCTCCACATTTGGCTGTGATTGTCAAACCTACTGGGTATGCAAATACTCAAAGCTTTGGCACAACTCGGTTAAACCGTTCCATCAGTTTGACCGGTAAAGCAAGCAGTACTGTTTACGGAACATCCAAGCTTTCTCATGCACTTAGTTTAACCGGGAAAGCTTCAAGTATCGTATACGGCACTGCACGATTTGCTCAAACGTTAGTACTGACAGGGCACCCGTCATCAGTTCAATTCGGTTCTCCTGTTCTGCTGCCTGATCAAATCTTGAGTTTGACCGGTCATGCGCCGACTGTGCAGTTCGGTGTTAATGCACTGAAGCATGTCTTGGTCCTCCAAGGATTCAATGAAGGTGTGGACTTCGGTACACCCAGATTGAATCAAAGTTTAAACCTGAGCGGACATGCATCTGCGCTTCAGTATGGTAACCCTTCACTTGCACAAACTCTTGAGTTAACGGGTAAAGTTAGCTCAACTGCTTATGGTAATCCAGTAGTTCAAACAGATCGAATGCTCAGCCTTTCGGGATTGGGTTCGACTGTTGATTACGGTAATCCTGAGCTGACTCATGTCGTCAAATTGGCAGGCCTTAGTTCCACACAGTACGGCGCGCCAGCAGTCAGTGAGCTTCAGCCAGATATCTTGGATCTTTCGGGATATGGTTCGACTTTCTCCGCAGGTAACTCAGAGCTGTCCCACCGGGTAACGCTGACTGGCCTTGGGTCATCCACACAGTATGGTGGCTCTAAACTCGCGCTGATACTGAAGGTGACAGGGCTAGGCCCTACAGCTCAGTCAGGCTCATCCAAGCTCGTGTTGACCCTACGTCCTCAGGGCTATAGCTCAAGCTTCCAAGCGGGATCACCTCGTCTAGGGCTGAAGCTCAAGCCTACGGGTAAAGGCTCAACGCTGGCGTACGGCCTGACACGGCTGAACCGTGCACTCAAGCTGACCAGTGGTGGTGTAGCTACCCGGTTCGGAAATACCAAGATCGCCGCAGACGAGCGCCTGTTCCTTGACGGGCTGGCTTCTACGTTTGTCGCAGGTAATCCGACAGTGGCAATTGCAGTTTATGAGTTTGTCAGTGGATGTGTGGAGAGCACATGGGAAACTGGCTCAGTAAATACACGCTTTACAGCTGAGGCTATTGAGGGATGGGAGGTCAGTTATGTCGTGTAGCCCTAAAGAGATTACATACGGGACTACAGAGACCATCAAAGTTCCCATTAAGGGCAAGCTCAACGGTGTCTATATCGACCTCCTCAATCAAACTACGAACCTTGAGATAATCCTTGAAGTTCCTAATGTCGCGGTCAGTTTGGCATCCTTGGTGTTTCCTGGTGTGTGGGAGTCTTACGGACAGAATTATTGGGCTACTGCGGAAATCGATACTGCTGCTTTAGTTCCACCTGGTGATTATCAAGTTCATGTCCGTTTCGTCTACGGTACACAGACTCCACTGTTAACTGCGGAAAATCTGTTGTCTGTGGTGGTGTAAGTGCTTACTCCTGAACGGGAACCGCTGAACGAATACATCAAAGTTCAACAGCGTGCAGACATCGAGCTGAGGCGCATCCTTCGTGAATCAGCCGCCATGGCTTCGCGGATTATTCTCCGACAGGGTAATGGCGTCGGTGGAACTGTACGTGTGGCTCAGCTCGGTATCATGCTTGACCAAATCAATGGCCTTATGGAAGAGACATGGGGCGATGTCGAGCGAGCCACTAACAAGTACTTCGGGTTAGCTGAAGGCGCGGCGGATAGAGCAGCCATGTCTATCTACCGAGTGTTGGCCGCACACATGACTGAGCGTCAAGCAGAAAGCTTGCTGGATGCCTTTATGCCGTATTTGGAACATGGCTTGGAACTGGATAACTTACGACGTCCACTTGAGCTGTCACAACGCGTCTACAAGAATATCCAGCTGAGTACAGGTTTAGTTGAAAAAACTATTCGTGCGGGGATCATCAACCAAGTCAGTGCGCGTGAACTTGCTACCGAAGTCAGACGGTTTATCCGTCCTGATGCACCTGGTGGTATCTCCTATTCAGCAATGCGATTAGCTCGAACTGAGATCAATAACGCATTCCATGAGCGCCAGATAGCACAAGGTACAGACAACCCTTTTGTGGCTGGCACTAAATGGAATCTCAGTAGACGGCACCCTAAGCCCGATGCCTGTGATGAACGGGCACGCGGAGGTGTTAACGGAGATGGGGTTTACGAAGCCAGAGCAGTTCCGAGTAAACCACACCCACAATGCCTGTGTTATATGACATATGAAACCGTGGATGAGGCAACCGCTTTGTCCATCATTAGATTAGCTGCATGAGAGGTCAAGGGACAATGTCAGGGACATCCCCAGAATCCACTAGTGATGTTGATGAGCGTGAAGAGGTCGAAACCGAAGAGTCGGAGACTTCAGAGGAAAGCGGCAAGTCCACCAAGACTTATACCGAAGAGGACTACAAGAACCTTGACGCTCGTATGCGTGCGGCCGATCAGAACCGCTCGAAAACACAAAAGGCCTTAGAAGAGGCTCAGGCCAAGCTGGACGAAATCGAGAAGTCCAAGCTGTCCGAACTGGAAAAGGCCACAAAGGAACGTGATGAGCTAGCCAAGAAGGCTGAAGCTCTCGCCGACCGTGTAAAGCAACAGGCCCTGGAGAATGCATTCCTTGCGGCTAAGGGTGTGGACTGGGCTGATGCTGAAGATGCTTACACCGTTCTACAAAAGAAGTTCATGGATGGTGTTGAAGTTGACGAAGACGGCAAGGTAACTGGTATGGCTGAGGCTGTTAAAGCAATGGTCAAGCAGAAACCCCACCTCGTCAAGTCGACAGATGGAGTTGTAACCCCGTCGTCAGAGGCGACTGGACAAACACCGGTCAAGCGCAAGGGAGAAAAGCCGACTGCCGACAGGGAGTCTCTCCGCAAGCGTTTCCCGGCACTAGGTAAGTAAATTACGAGCTAAGAAAGGAAACGGTAATGGCTCGTTATGACAAGATTACTCAGACATTCCGCGCGCCTCTGAACGCTGCTTGGCCTGCTGGCTCAGCTCTCGGTAACGTGGGTCGAGTTACAGCGGTTTCGCTGAACACTTCAGGTCGTGTGGTTGTAGGTGGCGCTGCTGCAACCGATATCGTCGGTGTCGTAGTTGTTGACGGTCCCAAGGCAGTTGGTGACATCGTCGATGTCATGGTTGCCGGAGAGATCGTTGAGTGCACCACCACAGACATCACTGCTATGTCTCCCGGTGACCAGGTTTACGCGGCTACCACTGGTCAGCTTTCCGACACCGCAACCGCCAACAAGAAGGTTGGCCTTGTTGTTGAGGTCAACTCTACGTCCGGTGGTTCCGGTGGACGCCTGGTTGTCAACTGCGGTGGCTCCGGTACTGGTGCCTGACCTACTACGTGATTTGAAGGGAGTGAAACCAAATGGCATATGGATTTAACAACGTCCACGATCTAGTCACCAAGACTGCTGACGGTCGGGACCTAAACCACCTTTTCCAGGAGTACGCGGATCTAGTTGCCGAGTACAACGCCGGTCGCAACGCGCTTATCCGATTCCTGAGCTACGAAGTCACCACACCTGTTATCAACATCGGTTCTTTCGGTGCTGGTGTGGACTTTGAAGAGGCTTCTGAGTACGGCGAGCCCAAGGGTATTCGTCCTGCTGCTGCGAACATCGACCGTGGTGTTCCGTTTAAGTGGTACGACCTTTCCGCTCGGTTCACTTGGCAGTACCTTGTTGAAGCGTCACAGCAGGATCTAGACCGCATCACGAACACCGTTCTTGAGGCGTCTAACCGGCTGTACTTCAAGCGCATGTTTACCCAGCTGTTCCGCAACACCACTCAGGCCTTTACCCTTAAGGGCTTTGAGGGTGGCAACGGTACCGGTTCGACCTTCACCGCGTTCCCGTTCTACAACGGTGACGCCGAAGTTCCTCCGCCCGTTGGCCCGACTACGTTCGCGGCTGGTCATGACCACTTCAACTTCAACGCGTCAGCGACCCTGACTCCGGCGATGCTTGAAGCGCTTATGACTGACGTTACCGAGCACGGCTTCAACCGTGCCAATGGTTACCGTCTGGTCGTGCTGGTCAATGAGGCTCAGGCCAACGTTATCCGTTCTTTCCGTGCGGGTGTCAACGGTGCTACTTGGGACTTCATTCCGGCGCTTGGTACCAACGTAATTCTTGCCCCCGGAACCGTTGTTCTCGGCTCTCAGTCAAGCAACGAGCTGGATGGTCTTGAGCGTCTCGGTACTTACGGCGACTGGTCCATTGTGGTCAACGCTTACATGCCTGCCGGTTACCTGTTCGCTTTCGCTACCGGTGGCGTTAACGCGCTGAACAACCCGGTCGCGATCCGTGTTCACGCTCGTGAAGAGCTTCGTGGCCTCCGCTTGGTCAAGGGCCGTAACCCTGACTACCCGCTTATTGACTCGTTCTACGTCAACGGTCTTGGTACCGGTGTTCTAGAGCGTGGTGCGGGTGCGGTTCTACAGCTAGGTGCGGGTGCATACAGCCCTCCGGCTGATTACGCTGCCTGATAAAAATAGGTGAAAGGGTTAAGGTATGGCAGAGCTGTTTTCATTTACTGAAGTTCCTGATTCAATGACTCAGTCTCAGGGAGATGCTCCGGCTTTAGAAGGAGGTTATCTTCAAAAGGCTGTGTTTATTAAGGACTTTGGTGGGTTTAAGGGTAAGGTAAGAGTTACTATTGAGTCGACTGTTGGCTCTTTTAGTGAGGCGGCACCCAAAGCCCCCAACCTAGATGATGACACTAGCTACACAGTTACTCTAGAAGCCTAACCAAATTCGACGCGGAGCCTCTCGACACGTACGCGTTAAGGTGGGGGACAATGAGGATGAAAACCCCCACACACCTATCCGTCTGAGACGTAAGGGAAAACAATGACAAAGCACTATGACGTGCGTATCCCAACGGTTATGTACGGAATGGACTTGGGCCTCCCCCTTGATCCGGAAGTGCGTGCATTTCTCAAGGGCTTCCACAAGAATGAAATCCTTGCCATCGCGGATGACTACGACCGTAAGGTTGCAGCCGGTGAGGACCCTACCTTTTACCCTGGTGTGGGACCTGATGGTTCCGCAGCAGTAAGGGAAGATGAGCCCAAGCCGGGTGAGGACCCGGTTGAGAATGCGGTACTAGCCAGCATTGGTGAAGAGCCTGACAGCGTTGAGATTGAGGTTCCGGTTATCGATGAGGGTGTACCGGTTCCGCCTGCCCCAGTAGTGCTAGAGACTCGTGACGTAGGTGAAGACGAGTCAGACAATTATGACGAATGTGATACCGCTGATCTTCTTAAGGAAGTGCGTCGTCGTAAGCTGCCCAACGTAACACCAAAGGCCAGCAGGGAGCACATCATCAAGACTCTTCGTCGCGATGACGCCTCCAAGCTCTAAGGAGTGACAACATGGCCAGTCCCCTTGAAATTGATCGCTTTAAAATGCTCATCGGTGGGACTGACCTTTCTGATGAGCAAATCAGTTTGCTATTGGATAACAATGAATTAAGCATGAACAAAGCAGGGTATGAATATTGGCGTGGTATGGCCGGTACATACGCTCACATGGTTACGGTTTCTGAGAACCAGTCCCGACGCGACCTAAGTGATCTGTTCGCTCATGCTAAAGCCATGATGGCTGAGTATAAAGCAGCTATCGATGAGGAAGAGCTGGAAGTTACTGAAGGAACTTCCGGAACGCGGCCAATTGAGAGGCTCTAATGTCCAACTCAATTGAGCAGTGTATTCAACGCAAATTGACCAAAGCCTTTATTAACGCTAATCCGCTCCGATTGGCGTTGATCCCTACGATTCTCACCAGAACAGAGAATGGCGCTCGAATTCCCAGCGACGGACCCGCACGGCCAGAGCAGACGTTCAGGCTTATTGGTTTGACGTCTCAACGCGTGCCAATTACAACTACCGATGGGAAAGAGCGCGTCCACGATATGATTCTGGTCGGTGAGTACGACGCTGAAATTGCAGTGGGTGACCACTGGATTGACGAAGCGTCCGGAGCACGCCTGGAAGTAATCATGATTGAGCCTAAAGCACCCCTTGATTACATCATGCGAGCCTTCATCTTTAAGCATGGTGATTGACATGAGTATCAAGTGGGGAAAAGACACTCTCCGTCCTAGTCTGGCAGAGTTTGATAAAAAAGCTGAAAAAGCTATCCTCATGGTATTTCAATATTGGGCTGTCAAAGCTTCATCAGAAATGCGACAAAATGCTAAATGGACTGACCGGACAGGTAACGCGCGTAACGGCCTACAGGCAATAGGAGCAGGTGTGGACGGGCGTTTTATCTTGAACTTTGTCCACACAATGGATTATGGAGTGTGGTTAGAGATCCGGTGGTCTGGTCGTTACGCGATCATCGGGCCCACCATGGCTAGTGTAGCTCCACGCTTGGCAGTGATGGTAGCTCAAGCCGTTCGGGATGCAGGAGGGAGATAGTGCATGGCAGGCTTACGACAAGCTTTATACGAAGCTCTTGCATATGACGCTCCCTTGACTGCGCTTGGGTTCGGTGAGGATCGAGTAATCACTCAACACGATAAAGACACACAACCAACAGAAGGCTCTTTCATCGTACTGAGATTACTTGCCACCACACCAGCACCCTTCAAGAACTCACCTACTAATCAACGACAGATTCAAATCTGGGTGCACGATCGAGCTTCTGATTTTGGGCTGATTGATTCTGCAATAGAGCGCATCAAAGACATCATGAAATTGCTGGAAAACAGCGAAACGTCAGATGAAAAATGGATTCAAGATGTGCGCTGGCAGGGTGACTCAGATGACTTTCGTGATGACGAAGCTCGCACCATCAATCGCTATTGTCAATGGTTAATCACAGGCTCAGCCGCGACGTAAAGGAACGCTAATGGCAAGCACCAATCCTACCCCTAAGCCCACAGAGCCGAAGAAAATGGAAGACTCTGCTACCCGTGTGGTCAGGTATGCCGGTAAGGGTAGTGAGCGCAGGCTGTCTACCGAAGACTTCAAGCGTCATGGCGTTGAAGACCAGGATGACGCTCGCTGGCACAACGGCAATGGCTACATGGTCCCCGTTAGCCACTTCAGCGACGCTGCTCTAGAAGTAGTTCTAGCTCAGCCTGGACTCGACATTGTTAAGGTTGACGCTAATGGAACTCAGGTGTAAGGGGAAATTGCACGGAATCGTTGTTGTTGACGACACAAATACTGAAGCGGTAGTTGAAATCAAATGCCGTTCACGGTGGTGTGGTGCCGGGAAAAACAGAGTTGTCCTGCACAGGTTCAGCATTTCAACGGGACAATACAAAACACGTCGCTTTAGCGACCCTGTAAGAAAGGAAGGAAACAGCTGATGCCACTATCTACCGCACTGCCTTTTGGTCTCCGTGATATTCGACTAACTCCGTTTACCACACCGGCCGCAACTGCGTATGGTACTCCTGTCGATCTCCCGTATTCACGGACTCTGTCTTTCTCGGAAGTTGAAGAGTTCGAGGAGCTACGCGGAGATGACCGATTAGTCGCTGTCCATGGTTCTGGTGCCAACGTCGAATGGGAACTGGAGTCCGGTGGTATTTCTCTTGCCGCTTGGTCAGTTCTCTCCGGTGGTGCTGCCATCGAGACCGGTACTACACCGAACATCAAAATTACTTATGACAAGCTGGTTACCACAGAAAAGCCGTACTTCAAGATTGAGGGTCAGGTTATTTCTGACTCCGGTGGCGATGTTCACTGCATCATCTACAAGGCCAAGGTAAACGACGCGCTTGAAGGTGAATTCACTGATGGCTCGTTCTTCCTTACCTCGGCTTCTGGCCTAGGTATCGCTTCTACTGTTGCAGCGGACCTGAACAAGGTTTACACCTTCGTCCAGAACGAAACCGCCGTAGCTATCCCGTAAGGAGGATGACATGGCTAACCCTACAAAGATTACCGTTAGCGGTCTGACTCCTGTCACTTTAGCTGCTGGAACTGCGGCGGCTGCTTCGGGTGACGTAGTAGCTGCCCGTGTCGATGCCACTTACTGTTTCATCGTGGCTAACGGTGGCGGTTCTCCTGATGTCTTGAAGCTGAATGACTTCACCTCAGCTTCTCCTGATGGGGCCACACAGTTCGATCCGGATGCGGCTATGACCATCACCAATGGAACCACACGAGCCTTCTGGGTTCGTGACCCGCGCCGTTTCATCAACCCGGCAACGGGCAACATCGAGATTGCGCACAGCCAAACCACGTCAGTTACCGTTCAGGTGCTCGAACTGCTTTAACCAGGGGATAGGAACGCTGGACGTCACCCCTTAACTATGCCTAGGAGCAAATCGTGTCTGAGAAGAACTATGCCGTTACAGCGTGGGGAAAGAACAAGGGCGACTTTCATGACCTCACCTGCCCTTCCGGTCAGACCTGTCAGGTTCGCCGTCCTGGTGTAGAAGGTCTAATTGAGCTTGGCTTACTTGACAAGGTAGATGCACTGACAGGGCTGGTCGACCAAAAGCACATCGCCCGTGTAGACGGCCGTAAGGCAGTTGACGTTGAGGCCCTCGCGAAAGACAAGAAGAGCCTTATGCAGGTTGTCGATACTGTAAATCAAATCGTTGTACACGTTGTCAATCAACCGGAAATCCATCCTGTGCCTAAGAAGGGTCAAGAACGCGACCCCGAGAAGGTTTACGTTGACGACATTGATTTGGAAGACAAGATGTTTATCTTCCAGTATACGGTCGGAGGTAGCTCAGACCTCGAAAAATTTCGTGAGCAGCCCAAGCAGAATGCTGGAAGCGTGGCAACTGGCAAAACAGTGGCGCGTAAGACCAAGCGAGTTGTACGGCGTTAGTCATCCTGTTGTCGCATTTTGCTTTGACCGTGCAATTCAACTCTTCGGTGTCTCGCTAGAAGCGGATATTGAACGTTCCGTTAGCAAGATTAAAAACGATAAGAGTGGCAGAGCAGCCGAGAGAGTGCGGAAAATGCGAATGCGCACGTGGATGGGTGAAGAGGCTGATGTAGGTAAGCGTCAATTCCGTGATCCATTAGGAGGTGGTCAAGATGGCTAGTTATTCGCTAGGTTCGATCAGCGGCAGAATCCAGATTGACTACGATGGTAGCGGTGTTGGCAAGGCTAAAAAAGATATCGACGGTTTAGAAAAAGAGGCCACCTCCAAAGGCAAGGGTATGCAAAATGTCCTTGGCGATGTGGGTAAAGGGGTAACGGTCGCTGGTCTGGCTATTGCCAGCGGCCTGGCTCTCGCCGTTAACGCTGCTTCAGACTTTGAAAAAGAGCTAAGTGGAATCAAGGCAGTCTCCGGTGCTACCGCACAAGAGATGGACCAGATCCGTGACGCTGCTCTCCGCATCGGTAAGGACACTTCTTTCAGCGCCTCTGAGGCTGCTAAAGCAATGTCTGAACTGTCCAAGGCAGGTGTCAGCACCTCGGATATTCTCAATGGTGCTGCGGATGCCACAGTAGCGCTAGCTGCTGCTGGTGGTGTGGATCTGCCTACGGCTGCTGAGATCGCTGCTAATGCTTTGAACTTGTTCAACCTTGAAGCCAAAGACATGAATAATGTCGTTGACAAAATCGCGGGTGCGGCTAACAAGTCTGCAATTGATGTCGGTGACTTTGGTTATTCAATGTCTCAAGCCGGTACAGCTGCTGCTCTGGTTGGTATGTCATTCGATGACATGGCTGTAGCTATTACTGCTATGGGTAACGCAGGTATTAAGGGTTCAGACGCGGGTACGTCTCTCAAGACAATGCTCATGAACCTACAGCCCGCAACGAAAGACCAAATCAAGCTCTTTGACCAATTAGGTATTACAACTAACGGAACTGCTAACAAGTTCTTTGATGCCAAAGGTAATGTCAAGTCTCTTGCTGACATCGGTGGCGTGCTTGAGACCGCTCTCAAAGGGATGACTAAGCAACAGCAGATGGCCACACTGGAAGTGATGTTCGGGTCTGATGCTATCCGTGCTGCTGCTGTTGTTGCGGAAACCGGTAAAAAAGGCTTCATTGATCTAGGCCAAGCTATCGGGTCAATCAGTGCGGCAGATGTAGCCAAGACTCGGCTTGACAATTTAGCTGGTTCAGTCGAACAACTCAAAGGCTCGCTTGAGACTGCTGCAATCCAAATGGGTACAGTACTCATTCCTGTTATTCGCAAGGTAACTGAATGGGTTACCTCGTTGATTAACTGGTTCAGCAACCTCAGCCCGACCATGCAGAAGTGGATTACAATTGGTCTTGCTGTCGCAGCCGCTTTGCTGCTGATTGTCGGAGCTATCATCGGGCTTGTCACAGCATTCGCAGCAGTCAAAGCAGTTCTTGTAGTGGCAGGTATAGCTTTTGGCGCAGTTATGCTTATCGCCCTCAAGGTAATCCTGATCATCGCTGCTGTAGCCGCTGTCGTGTGGTTGATTTGGAAAAACTGGGATACGGTTTCAGCTTTCCTCAAGGGTATTTGGGACAAGATCGTTTCTTGGGCTCAAGCTTTTGCGAACTGGTTCTGGTCGAATTTCGGTGAAAAGTTGAGTGCTCTTTGGACCAGCATCAAAGAAAAAGCGATGGCTGCCTGGAACGCTTTGGTTCCTTTCTTCCAGCAAGCCTGGGAAAAGATCAAGGGTTTAGCTCAAGCTGTCTGGCCTATTATTCAGGCTATCATTGAACGCGTTTCCGCATTCATGACTACCGTGTGGCCACCTGTTCTTTCGATTATCAAAACGATCTTCGGATTAATTGTTGACACTTTCGTAATTGCCTGGAACTTGATCTCTGGTGTAGTTGAAGCTGCCTGGTACATCATCAAGGGAATTGTCCTCGGAATTATCGATGTCTTTACCGGCATCATTAATTTCATCGTCGGTATTTTTACCGGAAACTGGCAATTAGCTTGGGACGGAATTGTTCAAATCTTTAGCGGTGTCGTAACCATGCTAAAGGGTTTGCTTGACGGTGCGCTAACATTCATCAAAACAATTTGGTCCGCAGCGGGAGATATCCTGACGTCTGTTTGGCGCGCAATTTGGACAACTGTAGGTGATGTCCTAGAAATTGCAGCTAAATTTGTTGTCGGCGTCGTTATGGGATTTGTCGATGCTATTAAGGGATTTTGGAAAGGCTTGTGGGATAAAGCCGTTGAGATCTTCAATGGAATTGTCACCACAATTACTAATGCTTTTACAAAGGCCCAGACATGGATCGTTACTACCTGGACGAGCATTGTCCAATCCATCAAAAATGCTTTAGCTGATGCCAACCGAGCAGTCGGTGAAGGTATCGGTAAGGTAATTCAATGGATTAAGGATCTCCCTGGTAAGGCTGTCGATGCCCTCGGTAATCTTGGCTCCAAGCTTTATGAATCCGGTAAAGCATTGATTTCCGGTTTTGTTCGAGGCATCAAAGACATGGCGAGTAAGGTTGTTCAAGAAGTAAAAGACATGCTAAGCAAAGCGCGTAATTTGCTACCCTTCTCTCCGGCAAAAGAAGGACCGTTCTCAGGTAAAGGCTACACACTGTACTCCGGTCGTGCCCTCATGACTGACTTTGCTAAGGGCATCGGTCAAGCTGCGCCTAAGCTACGTAGCACATTGCAGAGCAGCCTAGCGCTGGCACAGGCTGAGCTAAGCCCGTCTATGGCTGCCACACGGATCGAACAACTTCGTGCTCCGTCATCCGGGCTGATGAACCTACACGGACAGCAGTCTCCTGGTATGTACACACAGGATGGATCACCGTGGAACATCACAGTCAACAATAATAATCCTGTTGCCGAAACAGGAACTGAATCTACGGTCAGGTCTCTTAACAAACTGAGAGCCTTTGGTATGTTCCCGTAAGGAAAGGGGTTCAGCGTGTCAGAAGCTCTATATGTTGACGGTATCAACATGAAGACCCTTGCGAGGAACGTAGATTCACTGGCTGCTGTTCTACGTGCGCCCGGAAAGAGGACTTCAAACACCCTTGTTTCCGGGCGTCACGGGTCTATGTTCGCAAGCAAGCAATACGATCAAAACACCATCGTGTGGAACCTTTGGGTACGCGGTGTCAATGAAGATGGAACCATTCCTACTGAACCCGGTGGGCAACGACAGAAGTTTTTGAAAGCTGTCGACACGCTAAATGGCCTTTTCGGTGTGGCCCATCGGGACTTAGTAATTCGGTATCACCGATACGATGGAACCATCCGGGAAGCTAGAGGGTCTGTCCAGAACGTCATTGACTGGTCTACCAACGGACAAAACCCATTAGGCCGTCTATCGATTGAAATTCAATTACATGATCCTTTTTGGAGAGAGACCGAATATCAGTCGTTTACCCTCTTTCCGAATACTGATAACGGGGGATATCAAAATATTTACAACATGGTTACCCCTGCTCCAGGTTATGAGTTCGGACAACGTTATGCGGCGGGTACACCTCTAACAGGTAAACTCGGTAATGCGCCGATTGTTGACCCTATCATTGATATCATCGGTCCTTTTTCTCAAGCCGTGATTTCTCTAGGTACAGACCAAGGGACTTTTTGGCAGAACACTCTTGTGTTGTCACTGGATGGGACCCCCTCTGACACAACTATTACCCGAGTCTTTACCGGTATATGGGAAGCTCGTTGGCTCGACAAAACCACAGTAGCTACAGCACCGAATCTGATTTATGATCCCTCTTTTGAATATCGAGCTTCCTCATCTACGACCGGTGGAACTACTCTACCCACCTTGAGTATGCTCGTTAACGGTACAGACTGGGCTACTTCCGGCGTCTCCAGTGGAACTATTCAGATCCATAATTCATCGTCTGCCGGATTCTCCAGCCCCCGTGTGGGAAGCAATTGGTTTGCTCGAACCAATGCAACCTCTTCAGGCGCATTAGGGATCAAAACGGGCTTTTTCCTTGGAGGGTCCCAACCCTTCCGAGTAAAGGGACACGTACGCATGGGAGTAAACTCCCGTACCGTGAACATGGTAATCAAGTACTTCACGTCAGTTGGCGGTTCACAGGTAGGCTCAACTGTAACTGTAGGTCAAGGTGTAGTCAGTACTTCAGCCTGGACCAACGTAAACTCAGGTTCGTTAACCACACCAGCCACGACCACGTATGTGGAAGTCACGTTTGAAGCTCAGTCGGCAGTCTCCGGTGATTTGATTTACGTCGATGATATCCATGCACGAAACAGCTCTTCTGATCTGGCTTACATGGATGGAGACACCAGCATCAATTCCGGTTGGTCTGGCTATCCTGGAGGTTCACCCTCAAAAGAAATCACATACACCACTGACAGCATGACGCCAAGTTTTGGTATCCCTTTTACCCAGGTCGGAAGTTCTAGCATCCACCACTACGGTAGTGCAAGCTGGTTTACTATTCCTCCGGATAATAGGTATGTCAAAGCGACCGTAGCACTCGGACAGTTTGGCCTGGGTCTTGGAATAGACGCCTATGGTCCCCCTGTTCCCACTCAGATCAGCATTGCTATGCAGGGTGCACACGCTACTAAATCAGCAATTCGTATCTGGTACCGTAAAGCGTGGTTAAGCGCGTAAGGGGGAAAGATGGTTAACCCTAAGCCCTATAATAGAGGGACAGTTACTCTTCATTTATGGGACCCAGACACGGATGAAACCCTTGACCTACCTGACTATCAAAATTTGTCCTACAGCATTCCATTTAATGATTTACCAGTCATTTCCTTCTCCTACCCTATTAACGGGAAAAATGGATTAGATCTGGCCTACCGCATTCAACCTATGGTGTGGCTTGAAATTGATGGCATAGAACCAGAAAACCATCGATTTTTCATTGATCAAGCTGATATGAACATGGCTTTTGATCAAAACGAAGGAACCTTACACACTTATGCAGGGGCAGGGATCATCGGACGAACCCGTGCATCCCTGATCTACCCTGACCCTGGGTTGAGTACAGGATCAGTTACCGGTTACCGAAGCAATGACCGAGTAATCGGTGGTACAGCAATACCAGGCCACATCGCCTGGAGTCTGGTAAAAGGGCTATGGAATGAAGCAGAGTGGAGAACAGACAATGCTGTGCTGCCTCTGCGCTTGCCAGGTACTTTGACTCATGATGCCTCTGGTTACGCCTGGAGTTCTCCATTAGCAGTAGAGCGTGTGGTAACCATCGGAACGTCAATCTGGGATTTCGTCAAGAAAATGGCTGACCAAGGATACTTCCATATCTCGACTAGTTCCACTTCGGAAGTATTCGTGAATGGCCGTCACTGGTCTGTCAAGTTGTTGGATACAACTAATCCCACATACTATCCAGACAAATCCGACGAAGTCATTTTCCGTCCTGGAACACATGTCAAGAACGAACGGGTTGCCGTAAATACCCGAGACGCTTACAGTACGGTGCTGGGTGAAGGGGCTAACCGTAGATACTATGAATCGCGAGATTCTACCCCGGAAAATCTTTATTACCGTAGAGAAGTATATATTTCCAACACTAATCTCATTTCTGATGCAGAAATCAGTAACTTCTTTTCGCGTGAACAACAAAAACGACAAAGTTATGCCGCCAACAGTCGTACCTTTGAAATTACTCCGGGCTCAGGTAATGACTACATTCCCGCGTTGGATTTTGACAATGGCCATAAAGTATCAATTGATGACCAACGTTACATTTGGCTTGGTACTACCGTCAACGTCGGTACAGTAGTCGCTTATACTGTCAGTGTAGGCAATACCAACCGGCGTATTGAGACTGTGGCTATCGAGCTGGTTGCACGCTTGACTTCCAAAGAGCAAGACCTGCAAGCTCAAATCAGCAATATCCAAGATGGCACCACACAAGTAAGCCATGGTCCAATTACAGTATCAGCCACCAGCGGTTTTACCAGCACCACATCAACGTCTTACACAGACACAGGTAATGCCTTGTTCGTAGATTTCACCGCTCCACGGAGTGGTCGCATCTTGGTATGCCTGGCAGCTGATATGTGGGAAACCGTTAGTGGGGCTGAGTGTCGGACAAGCTTCCGCATTTCCGGTGCTGATACATTACCAGCGGACGACAATAGATGTGTAAAAACCTCCCCAGGAACCGCATTGACGTTGTCTCTATCTTCACTCATCAGTGGCTTAAAGCCTGGTGGAATGTCACGAGTGACAGTTCAACACAGGGGTTCCGGTGGCCCCGGGGTTTCAAACTTTGATCGCAGAAGTGTAGTCGTGATTCCTCAGGATTAGGAGGTAGGATGGACCAGTTTCTACTACTGGCCAAAGATTTCGGCCCGTCCACTCTACTCCTGACACTGGTGTTGTACATCGTCAGATTGGTTGCGTCCGGGCAATGGGTACCTCGTTCCACACACGAAGGTCAGCTTGCACAGATGGAGAAAGATCGCGACTACTGGCGCGCGACTTCTGACAAGTGGGAGAAAGTGGCAGAAGGGCGTATCAGTCTGATCATGGACCAACAGGAGGCAGTAACCAGCCTCACTGGCCATGTCGTCAAATCCATTAGAGAGGCAGGAACTCCGGGTGTGGTGGAACCATAAAAAGGACCCAGCTCCCCAGGAGGACACCACCTCTTCAATGGAAAGAGCTGATGCGGCCTTAGAGAAGGTGCACGAGTCGCGCTTGAAGACACGAGGGATTCTGTACTATCTAAAGCGTGAAGCAGAGGACAACCACTTTGCTTTAGATTTTATCAATATGGTCGAAAGAGGTAGATCATGAGCCTGACGTATTGGCTTGGAGTGATCTTTGTCTTTATCGGAGCCATAGCAGCTTGGGGCTTTCTACCTCTCTACCATTTCACTGCGGCATGGTGGAAGACTTTTGTAGGTAGACACTTCATGGCCTACTCGTTTGCTATCGCTTTACTCTACGCGCGAGGCGTGTATAATGCTGTTGCGATCGAGCCACGAGAACCTGGCATAGTTACCGTTGTGCTTACCGGAATAGTGACCACCGTGGTTGTGTGGCGAGTTGTTGTGTATGTCCGGTTAGAACGTATGAGATTAAAAGAGAGGAAACGAAATGAACTGGTTTAAGGACACTGCGGAGCGCGTAGCCGCTACTGCTGCTGAGGTTGCTCTCGCAACCATGTTCGCAGATGGTGTGAACTGGCTTGACATCAACTGGCAGCAAGGTGCAGGTGTTGTGGCGGTGGCTGCTGTCGCATCCTTCCTCAAGGCTGTTGTGGCTCGTCAGAAGGGCGACCCGAACAACGCTTCCCTTGCGGCGTAAGTGATTTAGCGAAAGATCGGCCCTCGTGTGGATTCGTCTGCGCGGGGGCCGGTTTTTTGTTGTTCAGAGTCTTTGCACTAGCAAACGCTATGAGCTTGACACGGCTGATTTTCATCTCTAACATCAATCAAAGATTCGCACACGCGATTGACTCTGAGGAGAGCACACGTGGGAAACGTAACTCCAATGCGCAAGGGTAAGGCTGCTGCCAAGCCCGCTGCTGAGGTAGAAGAGCTAGATCTGGATGACCTTGAGCTTGACGGCCTTGAAGAGCTGGATGACGTTGATCTAGAAACAGAGCCTGAGCCTGAGGCTGAGGTCAAGAAAGTCCCGGCTAAGAAGGCCGTTACCAAGAAGGCGAAGCCTGCTCCCCAGATCGAATTCTCCGAGCATGGCGACGAGATTGAGCTTGATTTCGAGGAAGAGGAGACTGAAGAGGCTCCCGCTCCGACACCCGTTGTTACCAAGAAAACCACACCCAAAACCGCTACCAGGAAGACCGCGCGTGATGTCGCGCAGGAAGAGGAGACTGACATGGCTGAGTACCTACGTGGATTCGCCGCTGGCAAGTACGGCGTAAATCTCTCTCGTGAGGACGCTGAGCGTGTGGACGCCACCCTCAAGGCGGCTGAGCAGGACCACACGGGGAACCTGTTCGCTTACCTCGTTGGTTCAGGTGTCACAGAAACCGCGTCGGCTACCGTCATCAAGTCGCCGGGTGTTACTCAGGTAGTTTCTAAGGCTCCGCGTGCCACTAAGGCTCAGACTCGCGCGGCTGCTGCTACCGCTCTCAAGACTGCCAAGAAGCCTGCTGCGAAGTCCTCAGGCGATCTGGACATGAAGGCTGTGCGCACTTGGGCACAGAGCAATGGCTATGCGCTTGGCGACCGTGGCCGCATCCCGGCTGAGATCCAGGACGCTTACCGCGCGGCTAACTAACTTCTAACCCTCCCAGACTCTATCGAGTGGTTAGCGAGAAGGTCCCTATCCTTTGGCAGAGGGTAGGGGCCTTTTTCGTGCGTCCGATCGGGTGACTAACCTGGACATGGTGTTGTTCGGGTGCTAACGTAGTTCTCGTAAGGCCACAACACGGGAGGTTGAAATGGCTAAGTTCGATGAAGAAGAGTGGAAAAAGCGCATGGCGCGTGAAGCTGCTGAGGAGGAAGCGCGCGAGCGTGATCTGAACGACCAGCAGGTTGACGATAGTTTGATGTTTGAAACGTTTGAAGTTCTTGGGCTTCGCGCATCTGAAGTCGCTAAGTTCCAGAAGGAAGCTGAAGAGGCATTGAAGGACCGCATCGACATGGATGATGCCATGCGTGTGATTGAGAAAGGCAAAAAGCTTCACAAAAAGGGCAAGAAGGCTGAGGCCGAAAAACTCCTCAAGGGCAATAAGAACGTTCAGAAGATCAGCAAAGCACAGCAGAAGAAAAAGGGTTGTGGTGTCATCGCGATTCTTCTGCTCGCCATTGGGGGAACAGCTGCTGGCTCTGTCGTGTGGGGAGCAGTTGAAGTCATCAGTGCCCTTCACTGACTAACTGAATAGACGAATCCCCCGGCACATGGCTAAGACTCTGTGTCGGGGGATTTGCGTTGTGCTGGTTAGTCGTGCTGGCAATCAGGAAGACGACCGATGTAGCCGTGTTGAGCACCTGTCTTGCAGGGTCCTGATTTGCTCTGTAAGACCTTGGGACCGTCAATGAGTCCGTCCACCAGGTCCAGGCAGTCTAGAGCCTCTGAGACGCTGTACGGCACTAGTACGATACCACCAGCCCAGGCTATACGATCCATGACATAAATCTGTCGTGGGCTAGGATGATTACCAGGCATCTTCACCTCAAGCCCGATGAACCGGCCCCGGTAGCACGCGAGCAAATCAGGTACGCCGGACATCTGTTGGTCATGCCCATGCACCTTGAAGATGAACAGCTCATGCCCACGCTTCTTGGCTTCTTTTTTGAGAGCTTTAGTAATATTTTCAGATAACTGCGCTTCAGGTTGCTTTCCCATAACTCCCCTTTGTGTGGATACGAGAAAGCCCCGTAAGTCACGGACCAGGCTCCACCCCGAGTGGGAGTCAGTACGCAGGCTTACAGGGCCTCTCGCGCCTAACGGTGTGCCGCTAGGACATGCTTCTCAGTCTACACTCACAGTTCATCAAGGTCAAGCTCATCTAGCTCTTCCTCGTCAACCTCGTCCTCTTCGTCCTCTTCCACCTCAACAGGCTTCCGCTTGGCCGGAGTCTTCTTTGCCGGAGCAGCCTTCTTGGCGGGAGTCTTACGGGCAGGAGGAGCCTCTTCTACCGCGTCTTCGTCCTCTTCCTCATCGTCGTCCATACCCTGAGGAGAACTGCTGGCAAGCTCAGACTTCGGAATGAAGCCTTGGACAGTAGACTTCTCCTTACCGTCGTACTCGTCATCTTCCAGGATGACACCTAGCTGACGACCGACGAACTTGTTCGGGTCGATCTTGATACGCTTCTTTTGCACGTTGGCTCCACACGCCATGATGAAGGCACGAAGCTTCCAAAGGGCTTCATCGTTCAGCGTGCAGTAAACCGGGTAAGTGGCAGACGGGTCATCCACTAACTTGACCACGAATACCCATTGAGCATTACCGGCCTTGGATTCGTTCTCTGTTACGCTCGCAACAGTGGCGAGATACTCTCCGGCAAGCTTGCGCTTTGGCCGGATGTCAGAGCCCTCTTTGACGTTGGTGAAGTCAAGAGTACGTGCGGTAACCTGCTCAGCCATTTCGAGCAACCTTTCCATTTTCGATCAATTCAAGAAGCCTGGGAACAGTCGGATTCTTCAGATACTTGGGCATCTTGGAACCCATCTCACTGCGGAAACCTGTGTCGTACGCGGGGTGTGGAGCAATCCATAGGCGTCTCTGTGGACGCTCTACTTCCTCAATCTCTTGAGTCTTGGCATTGCGCACCTTGACTTGAGCATTGACGACGTAGAGACGGCCGATGACGTCAACCATTGAGTTGACTGCTGCTCGCACACCGCGTTGTAGATCGGGGACGTAATAGACGGCTGAGTCTTCAGCGTCTTCGTCCTCGTCCCCCGCCTCATTACCTGAGACCATTCTTTCCTGTGAGGTGAGGATAATTCCGTAAGGAAGATTGTGGAAGTTGAACAACATAGCTTCCATCATCTTCGCGGCATCACCGTAATTGGGAAGAGAGACTTTGTTCGGTCGTCTAGTGAGATCCCGTTCTTCCTCTTGATTGACTACCCAACGGACGGCCATGGTTCCAATTTTAGTCAGCCCGTCAATAGCAATCCATTTGTAATTGTGCTTCCCTGACCTGATGTACTTGTAAGCGTCATCAATGTCTTCCCATTTTTCAATGGGCCACACTTTGGGGTCTTGCTTGGTAAACTGATCTGTGCCGCCCTCAGGGTCAAGGAATAGCACATCCTCAATATTTGGTACTCCCGCACTCAGACAGAAGGTACTTTTGCCCTTCTTGTTCCGGCTGTAAATGAAGATCCGTAATGGACGCTTCACCTCAGACGGTCGCCGGATTTTACCAGCAGCGATTTTAGAATAGTCCTTCGTCGCTGTTGTCGCCATATGGACCTCCGATCACACTTAGCCCTCCAATGTTACCAGATCGTGATCCGATGGTCAATGTCCTTCAGGTGTTCCACCATTACCCATATCTGCATAAAGTGAGGGGTAGCGTTCTTTCAACACCTGTAGAATAGCGACGGCTAGATCATGGATTTCCTCATCGGCTGCTGGGTCATTCCGCTTGCTCATGAACTCACGCCATGCCCTGTGATTACCAGTAACGACAATGGCCGTGCTCTGTGAACCCAGTAAAGCAGCACGGGCGGCTGATCGAGCACGCTTGCGTGATAGTCCTAGCTCAAGGCGCATGATCTCAGCTAGCTCCTGGTAAGCAGCCTTAGCCCGTGCATCCAATGCGTTCAAGATGTGTTGTGCCCGGTTGCTTTTCTTGACATCAGGAGGTAGTACAATCATGTTCGCTGATTCATCTGCATATCTCTGCGAACGTTGAGAATATGCAAAGTGACGATGACGAACCAGTTCGTGTGTAAGGCTACGGGACACATCGCGAATGTAGAAAGTGATGGATGCATGTTCAAGTACGGAAAAATGACCAACCTCAATGATGTGCTTGTTGTAGTCGGCATTTGTCCGTGTGGCAGCATTCGGTTTGTTCCATGATTCATAGCATGACCGTCCCGCGAACTCAGTCAAGAGTTCAGCGTCAGATGATTTTCCTAAATCAAGTTCCATCCAATCACCAATATTTGGATTCCCCAGCTCAGTAAGCTCAATTAGCTTGGTTTCCGCAATGGGAATTACGCGCACTAGAACCCCTCATTTACTACGGGCTGAGGTTTCGGCATATTCTGAGGTGAGTTGAATTGCATCTTCAACATCAACTTCATGAACTGAAAACAATTGTTACAGAACTTGTCCTGGGTACAGCGCGTGCACATCATCTTTAAACACATACCTCCACTAAGACAGCCTTCACAGTCACACATTAAAAGCCTGTCTCCGATCGATCCTTTTTGTCTTCGTAGTAGTCCAGCACGTCACCCACACGGTAACCTTGCCGGATGACTTGCTCTGCGTTCCCTCCTGTTAATTCTACCCCACACAACCGCTTGTGGCTACACATCCAGTTGCACGAGTTGTCATAGACTCGCTCCACCGCGTCACGCTGCTCGAAATTGTATTTCTCCATGCGCTTCATTGTGTGCCAGTTTTCCGCAATGGCACGCTTGAGCATGTCAGGATTCTTCTCGATCGTCTCCCTGCGGAAGAACGTGGACAGCTGAGGCTCATCCGGCACATAGCGCAGAGACTTCAAGTACCTCAATTTCTCTTTGATCTCTGGCGTGAGGGTGAGGTTATGAGCACCTTGGTACCGTTTGATAGCACGTGCGTATGTGAGGTAATCGGTATCAATCGCAGATTTACTAAGACGGGACCCATCTTTAAGCATTTGAGGTTCAGTGAGGCCTTTAGTACGAATGTAGTTCCAGATAAAACCCTGTACGGGAATTTTGTTCTTTTCTGCCAAGTACATGTAAATAGCCGATTGTGGGTCTTGTACCCGATTAGTAAAGTCAGGTAACGTTTTGTGCGTCTTGTGGTCGACAAGCCACAGACCGAATCGGTCTTCAATGAGCATGTCTGCTTTTCCTCGGAGGATCTTCCCATCAGGCATCTCCCAATCCATGGAGAACTCAACCTCATGGACCTTCCAATCATCATTGGCGTAGTGCCAGAGATAGGATTCCATAAGGCCTAGACATTCGTTCGGTAAGTCTCCCAGCTTCTCTTTCTCTTCATCGAACAACTCACCGAACTTGAGTGTGAAGTGTGCGTGTACTTTGCGCCAGTCTTCTCCCTTGTAGTGTGCCTCCAAGAGCGCGTGCATCCAAACGCCCCGGCGTAAAGGCTTTGACGTTTCTAATGGCTTTAGTCTGTCATGGTAAGTGTAAAGTGCTTGTCGTGGGCAACGCCTGAAGCATTTTAACATTGAATTAGTGTGGATGCTCTTTCCATCTCCATCAAGATACAGTGCGGGCATTTTTTCTCCTAGTCCGTTCTCGTTCTTTGTTACATGTCCTACAAGTCCGTTTCCCAGTGCGGAGAAGAGTTAAAGAATGCCCTCGTTTACATACCTTCTTTTCTCTATTTCCGTTACTATGTCGATCCCGAGAAACCATGTCTTCAGAATTATTTTTGGGCTCACCCCATACTAGATGCTCTCTATTTACGCAGCAGGGATTGTCACAAGTGTGGCGTGCAACTTGCTCCAATTTCTGTGTTTTAAACCAAAGAACCATTCTAATAGCTCTGATTGAACGGCCATTTACAGTTACCGTTGCATAACCGTCTTTATCTCGGTACCCTTGAAATTGAACACAACCAGAGACAGGGTCGTGAATTGAACGGGACAATAAACGGTACATATGTTCAGGTTTTGCGTTCATAATAGCTACATCAGACAAGCGCATCTGCGTAACCATCCTTCCACTCATAAATCTGTGAGACGTCAAGCTCTTTAGCTTCGCCCCAACGCTTTCCGGCCTTCACATCCGCGATGATCGGTACGTTCAGGTTCACACCAAACTTCTCCGCTAGAGGCAGGTTCTCCATTGTGTCTTTGATAATGGGAAGAGCGATACCCATTTCCGGACGCCACAGTTCGAGGTTGATGGAGTCGTGCACACCACCAATGATGTGGCTCTTCAACTTGAGGCGCTTGAACTCTTGGTCGATGAGCGTGAGCGCCCACAGTGCCATGTCTGAAGCCATTGCTTGAACGGGACTGTTGATGGCTTGACGCTCAGCCTCAGCACGTACATCGTCTTTGGGCGAGTCAACGTCTGGGAGATGCCGAATCCTTCCGAGGGGCGACTCCACACGTTTAAACTCACGCGCCAACTTTCGCTGTTTGTTGTGCCACTTAAGGAGTAGTGGGAACTCCGCAAAGAAAGCTGTCCTAAAGGCCCTAGCTTCAGATTCATTGACAATTACTCCGTAGTTCTTGCGCGCGGTTTCAATGTACTTCAGCCAACCCATGCCGAACAAGAAGCCGAAGTTGACTGACTTGGCCATTGTCCGGTGGTGTGCTGTGATGTCCTTACGCTTCAAGCCTGTGATGCGCATGGCCATTTGTGTGTGGACGTCTACACCGTTGTTGTAGTAACTGAGCATTGTGGACTCTTGCGCGAGGAACGCAGCAATCCTCAGCTCAATCTGGGAGTAGTCAGCCTCAACCCAGAACCACTCATCCGGTGCACCGAAGATCCCTTTGATGAACGAGTCACGTGGAACCTGTTGAAGGTTCACACCACGAATCTGTTTGACACCAGTGACTTTCTCCGCATCAGCCTTACCCGATGCTGTCCGACCGGTTGAGGTACCCGCGATCTTGTATGTCGTGTGGAGCCGGTCATTCTCATCGATCAATTCCACATAGGACGCGAGAAACGCACTCTCGTACTTCTGCCACTTAGAGCGCTCTTGAAGCAGAGGGATGATCGGATGTTCGCTTTCTGTCCACATCTGAGCAAGACAGTCAGAACTTACTGAAGGGTCACCAGGAGAACCGTCCTCTTTGGCTTCTCCGCGCGCGATGACCGGTAGTTCAAGCTCATCAAACAGCAGCCATAGAAGAAAGTTAGAGCGTCCAAAGTTGACTTCCTTGATGCCCTTAGGCCAATACTTCTGTTCCGGCACATACTGCATCAGTTCAAGGTCAAGGGTTTCGAGCTTGGCTTTGGCTTCGTCCCAACGTTGATACAACAGAGGTCTGTCCACCCATGCGCCCGCACGTTCCGCGTCTGTCAGGGATTCGCTCAGGGGCATGGTGACGTTGAGGTAGAGCCTGGCTAGTCTCGGCTTGTCCAACAAGCCCTGGCGTAACCTGTAGGCGTACAACCGGCCCGCGTGCCAAGTGTCCAGCATGTTGTACCACAGGGTGTCCCGAAGCTTGGCCGTGTAGTACCAGCCATCACCCTGGACATCCATAGCCCACGGCTCAACGCCTAACTCCTGTTGTGCCAACGGTTTCAGGCCTTTGGGCCTGTTCTCATTCAACAGGTGAGCGGCAAGCATGGTGTCAAAGGAGAGCCGGACACGGTATCCGAACTGACGTAACCACCTGTTATCGAACTTTCCATTATGGGCAATGGTTTTCTTGACTTTGACAAGGACCTTGGCAATCCAGCCGAAGACCGTGTGCCAGACTGTCCTAAAGGGACTATTGGGATGAGCCAGTGGAACTCCGTAACAAACCGCGTCACTCATGTCCTCTTTGGACCATAGAGTGAAGGCAGCCGTAATGATCATGGGATCATCGCCGAGAGAGTTCGGCCTGAACTCGTCAAAGCCGGACGTTTCCAAGTCATAGCTACAATGCACAGCCTTTTGCATGTGACGTAGCATCGCCTTGAGTCTGTCCTGTGTGGTCACAAAGACTGACTTCGGTGGTGTGTTCATCGGGTCATCCGGCAAGCCCATGGCTACACGGTGGAAGTACCTTAGATCAGCCTCAAAGCCTTCCTTCATACCGGGGTTACGGTAGATCATGCTTGGGGCGATCGTCGGGATAACGGTAGCGTCACCGACCTTAATGGACGCTCCGCGATGCTTCATGATCCCTGACTTACCTGTGGCAGCAAACATCGCCTCATTGCCCAGTGTTAGAATCCACTTAGGACGGATGAACTCAATTTCCTTTGTCAGGTAAGTCTTACACGCCTTCTGCTCGGTCTTCTTACCTTCCATGTCCCACACGCGACACTTGAGAGCAGCCGTGAACGCGAGACGAGACACGTCGAATCCGGCACGCTCAAGGTAGGTGGAAATCTCCTTGAGTCCCTTGTCCCCCAACGGGTTCTTGGAAACAATGAGGATGTCTGCCTTGTGGTTGCCTACGGCCGTCACGCAACGGTCGTCATCGTCAGCCTGTCGGTGAAGCTTGCAGGCGACACATCCGACGTTCCGCACGGCAAGCTCTACGTGTGGGTTCATGCGCATGTGTCACATCCTAAGACTCCGCAACAGGTTCCACATTCACAGCGGCCTGTACCCCACCAATCACCATGAAACATCTTCTTACACCATGCTAGATAAGCTTCAGGCTCCTTTGCAGGATCAGGGCGTGGCTCTGTCATTATTTAGTAACACCTACCTCTAGAGCAACTGCGAGGCTGTCATTCCAAAGACCAGCTTCACCTAGAAGTGCAATACCATCAATCTGTCGGTATGGGTCAGCCCAAATTACATGTGTGATCCCTGCGTTGATGATCAGTTTGGCACAATCGAGACAAGGCGCATGAGTCACATACATTGTAGAGTCCTGTGTGGACACTCCGTATCGAGCAGCAAACGCGATAGCGTTAGCCTCAGCGTGAACACTGGCTCGACAGGGGCCAGCGGGACACCCTTCCTCATGGTAGCGCGGGTGTAATGTCTCTTCATCAAAGCCTTGACCTTTGAATCGGCATGCGCATGTGTGGTCACAGTGCTCGATCTTTGAGGGCACTCCGTTGTAGCCAGAGGAGATCAAGCGTCCGGATACGGTGATGACTGCACCGACCTGGAGACGTGAGCATGTCCCCCGTCGTGCCGCATTGCGCGCATAGTCCATACAGACTTCGTGCTCACTAGGTCTAGTCATTAGCTGTCCTCAAACCAAGTAGCTCACAAACTTGCTCAATACGGCCTGCATCCCCTGTATACGGATCGTCAAAGACATAGACTCCATCCCCATCAGGGTCTAAAATGGTTTTAATAGCTTCTAGCTTTTCATTAGAGGTCACTGAGATCAGGCTCCTTATAGTTCAGTCCCTTGATGATTTTACCTTCGGCATTCATACTTACTGTGCCATCAGTATTGAACTTGGACATGTTAGACGCATGCACACGGCGAACAGCCTCATCCAAATCAACCCCAAACTTTCGAGCGAATCCGTATAAGGTATAAATAACATCTGCCATTTCCTTTATGACAGCTACGCGCTCTTCAATAGTTGTGAATTCAATAGAACGATAACGGGTCTCAGCCTCATACAAAGCGTCTGATAACTCACCTAATTCTTCCAGCAACAAAGCACGTGCTAACGGTAAAGTAGGCTCATGCTTTGCTTTCACATAAAACTCTTCTACCATTTCTTGCTGTGTCAGTAAAGGTGGAGCACAGTCAGTGCACATCTGGCCTCCTCAGGTCAGTTGATCCAGTGTACCAGATTACTACTTCAAGCGCAATCTGTCCGGTCGGCTGGTCACATAATCCGCTACCTCTTTGTCACTCTGCAATGCCTCAAACATGATGGTATCAATTGATCCCGGCACCAACAGGTAAGTGTACGTGCGCGACTTCTTGCTCAACGCGATTCGGTCATTCGACTGACTGAAGTCAACGAAGCTGGGTACCAAGCTGAACCACACCATGTGTCGTGCGGTGCTCAGGTCAATACCAAGGGAACCGCTTTGTGGTTGCATGACGAACAATCCAGCTCCGTCAAGCCTCTTAAAAGATTCGATATTCCTTGTGGACTCAGTTCGAGATACCCCGCCGCGCAATTGGAACACTGGTAGCCCAAAACGGGTTCCCAATAGGGCGATAGCATCAAGATCACTCTTAAACCGAGCAGCGACCACGACTTTTTCATCCACTTCTTTGTAGTATTCAACCAATTCTTCGAGCGCTTTGACTTTCTCATTTCCAATTCGAATGACCTCCCCTTCATCTGTTGTTGCACAGCCAGAAGTGATCTGAGCCAAGCGTAATGATTGGACGAGTTTAATAGACGCTTCAATGGTGTGACTGTCTGCTTCGAGCTTGAACTCATTGGCCTTCTCTTTCCAGCGCTTGTCTCCGGTTTCCTCGAACTTGTTCATACAATAGGTGCGCTTCTTGTTCGCCTTGACGCGTAGAGCCTCCTCGAACTCCCATGTGGTAATCATTTCCTCAGCCATCTCTTTGTACGCCCTGGCCGTAGATGGACCAAGCTTTACGTCAATGATCTGAGTGTCCACCTCAGGGAGATCAAAGCACTCGTCTCGCCGGACGGCGAATGAGTCAGCGTGGATGCGCGTGCGGAAGTCATCCATGTTACGGGGGCCGGTCCATTGGTCGTATCCATTGGAGTTGATCCAGCGCCCATAATTCTGTTTGAACGCGAGAGCATCCGGTAAATCTGCGAATCGCTCAGGTGCTACATACTTCCACTGCATGTATGCATCGTGCACACGGTTAGCTTTAGTGACGGGTGTTCCTGTAAGGATAGCATGAAAGACGAACAATGATCGCATACTAACGAGCATAGTTGCTGCTTTACCTGATGGGGATTTAATCTTGTGAGATTCGTCAAGCACTCCAGCGGCGGCGTCTTTTCCAATCCACTGCTTGATCTGGTTACGTACCTTGAAGCGTCCCGTGCGCTGAGACCTACGACCGTTGGGAAGCTTACGCCCTGGTGTGGAGAAGGCTTCGTAATTAGTGACCACAACTTGGAGATCAAGGTATCCGGGCATGTCAGGTGATGGGAGCCCACGTTTCCTCTCTTCTGCATCCCAGATGATGACCTGGTGATTCACTGGTGAGTGTGCCGCGAACTCTACCGCCCACACGTCCATGACTCTCGCCGGACAGACGATGAGTGCTTTTCGAATCTTCCCCTGTTGCGCCAGAATCGATAAGATGTCGATCGTGGTTTTCGTCTTGCCTGTGCGCGGTTCCATCAATAGGGCGATGTGGGTTCCCAGCTTCAATGCTTTCTTGACCGCGCGCACCTGATGTTTGTATGGGCGCGTTTTCCACTTGTAGCCCATGAGGTCTGAACCCTACCGTCTCGTGTTTACGGACATGATCTCTTGCTCCTGTCTGACAGTCATTCCATCTATGGTACCAGAGTTGTCCATGGCAGCGTCGGCAGTTCCATTGATAGCCGTCCTTTCGTGTGCCGTAAACATAGACCAATCGACGGATGCGTCTCATAAAGGTCTCAGCCCTAGGTCAGTGTTGCCCGGACAATTGGCAGGGTCGTCACACATCGTTGTTCCGCAGCGTACAGGGAGAGAACCATGCTCAGCACATGCACGTAGCCCATGACTGCCATGACTTCGGCACTGTGGATCAACCCATTCATCCTCTGAACAGCTACAGCAATGGCAATCATGCTTGAGGGGTTTTACTTCGTGTTCGTCGTCCTCGTGTGGGCTGGTCATACTCTTCTCCTGCCTTTGCCATTGCGTCCAGTTCAGCCTGAGTGTACCTGATCGGCTTGTAGTCAGGCTGTCCGGCTTTCCTCATCCCACAGTAAAAGCAACGGAATGCTTCATCTGTTGTCAGGATGACTGCACCCCGAAGAGCATGTAAACCCTGATCACGCTTGAACGTGGTAGGCCGACGACACCGCCCACACCAATCGAACTTGGACGTCTGCCACATATATTTCACTGGTGGTGAATGCAATGATGCACGAGAGACAATAGACACGTCTACGTAGTGTGCGTCATTCATTTGTGAAATGATGATTTTTACCATTTCAAATGCTTGAATATAGTCAGGGAATACTTTACCCACCCATCGACCATTGTTTTTCAAAGCATAAACAGCCCATGGATTTTTTCCTGGTTGGATAATAGGTCTGATGAACATCTGTCGATACAGAGGGTCTTTAAGAAGCTCTTTCAACGTAGGGGGATTGAAGTTGTGTGCGCGTCGGGTGGTCATGTCGTCATTACCGTCCATCCTGATCCGGCGTTACCCACCACGTGACCGTTCTTCACAGCCCGTGCTAATTGTTCACTGATATTCTGCTTACTCGTTCCTGTGATCGAGATAAGGTCAGCCAAGAGTGCCACGCGGCCATTGGTCGCTCCCAGCGTACGCAAGACTTCAGAGATCTTTGCTCCGCCCGTACCGGCTCGGTTCCGTCGTTGGGTGCCTGACACTTCACGCTGTGCCGCTTGCTCGATCCCTACGTTGTCCATGAGCGCACGATTGACCTCAGGACGCCACAGAGGATTACTCTCGTTGTCCATGTGTGGAATCTTGACGGAAAACTTCAACTCAGTCTCCATCTTAGTCTCACGCGCTACGTAGATGACGGCAGGCTGTCCGACCTGCTCGCGCTTGTCGTACACGTACAGCGAAGCCTCTACCCACGCGTGAAGGGCCTGAGCGCCCATCATGTCCTGCCCGTGACGCGCGTCTGTCTTCCCGTCTGCTCCCGCGTTGGCTTTCCGCACGTGGTGAATGATGATGATAGCGCAATTGTACTTTGTGGACAGTTGCTTGAGCGGCCGAAGGATCTTTCTGTTCATCTCGTCCGATTTGTAAGAATCAACCATTCCAAGCGTAGTGCCGAGCGTGTCGATGATGACGCATTTGAGTTCGTGCTCTTGGATCTGCGCTTCAAGCCAGTCATGCCAGCGCGATTCTGAAGACGTGAAGCCAGCATGCACCTGAACTTTAAACGCTGACAGATCACGTGTCTGTGGGGTGTGCCATACTTCCCCGTTCTCATAGGACAGATGACCGAACGAGTCATATCGCGAGTCTTTACCATTGATAATCCTCTCTCCACGGTCAACGATCAGCGCTTCGTTGTCCTCTTCCTCAATCAGCAGAACCGGTCCTCGTGTGGACACCGGGAACTCACCCAAGAAAGGGTGACCGGATACGATACTGAAAGCAAAATCCAGTGCTGTGAAAGACTTGTAGCTCTTGGGTACGCCGGAGATGAATCCACATGCACCTTCAGGCCAGATGTCTTTGATCAGCCATTTGACCGGCACACGTGGTTTACGCTGAAGGTCCTGAAAGGACGTCAGTGTAGTAGGCAGGACAGTATCGTCTTCTGCCTCGAACTCAAGAGCCTCTTCCGTCTCCGGCTTCATGGAGATGGCTTTGGCAGCCTCACGCAACAATTGTGTGATCTCATTGGAACGACCGGCGAACTTGTTCCAGTGCGTACGCTTGACGATGGCTACGATCTCCACCGCGCTACAGCCCGCGTCGGCCAACTCGCGTTCGATCTCCCACAGGACACCACTCTTGCCCTCTGGCTGTGCCCCTGCGGCGTCGTCTACCTGGTCTTCAGTGCGGAGCGCCATGAACTCACGGATGCGCTTGGAGACACGCATACGCACACGGTTCCACACTTCCACACGGTTAATGGCATCGATCATTTCACCTGTGGCGTTGGAGATATCCGCAACGTCCTTTACGGACAGCTCAGGTAGGCCGTCGAACTCATCGACTAGCCACGTACGATAACGCCTCCAAAGTAACCTGCCTTTGTACGGGTTACCCCCGTTAGATTCCAGGTACTCAGGTTTGCAGTTGAGAGACCCCGGAACACGAAGGTACTTGTTGCTTGCCCAACCACCCTTGTCAGCTCCAACCGCGTAGTTGAGCCTTTGATTGAGTCCACCTGAATCCGAGAGGACTTGATTGGAACTCGTATCGTGATCTTCGAGGACCCATACAGCTTGGAACGACCCCGGGGAAGTTTCCCATGCAATTGTAGGCGCGAACTGCCGAAGCAGGCCTTTGCGTGGATCTGCCCCATCCAAGTCTGCCCATAGGGCACGTTCAGCGCGCGCACTACTCTTTGCGCGTCCCTTTTCGGCAAATTGATTAGCTGTAAAGTAAAGATCTTTGCCACGATGCTCCTTGAGGTATGCGAGAACCTGAGGCCCCTCCTCGGGCCATGCGAATGCGCGCTGATCGTTGAATCTACGGTGCCCGTTACGAGCCAGCAGAGGCTTGTCAGGGTCCATCACGCCCATGCCTACATAAGACACCTCACCCTTGACGAGTTGTGTGGTACCCCAAATCTCGCGCAGTACAGAGTATTGCTCTTGTGCGTTCAGAGCTTTCGGGGGTTTAGTGCGCGGATCGGATTCCACGTACTGACCTCCTTAGTCCTCATTGTCATCTGGAGAGAACGGAGCATTCATCCTCGCTACGAACTTACTCGCGTTCTCATATTCACGAACCTTGGCGCTGGCATCATCTAGGCTGTAAAGGCTAAAGTCATTCCTCAACTGCTTCTTCAGTTTAGCAATCTCTTCCTCAAGCTGCCTGATCTCATGAACGATTTCAGACAGTACCGCGATCTTGGAAGGACTCGACTGAGCAACAGCAACATCCCGGTTATCACACATGACTACTCTCCTCCTCGGATTGGACCGTACCTCATCAGAGTACAGGGTCTGTCAAGTGAGCTGGTCTGATCCTTGACGGCCCTGGTCAGAGGCCATTGACAGAGTCTGGTAGTCTGAAGATGCTGGACTAGTGAGGACTTAGAGAGGCTTAAGACATGGCATATGAGGCGTATGAAGAGGTCAGGGGTAAAGCAGTGCTAGTAGTGCGGGGGGTTCTCGACTGCTTAAGTAATAACAACGCTGACCCCGACGGGAAGTACATGGCCCCACACATGGGGGTCAAAGAACTTTTAGGTGTTGCTAACGCTCATCTTGAACAGCATGGACAAGATGAGACAGGCATGTATTACCTGAACATCACCCTAGGTGCTCTAGCCAATGGGGGGTTAGTAACCAAGACAGTAGCCTCTGTGCGTAGCAAGCGTGCCAGGGGAGTGAAGTACTACCTGAAGTATGAACAGCTGGTGAAGTGGAATGCCTGGATCGACGCTAACCCTGACTGGGGTAACAGCTACCCGGCAGACGAGGAGTACGACACTGAGGGTATTCCTACACGTCCTGAGGTGTTCCTGTACTCCGACCCTTACACTAATCAACTGCCTTATGGGGAAGCTCACCGTACACAAGGCTGGATTAAGGGCTTTTTCCCTGAAGGCTCAACCATTGAAGTTAAGGAGCCGGGGGGACGTGTTACCCGGTTTATACCTCCATCAGAAAAGTACCCCTCTGGTCTTGTGGCTGTACGGGGTGATAACGGGGTATGGCGTAAGCGCAAGTAGTCCACTATGGCTAAGTCCGCCTATGGGTGGTATACCTATGAATACATCAGATGTAGCAGCAACGCCCAAGGGCCGGGACGGACCCGGGTGGCGAGCACGCTACTCTGATTGTATCATACGGTGTCAAGAGGTAGTGTAAAAGTGCAGGTCAGGAAGCACTTGACAGGACCCTTGACGGTCTCTGAGTGGATCATGAACGCACAGATCAGACGCCTCCCTGCCACCCTCACGCGCCTACCCGCCTCCTCCGGGGCGGTTTGCACTGTGGGTTTCACAGGGGACTCTCTGCTCAGTGAGATGTAACGGTTGGGTCACGGTGTCTGGTGAGAGGAGAAGGGGTGAGGTAGGGTGAGGGCTCTGAGAGTAGCCTGTGACCATGAAACGAGGGTGTGAGATGAAGAGATGCGTGACCGGTGGAGTCATCAAAGCCAGTATCAGTCACGATGAGGGAGCGATACGCAACGCAGCCTCTCGTACTAGCGCAACACGTAAAGAGAGTGTGCGAAGCAGACTTTTAGCTGATATCCGTGAGCTGAGGGAAGACGTCCGTCAAGCTGAGGCGCGTCTACGTGAACACGAAGATGGATGCGCGCAATGTCGCGAAGTACGTGAAGTTACCGAAGAGATCCGTAACGACATCAAGACACGTGCGGGCATGCAAGTTATTGAAGGGCCTAACGGAGAGGTATATCCGGTATGAAGTTTTACGAGGAGATTCCTCCGGAGATGGGTCAAGAGCGCTTGACCACACATTCACAGCAGGCTTACGACTGCATCAAGCAACTTATGGTTGAGCCTGGTAAGTGGGCGCTGATCAAGACCGATTCGACATGGAAGCCTCATTTTGCTTTTACTCAAATGGAATTCAACCGTTTCGTCCAGCTCCTCAAGGGTGAGGCTGCTTTACATAATATGGCCCATCGGCTGGAAACTGAAATGCGCTATATCCCTGGTGATGAGTCAGGCAGCTGGGATAGCCCTGAATCAACGCGACGTCGTACGGTGTTCAATCTGTTTGCCCGTGTGGTAACGGAAGAGGAGCAGAGCTAATCATGGACGCCGATGGGTGTGCGGCCTTGATTTTAGGCATGATTTTTGTCTTTTTCTTGACCTGGGGTGTGTTAGAGTTTCTTTCTAGACTGACAGGAGTTTCGCCATGAACTTCACGTGTGGTGGATGTGACGCTGAATGGACCGGGGCTAACACCTCGCACTGCTCAGCATGTCATCTGACCTTTAGTGGGCCGACGCTCTTTGACAAGCATCGTCAAGCGACCGTCAAGGCTCGTGTGTGGGTCAAGTACATGGAGGCCGAGGGACCGTTTTCTGAACCTAAGGTGATGGGCAGGTTTGTTCATCCGAGGGACCAACGTTTGGCGTCTGGACAGCGTAAGAGCGCGGCACAGACGTATCTATCACGTATGCGTGTTAATGGAACCAGCGGTGCTGAGGTTTGGGGTATCGAGACGCGAGACGTGCAGCTTCCGCGCGGTAGGTGTGTGGACCCGGCTACGGTTACGCGTCCGCTCAGTGAACGTGAAGTTGAGATGGGTGCGGTAGGATTTACGTTTGACGCGGATAGCGGGTTTGGCCGTGCGGCTGAAGACGAAAGTGACACAGAGGTACCTGTGTTCGAGTTTTATGGCACCACGTACGACGTTGAGGTAAACCGGGGAAAGGGTGTCATTACCGAGCAGCGGACACGAGCGGAGATGTGGCGGGCTTACCGGCTGAGGGACAGTGCGGGTAACATCATCGAACGTGGCTGGTTAGTGGACGGGAGCGAGTGATGGCTGACTGGATGGCTTATGGTCAGGTTCAAGAAGGAAGCTTTAGTTTACGAGAGGCTTTTGAAATTCAACGGGAATATCGGGAGCGGGCAGTGGAATTTATCCAGGGTAATTGGCGCAACATTCGCATTGCTCCTGTCGATCAAGAAGGCAGGCCTATGTGGGATGCGGCTGTTGAGTTAGTCAGCGGGACATTCAGCTATCGGGTGGATAATTCGATGCTCAATGAGGCGGGTGTTGAGATTGAGGAAATTAGGACTGGCGAAGGTTTGGCAGAAGAGATCAGTTTTGGTTTGAGGGAAATTCAGATGCCTCAGCCTGGTGAGGTACTCGCACATATGGAGTTCAATCCGGCAACCGGTGAGCTTACTCCGTTGATAGACTTTGCGCTTGCCAGTCCTCCGCTACAGCAGCAGCCACGTCAGGGTTATGATGAGCTTATGCAATCGACTAATGAAAGGCTGGTTACTGTCAAGGGTGGGCCGGATGCGGGAACTACTGAATTGTGGTACGGTCATAAGTTGATAGCTCTTACTGTGGACGGTATTTATTACACCCGTGGTGATGATTGGCTCTATGACAGCGTAAATGAGCGCGCGCATGAAGATCGTAGTTACGGTTATACTCAATGTCGTCCGTTGTTCGAATTGATGCCGATCGATGACTATGATGAATTAGTTATTGAAGGTGGGTGGCGTCAAGATACTCTTGATGATCACATTATGCAGGTGAACAAGGGAGAAATTGAGCCTGCTCTGGATTGTCCGTGGCGCTCTATCGGTGGTCATTGGGGAATCACACCTGAGTGGGGTATTCCTCGCGCATCGAGTATGCTTGACCTGAGTGATGACGAGGTAGATTCATTCCCTATGAGTGTGTTGGAAAGGTATGTGTGATGGGTGACGCGAGATCAAGTCGGGGTAGTGATGCGGGACTAGAGCGTGAGGCAGTGCGGAATGAGGTTCTCAAGTTCATGCCAAGGGCGTTCGTGGACCTCTATGAGTTACTCGTGTGGTCGGCACTGGGACCGGGCTTAGGGGTTAACCTGGAGGGTAGTAAGGGCAAGGCTGCGGAAGGTGCGTTGACTCGGTTGAGAATTGATGGTAGTGGAAAGGGACCAACAGCTGAATGGCAATGCATTTGTGGGTATTGGACTCCCAGTGCTGATTCCTTCTGTGTGGAATGTGATAGGCCTTGGAATCCTCGTGTGGTAACTCGGTTGCGTCCAGATGTAGAAGTCAAAGAGGGAGGGGTGATTGATGTCGGTAAGGCTCAGCGTGCACGATTGTCGACCAGTGAGGGTTCGATTGAAGGTCGGGTGACCAGAGGACCGGCGAAAGGGTCGGCACATGGAAAGCGTGAAGGTGCGCGCAGAAAGCCGGTAGTTGGTGAGGAATACGCGATTGCTCTTCGGGCTCGGGTGGATCGTGCTTTGGTTCGCGTTGTTCGCGAAGTTTCTCGGGATGCTGCCCATTCTAGTCGTGGTAGTGAGGCATTGCGTGACGGAGCGAGTGAGATAGCAGACTCTAGTCAGGTATCGACGTGGCGTAGGTGTTCCAGGACAGGTCCTGGTGGTGTATCAGCGGAAACTCATGGTGGTGGTAAGTGGTGTGGTCGGCTGCTGGAAGGGCACTGGTTGTTTTGCCCGTACTGTGGAGCTACCGCGATGGATGAGGAAGCCTGATAGATACCTAAGGTAGGTAAACAGATAATACCGCTTTGAACTGACTGGTCAGTCTAAAATGATGTTCAACTCCAGCAGTTTATGCAGGTCAGGAAGCGTTCAGGGGGAAGTCTCTTAGTTGGAGAGATACTTTTTTACCGAGAGAGTCGCCCACGAAGAGGTCTCAGCCGAGAAGTTTTCAAGATCAAATTCCACGATGCGGAAGTTACCAACCCGTGATGTTGATCTAGGCTCTGACGTGTTAGGGTAGTGCCATGCCACACAGCGAAGGTCACGAAATCATTCGAGACAATTACGTCTATCGAATGGTGAACAATCGTTGGGTATTGGTCGGAGAGTTCTGGGGAAATGTCAACATCATCAGTGGTTCCGTGGTGAACGGGACTGTGATTCAGGGATGGGTGAAATAATGGACAGCGTGCACCTCTCGGCATATGGCCGAATTGTTGAGGCTCTGGCAAGAGAAGGTGGAGCACACCCCACCGCCATTCTTACGGATATGCAGCGCCCATACGCGAGTGACATGCTCGACATGTTCCGTGAGGATTGCGAGCGCGCGCAGATCCCCGTACCGAGTGACGATGAGACGCCGGAGCTGCTGAAGAAGCTTTGGGACCACTACACCCGATAGATTCATCGGCTATGAAAGGGAATATGATGCAGTTTCCTGACCGGGTTTATGTGTACATGTGTGAGCGGTGTGGAGAGAGCCGTAATCGTTCATTCGTTAACCATGTCGGCAGGCCTCTATCTGAAACATCCCCGTGTGTAGGTAACGTCTACAGGCAGGCTTACCAGGTGATGAACGCTGACCCGGTCAAGCTCTAATCAGGCCGCGTTAGGCCGTTAGGGTGGTGTGTTAGCTGAGGGCTTGACGGGGGCTGTTCGGCGTGCCAAGCTTAAGGCACAACAACAGAGCGAGCAGGGAGACCAGGATGTTCCTGATCAAGCGCACCGATGGTCACGTCCTTCAGAACACCACCACGGTGGAGAAGGCGGAAGAGGTAGCCGCACAGGAGAGCCTCAACGGGACGCACGTCAGCGTCTGGGAGAGCTGGGTGGAGCAGGACGAGGACACCTTCATCAGCCAGTTCTACAACGGGAAGCGAGACCTCTGAGAGACCGGCCCCTACGGGGGCCTTTCTCTTTGTCCTGGGTACTTTCATTGCCTATGAATGTATCGGGTTAGATAACATGGTGGTAACGGTTAGATGTTAGGGCTTGTGCCGGGTTAGCGCGCTTGCTATGGTTCTTATATCAGCAAGACAGAGACACAAACCGAGGAGGCCACGATGGACGCTAAGAACTTTACTCCCTCTGATACGGTTTACCGTCTGGCAAGTCTGTCAAAGGTACTCGTTCCTAACTCGGAACTCAGCACATTCTCTGATCTTCCCAAGCTAGTTCGTAAAGGCCGTGATGGCTACTTGGCTTTGACCCGTTCTGGAGAACGGATGCTCTGGTCTGCTGCCGTGACAGCTAACGAAAAGCTTTACGGGAAATAACAAAGAGGTAACGGGGGCTTGTGATTAGAGCCCCCTCATGTTAGGGTTCTTATATCAGCAAGACAGAGGAGCCAGAGATGGACGTTCGGGTGAGGCGCTTCCAGGTCGAACGCGGTAACAAGGTCGAGTACTGGTGAGTTTACTGGGACCACAACAACCCCGGTCCCGCGAATGAGGTCTCGATTCTCGACCGCATCGCGATCTACACCGAAAAGCGATAGATAACAACTCGATAACGCCCCTGGACAACGAGGGTCTCAGGGGCTAAGGTTAGTCACATAAGAGAAAAGCACAAAGCAGCCGGGGGACACCGGTTAGCCCGACAGAGGAACTGAAATGGCCTTCAAGACCAACCGCGTTGAGAGCATCGAAACCCGCTACCCGAACTCTGAGACGATCGAACGCGACTCTGAAGGTAACGCGCTGAAGACCGTGCAAACCTTCAACCTTGGCATCGGTGAGATCATGAACGTTCAGGAGGGCCTGGACAACCTGCCGGAAGACAAGCGTCGGGCGATGGCTTACCTGGAATGGGTGCTCGGTTCCTGCGAGAACGTGCAGATCACGATCACCGCGACCTACGAAAGCTGATAACAGTTAGGTTACGGGGTCTGGACAACGACGATCCGGCCCCGTACTGTTAGACAGGTAAGGGGAAGACCACTAGATCAGGGGAGATCGACATGGCGGAAATGGTACCATGTCCCTCATGCGGGGGATCAGGTGCTAACCCTAACGCTCCTGGCGGTTGGTGTGGGAGGTGTCACGGTACAGGCACTATTCCAGCCGGACGATAACTGAGGAGAGATCGAAATGGACGGACTCGCTGGAGAGTGTGAAGAGTGCGGGGGCATTGGACGACATGAGCCGTGGTGCTCACGACGTAAGTAAAGCTTGACGCTAGGTGATCCCTGGGTACGCGGGGTGAGAACTACCTAGTTGCGCAAAGGGGAAAGGCAGTGCCCCTGTCAAGAAAAGTCTCCCGGTCTCCAAATAGCGCCGAGGTTAACTGGCCGAGGATGAGGAGCCGTGAGGGAAGAGGTAGTGTTGAGGCCCTTAGGGTGGCTGCCTCTTCCCCATTCATAGCCAATGAATACAAGTCCCGTTCGTATAACTGGTAGTACCACCTGCCAACCAAGCGGGGGAGTCGGTTCAAGTCCGGCACGGGACATCAAGACCCTGTAGCCCAACGGCAGAGGCAACGGACTCAAAATCCGGCCAGTGAGGGTTCGAATCCCTCTAGGGTCACAAAGGAGGTGTTATCGATGCGTTACTGGTGGCATCGGCTAACCTGCCGAATCTGTGCTAAGGTTAGAAAAGAGATGAAGAGCGTTTAGGCGGAGCCCTGGCGCTGACAAAGGAAAGATCATGGCAGCAACCGCAGAGTTCAAAACTGGCCAGCAGATTACCTACCGGTTTGATAACGGCGCTGAAGACACAGGCAAGTTGATCAAGAGCGCCGGAGCCTGGTTCAACATCGAGTGGTCCAACGGAGTGAAGACGTGGCTCCGTGTGGAACGGTTGGAAGAGCGCGTAATCGCCAAGGTTCCCGCTGTTAAGAAGCCTTCTCCGCGTAAGCCGCGTCCGGCTGCCAAGAAGGTCAGCATTCCCGCCGTGTCCGAACTGCTGAAGCTGGAAAGCGACTAGTCTTTTCATTCCCTATCAATCTTTCTCTCAGATCGGATCTGATCATGCTGAACGAAGACGGCAGGCTGGAAGTCAGGGACCCGTACAAGGGTCTCACGTACTCACAGGTCATCAACCTGGTAGACCACCGCAAGCTCTACCACGAAGCACCCCACAAGGTCCGCAAGGTGCCAGGGGCCGGAGTGCTGGTCTGGTACGCTGAGATCGGACGCTGGGTGACACCCACTTACCGAACGGTCCACTAATCCACACAGGTTGACAGGCGGGGTACTCTTAGAGAGTTAAGAGTGCTCCGCTTGTCGCATAGAGGAGGCTGAGATGTTCTCTCGACTCAAGCTCTGGTTTCAGGCGACGTGCTGTTGCCCCGGGTGTGGTAATCGGGTAGACGCAGGAACGGCTATGTGTTCACCTTGTGCAAACGGTAATTGCCAACACGGATAGGGGATGAATATGGATATGTATCAAGCCATCAGTAAGCTAGGCGGGGTAGCACTACCACACTGTGATCAACAAGTATTGCACGCTCCGGGTGAGTGCAAATACTGTGACGAATATCCAACATGGCAAGCTCTTCGTGTTGTGTGGGGGATTGCCTTTACGGGACATGTGCCGGATATCAACGATCGAGACAACCGCGTGGTACCCTGCCCTTCTGACATGCGACGTGGTCTAGGTGGCGCGCATGGCTGGCCCGGTAACCGTCCAGTACCTGAGGGGAAATGATGTATTCAGAGAATGATCTAGCTAAAGCGACGCTTTCAGTAAAGCATCTCATGCGTAAATTAGACCCAATGATGCATTGGGACGAGTGCGAATTCAAAGCTATTGCCAAAGCTGCGCTAGACGCACAATACCTCCCCGCACCTACACCGCCTTCACCCGGCTCGACACGGTGCATGGCTTACCGAAAGGCTGGAAGTGAGTCCGGCTGACATTTACTGCGGTGTCTGTAGGTGCTACCATAAACCTCCGCACTGCCCAGTACCACGTTAGAAAGGGACCTGATGGTTTACACATTCACTGAAGATGAATATGCACGAATGGCAATCGGTCTTCATAATGAAGCTGCTGATCATACAATTGGACAAGAGGATTGGGTCGCTATTGCCAAAGCCGGTATTGCAGCAGTCAATCAAGTTGATCCCCCATCTGTACCTGCAAAGTCATTCCATTCCTATTGGGTGAACTGGAATGGCTACAAGCCTTCTGATGCTGAGGTCGAGCGCGAGGCTAAGCGCCGGTCTTATGTCATGCTCAATGCCTGGGATCACGTGCTGGCCGGTAAGCTGAAGAGTTACAATCCGGCACTCAAGGTGTTCTGTTACAAAGATGCCAGTAGTACGCGCAGCTATGACAGCAACACCGATTACCGGCTTCTCCCTACCGGTGTCAGTTACCAGTACGCCAACACGTACCGCACAAATTGGTTCCTCAAGGATCGTAACGGTAATCGGTTGAGCTACTCCGGCTATAACGGTCACTGGCAAATGGATATCGGTCACGTCGACTACCAGAAGGAATGGGCTTCCAACGTTGCCAAGATGAAACAGCAGTGGCCCGTGTGGGATGGCATCCTGGTTGATAATCTCCTGTGGACACCGGACACCTACCACAGTGGCGTTGTACCCATGCTGTACGGCACAGAGACGGCTTTCCAGGACGCTTATAAGTACTTCCTGAGCACTGTGGGTCCTGTGCTCCGCAACGCCGGACTGAGCATGCTCGGTAACCTTTCCAATGCGCGCATCGGTAATGGTGGCCGATGGTTATCTTATATGGCTTATCTTGATGGTGGATGGGATGAGTGGTGGCTGACATTCAGCAATACCAACATCCTGTCTGAATACACAGAGGGCTGGACTCGGCAAGTCAGTGAGATCACGAGTAATGATCTAAATGGTAAGATGACTCTTGTTCAGCCTCACCACACGTACGATGGTAACGGTAATCGTGCATTCACTTATGCACTGGCGTCGTACTACATGGGCATTGGCACCAACACAAAGGCTGCTTTCTCGCCGATCTCACAGACAGACGGCTATGATGCCCCCACACCGTGGTACGAGGAGATGAGCTGGGACCTTGGGCAGCCCCTCGGAGTACGTAGTGCGGTCAAGGCCAACGTGTGGATTCGCCGGTTTGAAAAGGGTGTCGTGGTTGTCAACGCCAATGTATATGGCTCTAACAGTGCTTACGTTGATCTTGGTGGTACTTACGTTAGTAAGTGGGGAAGTCTCGTTAGCTCTGTTACTCTAATCGGATGCCAAGGTGCTATCTTCCGAAAGGCATAGACGATCATGCGCCAACTGATCTTCAGAATCAGGTATGGCTTTTGGTGCGAGCATGTGGCACACTGGCAGGGTGACTACGGCCGGTTAGACGGTTGGCGCATGATTCACTTTGGTATGAGTCAGATCAGGCAATGCCGAGGATGTGGAAAGTGGGAGACACGATGAGTTGTTTATTATGCAAGCTTCACTTGCAAAGTGTATGTGACTGGTTGGCTATTCTCCGTTGGAAGAGGTATAAGCGAAATGGCCGATGAGGCATTGAGTAACTATTATCGTAAGCGTTTTCGGTGGAGTGTTGCTTGGTATTCATGGGTATTCGGTATTGCTTATGAGCCTGGTGCTAATGTCTGGACTTCAATTAAGGGGAAAGGTTTAGACACATGGTATGAAGACAATCAACTTCTTGAGTACCCTCGAATGGTATTCATTCACCTAGGCCCGTTTACCCTCAATATTACCGGGAGCATTCCGAAGAAAAGAGAATGGCAGTCGTGATATGGGACGAAGAGGGCATTCAACGTGGAAAGTCTGGCTCAGCATAGGTGCTGCGATTGAGGTCTATGCGTTGCTCTCCAAGGGCCGTCACATGAGCCTGAGCGAGTTCACCCGCTACTGCACAGGGCAGCACCCACGAAGACCTGATAGGCCTGTGTGGGCGGCCACCTTGACAGTGGTGCTAACATGGTTCTTAGGTCACATCTGCTTCGGGTGGGGACCATCATTAACCGAAGATCATCATCTGACATGGAGGAGCATCTACTATGTTCCGAACTCTGTGGTTGAAAGTGCTACAACTAGTGGGTTTGAGAGTAAAAACCTATGAGATCAAGCCTTCCGCGACGTTTAACCCGTTTGGTGCCTATTCTGCTACAGGTGTCCGGCGAGGGTCGCGCTGGCCGTGGATCAAGTGGATGTTAGTTACATTCAGTTTCGCACTCCTGATCCTTTTCGTCTTGCAGCCTTTAACCGTTGCCGGTACTTGGGTTGGGCTGGGTCTGGAATCCATCTCATGTGTAATTGCAATGTACCGTTTCGTTAATTGGGCAGATCCGAAGTGCGCTGTGTGTGGATACCGGACTTTGCATACTGGTGATTGCTCTTATGCTGACTGGTTTCGTAGGCGTTATGCCCAAGGGATGTATGAGCTATGAAGGGGCCGGAGGAATGGATTCTAGGGCCTGGTCGAGTTATCCAGGTTCCGACTGCTCATAATCATCAGCGTAAGTGGATTCCTCGACATGAGTTGCATACTCGTTTTCCTGCGCTTGCAGCGAACTGGGTTCAAATCTCAGCGCCTACTCGTGATACCGTAGAAGTTGGTTCTGATTGTCCTGAGTGTGGTCTATTCGGTATTCACTACATGCTTGACATCATCGAAAAGATGATAACAGAAGACCGCAGTCATTTGAATGATCAGTTAAAAACAGAGACCGAGTATAGGAGGGTGCGCACACGAGTAATTGAACGAGAGTGTCAACACTGTAATTGCAAGTGGTATGAAACTATCGATCAAAAGCCGGGCACGTGGTATCAAATTGGAGATGCATAATGGCTAAGTACACAGTAATTCTTGAAGAGTATAGCCACCCCTACATTCAATTAGAAGCGGAGGGTTACGGCACTAATTCGCATACAGGTGAGCTTTATCTGTACACAAAAGATGAGGCAGGTAAGATCCAGCATATTGCCAATTTCGCACGCGGAGAATGGACAGGCTGCTACCTAACTAGTGCTGTACCTGCTAAGTCATGACCTGGGGTAAGTGCTCACACAATCGAGTGAGCAAGACTGGCCGGTGTCTACGTCCAGGATGTAAGTGGGAAGCTAAACTAGAGCCCACACCTGATATGCCAACCACACGACCTGAGAAGATCAAAAAGGAAGATAAATGAGACTCTATATCAGTGGTCCAATGACGGGCTATGAAGATCACAATTTTCCAGCATTTTTTGCCGCAGAGAAGGCTCTCAAAGAGGCTGGTTATGAGGTATCGAATCCAGCGCAGTATCCGGTTGTCGACGGGGAAACATGGGAATCCTGTCTCAAGCGCGACATCAAGGATCTGGTTGATTGTGACGGCATCGCACTACTTGACGGTTGGACAGCTTCACGAGGTGCTGTGCTGGAAGCTGAGATTGCTGCCAGGGTCAAGCTTCCTCTGTGGCATGTAGACATGTGGCTGGAGTCTGCTAAGGAGTGGGCAGTATGAGTGAGGGCTTTGAAGTCAAAGATTCCGGCAAGCGTGAGGAGTACGACAATGGCTTTATCCGTGACACAGAAGACGGTAAGCCTGACTATGCACGAATTATGGCTATTCCTGGTCTTCACCTTATCCCTATTGAAATGCTTGAGCGGATGGGCAGTCACATGCTCAAAGGCGCTGAGAAATATGGTATGGATAACTGGAGGCGTGCTACAGGCCTTGTTGCAAAGCTACGCTTTTCGCGGTCCCTTTTTCGTCACGCTCGTGCGCTGATTCTAGGTAAGCGAGATGAAGACCACGCAGCAGCCGTGTGGTTCAATGTCGCAGCCTACGAATTGACTCCGGCAGAAGACGGTTATTTCCAAGATGATGAAGGCGCATGGTGGACATTACCTCTTTACAAAGGTGATAAGCCAGAGAAGCTAGAAGGCCCACGGTGGAAGCCTGCTCCCAGAGAAAGTTTTGTTGGTCAAAATATCCCGTTACGAGCAGACCGACGTAACACAATTGAAGAAAATGAAAAACAAGTAGAAGCTTGGCTATTGTGTCCTGGCATTGATAAGCATCAGGGTAGGCCTTGTCGGATTCATGGGACAATCGAATAGTTGACACCTAAACGATCGACGCGTACACTCGCGAGAAAGGCTGATCATTCTAAAGCACAGATAAGGCCTAATAATGGCACTAAGCGACAAACTTAATGAAGCACAGAAACATGTCGCAGACGCTAGACGTCAGCGCACTCAGCATCCGAAAGGGTTTGAGCCTGGTGTCAAGTATGAAGCCGGGGAACCCAGCGAGGTTACCGTTACGGTCGCACGCATCCCTGAGAATGAAGCAAAATGGCGAGAGGAGATCACCCGAGTTACCGGTTTGGATTTACCGTTGGACCGCCGTGTGGAACTCGCGCAAGTACGCTATTGGGGACCTAAAGACGACCCTTTCATCTACTGCCGATTTACCATTACAGATAGGAATGTATCATCTCCAATCGACGCATGCACCCTTCTGGCGTCTTTGCGGAAAGCTAGGGGAAGCAGAAAGCCATCTACCAATAATCGACACTCGACAACATCAATGGTGGGAGAAGACTCATTTGTACTGAGTTGGAATGACTGGCAGGTAGGCAAGCTCAGCACAGGTGGAACACCCGCACTTGCGGAACGACTCGATCGGAGCTTTGACAATGCGAAGAATCGTGCAAAAGAGCTTAAGCGAATTGGCCGATCCCTTGGGCATCTTGTTATTGTGGGTGGTGGAGACCTTATTGAAGGCTGCTCTATTTTTCCTAACCAAAGCTTCGAAATTGACTCGGACCGTAGAACCCAGCTTCGTAACTGCGTTTCACTCGGACTTGAAGGGCTCGATCGCTTGGCTCCGCTCTTTGAGAAAGTCACAGTCTTAGCAGTACCCGGTAACCATGGTGAGAACCGAATCAAGGGTAATCGCACAACTCGTGGTGATAACGATGACTGCGCTGTATTCGAATACATGGCTCTTGCTGCTTCGCGTGATCCAAAGCTTAACCACGTAAACTTTGTGATCTCCCAGGATGAAATGAGTAAAACTCTTGAAGTCTCAGGATGGGTTCTCGGAACGACGCATGGCCATTCTTATGGAAGAGGCGCGGGGGGCTCGATTGAGCAAAAAGCTCTTAAATGGTTTGCCGGACAAGCTGCTGGCCGACAGCCGATTGGGGATGCCGATGTCCTCGTTACCCATCATTTCCATCACTACGCATCGCGGGACTGGGGTGCAACTCTCTGGATTCAAACACCTGCTATGGACGGGGGATCAGAATGGCTAACGGATATGAACGGGATGAGCAGCCAACCGGGGATGCTGAGCTTCGTAATGACACCAGAAACGAAGATGCAGGATCTACAGATTCTGTAGAAGCATGTGGTGACTGTGATGAGGACTGCGGAGATCGGTGTTTTTGGTTTGTTCAGTAACAACTCGGTAACGTAGCTTGCGTCTGGGGGACCAAGCTGTAAGATAGGCAGCATGAAAAACATCATCATCGCAACTGTCATCCTAGCCAGCGCGGTAGCGTGTGGAACATCCGCCAAGATCGAGTGGTCCGGTAAGGTGGACGCAGCAGACCCGCGCGACCTCAACCACCGTGAAGCTGTTGATCATCACGCACGCTGGGCTGTGCAGATCAAGACACAAAAGGATCAAGAGCGCGCGCATGCCGAACAGCAGGCAGCCCAGCAGAAGCGCCAAGCCGAGGCCACACGTACGACCACACAGGTTACTCCTCAGCCTGCAAAGCCAGCGCCAGTGAAGACTCAGCCTGTTCCGGCCCCTCCGAAGCCTGTGGGAGATCCGTGGATGGAGACGTACAACCGTCTCTCCGCGACGCTGCCGGGTAACTGGCACATCGGTGACAAGGGCTCATGGGGTGCCGCCGCTCCGGACACGGGTAACGTGTGGATCGCCAGGCGCACTCCTCTTTACGCGCTGGCTTCAGTCATGCTTCACGAATCGTGCCACGTTCGTCAGGGACGTGTGTTCGGGGGTTATAAAGCCGCTGTGACGGCATTGGCTCCGTACGGAGGTTTGGAGCGCACGGCAGATGCGTGTGCTAAGAACATGGGTGCAACATGGATCAACTACGGGGTAGACGCTAAGGCGTTCGAGGGAGCTAGGTTGTTCTGATGAGTGTTAAGCGGGATATTGTAATCGGCGTGGCTGCTTTTTCTCTTATTGCTGGAGGATTTGCAGGTGCACGTGAGATCAATGAGCACAAAAACATGTCATCGTCAATGCAGGCTGGCACGTGTGGGCCTATTCCGGCGGGCACGGCAAAGAAGATCGCGATTATGGGTGACTCGATCTTTACCGAGTACCGAGCGGGTGCCGACACCAACACTCCGGTATCACGGTCGTTTCCGCGTCTGCTTCAGTCAGCCGGAGCAGCTCGCAACTGGTCGGTAACTTTGCATGCCGTTGGGTCTACAATGGCCAGTCAGTTCCTTCCAGGCGGTAACCAGTACTCGGTTACTCAGCAGGTAAAGGCCCTTCAGCCGGACCTCGTGCTGATGGACTGGCGTGCCAACGAGCAGCTAAACGGGAAGACACCCACACAGCTCAAGACCGACCTTGATGCACTCATGACTGAGATTCGGACGACATCACCCAACACTCAGTTCATGATCGTGAATCCGCCTAAGCTCTGGTATCACGTTTTCAACCAGGGCACCTACACGCAGGCTGACTACACGGCCAAGATGTTCGAGGCTGCTCAGGCCAAGGGAGCGTGCTGGGTAGACATGGTTCCGGCGTTCCCCCAGACCGGCCCGGACACCTACAGCCGTGCGTACCTGCCGGATGACATCCACGGTAACAATGCAGGTCACGCCCTATATTTCGCCAAGGTGGACGGGGCTCTGCTCCAGTCGTGCCCCTGAGTTAGTCACGGTTAGGTAACAGACCTTGTGATGTCGTGGTGGTGTGGGTTAGGGTTCTCACATCACCACGACAGAGGAGATCGAAATGGAAACTACCACGGAAGAGCGATTTTCGGCCAAGCCCCACCACGTGCACGGTGACTGGTCGGTTTATGACGCTCAGCGCGAGCTTTACTGGGTTCGTGGATGCACCCAGGAAGAGGCTGAAGCGGGAGCAGTCTTTTACAATCAGAAGTTCAGCGCGTAACAACTCGATAACACGGGCTGGCTGTGAAGCGGACCCCATGTTAGTGTCAGTTCATACAAAAGCTTCTAAAACACGGGAGATCATCATGTACGCCGTTCAGCTCTTCATCAACCGCAAGTACCAGACCGTCACTGGTCCGTCCTCCCTCTCCGGCGCGTTCGACAACTACACCGCCCACGTGCGGTCTCGCGCTGACAAGGATGCAATGGTTCGGCTCGTGAAGGTGGTGCAGTCACCCGACCGTGAGAACCGGGGAATGAAGGTTGTGGAGCTGCGGAAGGCAAAGGCTCTGGGCCTCAGTGTCGCAGACTACTTTCTGGTGTCGACGGAGAAGGCCACCAAACGCCCGGTCAACCTCGCGGTGAAGCACCTCGTCCCGCACGCGCCCAAGCTGAACGTCAAGGGCGCTGCGAAGTCCGGTCGGAACCACACCACTCGTAAGGCAGGCTGACGATGTTGTTGGTAGGGCTCTTCTGTGCCATGGTATTCTTTATGGTAGATGATGGCACAGAGAGCCTTACCGGCCCTCAATGGATCGTTGGCCCCCTTGCTATGTTGACTCTCACTCTGGCCCTGATCGATCAATTCAAAAACCAACAAAGGTAGCTACTATGGTCAATCGCCGAATCAAGACCTTCAATCAGCGGATGAAGGAGACGGCACCCTACGGTAAGCCGTTGACACCTCGCGAGAGGCAGATTCTCCGGCTTGTCGCTCTGGGGATGACCAACAAAGAAATCGGTAAAGAGCTGTTCATCTCTGAGTGTACGGTCAAGAGTCACCTTCAGCGGGTCGGTAACAAGACACAGATTGGAGACCGCACTCAGTTGGGTGTGTGGGCTTTCGCTCAAGAGATTCGTAATATCATGTTCGTTGCCGAGACGCTACCCGAGTTGCGAGATACCATTTATCAGACGTTCGAGAAATGGCTCTCAGTCGATTTGTATAAGCACGTTCTAGAACTGCCGACAGGAGTTGAAAAGTGACCACTAAACAGGACAAGGCTTTCCGTGAGGTAGCTGACCGGTACATCTCAGGGCCTCAAGCAAAGGGTCTCTGTGAGTTCCTGTCTCACTCCGCGTTCCTCTTGGAGCACAAGCAGAGGGAGGAGACAGACGGCAGGCAGGTGCTGGTTGCCTTCTCCAAGCACATCAAGCAGACGATGAAGCTGATCAATCAGCTGAAAGCACGAAAGCAGCTAGAGGAGACGATTGATGACCTTAAGCAGAAGGCATCAAAGTTGGCTGGATCTGGCCGCTAAGCTCGCTCTTGACTCTGTTTGTCGTCAGCGCCATGGAGCAGTGATCGTAGTCAGGAACTCAGTACTTGCATTGGGAACCAATAAGTTCCGTAATCACCCGAAGTTCATACACGAGTACGATCACTGCTCCCGGCACGCTGAGATGGTCGCTCTCCGCTCTGTGATCAGACAGTCTGAGTGGGTTGACTTGCGAAAAGCAGTCGTGTATGTAGCCCGTGTGGCTGGACGTGGTACACTCCGGTTGAGTCGCCCGTGTGATTCGTGCTGGACCGCGTTGACCAACGCTGGCATCCGGACAGCCGTATATACCACAGAAAACGGGGGCACAATGGAACGGTGGTGAGAATGGCAATCTGGTTACCGGGATATACACGCCATGTTTTTCCAGGTAGGACCGGCTACCCATTTCAATACATGGACAAGCCTAAGCTCTGTTGGCACACCACAGAAGGTGGAAGTGTCAGCGGGGCTTTAGGTGCGTATGCGTCTTATCCTCCGCACCTAATCGCTAATCCTTGGTCAGGTGAAAAGCTTCAGCACATTTCACTTGATCTGGCTGCCTATTCCGCAATGGACAACAATGATGATGATCATATCATTCAGGTTGAAATTGTTGGATTTGCAGGTGCGTCCCACACGTGGCCTGAGTGGGTGCTGAGGTGGCTGGCTGATAACGTAGTCAAGCCTATTCGAGATGCTGTAGGTGTACCGAATAACTTCCTCCGCTTCTATGGGGAGGGAGAGGGGATCATTCTTGCGTCACCCAGCTCCCCCATTCGGCTGTCTGCCGGTGCGCTTCGGAATTTCTCTGGCCACCTGGGACACCAGCACCTATCAGCGCCGGACTCCCATTGGGACCCGGGTAGGTTGAACATCGCTCGAATTCTAGAGCTTTCTGGTAACGCGGTAACGGTTCCGACAGGAGAAGAGGATTACGATATGTCCGCTATGAAGGTAACGCTAGGCCCGGGTAAGGCACAGACCCGCACTATTGCCATCCCGGCGCACAAGAAGTGTCAGTTACAGGTCGTTCCGGCAGGGTCAACCATCACCGTGCACGCGCTGTACAACTGGAGCAACTCCGGTGGCACAGGTGGCAACCCTGGTGAGAAGCGCATCATGAACGACCGTGTCGGCCTGTTCGACATCCCGGCGGGCACAGGCAAGACTGACCTGGCGTACAGCTCAGACCTGGCCTTTGACGTGGTCGTTCTCTACTGAGACTGTTCCGTTACCTCAAGGGGTTGACACCCACGTGTGAAGGCTGTAACTTAGTACTTACAACAGAACAAGCCCCCAAAGCCCCGGACACCTAATGGAGAACCGGGAGGAGTAAGGGAAAGGGTTGAAACAAGACCCAGCCAGGAACGCTCCCCAAAGTGACTCCCTGGTTAGCCCCACCGGAAGGGCGCAGAAACCACCACTCCGGATGTGAAGTTGTTCCGGCTGAGGCCACCGGATACCAAGCCTCAACAAAAACTAAATACCGGGACTAGAGCCCCCGGCAAAGCTGTGATCACCCGAGAACTTTTAGAATAAGGGATACGATCATAGAGGATGCGGTATAACGCGTGGCATCCACTATCAGGTAGGCTAAGGTAGCCAAGAGACCTCCAAAGTCTTAGGAGAGGGTTCGATTCCTTCACCTGGTGCGCCTCCAGATGCAGGTTAAGACCTCCTGGAAATCCCTTGGTTCAGGGGGAGATACTGGACCACCTATAACTTAATGGGGAGACTCACGGCCGTAAGGCAGAGACCTCTTTAACAGTAGCGTATACATATGGGCTACTCTCCCCATCTAAACGGTTTCTCCCGATTCGGTTGCGCGGAAGAGGAGGAACTACCGGGTGCGGAACGCAACAAGACCGCTGGTTGTTAAGCGCTGTAACTAGAAAGCTGACAACTACAACCGTTTGAGTCGGTACCCGGGCCTAATCCCACATAACTCAGTTGGCAGAGTAGCGGATTGTTAATCCGTAAGTCCCAGGTTCGAGCCCTGGTGTGGGAGCAAGGGGAAAGCTCGTAATAGGTCACGAGTGTATAGCGTCTGTTGATGGAAACATTAACACCCGGATTCCGGCATAGGCGTGAAGAGCACTAGGGGCGAGTGAGTCCGTAAGTGGTTTTAGGCGGACACCTAATTAAATGCTTGAGGTGAAAGGGTCGCAACCTTTCCTTTAACGGTGACGGCCGTTATTGGTGTTGCGGTAAGGGCACGGTTCCGGACCACGGTGTACGGCTGACCTGGAAACAACCACCTCGCTTACCAGGCCCCCTCATGTCTCCCGTGCATGAGGGGGTCTTTCCAAATGTTGAATGAAAGGAAGAGTGATGATCAGAGAAAAGGTAAAGAGATTCGCCCCATTAGTAGCAGCCTCAGTGCTGTTGCCGATGGGGTTTTTTGTTGCTCCGGTAGTAGCACAAACTGTGCTGCCAAATCCGGGCGACCGTGGTGTGTGGTGTCCTGAGGGAGAGTTCGTAGACGGGGCTGACAAGGTCTGTAAGCAGCTAACGTGGCCGTCGCCGAGTACGGTGACTCACACGAAGACTGAGACCGTTACAGCGTCTCCTACGACTACTACAACCACGGTGCCGACGACCACCACCACAACACAGCCTCCTGTTACGGGCGTGCGGAAAGGGTGGGAGCTGACAGCACAAAACATCGGTCTGGCCCCACACGGATTGGTGTGTGACCAGCTTCAGCCGTATACCGGTCCTCAGCGTCCGGCGCGAGGTACGGTCATTTATCGGCAGAGAATTACAGTACCGCTGAATCTCTACAATGGTGACATTACGATCGATCAGTCCTGCATCAAGCCGACCAGAGTAGGCGAGCACAATGACTACCTGGTGACAACTACTGACTGCACGAGTGGATGCAGAGCAACATCAGTTGGCAATGTCGTCATCAAGGATTCTGAGATCAATGGTCTGAGCCTTCCGGCAGACAATGCCCTTGGAGGTTCAGACGGTTTCATCGGTGTCGGAAAGTTGTACCGCAACTATGTGCATGGAATGGGTTCGGGTATTGCTTTCTTTGAGACCGGTACAGTGCACGACGCGTACGCAGAAAACAATTACGTTCGCGGACTGCGCCACACCGGAGAAGCTCATCACGACGGAGCGACTATCCGGGATTTCCGCAAGAATGCGGCCAACACCCGTACAGTGAAGTTCATCGGCAACAGACTCGACTCTACTCCGGTGAACACCAATGGATGGCAAAGTGGTGCGCTGTTCATTCAGCCCACTTGGTCTGATATCCACAACGGCACAGTCCAAGACAACTATCTTGAAGGTGGGGGCTATAACCTCTATTTAGAAAACCGTGGTGGCGTTTATAGTAATATGAAGGCCATTAACAACCGGTTCCGATGGACTGAATATGGTCCCACTGCTACCCCGTCTGGTGTGGGCTGGGCACAGTGGAGCAACAACTACCGGTACTGCTCCAACTGTGTCGACGGCAGAGGAACTGCTGTCAACCCGTAAGTAACAACCTGATCACAGCCTCTAGACGTGTGGCCCATCTGAGCGTAAGGTGGGCCACACAACCAGTTCAGGAGGTGACACGATGTACAAGGCATTCAAGTTCAAGGGCAAGATCATGGTTGGGAAGTTCGAGGGTGAACGGTTGCTTTTCCTGCTACGAAGAGGGCACGAGGTTCAGAACGACGAACGCGGTAAAGGGTCACCCCTTGTGTGGAAATCCACAATTGGTGCCAAAATGTACGCCGATCTCCTCAACAGAGGAAAGGCCTTGTAATGGAATATCACGTTCATATTTTTGGAAGAAAGACGTTAGGGCTTGTTTTTTGGGCATGGGAGATTGGCAGGGTGGATGCATTGGGCAATCTACATGTCGAAGTTACAGGCCTTAACTCTAATTCTTATAAAGGAGCATGCGACGCGGTTGAACGCGAGATTGATGCTCATTACAGGCCACGGGAGACAGCATGAATAATTACGTTTTGCTCATCGGAATGAACTTTATAGTCAACCACGCTCGTGTACGTGTGGGTGATGCCATGTCCTGGTCAGGAAGTCTTGATGACCTAGACGGTAGAATCAATCAAGCTTGCGCATATGCAATCGCTAAAGCAGCACAACACTTTTCCAAATACACAGCGGAGGTTGAATTTTCCTGGTATCTTTACGAGAACACTCAGGAGATGATTGATTGGACTTCAAAGGCGGAAGTGTGACAGAATACGATCGACTGTTCGGGATTATGTACCGTTATTTTGTGCACCATCCTGAGCAGAGACGCGGGCAAGCTTATTTCAATGGCCTGTATAACACACGACCTGATTTAGCTGATCAGATTCGAGGTACTGAGTTTGACCCGTTCAGTGACGACAACAAGGTAACTGAATTCCTTCGTTGGGTTTATCAGCATACACAACAGCACATTTAGGAGCGTTATGGACTGCCGTTGCACGTGGATGTTTGAAACGACTTATCGACAGACAGAGGCACAAAGGGACCAGAATGGACAAATCTATAGCAGCATTTCAGAGCTTGGAGAAGTCTTTACCTGTCCAGTCCACGGAGAGTTCATGCACTGGGGACATGGTGAGTGGCGAGCAGTCGAACCTGTGGGACGGGTACGAGCTTAGGGAGTTCGTAGACCACACTGGACGGCCTTACGTGGCTCCTGTGGATAAACGCTATGGTACTCCTCTGGCATTGGAGACACTCGCCTGGAAAGCCCAAGTCAAGCTAGGAGAGTACCCGGGCACGTTGGATACTCTTCAGAAGGCAATCATTACCAATGCTTTACTCCAGTGGCGGTTAGCCAAGCGGGACCCACATGAGCTAGCTCGTGAGGCTATGAATGTAATGCCCAGGAAGCCTGGACAGTGGCCCTTGACGTTGAAGTGTGTGGTTCAGTGGGACAACTTGCGGAGGCGTGAGTGGTTCAAAAAGGGTAAGCACTGGCCGTTCAAGACTGCGGAAGAATTCTTGGCATCCGAGTTGTGTGGTGACATCCACACGTGGAACGCGTACACTAGGTTAGATGAGTTAGCTGGGATCACCCCTCCTTTAGGGTTAGGAGGTTCTAACGGGACACCGATCGCGAGGAGGATCATGACGTACAGCGACAGGGAGCGAGAGAAGGATCTCCGCTACTTTGAGCGTGATCCACTGATCTACGCGCCGGGTAAGCCTACTGGGACGATCCGGGACCGCATGTGGTTCGAGGTCGTCAAAATGGCTAAGACCGTGTTGCGCTACCATACTGAGCACATTGATCCAGCCCGTCTTCAATTAGCACGTGCTAAGATGCGCGGAGCTGTTATCGCTTACGCGGTCTTTGTCGACTGCTACAGCTACATGGACACGCCGGATGAGGTAATCAAGCTGATGGAAAAGGAGGCGATTAAGAGTGCCAAGTCCCTTAGAACAAGCGACTAAAATGCAAGAAGCTAATAAACGTCAAAAAGACAGCATTGATCGTTTGATGGTTGAGCGTAAAATGATGCTTGATTTGTTTTATGAGCTTTGGCATGAAGTTGAGATGCCGCGTCAAGCTGCGCACCTCTATAGATTACTAAAGGAGAACGGGTATGACCTCCATGAAGGATGAGACTCCACAAGTAAAGGTAGTCGAGCCTAAGGTTAATACAGTAGGTGTCTTTGTCACCTACACTCGGCATGAGCCCTACCCTGCGGCTGAGTGGGCGAAGCTGATGGAGTTTGCCCTCAAAACTACAATGGAGCCTGTTCAGGTTGAAGCTATTACGGCAACGGCCATTGAACAGGACACGCTTTCTCAGACCCTCCACAACGCGAACAAGGTAGTCAATCAGTTCGTCATGGATCGTAACCGGAGAGTCGAGCTATTAAAAATGTGGCCGGATCTTCATCACCTTCTAGAACAGCTTGGAGGCAAGACAATCAATGATGTGGTGGCTCTTCAGCTTACTGATCCTGCTACTGGGCCTTTGGCTGCTGGCTGAATGGGGTGTGTGGAAGGCTATTGAAGCCCATTGTAAAGGACTGACATTTGATGAGACTGAGACTCAGGATGTACGTGAAGGGTCTTCAATGGGTAGGGTCAGCCTTGGCCCAAGCGGTATCTTCGAGGTACAGGAAGATGGGACAGTGGTTGGGCTTGCTCCCTCCCGATGGACCGATGAGTCGTCTAGTGGACGCGCAGATCACGAGTAGCGACGTCCGAACTATCGTGTGGCCGGTTGATCCTGATGAGGAGATCAGGTCAGCCGTCAAGGTTCAGGCCTACCGCCCACCCAGGAGGAAGCACATGCGGTAGGTCGCTGTCAAGGTCTCTGAGCTGTGCGTATGAGCAGGACACGCACGGCTCATTGACATGCGATCAATCTCCCCGTACTATCGCGCACGTGGAGCCTAGACGGTCCCAGTAGGCCCTGGCCTACAGAGCGCTAGTTTCGCGCACCCTTTTTTCCTCCTCGAAAAGGGTTGAACCTTTGGCGCGTGTCCTATCGCAGCTCCCGTCTAGGTTTCCTCTTTCACCTCTCCAGAGTAGGGGTTCACAATGTCTGAATTCAATAATGGCAACCCAAGATCCGATCGTCCTCATGCACGAATGGCACGCGCAAAAAAGGTCAACCCAAAAAGCAAGAAAGCTGTTGACGCTCTCATTGAAGACAATGGCTGGAAGCCTATTGAAGAATGGGACCTTCAAGAGCTTGCGCGAGGTAAACCCAAAGGCTTGGATGGTAAATTCACACGTGGTCCGCGACCGAAATGGATTACCGAAGAAGTACTTGCCCAAGTGCGTAAGCGGCACAAGCAATTGGTCAATGACAACATTCGTGAAATGGCTGAAGACGCCATTGCATTGATGCATCGGCTGATGAACGATGATGAGTTCGATGAGAATGGGAAACCTGTAACTCCGGCTGCCACCAAGTTCGCTGCTGCGAAATACATTCTCGACCAGACGGTTGGTGCTCCTATTGCAAAGGTAGAAGCCGAAATCAACCACAAGGTATCTTTCTTGATGAACGCGGTCATTGTCAATCCGGATGGCACTCCATCGTATCCTGGTGTGGAGAACTTCATTGAGGGCGAAGTTGTCGAGGAGGAGGATGACGATGATGAACTGTAAAATGTGCAGTCAGCCGGAAGAGGCACACAAGAAGCTGAGGCACCCATTCACTCCTGAGGGAACAGATGTCAATACTGATTTCCTCAAGAAAAAGGAAGAGCCTTCAATCGGCCTGCCAGATAACACATCTGGACCTGTTATCAGTTCGTCACACTTGCCTTTTGATCCGGTCGTGCGTACAGCATTGATCAACAAAGGTATCTTGACCATGCAAGACCTGGAAGAGGCTGAAGCCTTCATCAAAGCAGTAGGAGGTGTACTTCATGGTAATCAAGAACCCGTCTGAGCTGCCCCCAGACTTCCCGTTAGCGACTGAGTACGGTGGAGTACCCGGACTAATCCAGCCTGCTCCACACGACGTACAGGACCACCCGCGCGAAATGCTGTGGATGATCTATGCCAGTGATCCGGCAGTGGGTTATGTCGACGGCATTAACCCGATCGATGAGCAGATTATTCCGGAGACTGACGCGATCAGTTAGGGGAGCACCATGACCTACGGTCGCAGAGAATACCGGTTTATGGGACTACTCCTGTGGAGTGTAGACCATTTACCGTACGACAGTGACGAGATTGACCCTGATGACGTGCCTGATGGAGGTCACCAGGGAGGACAGTTCGAATTCGGCTTCAGAGATGACTCAGTCATCAGGTTGGACCCCGGTTTACCGCCGTGTCCTGAGTCTTAGGGAGGTGCCCTGTGTCGCTAAAGGTGTTCCGTAAAGACCTGTACTACGCGCAAACAGGGTATGAGCCTCACGAAGGACAAAAGAAACTGCATTACACCCCCTCCCGCTTCAAGGTTGTCCCGTGTGGACGTCGATACGGGAAGACGCTTTGGGGAGGGAAAGAAATTGAGCCTTGTGCGTTTGTCCCCTCGCGAGGGATTAATGGTGGTCCGCAGTTAGGTTGGATTGTCGGCCCTAACTATGTTCACGCTGAAAAAGAGTTCGCGGTTGTCTATGACTCGCTTAGGAAGCTAGGCATCGACAAAGACGCTATCAAATTTCAGAAGAACGTTGACTCTGGCTCTATGCACATCAAGACAGAGTGGGGATTTGAACTACTAGGGAAGAGTGCAGAGCACCCTGAAAAACTAGTCGGTGATGGTCTTGATTTTGTTTTGATGGCAGAGGCAGGTCTACACAAGAGGATCACTTGGGCTCAGTACATCCGGCCCACACTTTCAGATAAGAAAGGTTGGGCTGCTTTCACTGGTGTGCCTGAGGGTAAGTCCGCTAACTCTCTTCTTTGGGCTCTCGCAGAGCGAGGTAAAGACCCGAGTAAGAAAGCATGGATGACTTTCCACGCGCCCTCATGGGAGAACAACCTTGTTTTTCCTGGGGGTAGACAAGACCCTGAAATTCTTGAGGCTGAGGATGACCTCACTGAAGATGAATTTCGTAGGCAATATGGTGCGGAATTTGTCGACAAGGTAGGCGTTGTCATGCAGGAGTATGATGACGATTACCACACGTACGACTTCAATTATAATCCTAGTTGGCCTGTTTATGGCGCACTCGACTACGGTTTCACCAACTACTGGGTGTGGTTGTGGATTCAGGTAGACGAATGGAACAACGTTTACGTTCTGCGTGAGCGGTTATGGAAGCAGAAAGATACACTCGACATCGCCATGGACCTGAAAAATGATCCTATTGACGGGGCATTGGTCCGGCGTGCTGTCGCATTCTATCCAGACCCGGCTGAGCCTGAGGACTCACTGCTTCTGGAGAACACCTTGAAGATTCCTCAGCGCGGTAACGTGGGAGGGGAACGCAAAATCCGAGATGCTCTCATTAGGCGTGGCTTGAAGCCCCGTAACATGAAGATTTTCGGTATGGTTCCCCGGCACCCCGAAGACCACGCACAACTCCGGTTCAACCGTTCATGTATCAACCTTCGCTGGGAATGTCGTGAAGGTTACCGGTGGCCCGAACACAAGTCTGAAATCAAGTCGGATTCAGAGAAACCGCTTGACAAGGATAACCACTCCGTTGAGGCCCTAGGACGCTTCATGCGTGGATACTTCGGTATCCCGTCTGAGAGCCTAATGGGGCAAGAATCCCGCGTGAGTCGCGCGCAATACTAAGGAGGTGACACGGTGGCTTTTACGCCTTATTCAACGCTGCAACCCCTGGCCCCGATCTCTGTCATTCAGCCCATTGCTAAACCGACATGGATTGTGAATCCCCTAGACCAGGAGCGCATTCTCTCATACCAGATGTATGAGCAGATCTATTGGAACGTACCCGAGACGTTCAAGCTTGTTGCGCGTTCTTCCGAGTCACGTCCGATCTATATCCCGAACGCAAAGACGATTATCGAAACAGTTAACCGTTACACTGCGACAAAGTTCAGTTTCCGCATGGAGCCTGACCCGTTGTTTACCGGTGGCACTCGAACTGATCCCATCTTAGCCAAGCAGTTCATGAGGAACTTCTGCAACCGCGAACGCTTCGGTTCCAAGTTCGCAGGTAACAAGCGTTACGGCATCATGCGGGGAGACTGGCTCTGGCACCTCAAGGCCAACCCCTTGAAGCCTCAGGGATCACGTATCAGTATCGAACCACTCGATCCCGCGTCGTACTTCCCCGTGTGGCACCCGAACGACCTGGACAAGATCATCGGTGTCCGTATTGTCGATCAGGTGATGGAGGGTGACAAGCCTTTTATTTCCCGATTGACATATATGAAAGCAGTGGATGCGAACTTCAACCCTATTGAGGGTGGGTTCGTCACTATGGAGCACGGCATTTATGACTTAGAAGAGTGGGAAGACCCTGAGGCTTCTCCGGTACGTGTCATCACTGCGCCGGTAACTCTCAATGGGATTACATCTCTCCCGGTTTACCACATCAAGAATTTTGATGAGCCGAACAACCCGTTCGGTTCTTCTGAGCTTCGTGGTATTGAACGAGTCATTGCCGGTGTTAACCAGGCTGTGTCTGACCAAGAGCTAGCCCTGGCAATGGAGGGCTTGGGTTTCTACTGGACGGATGCTCCTCCTCCCACCGATCCACTGACCAAGCAAAAGACCAACTGGCTGTTAGGTCCTGGCCGTGTGGCTGAAATTCCCATGGGGCGTAAGTTCGAGCGTGTCAAAGG
>Ga0196958_10000045_pt1 | contig 60327 bp, 52 predicted proteins | sample S1v_10metaG_FD_148654 | JGI IMG/M metagenome (GOLD analysis project Ga0196958, IMG submission 148654) | Soil microbial communities from Anza Borrego desert, Southern California, United States - S1+v_10 | ecosystem: Environmental > Terrestrial > Soil > Desert | place: USA: California | collected... | reverse complement strand
GGCGCCCGGGGGCCGGCCGGCGCCGCGGGGGGCCGGGTCGCCGGTCCGGGGCCGCCGGTCGCCGGGGTTCGGTCGCGGCCGGCCGTCGCCGGGGTTCGGTCGCGGCCGACCGCCCGCGGGGTTCGCCGGGGTGCGGCGCTCGCCGGGCGGGACGTCGCCGGGGCGGGGCCCGCCGGTCGCCTCGCCCCGGCCGCGGGCGGGCGGCGCACCCGGCTGCCGACGCGGCCGGTCCGGCCCGTGAGGGGGCTGACCTGCGGAGGAACTCCCAGGGGGGACTGGACGCCTGCGGAACCCGTCGGGCCCGCCTGGCCTCGGCGGCCGGTTGTCCACTCGCCCTCCCTCCTGTCGTTCCCGGCTGTGCCCTCTTGGACGTACCGGTGGCCTTTAGGGTTGCCCACAGCGTGGCACAGCCCCACATCACGACGTGGTGATACCGGGTCCGGACGAACCGTGACCAGCGAAGTAGCCCGATTGTGAGGTGGCCGACGCGCCGTTCGTAGACTCCACCCCGTGCTCACGATGCAGGACGCGCTGCTCGCGCTGACCAGGTACTGGACCGAACGGGGCTGCATCGTCGTGCAGCCGTACAACACCGAGGTCGGCGCCGGGACGTTGAACCCGGCCACCGTGCTGCGCGTGCTGGGCCCCGAGCCGTGGCGCGTCGCCTACGTCGAGCCCAGCGTGCGGCCCGACGACGCCCGCTACGGCGAGAACCCGAACCGGCTGCAGACCCACACCCAGTTCCAGGTGGTCCTCAAGCCCGACCCGGGCGACCCGCAGGAGCTGTACCTGGGCAGCCTCGAAGCGCTGGGCGTCGACGTGCGCGCGCACGACGTGCGGTTCGTCGAGGACAACTGGGCCTCGCCCGCGCTCGGCGCGTGGGGCCTGGGCTGGGAGGTGTGGCTCGACGGGCTGGAGATCACCCAGTTCACCTACTTCCAGCAGGCCGGCGGCCTGTCGCTGGACCCGGTGTCGGTGGAGATCACCTACGGCATCGAGCGCATCATGATGGCGCTGCAGGGCGTCGACCACTTCAAGGACATCGCCTACGCGCCCGGCATCTCCTACGGCGAGGCGTTCGGCCAGTCCGAGTACGAGATGTCCCGCTACTACCTCGACGACGCCGACGTGGAGGCCAACCGGCGGCTGTTCGAGGAGTACGCGGCCGAGGCGCGGCGGATGCTCGACGCGCGCCTGCCGGTCCCCGCGCACAACTACGTGCTCAAGTGCTCGCACGCGTTCAACGTGCTCGACGCCCGCGGCGCGATCAGCACGACCGAGCGGGCCCGCGCGTTCGGCCGGATGCGCGGCCTGGCGCGCGAGGTGGCGCAGCTGTGGGCGGCGCGGCGGGAGGAGCTGGGGCACCCGCTGGGCCTGGTCGAGCCGCTGCCCGCCGCCCCGGCGGCGGACCCGGTCGCGGTCGACCGGCCCGGCACGCTGCTGTTCGAGATCGGCACCGAGGAGCTGCCCCCGGCCGAGGTCGACCGGACCGTGCAGGCGGTGCGCGCGGCCGTCACCGACAAGCTCGCGGCGACGCGCCTCGGGCACGGCGCGGTGGAGGTCCACGGCACGCCGCGGCGCGTCGTCGTCGTGGTGCCCGACGTGCAGCCCCGGGAGCCGGACGCCGAGAAGACCGTGCGCGGCCCCCGCGTGTCGGCGGCGTTCGACGACTCGGGCGCGCCCACCAAGGCGGCGGCGGGGTTCGCGCGCGGGCAGGGCGTGGACGTCTCCGAGCTGGGGCGGGTCGTGGAGAACGGCGTCGAGCACGTCGCCGTGGTCCGCGCGGTCGTGGGCGGCGGCGCGGTCGAGGTGCTGGGGCCGCTGCTGGCCTCGGTGGTGGCCGAGCTGCGCGCCGAGAAGAACATGAGGTGGAACGACCCGAAGCTGTCGTTCACCCGGCCGATCCGGTGGCTGCTGGCCCGGCTGGGGTCCGCGCCGGTGCCGTTCGCGGTGTCCTCGCTGGCCTCCGGGACCACCACCAGGGTGCACCGGACGGCCGACGCGCCGGTGGTGGAGGTGCCCTCCGCCGACGGGTACGCGCAGCTGCTGGCCGCGCACGGGATCACGCTGTCGGCCGAGGACCGGCGCGCGGCGATCGTGGCGCGGGCCGAGGAGCTGGCGGCGTCCGCGGGCGGTGTCGTGGACTTCACCGGCGTGCTGGACGAGGTGACGAACCTGGTCGAGCAGCCGACGCCCATCCTCGGGTCGTTCGACCCGAAGTACCTGGAGCTGCCCGCCCAGATCCTGACCACCGTGATGCGCAAGCACCAGCGGTACCTGCCGGTGCGGACCGTCGACGGCGCCCTGCTGCCGCACTTCGTGGCGGTGGCGAACGGCTCGGTGGACGAGGACCTGGTGCGGGCGGGCAACGAGGCGGTGCTGCGCGCCCGGTACGAGGACGCGGCGTTCTTCTGGCGGGCGGACCTGCGCACGCCGCTGGAGGAGATGAAGGCCGGGCTGGAGAAGCTGACCTTCGCCGACGAGCTCGGGTCGATGGCCGACCGCGCCCGGCGGATCGCGGCGCTGGCCGGGCGGCTCGCCGACGTGGTGGGCGGCGCCGACGGGACCCTGCGCCGGGCCGGCGAGCTGGCCAAGTTCGACCTCGGCTCGCAGATGGTGATCGAGCTGTCGTCGCTGGCGGGCGTGATGGCGCGCGAGTACGCGCAGCGGGCGGGCGAGTCGCCGGAGGTCGCCGCGGCGCTGTACGAGATGGAGCTGCCCCGGTCGGCCGGTGACGCGCTGCCCGCCTCCCGCGCGGGCGCGCTGCTGTCGCTGGCGGATCGGTTCGACCTGCTGGCCGGGCTGTTCGGCATCGGGGCGAACCCGACCGGCAGCTCCGACCCGTTCGGGCTGCGCCGGGCCGCCCTCGGCGCGGTGAGCGTGCTGCGGGCGTTCCCCGACCTGCGGGGGATCACGCTCGGCCGGGCGCTCTCCCTCGCGGCCGAGGGGCTCGACGTCCCCGCGGCGGCCCTGGACAAGGCCCTGGAGGCGGCGCGCGAGTTCGCCGTGCGGCGCTACGAGCAGCAGCTGCTCGACGCCGGGCACGACCACCGGTTCGTCAACGCCGTGCTGGTGCTCGCCGACGCGCCCGCCCGAGCCGACGAGGCGCTGGCGGAGCTGACCGCGCTGGCGGGCGACGAGGCGTTCGCCGGCCTGGTGGCCGCGCTCCAGCGCGTGCGGCGGATCGTGCCGCCGGGCACGGCGGGCGAGTACGACCCGCGGGCGCTGGTGGAACCGGCGGAGGTGGCCCTGCACGAGGCCCTCGCCGGCGTGCCGCGCGGCGTCGGCGGCCTGGCGGCGTTCGCGGCGGCGGCCGGCGCGCTGACCGGGCCGGTCGACGCGTTCTTCGACGAGGTGCTGGTGATGGCCGAGGACCCGGCGATCCGCGCCGCCCGGCTGGGGCTGCTGGCGGCGATCCGCGACCTGGCCGCGCCGGTGCTGGACTGGCAGGCGCTGGGCACGGCGCTCGGCTGAGGCCCCTCCCGCGCGGCACCCACGACGACGCCCCCGCCGGTTCGACCGGCGGGGGCGTCGTCGTGGGTGCCGCGTCGGCTACGGGGCGACGATCTGCCACTCCCGGTTGTCCAGGTCGACACCGACGCGGGCCGCGGCGCCCGGCTGGGCCGCGAACCCGGAGGAGGTGCGGCCGGCGGCGGGGTCACCCTGCGCGACCGCCGTGCCGGCGCCGATCGCCAGCAGCGCCGCCGCCGTTGCCGCCACCAGTGCCGACGAAACGAATCTGCGCGTTCTCACGCTGTCTCCTCACGCCCGTTCAGGGTTGCTCCGGCGTCACCTTGACACAGAAAAGCCGCGGGTGGTTAGTCCTGTTTCGCACCCTGTCGCAATCGTGACCGGCTGTGCGCGCAGCGTCACCTTTTTCGGGTCCGGTAACAGCGCTGCCAGCGGCTTCGATGTCCCAGGAAGGTGGACGGGCCCATTGGCGCGGACCATTCGGAGCTGCCTCGTTGCGACATCTTGACGAACCCGCTCCGAGGGGATGAAATCCGCACCTGGCATTTTCCGGGGTCGACGGGCGGTCGGCGGCGCACTGGGGGTTGGCGGATGCGAAGACTACGCGGAGCGGCGTCCTGCGCCGCGCTCGTCCTGCTCGTCACCTCCTGCGGCGCCGGGGGCGGCGACGACGCCCAGGCCACCGCCGGGGCGGGCGGGCCGGTCGTCGGGGTGATCCTCCCCGACCGCGCGTCGGCCCGCTGGGAGGAGCAGGACCGCAGGCTGCTGTCCGCCGCGTTCGACATCGCCGGCGTCGAGTCGGTGATCGAGAACGCCGAGGGCGACGAGGCGCGGTTCGCGGGCATCGCCGACGCGATGATCGCGCGCGGCGTGAAGGTGCTGATGACCACGCCGCTGAGCACCGAGGGCGGCGCGACGGTCGAGCGCAAGGCCGAGCAGGCGGGCATCCCGGTCATCAACTACGACCGGATCAGCCTGGGCGGCATGGCCGACTACTACGTGTCGTTCGACAACCTCAACGTGGGCGAGCTGCAGGCCGAAGGTCTGCTGGAGTGCCTCGGGACCAAGCCGGGCGCGCAGGTCGTCGAGATCCAGGGCGCGCCGACGGACAACAACGCCACCCTGTTCGCCGACGGCCAGCGCCGCAAGCTCGGCCCGCTCTACGACAGCGGCGCGCTGCGGCTGGTCAAGAGCCAGCCGGTCGACAAGGGCGACCCGGCGGTGGCCAAGGGCCTGTTCGAGCAGATCCTCGACGGCAACGCGGGCCGGGTCGACGCGGTGGTCGCGGCCGACGACGGCCTCGCGGGCGCGGTGATCGAGGTGCTCAAGGCCAGGGGGCTGGCCGGGAGGGTGCCGGTGACCGGGCAGAACGCCACCGTGCCGGGGCTGCGCGCGGTGCTGCGCGGCGAGCAGTGCATGACGGTGCACAAGCCCGTGCGCGACGAGGCCCAGGCGGCGGCGCGGCTGGCCATCGCCGTGGCGCGCGGCGACCTCAGCGGCGCCGACGACCTGGCCACCGGCAACACGCGGGACCTGGTGGCGCGGCGGGACGTCAAGTCCGTGCTGCTGGGCGCCGAGATGGTCACCCGGGGCGACGTGCGGGCGCTGGTGGCGCAGGGCGCGGTCGACCCGGCCGAGCTGTGCGCGGGCGACGTGGCGGCGGACTGCGACGAGCTGGGCATCGTCAACTAGCGGCGCCGCGACGGGGTCACTCGTCGTCGTGCCGGCCCGAGATGAACTCCTGGAAGCGGATCTTCGCCCGGATCAGCGGCTGCCTGATCCGGGCCTCCCGGCGGTAGGCGCGGCGCAGCTTGCGCGAGTCCTCGGAGTACCGCCAGCGCGCCCACGGCGACCCCGGCCGGGCCAGCCGCAGCGCCCCGATCTCCGGCAGCACCGGCACCAGCAGGCCGAGCAGGCCCGTCCAGACCTTGCCCTTGAGCAGCGCCACGATGGCGAAGCCCAGGTGCACCAGGACGAGCAGGACCCGCAGCCAGCGACCCTCGCCGTAGAACTCGTCGTAGCCCAGCGGGCGCGCGCCGAGCAGCAGCAGGCCCGTCATGCCGATCGCCAGGAACACCGCGTCCACCGACAGCCGGCCGTCCTTGGACCAGTACACGTCGCGCAGGTGCAGTATCAGGGCGAACTCGTCGAGCACCAGGGCCGCGCCCACGCCGAGCAGCGCCGCTGCGGACACCCGTACCCCGTGCTCGTCGTCCGGGGCCGCCAGCCCCGTCACGCCGCCGACGAGCAGGAAGACCGTGCCGAACACCACGTGGTGGATGTGCGTGCCGCCGGGCTTGATGTTGCCCGGCCACCAGCGCACGTTGGCGCGGATCAACCGCACGCTGATCCTGATCAGGACGAACGTGACCACGAGGCCGAGCAGGAAGAACAGCAGCCGGGCCTGGGGCAGGTGGAGCGTCGACGACACCGCACCATCTTCACTCCGACGGCGGCCCCCGGTCGGCCTACTTGAAGTTCACGCCGCCCTGGATGTCGCCGGCCTGGACCACGTTGCCGTGGACCGTGCCGGACACCTGGTTGGCCACCCGTCCGGGTTGCGCCCCGGAGGCCCGCCGGCGCAGCTCCTCGCCGAACGCCGGGTCCGCCGCCGCGGCCCGGCCCAGCACCTCGCTCAGGGCCCTGACCTGCGGGGAGTCCGGCGCCGCCCCCTCGGCGGAGAGCAGCGCGGCCAGCGCGGCCGGGTCACCCGCGAACTTCACCCGGACGAGTTCGTTCAGGCTCGCGACGGCTCGCGTGGCGAGCGACGCGGCGACGTGCGGCGGCACCGGCTCCGGCATGGCAGACCCCCTGTGATCGCGTCCTCGCCCACCGTAGCAGTGCGACTCGCCGCGCTCAGCCGCTCGACTGCTACCGGTCTCCCGTGGTTCACTGTCTTCGGTCGTACCATTCTGTGTTCGTGTTCCACCACGCTCGCGGAACGGAGTTGCGGGCGCCGAACTTTCTCCGCCAGGAGGGGCCGTCGCCCTAGCTGACCCGGTGGTCGCAAGCGCGATCCGGCACCTGTTAGAGGAGAAGTAGCAAGATGGCAGTTCAGGGCACCGTCAAGTGGTTCAACGCGGAGAAGGGCTTCGGCTTCATCTCCCCGGACAACGGTGGCGCCGACGTGTTCGTGCACTACTCGGAGATCCAGAGCAACGGCTACCGCACCCTGGAAGAGAACCAGCGGGTGGAGTTCGAGATCGGCCAGGGCCAGAAGGGCCCGCAGGCGCAGACGGTCCGACCGCTCTGACCTGGTACCGGGGTTTTCACAACTCGGGTAGACGAGCCGCCACCCCCACCGGGGTGGCGGCTCGCCTCGTCTCCCCGGTCGGCGCTCCTCGGGCGCGGTGACCGGTGGACCGGCTCCCTTCGCCGGGCGGCGGGGCGCCCTCGGCCGGGCTTCGCCGCGAACGGCGAGGAGTGCCGCCGACCGGCCCTGGACCGGCTGAGGATGGGCTGAGGACCGGCCTAGGACGGCCCGGGATCGGCTGAGGACCGGCCCAGGACTGGCCCAGGACGGCCCGGGATCGGCTGTGGACCGGCTCAGGGCCGGGTGGTCGGCAGCCGGGGCTCGGCGATCCTCCGGTAGAGGGGTCGCAGCTCGTCGGTGACGGAGCGGCCGGCCACGGTGAGCGGGTCGAGCTGGTCGAGGATCGCGTCGGGCCGCCGGGCGACGGGCTCCTCCGGCTCCGGCACGGCCGGGGTCTCGGGGCGCAGCCAGAACGCGGCCGGGTCCTCTCGCGAGGGAGGCGCGGCCTCCTCCCCGTGCGGTGAGCCGGTGTCGGGCCCGGTGTCGGGTGCCGCGCCGGGCGCGGCGTCGCGCAGGTCCCGCAGCCGGTCCAGCAGGTCCTCCCGGGACCGGCCGCGCCACGCCAGGATCTCGAACGGGTCGGTGTCGAACGACTCGGCGAGCAGGTAGCAGGTCGCCGCCAGGTGCCTGCACGGCACCTCCCAGTCCGGGCAGGTGCAGTCCATGGTCATCCCGCGCGGCGATTCGGGGAACAGCGTCAGCCCCAGCTCCGCGAAGACCTCCTCGACCTCCGGCGGCATCTCGCCGGCGAGCAGCTTCGCCGCGAACACCGCCCGGTCGGCCAAGGCGTGCTCGATCCGGCGCCAGTCGTCGTCGTCGAACTTCCGCACACCGATCCGCGCCCGGAACGGCTGCGGCCCGGCGCCCGCCACCAGAGCCACCACCAGGCTGGTGGACAGCGACAGGCTCATCACCTGCCCGGTCCGGGCGTACGCCCGCCCCTGCTCCAGGCGCCCGCCCATGCCGAACGACTCCAGCACCCCGATGAACCGCCGCGACCACCACGTGCGCGCGACGTCACCGCGCTTGCTGCGCAACGTGAGCCCACCCTCGACCCGAACGGGCCGCGCCGCCGGGCGCCCCCCGTGCCGACCGCTCATGCCCACCCCTCCACCGACTGCACCGACTGCGCCGACCCGCCGGGTCCGCCGGCCAACCCGGTCGACCCGCCGGCCGGCCCGAGCAACCCGCTGCCCAACCCCGTCGACCCACCGGCCAACCCGGTCGACCCGCCGGCCTGGGCGGAGCGGCCCTCATTCACCGACGGCCTCCCCGGACAGCGCGAACAGCTCCCGCAGCTCGTCGGTGGACAGCTCGGTCAGCCAGTCCTCACCCGCGCCGACCACCAGCTGCGCCAGCCCGCGCTTCTCCTCGATCATCCGGTCGATGCGCTCCTCCACCGTGCCGACGCACACGAACTTCCGCACCTGCACGTGGTCGCGCTGCCCGATGCGGAACGCCCGGTCGGTGGCCTGGTCCTCCACCGCCGGGTTCCACCAGCGGTCCAGGTGGATGACGTGGTTCGCGGCCGTCAGGTTCAGGCCCGTGCCACCGGCCTTCAGCGACAGCACGAAGATCGACGGCCCACCCTCGGCCTGGAACCGGCGCACCATCCCGTCGCGCGCCTTCTGGGGCGTCCCGCCGTGGAGGAACAGCACCTCGGTGTCGAACCGCGCGGCCAGGTATGGCACGACCAGCGCGCCGAACTCGGTGAACTGGGTGAAGCACAGCGCCTTGTCGCCGTCGGCGAGCGCCTCGTCCAGGACCTCCTCCAGCCGAGCCACCTTGCCCGACCGCCCGGCGACCCGCGAGCCGTCCCCGAGCAGCTGCGCCGGGTGGTTGCACACCTGCTTGAGCCGCGAGATCGTCGCCAGCACCAGGCCCTTGCGCTGGACGCCCCCCGCCTCGGCGATCCGCGCGACCATGTCGTCGACCACCGCCCGGTACAGCGAAGCCTGCTCGGCGGTGAGCGTGCACAGCTGCTTGACCTCGATCTTGTCCGGCAGGTCGGCGGCGATCCGCGGGTCGGTCTTGAGCCGGCGCAGCACGAACGGCCCGGTGATCCGCCGCAGCCGCACCGCCGCGTCCTCGTCGCGGTGCCGTTCGACGGGCACGGCGAACCGCGCGCGGAACGTGCCGGCGGTCCCGAGCACGCCGGGGTTGACGAAGTCCATGATCGACCACAGCTCCGCCAACCGGTTCTCCACCGGCGTCCCGGTCAGCGCCACCCGGTGCCGGGCGGGCAGCGCCCGCACCGCCCGCGACTGCCGCGTGGCGCTGTTCTTCACGTTCTGCGCCTCGTCGAGCACCACCCGGTCCCAGCCGACCCCGGCCAGGGCCTCGACGTCCCGCGCCACCACCGCGTAGGTCGTGATCACCAGGTCGTGCCCCTGCCCGAGCCCCGCGGTCGACCGGTCGGCCCCGTGGTGCACGTGGACCCGCAGACCGGGCGCGAACCGCGCCGCCTCCCGCTGCCAGTTGCCCACCACGGACACCGGGCAGACCAGCAGCGTCGGCGGCCGCCGCTCGTGCTGCCGCGCGTAGACCTCCAGCGCCAGCAACTGGACGGTCTTGCCCAGCCCCATGTCGTCGGCGAGGCAGGCGCCCAGCCCGAGCCGGTCCAGGAAGACCAGCCAGGACAGGCCCCGGTGCTGGTAGGGCCGCAGCGTCGCGGTCAGCCCGGCCGGCACCTCGACCGGTTCGAGCCGGTGCTCCACCCGACCGGACAGCAGGTCGCCCAACCAGCCCTCACCGCGCACCGCGGTGAGCGGCAGCGGCAGGTCGGCGTCGTGCGGCCCGAGCCCCGAGTGCAGCAGCACCCGCGCGGCCGGCATCCGCCCGCCGCCGCGGGCGAGGAACGCCAGCCCCTCGGCCAGCCGCCGCCGGTCGACGTGCACCCACTGCCCGCGCAGCCGCACCAGCGGCGACTTGGCCTTCGCCAGCGCCGACAGCTCGGCCTCGGTCAGCCGCTCGTCACCGAGCGCCAGCTCCCAGCGGTAGTCCACCAGGGCGTCGAGGCCCAGCTCGCCCTCCTTGGCGACGACCCCGGTCGTGCCGGCCCGACCGGCGGTGAGCGTGAGCCCGAGCTGCCGCGGCTGCCGCCACCACGAGGGGAGCAGCACCCCGAACCCGGCCTGCGCCAGCAGGGACGCGTGGCTCAGGAACTCGTGCGCCCCGTCGGTGTCCAGCTCCAGCCCGGTCGGCCTCCGCTCGGCCAGCGCGCGGTCCAGCGCCGGGTAGAGCCGGCCGGCCCGCCCGAGGTCGCCGAGCAGCAGCTCCTGCGGCCGGGCCACCCACCGCCGCAGCACGGCGTCCTGCCGCCGCCACAGCTGCGCGGCGGTCACCAGGACGCTGGGCTCGTCGACGGCCTGGAGCAGGAACTCCACCCGCCACCCGTCGTCGCCGGGACCGCCCTGCTCCGGCGAACTCAGCCGGAAGCAGGTGCGCACCCGAGCGGTGCTCTCCGCACCGGCCCGCCAACCGGCCACCGCGGACCGCAGCGAGCCGACCTCACCCACCCCGGCCTCGAAGTCGGGAGACCCGGCCAACGCAGCCAGCCACCGCCCGACGACGCCGCCGGCACCCGCCCCACCGTGCCCGTCACCATGGGTCGCGCCGTCGCCACCGGCCGCACCGGCCGCACCGGCACCACCGGCCGCACCGCCGCCACCGGCGGCACTGGCATCACCGGCCGCACCGGCACCGCCGGAGGCATCGCCGCCACCGGTCCCACCGGCGGCACCGGTCCCACCGGCGGTATCACCGCCACCGGTCGCACCAGCACCACCAGCGCCGCCGCTGTTCGCGCCGCCACCGGCCGCACCGCCGCCACTGGTCGCGCCACGGCCGCCGGTCCGCACTCCCTTGAGCCGCCGCCGAACCTCAGCGTCCACAAGGGAATCGAGCACGCCCCGGAGCAGGGCCCCGGCCACCTCGGCACCGCCGGTCGCCGCGGCTTCCGCGCCGCCTCCCACAACGCTCTCCGCCGCGCGGAACGAGGGGGGCATACCGGCCCGGAGGCCGGCGTGCCGCAGCGCGTCCACTCCGGAGAGAGCCGCCCGCCACCGCGCCGCCGGCCGCTCACCGTCGACATCCGGTAGCACCCGCCCGCGCGCCACCAGGTCCTCGGCGAAGGCCGCCACGTCCCGGAGGTACTTGGCCGACGCGCCGAGCCGCCCGTCCGGGAGGTCGGACGGCCACCGCCCGCCCACCCAGACCACCGGCACGAGCCAACCGCGCCACCGCACCGCTCCCCGCCGCGACGGCACGCGGACCATCGGGTCCCGCACCAGCTCCGGCGACTCGACCGGGCCGGAGGCGAAGGACGGCAGCCGCACCACGACCGCGTCCACGGACCCGACCGCAGACCTGACCGCAGACCCGACCGCAGACCCAGCCCCTGAGCTGCTCCTCAGGCCGGCCCCGGGATCGCCGCCGCCCGTCGGGCCCTCGCCGGTGCCCGCCCCAGCGGCGTCGGTGCCCGCCCCGGCGGCGTTGGCGTCCGCCTCACCGTTGCGGGTAGCGGCCCCACCGGCACTGGTGCCCGCTCCAGCGGCGTCGGGAGGTCCGGCGTCGGCGTGGGTTGCATCGGCGTGGGTTGCGCCGTCGCCGACGCCCGCCGTGCCGGCGACGAGCCTGGCCAGGGTCTCGCCGTCGACCGCGAACGGGTGGTGCACGGCCGCCCGGGGGAGCCGCCCCGCCACCCGGGCCGGCAGGCGCGAGTCCTCGGCCCACAACCCCACCCGACCGTCGGCCGTGGCGAGGCCGTGCAGCACCAACACGGGCACGACTCTAGGTGCGGGCTGCGCGGCCGGTCCGGCCGGGCACCGAGGCACTCCGCCGCGCTGGATTCTGTTGTGTCGCACGCCTGCTCGGCGTGGCCGGGCTCGGACCGGCGGTTGTCGGTGTCGCGCCCGGGACGCACCGGGCCGTGCACCCGACCGGCCGACCGGCGTGCGGACGCCGCGGGGCGGGTGCGGAGTCCGCGCGCCGGGTGCGGCGCGGTGGTGCAGCGGGTTACCGGCGCTGCCGGACTGCCGGCACAGCGGCCACTGGCACAGCGGCAACAGGCGCTGCCGGGCTACCGGTGCGGAGGGTTGCCGGTGCAGCGGGTTGCCGGTGCAGGGGACTACTGGTGCTGGCGGACCTTCGCGCGGCCGGAGAGGACGGCCACGCCGACGCCGGCCAGGCCGACCTGGAGAGCCAGTTCGAGCCAGTCGACGCCACCGGTGTCGGCCACGCCCAGGACCGACGCCGCGAAGGTCCCGACCAGGGCCGCCGCGATGCCGACCAGGGTGGTCGTCAGCAGCGAGACCCGCTGCCTGCCCGGCACGACGAGCCGCCCCAGGCCGCCGATGACCAGACCGATGAACAGGGCCGAGATGATGCCGGTGATCTCCACGTGAGGTCCCCCTCCTCGCTACTGGGCGTTCACCACGAGCATCACCCCTCGCCCTCCTGGACCGAATCGGGCTTTCCCCCGACCTCGCCCTGATACCGACCCTGAACCCCCAGCAGGCGCGCCGCCTCCGGGGCCAGGGGCCGGCCCGCCACGTCCGGGTCGCAGCCGACCCGCGCCAGGCGCGAGCGGATGGAGGTCGCCGAGCGCTCCAGCTGCTTCGCGATGGCCCGGATCAGGTCGGTGGACGAGGTGCCCGGCGGGGCGGCCAGCCAGGTGGCGCGCAGGTCCTCGTCCAGCCGGCCGGACCAGGGCTGGTTGGCGTTGGCCGGGCGCGGGCGGCCCGAGCCCGGTGGGGGAGCGCCGAGCTTGCCCAGCGCGTCCAGCACCTGGCTCAGCAGCTTGCCCACGCCGCTGCCCGCGCCCGCGGGCAGGCGCAGGTTGCCCTCCGCGACGAGGGCGCCGGAGGTGTCCGTGCCGGCCACCTCCAGGAACAGCTCGGGGTCGGCGGAGGCCCGCAGGTGGTAGGTCGTCGAGCCGATCAGGGTCCGGGTTTCGTACGTGGTGGTCGTCATGGCGATGACGGTAGACCGGGGGTACGACAGTCCCGGGGGGTCGGCGCTCAGGCGCAGAGCGGGCACTTCGCGGCGCTGGGCGGGGCGCCGGTCAGGTAGGGCTTCAGGTGCTCGGCGATCGCCCTGGCCAGCGACGGCGGGACGGCGTTGCCGATCTGCCTGGCCACCTCGATCTTCGTGCCGCACCACTCGAAGTCGTCCGGGAAGCTCTGCAGCCGCGCCGCTTCCAGGTGCGTGATCGGGCGGTCGACGCGGTGGCCGTACCGGCCCGGCTCCCACTGCGGGTGCAGGTACTGGCCCTTCTCCGGCTTGTAGAACTCCGTGCGGATGGTCAGGGACGGCTCGTCCCAGCGCATCCTGCCCATCACGTCCGTCGTGCCGGTCTTCTTCTCCCGCCAGCAGCGCGGCAGCAGCGCCTCGGGCAGGTCGAACCGCCCGCCGCCGGGCGGGATGTGCCGGTAGCGCTCCACCGACAGCGGGGTCGGGTTGCGGCCGATGTGCAGCTCCGGGCTCTTGTACCGGCCGGGCAGCGCGGTGCCGAAGAACTCCACCACCGACTTGGGCAGCGCCGTCGTCGAGGGCACCTCCGGCAGGCCGGTCAGCACGTCGCGCACGGTGTGCCGCCGCTCGTGCGGGTGGGTGGGCGCCGGCAGCGGGATGGGCCCGACGCGGGAGCCGATCACGATGGCGCGCCGCCTGCGCTGCGGCACGCCGAAGTCCGTCGCCAGCAGGATGCCCGCGCTCAGCTCGTAGCCCTCGGTCTCGGCCCGGAGCAGGGCGAACTCCGTCGAGGTCAGGAACCGGTCGACGTTCTCGATCACGAACACCTTCGGCCGCGCCTCGCGGACGAACCGCAGGTACTCGCGCCACAGCGAGTTGCGCGGGTCATTGACGTCCCGCGAGCCCAGGTTCGAGAAGCCCTGGCACGGCGGGCCGCCCACGATCACGTCGACCCGGGGGATCCGCCGGTTGGGGATCGAGGCGATGTCCGACCAGAAGGTGTGCTCCTCGCCGAAGTTGGCCGCGTACGTCGCCGCCGCGTGCAGGTCCCACTCGACCGCCATCACCGGCCGGTACCCGCCGGCCGACCGGAACCCGGAGGTCATGCCGCCGCAGCCGGCGAACAGGTCGATCATGGACAGCACACCGGTCAGGCTAGCCCACCCGGCGCGCCAGCACCGCCTCCCGCACGCGACTCGCCGCCGCGACCGGGTCCTCGTGCTCCCACACCCGCACGGCGAGCCACCCCTCCCGGGCCAGCACCTCGTCGGTGTCGGCGTCGCGCGCCCGGTTGGCCTCGATCTTGGCCCGCCAGAAGTCGCCGTTGCGCTTCGGCCACGTGCCGTGCTCCGGGCAGCCGTGCCAGAAGCAGCCGTCCACGAACACCGCGACCTTCACGGGCCCGAACACGACGTCGGCCTCCCGGCGGACGGACCGCACCGGGCGCCGGTGCACCCGGTAGCGCAGACCGAGCCGGTGCAGCTCGCGGCGCAGCGCGACCTCGATCTCCGTGTCGCGCGAGCGCTGCTTGCTCATCCTGGCCCGGACGTCGTCCGTGGTCTCCAGCTTCGGCACCCGGCCATGATGGCCCACCCCGGCGCGCAGCTCCCGCGCCGCCCGGTCGCAACCGGTCTCAGGGGCGGTCGACGCCGAGGTCGGCCCGGTCGGCCGCCGCGCGGCCCGCGTCCCAGCCCGCCGCGCTGCGGATCGGCGTGGACTTCGTCGTGGTCCGGGTGAACAGGGTGGTGAACAGGTCGTCCACCGCGCGCTTCCGGTCGGCCAGCACCGGCAGCAGCCGGTCGTCGTCCGGGGGCGCGTTGGCCGCCTTCAGGCGTTCGCCGACGCGGTGCGCGTAGGAGAGCAGGAACGACTTGCGGTAGGCCAGGGACCGCGATTCGTCGCCCTTGCGGGCGCCCTCGCCCGCCGCGACCATGGCTCGCGTGGCCTGGACCAGCAGGGACGCCGAGAGCAGCTCGACGATCTCCAGGTCCAGCTCCTCGCCCACCAGCGCCACGAAGCCCAGGTCGTAGACGGCCGCGCGGCAGCGGTTGGCGTCGGCCACCACGTGCACCACCTGGGCCTTGCCGTCGAAGTAGCGCTTGTCCAGCCACAGCCGCAGGGACGTGGTGGTGGGCGCCTCGGACGGCATCCGCTCCAGCGCGTGGCGGGTCACCAGGTGCTGGGCCTTCGCCGTCAGGGCCTCGGCCTCGTCGGGGAACGGGGTCGACTCCGCCTTGGCCAGCAGCGAGCGCACGCGCTTGAGGATCTTCGGGTCGACGTTGTGGTGGGTGATGTGCGCCAGCGGCGTCCCGGGGCGGGGGACGATCGTGGGCAGCGCGGGCAGCGGGACCAGGACGCCCAGCAGGTCCACCACGACGGCCACCGCGTCGTCGGGCAGCTCGATGTGCTTGACCGCCCACTGCGCCAGGTGGGGCTCCGACTCGTCCCACCAGACCGTCGCGCCGATCTCCGCCAGCTGCCCGGTCCAGCGGGGGTGCAGCGCCTCGTAACGGGACGTGCAGCGCGCCAACGCGTCCACCACGAACGAGAGCGCGCGCTCGTCCGCGTTGCGCTTCACGATCTCGTACAGGTCCACGGGCAGCCAGCCGTGGTCCCACAGGTGGTTCAGGGTCTCGTCCAGCACGGCGTGCACCGCACCGTCCACTTCGGTCGGCGTCAGGCCGGCGGTGCGCGGCATCGGGGCGCGGCGGTTCGCCGCAGCCCGTCGGATCGCCTCCCGCAAAGAGTCCACGATGGGTGATTCTCCCCCGTGCCGCGGTGTCGCTGCGGCCGGTGCGGCGCGCGACGTGCCAGCCTCGCGCCGTGAGCCGGAAGACGCAGCGTTCCCAGCGGCGGCGGCCGATCGCGGTGGTGCGGCGCCCGACGGGCGCGCCGCTGACCCCGGCGCAGCGGCGCGCCGTCGACCGGTGCCGCGGGTTGCCGCAGGTGGTCGACCCGCTGGAGGCCGAGCTGACGGTGAGCAGCGCCGTGTCCGACGTGGTCGCCGACGAGGCGTTCTGGGCCGGTGTCATCGAGCACGCCGTGTCGCTGCCCAGCCGCCGCAACGACCGGCTGCTGAGGGTGCTGGCGGCGGCGCTCACCGGACGGCCGCGGGAGTGGGCGGCCCGGGCGGTGCCCGCGCTGGGCCCGGTGCTGACCACCGGCGGCGCTTGGATCTGCGACCGGTCGCTCGACGCCGGGTACCTGGCGCTGCTGTGCACCTACCGGTTCGCCGAGGAGCACGCGATGGTGTTCCTGATCGACGAGCTGACCGGCGGGGTGGTGCGCAAGGCGTTCGTGACGCGGGACGTCGAGGTGACGCGGCTGCGGTTGGCCGAGCAGGGGCCGCTGACCCGGATGGGCGCGGAGGCGGCGCACTGGTTGCTGGCCAAGTCCTACGACCGGCTGGACCGCACTCCGGACTTCCGGGTGGACGAGGACGTGCGGCAGACCCGGCTGCTGGCCGACCGCCGGATCGCGCTCGCTTTCGGGTGACACTGAGCGGGGTTACGGCGGGCGACCGGTGTCGCCCGCCGAGGGCGTCCTCACGGAGGTGTGGCGCTCTTACCGGGCTTTCATGGGGGCCCCTGTCCCGTCACTCTTGGTGATCATGGTCGGCCAGGCGTAGGCCGCAGGAGCGGTGATCCCGGACGCGCCGAGCACGAGCACCAGCGCCACCGCGGACATCAAAGATCGTTTGTAGAGCACTCGGGCATTGTGCCCTGGGGTGTGGAATCTAAGAGAACGGGGGGTCTTCTTCACCTTGGTGAATAGGCTTAAGCGCCACCCGTTCGGGATGGGCCAACCCAGCGGTGGGTACCTCGCGGGTGACTGGACCGGGTGAATGAACCTCGACTGTGGGGTGAGACTGGGAGTGGAGGTTAGCGGACGATGCTGTCTCTCCGGTAGAGGCTTTGATCAATTGCGCGTTCGACTCGCGGGGGTCGGGGATGCGCCGTTCCGCCTCGCGGAGGCCGGCCAGGTGCTCCAGGAGCACGATGCCGTCGGAGCTGTCCGCCCCGCCCAGCAGCGCGGCGGCGTTCTCCCAGTGCCGCTGGGCCGCTGCCGGTTCGCCGACCGCCACGAACGCGTGGCCGGCGATGTGCAGCGCCCGGGCGCGGTCCTCGGGCGATTCGGCATCGGCGCTCAGGTCGATGGCGCGTTCCGCGCAGGCGATGGTGTCGGGGAACTGCCCGAGGTCGTAGTGCGTCTCGGCCTTGGCGACCAGCGCTTCGACCAGCTTCGACCGGTCGCCGCTGGCCTGGTTCACCGCCAGCGCGGCGGCCAACCGCTGGAGGGCCTCGTCGTGTCGCGCGTGCTCGTGCAACAAGCAGCCGATCTTCGTCAGGGTGGTGCCCTGACCCCGCAGGTTGCCTAGGTTCTCCCAGATCGCGAGGGCCGACGTGTAGTACCCCAATGCGGCGTCATCGCGTTCCATCCGGCGGTGCGCCAGCCCCAGCTGCTCGAGCGTGGCGGCCTCCATGCCGGGCTCGCCGAGCGCCCGCGCGGTTTCCAGCGCCCTGCCCAGCAGTTCGACCGCCTCACCGACCCGGCCGCGTCTCAGGTGGACGTTCGCGAGGTTGTGCACAGCGACGGCCTCGATCTCCGACAGGTCCAGTTCCCGCGCGATCCGCGACGACTGCTCGAACGCCTGCGTCGCCTCGTCGTACTGCCGAAGCCGGAAGTGCACGGTCCCGGTGTCCGCCAGGATCCCGGCCTGTGCCTGCCGGTCGCGCAGCACCATTGCGGCCTTGAGGGCGGCGCGTTGGCAGACCAGCAGGTCCTCGTAGTGGCCCAAGCGGTCGAACACCTCATGGACGTTGGCCGCCAACCGCCAGGCGCGTTCGGGGAAGCCCTGGCCGACCGCGCGGGGCACGGCGGCGACGAGGTTGGCGCGCTCGCGGGTGAACCAGTCGAGCGCGTCCCGATCGGCGTCGAACGGGGTGACCGCCGGCAGACCTTCGAGCGGTGGCACGGGCCGGATACCCGGGTTCAGGCGGTGACTGGCCGCGGTCGCGGTGGCCAGGTAGTGGTCGAACAGGCGGGCGAGGGCGGCCTTTTGCGCGGGCCGGTCGTTCTCGCGGCGGATCAGCTCGACCGCGTAGCCGTGCAGCAGGTCGTGGAGCCGGAAGCGGCGCATGGTCCGGTACTGGACGAGGTTGGCCCTAGCGAGCGCGCTCAGCAGGCGGGTAGTGGTGCTGAGCGGTTCGCCCAGCAGGGCGCTCGCCGCGTCGAGGCTGAAGTCGGTGGTGAAGTGCAGGCCCAATAATCGGAACAGCCTGGCCGCGACGGGTGGGAGAGCGCGGTAGGACCACGAGAACGCGGCGGACAGGGTGCCGTGGTCGTCATCGTTGTCATCCGACGAGCCGAGGACTCCCAGTCCGTCGGGGCTCCTGAAGTCGTCGACGAGGTTCGCGACGGAGACGTCCGGTCGGAGGGCCACGTGGTGGGCGACGATCCTCAGCGCCAGCGGGTGGCCGTTGGAGCGGCTGGTCAGCTCGCGCACGGCTGCGGGATCCTGGCCGACGCGGTCCGCACCGATCACCGCACGCACCAGGGCTTCGGATTCGGCCGCGGTCAACGGCGGCACGTGGATCACGTGCGCGTCGTCGTGCACCGGCAGCTCGAACGGCTGGGTGCGGCTGGTGATGACGGTGAAGCACGGGGTCGTGGCGTCGAGAATCGGGCGCACCTGGTTGTCGTCGCTCGCGTTGTCCAGCAGCAGCAGCACGGTCTGCCCGTCGAGCAGCCTGCGCAGCCGGGCTCTGCGTTCCTGCCGGGTGGCAGGCACCGGCCCGGTGTCCATCCTCGCCAGCAGGATGCCGAGCGCATCGTCCGGGGCGAGCGGGTTGCCGGGGCCGAAACCCTGGAGGTCGAGCACGAGCTGGCCGTCCGGGAACCGGTCGAGGCGCCGGTGTGCCCAGTAGGTCGCCAGCCGGGTCTTCCCGATGCCGGGCATCCCGTGCAGCACGACGACCTGCCCGTGCGCACCGCTGTCGAGCAGCCCGTCCAGCTGGGCGAGGAGGTCCGCCCGCCCTGTGAAGTTCTTGGTGTCCCGGGGCAGGTCGCGCGGCGTTCGACGGGCTGTGCCCCCGGCCGGGCCGGTGCCGGCCTGCTTGCGCAGGATGCCCTGGTAGACGCGGCGCAGCTCCGGGCCGGGCTCCCCGCCGGTTACCTCGAACAGGTGCGCGCAGAACCGCGCGTGGAAGTCCAGCGCCCTGGCGTACTTGCCCAACCCGTCCAGCGACTGGAGGTAGAGGCGGGCGAAGTTCTCGTCCAGGTCGTGCTCCCGGGTGAGCCGGCCCGCTTCGCCCTGCACCTCGGCGTGTTCGCGCAGTTGCAGCCGGGCGTCCAGCAGGGCGTGCTGGGCGGTGAGCCGGTCGAAGGTCTCCATCTGGTCGCGACAATGGTCCGCCCACGTCCCCTCCAATTCCTGGAGGGGCTTTCCCTGCCACAGGCGGAGAGCCTCCGAGAGCAATGCTTTGGCGCGTGCGTGATCATTCTTTGCAGCGGCTGCCCGACCTTCCTCCGCTAATCTGCGGAAACGGTGGTAGTCGACCAGTCCGGCGTCCAGCTCCAGGCGGTACGCCTCACCTTCCTTGCGTATCCGGCCTCCTGAACCGGACTTCGTCAGGACGCCGCGCAGGCGACTGATCAGAGGCTGGAGCTTGCCGCGCACGTCAGCGGCCGTATCCGCCCGCCACAGCGCCGACGCGATCCGGCTTATCGGCACGGGGCTCCCGGTGTAGTACAGGAGCATTGCCAGGACGCCTCGTTGTTTAGTCGAGCCGAGCTCGAAATCATTCCCGTCGATGTGTAATCTGGTCTTACCGAGGATCTTGAATTCCACCAGCGCCTCCCTTCGCCGGCGGGCGCCTTGGGAACACAGTGTGCGGGACTGCGGGACGATTCCGCAGCCGTCTCACTTGTATTGCTCCAATTCGGGGAAGACCACCGGCTGCGATCGGCCCCGGCGGCCGGTGGTGCAAGCCGACTGCAAGTTCACCGGCAAACCCCCACCGGAGGCTGAGCGCACCGGAGTGGAAGGGGGAACCGCATGACGGACGCGGAATGGCTGCCGGCACCGGTCGGGATCGACGCTCCTCGGTGGATCACCAGGGGTCGGTGCCGACAGGTGCTCGCGGTGGTGCACACCGTTGCCAGCGGGCAGCGGCTGCTGGAGGCCGTGGAGTTGATCGAGGCGGACACGCGGGTGCAGGTCACCTTCTGCCAGGCCCCGGACGCGTTCGCCACGGGCGTGGCCGACTTCCTGCGGTCCACGAGGGGTGTCGTGCTGACGTGGCAGCAGGCGACGCGGGAGCGGTTCGACCTCGCATTGGCCGCGTCCTACGGTTCGCTGCACCACGTGCACGCGCCGCTGCTGGTGATGCCGCACGGAGCGGGGTTCGGCAAATCCGTATCCGTCACGGGATCACCGCAGGTCTACGGGCTGGACGCGCAGCGGCTGCTGCACGACGGGAAGGTGCTCCCGGCGGCGCTGGTCCTGTCGCACGAGGACCAGCGCGAGGTGTTGCGGCGGCAGTGCCCCGAGGCGCTGGACGTCGCGGTGGTGGCCGGCGACCCCTGCTACGACCGGATGGTGACCAGCCTGCCGCTGCGCGCCGACTACCGGGCGGCCCTGGGGGTGGTGCCGGAGGAGCGGCTGTTGGTCGTCACCTCCACCTGGGGGCTGGACTCGCTGTTCGCGCGGTTCGAGGACCTCCTGCCCACGTTGTTGGAGCAGCTTTCGGGGCAGGGGTTCACCGTGGCCGCGATGCTGCACCCGGCCGGCTGGTACGCGCACGGACCGAGGCAGATCACCGCGTGGCTGGCCGAGTGCGTGGACGCCGGGCTCCTCGTGGTCCCGCCCGAGGTGGACTGGCGGGCGGTCGTGATCGCGGCCGACCACGTCATCGCCGACCACGGTTCGGTCGGGGTGTACGCGGCGGCGATCGGCACGCCCGTGGTGCTCGCCGACCCCCCGATGAGCGCTGTCCTCGGCGACGGGTCGGCGCAGGAGCTGCTGCGCCGGGTCGCACCCCGGCTCGACCTCGACCGACCGGTGGCGGACCAGCTGGTTGACGCGGCGCGCACCGCCGAACCGCTGGCCGAGCAGGTCCGCGACCGGCTCACGTCGTGCCCCGGGCGGTCCGGCGCCGAGCTGAGGCGTGCCGCGTACCGCCTGCTCAACCTGCCCGAACCCGGTCGGCACCGGGCGCCGGCGCCGGTTCCGGTGGTGTCGCTGTGAAGCGCTCGGCCCTCGTCGATGTGGTGGTCAGATCTACGGTGGACGTGGCGGTGCTGCGGTCCTCGTTGCGGGACAACCCGTTCGCGGACCTCGCGATCGGGGTCGCCGACGACGGGGTCGTGGCGGTGGCGGCGGACGGTGACGTGGCGGTGTTCGTGGGTGGGTACGTGAAGTGCCTCGCCGAGGAGGGGGTGTGGCGGTCGGTGGTCAGGACGCTGTGGGCGTGGCGCGTGGAACGGTTCGGCTTCGGGGTGCTGCGCCGGCACGGGTTGCCGCTGTGGTGCGACCGGCACCGCGTCGAGCCGTCACCCTGCGGGCGGCTTGAGCCTCGCTGAGACCTCCTCCGCCCGACGGGAACCCAGCCGGGTCAGCAGGTCCAAGGCGTGCCGCCAGTGCTCGGCGGCACGGGCCGGGTCGGCCGAAGCCTCCGCCAGCACCTCGTGCGCCTCGGCCGCGCCGGCGTCGGAGCCCAGGTCGCGCATGTCCGCCAACGCCCGCGTGCCGACGCGGGTGGCCTCCTCCGGGTCGCCGGCCTGGTGGAGGAGGCGGGCCTGTGCGATCGTGACGCGCGCCCGGTTGTATGGGTCCGGCTCGGCGAGCCCGTCGAACAGCGCCACCGCTTCGCGCAACGCCGCCAAGCCCTCCGTCGCGCGCCCGGCACGACCCAGGGCGCCACCCAGGTGGATCAGGGTGAGCCCGAGGCTGCGGTCCGCGCCTGACTCGCGGTTGGCTTGCACGAGTTCTTCCAGTTGAGCCAAGGCTTCCGGCAGCTGCCCCTGGTTCAGGTTCAGCAGCGCCAGCATCTCCAGTGCGTCTGCCGCGCCGCGCCGGTCACCGGCTTTCGACGCGCAGGCCGCCGACGCCTTCAAGTGCTTCTCGGCCTCGGCGTACCTGCCCAGCGTCGTGCAGACCATGCCCCGGCGCCTGAGCATGACCGCTTCCGCGACCGGGTCACCCCAGCGGCGAGCCGCCGCGATACCCCGGTCGTCGATCTCGAGCCGGTCCTGGTAGTGCTTGTGGTGCAACAGCAACGGCCACATCACGTCGGCCAGCTGCCACGCCAGCTCCGGCCAGCCGTGGTCCAAGGCGGCCTTCCCCGTGGCGATCAGGTTCGCCCGTTCGACCTCCAGCCACGCCAGCGCCGCCGCGCGGTCCAACGTCGGGAGTCGCGCGGGCTCGGCCGTGAACCGGTAGGGCAACCGGTTGCGGTAGGGAGTAACGGCCCGGTCCGCGACCGACGCGGCGGCCAGGTACCACTCCAGCATCCGGCGCAGCGCCACGGTGTGTTCGCCCGCTTCAACCTGGTCGCGGGCGTGAAGCCGGACGAGGTCGTGGAAGCGGTAGCGGTCCTCGCGCACCTCTTCCAGGAGGCTGCCCTCCACCAGTTCGTCGAGTGCGCCCGGTGCGGGGTCGTCGAGCACGGCGTCCGCCACCGAGGGGCTGAAGTCCTGCCCGGGGTGCAGGGCGAGGCGTCGGTAGAGGGCGGCGGCGGTCGGGCTCAGGGCACGGTAGGAGAGGTCGAACGTGCTGCGGACCGACAGCTCGGGCGAGGCGGTGAGGACGGCCAACCGCCCGCGCTCGTCGGTCAGCTCGGCCACCACCCGTTCCACCGACCACCGCGGGCGGGTGACCAGTCGCGCGGCGGCGATTCGGAGGGCTATCGGAAGACCGCCGCACATCGACGCCAGCCGGCGGGCCGGGGCGCTCTCCCGGACCACCCGCGCGCCACCGACGGCGAGGTCGAGCAGCCGGATCGCCGAGGTGGCGCTCAACGGGCCGACGTCCAGCAGGCGCCCGCCTTCCGCGACCAGGCCAGCGAGCCGGCTGCGGCTGGTGACGACGACGGCGCCGGCGCGCGAGGCGGGCAGCAGGGGGCGGACCTGGGCGGTGGAGAGGGCGTTGTCCAGCAGCACCACCAGGTCGCGCTCGGCCGTCAGAGACCGGTACAGCGCCGCTCGTTCCGCCGGCTCGGCCGGCACCCGCTCCGGCGGCACGCCGAGACCGCGCAGGAACAGCCCCAGCGCCTCGTCCGGTGTGACCGGTTCACCGCCGCTGAAGCCCGCGAGGTCGACGTACAGCTGGCCGTCGGGGAACCGGTGCCGGTACGCCCAGTGCAGCGCGAGTGCCGTCTTGCCCACCCCGCCCGGGCCGCACAGCACGGCGAGCACCCGCCCGTCCTCGGCCCGCATGCCGTCCAGCTCGTCGAGCTCCTCCGCGCGACCGGTGAAGTGGGCAGGCGCGGCGGGCAGCTGCCGGGGGACGGGCGGCTCGGGCACGCCTTGGTGGAAGTGGACGCCGCCGTGCACCTCACTTGCTTGGAGCGCGCCACCGATCACCGGGCCGGACAGCTCGTTGCACCGCCCGGCGCCCCAACCGCCCGTGGTCGTCATGCGGTCCCCTCCCGCGCTGCGCCAAGACGACCGTACGGTAAGCAGCGGCGGAATCCGGGCCGGTCCGCCGGAATGGCGGGCCGGAACCACTCTCGGCGGGCAACGGGCCGGTGCGGTGGACACGGTGCGTTCCCGCACTTTCGCGGCCCTTCACGAGTTCGGCGCACCGTGGTCGGGGAGTGCCGGTCGGGATGTGGAGCGGCGGTGGCCCGTGACGACTTGGGCGGGGCCTGTCCGGGTGCGGGTGGTTCTCCACCGCCCGCAGTGGCGCTCAGCGGCCAGGAAGGGTGACCCCCGGAAGGCGGTATGCCCTCGGACGGCTGCGGCCGGGGAACGCCTTCGGTGATGCCTCGGACGACGGCGGGGGAGTGACGACAATCACCAAAGAGTGACACCGGCCCGACGAGTGATTACGGGTCGACTGCGAAAAGCAGGGCAAAACCACGACGGTGGCCTGGAAAAAGCTGAAGGCCCAGGTCGATGACCTGGGCCTGTGGTGCGCCGCCAGGGACTCGAACCCCGAACCCGCTGATTAAGAGTCAGCTGCTCTGCCAGTTGAGCTAGCGGCGCCCTCGGACTCGTTCTTGCTCCGTCCGACGTGGAGAACATTAGCACAGCGTCCTACGCGGCTCCCAATCGCCTGGTCAGAACCGGTCCGGGGCGCCGGCCCAGGGGGAACTTCGCATTCGTAACGATCCGGCATCCCGGGCAACATCGTCAACCCTTCGGGCGTCACCTAGTAGTGGGACCCCTGAAGGGGTTTCGGGGTGTCGGGGAACGGGAAGCGGGAAGCGGAGGCGGGGATGTCGGTCAGCCGGGGGGCGCGCAGAGCGCTGGGGGTCGTCGCGGTCGGGGTGGTCGCGGTGTTGGTGGCGAGCTGCTCGTCCGGTGGCGCCGCCGAAGGGGGCGTCGCGCCCGTCGCCACCTCCAGCTCGTCCACCCCGCCGCCCAAGCCCGTGGCGCTGACCACCGGGCACGCCGACCAGGCGGTGGACGTCCCGCCCGGTCAGCCCGTGGTCGTGACGGCGGCCGACGGCAAGCTCACGCAGGTCTCCCTGACCAACGCCGAGGGCAAGGTCGTCGCCGGCGCGGTGACGCCGGACGGCACCCAGTGGACCAACAGCGAACCCCTGGGCTACGGCAAGACCTACACGCTCGCGGTGACCGGGCAGGGCACGGACGGCAAGACCGTCGGCAGGACCTCGACCTTCACCACGGTCAGGCCGCGCACGCTGACGTTCCTGTCGGTCAACCCGATGGACGGCACCACGGTCGGCATCGGCCAGCCGCTGGCCTTCTACTTCGACGAGCCGATCGCCGACCGGGCCGCCGCCGAGGCCATGATCTCCATCACCACGGAGCCCAGGGTCGAGGGCGCCTTCTACTGGTTCAACGAGAAGGAGGTGCACTGGCGCCCGCAGAACTTCTGGGCGCCCGGCACGAAGATCACCATCAACGCCAAGATCTACGGGCAGCACCTGGGCAACGGCGTCTACGGCGAGGAGGACCGCCTGATCACCACGACCATCGGCGACGCGGTGGTCCACGAGGCCGACGGCGCCGCGCACCAGGTCGTGACCAAGATCAACGGCCAGGTCGCGCGCACCATGCCGACCTCCATGGGCAACGCCGAGAACCCCACCCCCACGGGCACCTACGTGCTGACGGAGAAGCACGACCACATGGTCATGGACTCCCGCACGTACGGCCTGGCCCTCGACGCGGGCGGCTACGTCACCCCCGTCGACTGGGCGACCCGCATGTCCAACAGCGGCATCTTCTTCCACAGCGCGCCGTGGTCGATCGGCGACCAGGGCAACCGCAACGTCAGCCACGGCTGCCTGAACCTCTCGCCCGAGAACGCCAAGTGGGTCTTCGACCTGTCCAAGCCCGGCGACGTCGTGGTGGTCACCAACTCCGGCGGCCCGGCCCTGGAGTCCTGGGACGGCTTCGGCGACTGGCAGGTGCCGTGGGACGTGTGGGTCCGCGGCAACCGCTGACCGCCCTGGTCGGACGTCGCTGATCAGACGTCGCGGACTCGACCCGCCGCCACCTCCAGGCGGCGGGTCGTGCGCACCGCGTCGAGCATCCGGCGGTCGTGGGTGACCAGCAGCAGGGTGCCCGGGTAGGACTCCAGCGCGGACTCCAGCTGCTCGATCGCGGGCAGGTCCAGGTGGTTGGTGGGCTCGTCCAGCACCAGCAGGTTGACCCCGCGCGCCTGCAGCAGCGCCAGCGCCGCGCGGGTGCGCTCGCCCGGCGACAGCGAGGCCGCCGGGCGCAGGACGTGGGCGGCCTTGAGGCCGAACTTCGCCAGCAGGGTGCGCGCGTCGGCCGGGAGCAGGTCCGGCACGGCCGCGCCGAACGCGTCCAGCAGCGCGTCCTCGCCGAGGAACAGGCCGCGGGCCTGGTCGATCTCGCCCACGACCACGCCCGGCCCCAGCGACGCCGTCCCGGACACCAGCGGCACGCGCCCCAGCAGGGCCGCGAGGAGGGTGGACTTGCCCGCGCCGTTGGCCCCGGTGATGGCGACCCGGTCCGCCCAGTCGACCTGGAGGTCCACCGGGCCCAGGGTGAACGGCCCGCGCGCCACCACCGCGCCGCGCAGCACCGCCACGACCGCGCCGGCCCGCGGCGCGGCGGCGATCTCCATGCGCAGCTCCCACTCCTTGCGGGGCTCCTCGACGACCTCCATGCGCTCGATGAGGCGCTCGGTCTGGCGCGCCTTGGCCGCCTGCTTCTCGGTCGCCTCGGTGCGGAACTTGCGGCCGATCTTGTCGTTGTCGCTCGCCTTGCGCCGGGCGTTCTTGACGCCCTTCTCCATCCACGCCCGCTGCGCCCTGGCGCGCTCCTCCAGGGCCGCCCTGGCGCCGGCGTACTCCTCGTAGTCCTCGCGGGCGTGCCGGCGGGCGATCTCGCGCTCCTCCAGGTAGGACTCGTAGCCGCCGCCGTAGGCGCGCACCTGCTGCTGCGCCAGGTCCAGCTCCACCACCCTGGTCACCGTGCGGGCCAGGAACTCGCGGTCGTGCGACACCAGCACCGCCCCCGCGCGCAGGCCCGTCACGAACGCCTCCAGGCGGGCCAGGCCGTCCAGGTCGAGGTCGTTGGTCGGCTCGTCGAGCAGGAAGACGTCGTAGCGGCTCAGCAGCAGCGACGCCATGCCGGCGCGGGCCGCCTGGCCGCCGGACAACGACGTCATGGGCTGCTCCAGGTCGATCGCGAGCCCCAGGTCCGCCGCCACCTCCTCGGCGCGCTCGGGCAGGTCCGCGCCGCCCAGCGCCAGCCAGCGCTCCAGCGCGTCGGAGTAGCCGTCGTCGACGCCCGCGGCGAGCGCCTCGGTGGCCCGGTCCAGCTCGGCCTGCGCCGCCGCCACGCCGGTGCGGCGGGCCAGGAAGTCGCGGACGGTCTCGCCGGGGCGGCGCTCCGGCTCCTGCGGCAGGTGGCCGACGGTCGCCGTGACGGGGGACAGGCGGACCACGCCCTCCTCGGCCGGAACCAGGCCCGCGAGGACGCGCAGCAGCGTGGACTTCCCCGCGCCGTTGACCCCGACCAGGCCCACCACGTCGCCGGGGGCGACCACCAGGTCCAGCCCGGAGAACAGGACGCGGTCGCCGTGGCCGGCCGCCAGGTTCTTCGCGACGAGTGTGGCGCTCACGGCAAGGGGCTCCCCGGTGTACACGGACCGCTGTCACGGAAAACGCCCCCCGACCGGACGGGCGGGGGGCGTTTCGCTTGGGGTGAGTGACGGGACTTGAACCCGCGACACCTGGGATCACAACCCAGTGCTCTGCCAGCTGAGCTACACCCACCAAGACCGGTCGACCCGGCGGCTGAAGCATACAGTGCCACGCCGCCGCGTCGAAATCGACCCTATTCCTGCCGGTCGGCGGCCAGCAGCCGGCTCGCCACGGCCTGCGCCTGCTCCGAGGTCGGGCCGGGCTGCGGGACGAACGCCGTGTGCCGGTAGTAGGCCAGCTCGCGGATGGACTCGCGGATGTCGGCCAGCGCCCGGTGCGCCAGGCCCTTGCCCGGCTGCGCGTAGTAGATGCGCGGGTACCACCGCCGGCACAGCTCCTTGATCGACGACACGTCGACCATCCGGTAGTGCAGGTGGGCGTCGAGCTCGGGCATGTCGCGCGCGATGAAGCCCCGGTCGGTGGCGATCGAGTTGCCCGCCAGCGGCGCGGTGCGCGGGTCCGGGACCCACTCCTTGACGTAGGCCAGGACCTGCGCCTCGGCGTCGGCCAGCGTCGTGGTGGACCGGCGGACCTCTTCGGTCAGGCCGGACTTGGCGTGCATCGCCATCACGACTCCCGGCATCGAGTCGAGCGCGGTGTCGTCGGCGTGGATCACCACGTCGACCCCCTCGCCGAGCACGTTCAGCTCCGCGTCGGTCACCAGCGCCGCGATCTCGATCAGGGCGTCCTTGCCCAGGTCGAGCCCGGTCATCTCGCAGTCGATCCACACCAAGCGATCCATCACCCGAGCGAGCCTAGCCGCCGGGCGCCCGGCCCCCGCCGCCGCTACCAGCGGCGGGACCTACCAATCCCATCACGCTCGTCCCGGTGGTCGCCCGGCCGGCCGATCCGGCGCCGCGCCGAACGGGAAGGGCGGGCTCCGGTCGCGCGCGCCGCGGTCCCTTGTGGACACCGCCGGCGCGAAGGTGATCAGGCGGTCAGCGGTTCGACGGCTGCCCGGGAGCCGCGCCCGGACTGCCTACGGGAAGCCGGTCGCGGGGGGTGCCTCCTCTTGGGAGCGAGTTGCGAGGCGACCCGGACCGCTGCGGTGATCCGGGCCACAGACATCCTGGTGAAACCGGCTCGGTGCTGTCGAGCAGGCGCCGTGGGTTCGGCAATGGAGCTTCCTGCAGTCAGCCGCGCGCGCCTTGGGGCGTGAGGTCGCCCGGGGAGCCTTCGAGGCCGTTCGCGGGCTTGCGCACGCGCAGGGACAGCAACGCCGCCGAGATGCTCAGCGCGCCGGCCGCGTACCAGGCGGGCGCGTAGTTGCCGAAGTGGTCGCGGGTCAGGCCGGCCGCCGTTGCCGCGAACGCCGCCCCCAGCTGGTGCGCGGCGAAGACCCAGCCGAAGACCACCGGCGCGGACAGGCCGAAGACCTGGCGGCACAGGGCGACCGTCGGCGGCACGGTGGCGACCCAGTCCAGGCCGTAGAAGATGATGAACACCAACATGCTCGGGTGCACCGAGTCGTGGAACAGCTGCGGCAGCACCAGCAGGGACGCGCCGCGCAGCGCGTAGTACGCCGCCAGCAGCAGGCGCGAGTCGACCCGGTCGGTGAGCCAGCCGGACAGGACCGTGCCCACGATGTCGAACACGCCGACCAGCGCCAGCAGGCCCGCCGCCGTGGTGGTGGGCATCCCGTGGTCGTGGGCGGCGGGGATGAAGTGGGTGCCGACCAGGCCGTTGGTGGTGGCCCCGCAGATCGCGAAGCCGCCCGCCAGGTACCAGAACGGCCCGGTGCGGGCCGCCGACGCCAGCGCCGCCACCGCGCGGCGGGCCGCGCCGCCGCCGGCCGGGGGCCTGGGCACGACCTCGTCGCCGCCGTAGGGCGGGACGCCCAGGTCGGCCGGGTACTCGCGCAGGAACAGCAGCACCAGCGGCACGACCGCCAGCGCCGCCACGGCCACCACCACCGACGCCGAGCGCCACCCCGACGTCTCGGCCAGCGCCGCCACCACCGGCAGGAACACCAGCTGGCCGGTCGCGCCGCCCGCGGTGAGCACGCCGGTCACCAGCCCGCGGCGCGCGACGAACCACCGGCCGGTGATGGTCGCGACGAACGCCAGCGCCATCGAGCCGGAGCCCAGGCCCACCAGCACGCCCCAGAGCAGCACGAGCTGCCAGCTGGTGGTCATGAACACCGTCAGCCCGCTGCCCACCGCGACCAGCGCCAGCGCGGACGCCACGACCCGGCGCACGCCGAACCGCTCCATCAGCGCGGCGGCGAACGGCGCGGTCAGGCCGAACAGCAGCAGGTTCACCGACACCGCCAGCCCGATGGTGCCGGTGGACCAGCCGAACTCCCGCTGCAGCGGTTCCACCAGCGCGCCCGGCGTCGCCCGGAACGCCGCCGCGCCGACCAGCGCGACGAAGCTGACGCCCGCGACCGCCCATGCCCAGTTACCTCGAGTCACGCGAGGAGCGTGCTCGACCGGGCCGCCCGCCGACCAGTGGCCTGATGGCCATCATGTGCAAGAATCCGGCCATGACGCACCTGGTGGCCGTCCTGGCGCTGGACGAGGTCGTGGGCTTCGACCTCGGCACCCCGCCGCAGATCTTCAACGCCGCCCGCGACGACCGGGACGTGCGCTTCTACCGGGTCCGCGTCTGCACGCCCGGCGGGCGCCCGGTGCGCAGCGCCGCCGGGTTCACCGTCACCCCCGACCACGGGCTGGAGCTGGTGGCCGAGGCGGACACCGTGGTCGTCGCCGGCGTGCACTACGGGGCGCAGGTGCTGGAGGACGGCGCGATCGACGACGACGTGCGCGACGCGCTGCGCGGGGCGGCGGCCCGCGGGGCGCGGGTGATGTCGATCTGCACCGGGGCGTTCGTGCTGGCGGCGGCGGGCCTGCTGGAGGGGCGCAAGGCCACCACGCACTGGATGCACGCCGACAACTTCCGGCGGCTGTTCCCGCGCGTCGACCTCGACCCGGACGTCCTGTTCGTGGACGACGGCGACGTGCTGACCTCCGCGGGCGTCGGCGCCGGCATCGACCTGTGCCTGCACCTGGTGCGCGACGACCACGGCTCGGAGGTCGCCAACAGCGCCGCCCGCCGCTGCGTCGTGCCGGCCTGGCGCCCCGGCGGGCAGTCGCAGTACATCGTCCGCCCGGTGCCCGAGGCCGCCGACACCTCCACCGCGCCCGCCCGCGCCTACGCCCTGGAGCACCTGGCCGAGCCGCTGGACCTGCGCGTGCTGGCCGGGCACGTGCGGATGAGCGTGCGGACCTTCACCCGGCGCTTCCGCGAGGAGACGGGGATGAGCCCCGGCAAGTGGGTCGCGCAGCAGCGCGTCGAGCGGGCCCGCCACCTGCTGGAGACCACCGACCTGGCGGTCGACCAGGTGGCGCGCCACGCCGGCTTCGGGACCGGCGCCGCGCTGCGCCAGCAGATGGGCGCGCTGCTGGGCGTCGCCCCCAGCGCGTACCGGACGACGTTCCGCTCGGCGGGCTAGACCCGGTCCGGCCGGTCGGCTGCCCGCGCGGACCCGCCGGCGGCGCGCGCCGGCCGACCCCCTTCCAGGAACGGCCGCAGCAGGTCCGGCACCGCCTCGTCGGCCAGGGCCAGGCCGTCGGCCTCCGCCACGTCCACCACGTGGTAGACCCCGTCGCCCGCGGCGGTCGTCGCGGAGATCGTCACCAGGCCGGAGCGGCGCTGGAAGAACGACCGCGAGACCCGCCAGCCGATGATGCCGGTGCGTTGCAGCGCAACGGTTTCCCGCACCACCGAGCCCTGCCGGGCGATCAGGTGCCGATCGGTGAGCGCGTGGCCCAGCGAGCGGTACCGGTCCCAGCCCAGCAGCACCGCCAAGGGGGTCAGGGCCAACGCGACCTGCCACGCCCACGCCGGCGCGAACCACGCCGCCCCGCCCGCCAGGACCAGCGGCGGCCCGATCGCGCGCACCAGCCGCCGGCGCAGCGCGGCGGCCGGGTGCCGGCGCAGCGGCGTGGCCGTCGGTGAGGTGTCCAACCGCAGCACGGCGGCGGAGACCCGGTGCGCCTCGGCGACGGGCGCGGGCGGCAGCAGCAGGTTGCTCTCGCCCTTGCGGCCCAGGCCGGTCGTCACGGTCTTCGCGTGCGCGCCCCGCCCGGCCCGCAGCAGCAGGGGTTCCACCACCTCGACACCGCGGAGCCGTTGCTCGGCAACGGAAACCGAGCGGGTCGTCAGCAGCCCGCGGCGCACCCGCACCGTGTCGTCGGGCTCGCGGGTCAGCCGGTAGCCCCAGAACTGCACGACGTAGACCAGCACCGACCCGAACCCCGCGATCACCAGCACCCCGCCCGCGAACAGCGACAGGGTCAGCCAGAGCGGCTGCCGCACCACCCAGTGCGCCGCGTCGGTCAGCGGCCCGAAGACCTCGACCTCCAGCTCGCGCGCGTAGTTCGTGACCAGACCGGCCAGCGCGCCCACCGCGACCAGGCCGGACAGCGTCAGCGGCGCGTACCGCAGCCACTTGCGGTCCAAAGTGGACAGAACCAGGCCGGGGCGTTCCGCCGCGGGCTCGCCGGGGCGCTCCGGCGCGGCCAGCGCCAGCAGCAGCACGCGCAACCGCTCCGCCTCCGCCGAGGACACCGCGTCCAGCGTCAGCCCCTCCTCGCCGGGCTGGTCGCGCTGCCCGGTGCCCACGCGGATCGCCGACAGGCCGAACAACCGGTGCCCGAGCTTCGCGGTCAGGTCCACGGTCCGGACGCGGTCGCGCGGCACCGCCAGGCGCTTGCGCACGAACAACCCGGTGCGCAGCTCGACCTGCTCGGTGGTGATCCGGTAGCGCGTGGTCACCCAGCGCAGCAGGCCCAGCAGCACGACGGCGGCGATCACGCCGGCGCTGAGCAGGGCGCGCCACGTCTCGCCCTTGCCCAGCACCAGCAGGCCGACGAGCACCGGCACGAAGCCGAGCAGCTCGTTGAGCGGCCGGACGACCAGCATCCGCGCGTCCAGCCGGTGCCAGTCGACGACCGGCTCGGCGTACTCGGGCGCGGCGGGCAGGTCCGCGGTCACGTCGCGTCACCCGGCGTGGCCTGGGTGGTGCCGGTCAGCTCGTCGGCCAGCCGCACGGCCTCGTCCCGGTCCAGGCCCTCGATCTGCACCGGGCCCGCCGCCGACGCCGTGGTCACCGTCACGGTCGACAGCCCCAGCAGCTGCTGCAGCGGCCCGCGCTTGGTGTCGACGGTCTGGATGCGCGAGACCGGCGCGATGCGCCACTCCTGGTTCAGCCAGCCCGCCAGCGTGCAGACCGCCTCCGGCGTGGCCTCCCAGCGGTGCACCCGGTACCGCCAGCGCGGCATGACCAGCGCGTGCGCGACGCCGACCACCAGCGTGGCCACCGCCAGGCCGACCTGCCACGGCGCCCGGCTGAACACCAGCACGGCCAGCTGCGGCGCCAGCAGCACCGCCCAGCCGATCACGGCGTGCAGCGTCCAGAGGGTGATCGACTTGCGGCTGACCCGGTGCCGCGGCGCGCGCAGGCGCAACTGATCGGTGCTCACCTCGTCCACAATGCCCCAAGGCCGGGCCCGCGGTGCCGCGAGCCCGGCCTCGGGGCGCGCTCTACGGCTGGACGTAAGGTGGCGTGAAGATCTCCCTGGCGGCCACCTCGCTGCGCGCCTCCGCGCTCGCGGGCGCGGACAGGACGGCGCCGGAGCCGGCCCCGAGACCGGCGCAGAGGGCCACCACGGCGAGGATTCTGCGGACAGCGTTCACAACCATCGTCAAGCTCCGTTCGATCGGTAGCGGCCTGGGGTGTGGTCGATGACCGCGGTCATCGGCGCCGGCCGGCAGGGCCCGCGCGGGGTTCGGCGCTCGGTTGCGCGCGGCACGCCGGCGGCGCGGCGGACTGCCGGCCGGTCCCGTGGGCTGGACGGGGTGCGTGCCGCGGCTGCGGGAACCTGGGGCGCACCTGGCGCGGGGCGCGTCGCGGTCGGCTCGGGCGCGGCGCTGCGGGGCCGCGCCGCCGTCCGGGCGCGACGGCGCCCGGGCGTCGCACTGATCGCGGGCTCGCGTGCCCACCGACCACTCGCATCGCACTACCGCCGCTTCGCCAGGGGACGCAGGGTGGAGCGTCCGAGCGGAGCATGACACACAGGCGTCCTCCGGCTCATCACCCAGTTCCGCCCCAACGCGGTGGGCAAAACCCCCGGACGGACGGCGCGGGCCGTCGTGAACGACCCGCCGGTAGCGGCAACGGGCGGCGCCCGGCCCGGTCACCCCGTCAGGCCGCCGTCCCACCCGCCGGGCTCGTCGACGAGGTCCACCCACCAGACGGCCGCGCCCGCCCGGTCCCGCACGCCCAGCGTGCGGTAGATCCGCTGGAGGTGGTTCTGCACCGTTTTGGGCGACAGGCCCAGCTCCTCGGCGATCGCGCCGGTGCTCGACCCGTCCGCGACCCGCCGCAGCACCTCGATGCCGCGCTTGGTCAACCCGGCGCCCAGCGCCCGCGCGATCCGCCGGTTGACCTGCTCGGCGCTCGACGTGCTGCGCAGCGGCTCGTCGCGGCGCGCCCGGACGACGGTGTCCTCCCGGCGCGGCTCGAACCGGTGGTGCGCGAGCTGCTCGACCAGCCGCGCGGACAGGTCGTGCTCGCGCATCCGCAGCAGGTCGCGGCCCTCCTGCAGCTCCCACAGCCGGTACTGCTCCAGCTGCGAGCGGGCGTGCCGCAGCGCCGCGCCCAGCCGCCCGACCCGCTCGTGGGCGACGCTCAGCGCGCCGTGCGCCCGCACCGCCACCTCCCGCGCGAGGCAGCCCATCGCCAGCTCGGCCGCCTGCGCGAGCTGCCGCACCTGGTCGTCGAACCGGCCGCGCGCGCCGTTCGCGCGGGCCCGCGCCATGAGCAGTTCGGCCCGCAGCACCGGCCGGTCCTGCCCGGCCAGCAGCTGGTCGGCCCGCCGGCACGAGCGCAGCGCGCGGTCCAGCTCGCCCAGGTCCAGCCGCACGTGCGCCAGCAGCAGGTTCACCCGTGCCATCCGCACCGGCTCGTCCAGGTTCTTCCACTTGTCCCGCACCTGCGCGCACAGCACCTCGGCGCGCCGCAGCTTGCGCACGCACGGCTCGCCGTCCGGGCTGCACCGCGTCGCGTCCGAGCGGACCATGCAGTGCTCGTGGTACTGCGTGCGCATCAGCCTGGCCTGCTCGAACAGGATCGAGCCGATCAGCTCGTGGTCACCGGTCAGCTCCGCCAGCCCGAGCGCGCGCGACAGCGAGTGCAGCGACCGCTCCCGCGAGTCCAGCCGCAGCTCCACCACGGCCCGCGAGAAGCTGCACCACGCCTGCAGCAGCGCGTGCCGGTTCGCCGAGGCGATCTGCTGCACCCGGTCGATGGTGTCCAGCGCGCCGGGCAGCAGCCCGCGCTTGCCCAGCGCGACCGACTGGGCCAGCACGGCCTGCGCCACGCCCTCCGCGTCGTCCAGCCAGGCGAACGCCGCGACGGCCTTCTCCGCGAACTCCAGCGCGTCGCCGGGCCGCCCCTCGTCCAGCGCCATCCGCGCCTCGCGCAGGTTGGCCACCGCGCCGGCCCGCGGGTCCGCCGCTCGTTGTCCCGGAATGGTCATCGGTCCCCCGCCGCGCAGGATACCCACCGCGGGTTCCGCTCGAGCACCTTTCCGGTGGCGTCGCGGGGCAGCGCGTCGAACAGCATCCCGTCGGTGACGAAGGCGCCGATCTGCACGTATGCCGCCGGGGTCTCCGGGAAGCCCCGGTGGTTGCGGCACAGCAGTAGGGGGGCGGATGTCGGGCCCGGTGCGCGGGTTCCTTCAGCTCTCGGGCGTCCCCGAGGCGTTCACCACCGCGTCGCGCAGGGCCGCGCGCAGACGCCCCACCTCCAGCGGCGTCAGCACCGCCGCCTCTCCCGGCGGCACCGTGACCACCACGTGGCCCTGGCTGACGAAAACCGTCATGTCACGGCGACGGGATGCGATGTCGCGGCAGGAGATCTGCCACTCCTTGCCTGTACCCACGGTCCCGAACCTCCAGCTGTCTCGACACGGGTGCTCGGACCAATCCGGGCGCTCGCGGGGGTGAGACGCACGCGGGTTGGTGCCATGACGGGAAAACTCCCGACGGGCGACCGTGCCGAGCTGTCGACAGCGTCGCACGTGGTCATCACTCCAGTCATCTAGGTGGGTGAAAAATGGCTAAACCGCAACGGATCGTGATGGTCGGTTCGGACCTCGCAGGGCCGCGCGACGGGTGCGTCGCGGGAGCGCGGCTACGGCGGACAGGTCACCCTGTTCGGCGGGGAGGCGTACCGGCCCTGCGAACTTCCGGTGCTGTCCAAGGGGGTGCTCGTCGGGAACGCCGACGGGCCCGACCGCGCGCACGAGCCCGATTTCTGCGAAACCCGCGACGTCGACTTGAGGCTCGGCGTGGAAATCACCGGGCTGCGCATCGGTGGGCGGGTGGTCGTTGACTCGACCGGGGTAACCCACTCGTATGACCGGTTGATCCTGGCGACCGGCTCGACGGACGCGGGTCCCCCGGTCCGCGCGCCCCGTCGAGGACGCGCAACGGCTGCGCGGACCTTGTCGGCGGGCCCGACGTCGTGGTCGTCGGACTCGGCCGAATCGGGTGTGAGGTCGCCGCGGCGGCCCGGTCGCACGACGCGACCGTCACCGTCGTCGACCCGGTGGACCTTTCGCTGCGACGCGCCCCGGGGCCGACCGCCGGGGAGGTGTTCCACCGCCTGCACGCCGACCACGGCGTCCGCCGGCGCCCGGGCGTCGGGTTCGACGGCTTCACGCCGGGTGGCGTGCGGCAGGCCGACGGTTCCGATCAGAGGCAGGACCCGCTGTCGGGCCGGTGGTCGGCCAGGATCAACCGCTCCAGCAACGCCTTGAGCCGCTGCGCGTCGGCCGGGTCCAGGTCGGCGGTGAAGTCGTCCTCCACCTCGACGTGGAGCCGCTCCACCGCGACCTGGACCGTCCGGCCCTGCTCGGTGATCACCGGCACGCGCACCCGCCGGTCGTTCGGGTCGGGCTCGCGCACGACGAGGCCCGCGTGCTCCAGCCGGTCCAGTTCGGCGGTGAGCGTCGTCTTGTCCAGGCCGAGCGCCTGCCCGAGGGCGAGCTGCGTGCGCCGGAACTCCTCGCTGGCCAGCGCCGACAGCACCAGCTGCCCACGAGTCGTCACACCATGCCGCGCCGCTGCCTCCTGCGCCGCCGAGCCCAGCTTCTGCGCGGCCCGGTGCAACAGCCAGTTCAGGCCGGACCGGCGCACGCAGGCGGAGTCGACAGGGGCGTTCATGCCGCCGAGCATACGCCCGCTCCGAACCCCTCCCGATCAACAAAACCCCAGCTAGGAAGCCCTCGCCACCACCAACACACAAAATCGTCCTAGACGACCGGTCAACTACCCCGCCGTAATTCCAGTAAGCCGACTAACTGACAGCGGTACTGCCCCTCCGCGGCCCTCCGCAAAAGACGACCGGTCAACTAAAGCTCCAAGCACCCCACTGCGCCCTGCGCTGCCCACTCTGCAAATCCTTGCCCTATGCGTCCCTGCCGTGGGCATCGCTCTAGCTCGCGTAGACAACCGGTCAACTAATTCGCTAGGCAAAACTTGCTGGGCAAAGCTCAGCAAGATAGTCAGTCAACTAATGGGCTTCACAATCCAGCGAGATGACCGGTCAACTATAAAATTGGCGAAACTTGGCGAGGTGGTCAGTCGCCTGGTGGGCTTCGGAGCTTGGTGAGACGACCGGTCAACTAGCGGGCTTCGGGACTTGGTGAGACGACCGGTCAACTAACGTGCGAGGGGATCAGTGAGGCGGCCGACCGGTTGATGTGCGGTGAGGTTCGACTAGATGGCCGGTCAACTAATATGTTGCGCGTTTTCGGTGGGATGGCCGGACAGTTGAAGCCTGCGGGGCTTGGCGAGATGGTCGGTTGACTGACGCGCTGTGGGGCTCGATGGGTGAATGGTCAGCTGGTCGGCTGGTGTGTTGTGGGATTCGGGGAGATGGTCGGTCGACTAATGCGTTGTGGGAATCGGTGGAGTGGTCGATTGGCTGAAAGGATGTGGATTTGTGAGATGACCGGTCAGCTAGTTGTTTTAGTTGACCGGTCATCTAGGGGTGGGGTGGCTGCTGTGGGGGTCGGCTGTGATCGCTTGAGGGGGAGGGGAGGGGCGCTGTCACACTGGTCGGCGACGTTCGGGAGGTGCCGGTGTCCGAGTCGATCGCCGCTGTCGTGTTCCGCGCGGCGGACCTCACTGCTCGGGGGCTTCCCCGGCAGGCCATCGACCTGCTGCGGCCCGCGTTGGCGGCCCATCCCCGGCACGCCGAGGCTTGGTGCCGGTTGGCTGCGGCGTACCTGGACACCGGCGAGCCCGACCCCGCCCTGACCGCGGCGAAGCGGGCCCTCGCGCTCGACGGCGACCACGCCTGGGCGCAGCGGTTGGCGGCGTTGGCGCTGAGCGAACTCGGCCGGCACCCCGAGGCGGCGGTCGCGGCTCGTGAGTGCGTTCGGCGCGAGCCCGGCGACTGGCGGTGCCACGTCGTGCTGGCCGAAGTCCTCGCCGCCGCCCCGGACACCCGCGACGCCGCCGTCGACGCCGCCCGCGAAGCCGCGCGGCTGGCGCCCGGCGAGGCCCGGGCCTTCCAGGTCCTCGGCGACGCCGCCCTGAGGGTCCGGGACTGGGGCGCCGCCGAGTGGGCCTACCGGAAGGCCCTGCGGCTCGACCCGGCCGACGAGGACGTCCGGGCCAACCTCGCCACCGTCACGCGCAAGCGGTCCGCCGCGCCCGCGTCGCCCACCGCCGACGCCCTCACCACCGCCCACGGCCTCGCCCGGCGGACGCTGTCCCGGCTGGCCGCCCTGCTGGTCGCGGGCGGGTTGCTGCTGATGATCGCCGGGCTGCCCCGGCCGACGCCGTCGCTCGGCTGGTTCTCCGGCGCCCTGGTCCTCGCCGCCGTCGCGGTCGCGGGCCGGCCGTTCGCGTTCGCCCGGCCCGCGGTGCGGGCGGCGCTGCGGGTGCTGCCCCGCCACCGGCCGAAGGTCGCCGTCGCCGCCGCGGTCTTCGGGCTGTCGGCCTCGATCCTCGCCGGCTGGTCGGTCGCGCTGCTCCTCGGCGCGACCACCGCGCAACCGCTCGTGCTCGCCTGGCTGTGCGCCCTGGCCGGCGGATCCGTCGTCGTCCTGGCGGGAGGCCGCTAACCTGGACCGCGGGAAGGAGGGCCGCGTGACGCGACTGCTGATGCTCCTGGCGCTGGTCGCCGGGTTCGTCGTCGTCGGTCCCGCCGGTCACCACCCCACCGACCTCGTGGGGGTCAGCGCCGCCGCCGACGCGGCGCACCTGCCCGGCGCCGCCACCCGCGCCACCACCCACCCCGTCCAGCAGCCGGGCCACCTCGCGCAGCCGCTGGACGGCGTGCTGCCACCCGTCCACGTCACCCCCGCGCCCCGGCTGCGCGTCGACGTCGTCGACCCGACCCACCGCGCCCCCGAGCGCACCGGGCAGGCCCCGCTCGGCGAACGCGCGCCGCCCGCCGACCTCCGGTAGTCCAACCCCCTGTCACCCCCGACCCCGGAGGTCGCTTCGCCATGCCGCGCCCACCAGCGCGGCGAGAACTCCTCGTCCGAGGGCTGCTGTCCCTCGGCGTGCTCGCCGCGTCCGCGTTCGTCCTGCTCACCAGCCAGCCGCGCCTCGGTCTCGACCTGCGCGGCGGCACCCAGATCGTGCTGGAAACCCCGTCCGAGGCCACGTCCGACAACACCGACCGCGCCATGGAGGTGCTGCGCCGCCGCGTCGACGAGCTCGGCGTCGCCGAACCCGTCCTGGCCCGCTCCGGCGACCACCGCATCGTGGTCGAGCTGCCCGGTGTGCAGGACCCCGCCGAAGCCATCGACGTGCTCGGCCGCACCGCCCAGCTCGCCGTCCAATCCGTCACCGGACCGGGTGATGTTCCGACCACCGAGGGGGACTCGGTGGCGCTCGGCCCGGTCGCGATGACCGGGGACGGCATCAAGGGCGCGCAGGCATCGCCCAACCAGACCGGCGCCGGCTGGCTGGTCACCGTCGACTTCCGGGGCGACGCGCCGGCCACCTGGCAGCGGCTGACCGGCGCCGCCGCGTGCTTCCCGCCGGGCGACCCGCAGCGGCGGGTGGCGTTCGTGCTGGACGGCCGGATCGTCTCCGCCCCGCAGGTCGACCCGTCCGTGCCGTGCCGGACCGGGATGGTCGGCACCAGCACCCGGATCACCGGCCGGTTCGCCCAGGCCGAAGCCGAGGAGCTGGCGCTGGTGATCCGGTCCGGCGCGCTGCCGGTGCCGGTGGAGGTCGTCGAGCAGCGCACGGTCGGCCCGACGCTCGGCGCCGAGGCCATCGAGGCCAGCAGCCGGGCCGCGCTCGTCGGCATCGCGCTGACCGGCCTGTTCCTGATCTTCGTCTACCGGCTGGCCGGGCTGGTCGCCGTGCTCGCGCTGGCCGGGTACGCGGCGCTGGCCTACGCGGCGCTGCTGGCCGTCGGCGCGACGCTGACGCTGCCGGGGCTCGCCGGGTTCGTGCTGGCCATCGGCATGGCGGTGGACGCCAACGTGCTGGTCTTCGAGCGCGCGCGGGAGGAGTACGCGCGGCGCAAGCGCTTGCCGAGGTCGGTGGACCTGGGCTTCAAGGGCGCGTTCAGCGCGGTCGCCGACTCCAACGTCACCACGCTGCTGGCGGCCGGCCTGCTGTTCTGGCTCGCCACCGGACCGGTGAAGGGCTTCGGCGTCACGTTGTCCATCGGCGTGCTCGCGTCGCTGTTCAGCGCGCTGGTGCTCAGCCGGGTGCTGCTGCAGCTGGCCATGCCGCTGCTGGAGCGCCGGCCGGGGTGGAGCGGCCTGCACGACCTCGGCCGGGTGCGGACCTGGCTGACCGGGCGGGGGCTGCGGCTGTTCCGCCGGCCGCGCCGGTGGCTGCTCACCGCCGGGCTGCTGCTCGCGGTGGCGGTGGCCGGGCTGCTCGTGCGCGGGCTGGAGCTGGGCGTCGAGTTCACCGGCGGCCGGATGATCGACTACACGGCGACCGGCGTCGACGCGGACCGCGTGCGGGCCGAGCTGGCCGCGGCGGGCTTCCCGGACGCCGTCGTCGCCACCTCGGGCGACAGCGGGCTCTCGGTGCGCACCGGCCCGGTCGACGAGGCCGGCTCGGCGGAGATCGGCGCGGCCGTCGACCGGGCGACCGGCGGCGCGCAGCAGGTCGGCAACGAGCTGATCGGCCCCAGCCTGGGGTCCGAGCTGCGGCGCAACGCGCTGATCGCGCTGGCCATCGCCGTCGCCGCGCAGCTCGCGTACCTGGCGGTGCGGTTCGACTGGCGGCTGGGCCTGGCGACGGTCACCGCGCTGGTCGCCGACGTCGTGGTGCTGGTCGGCGCGTTCGCGTGGCTGGGCAAGACCGCCGACGGGGTGTTCCTCGCGGCGCTGCTGACCGTCATCGGCTACTCGGTCAACGACTCGGTGGTGGTGTTCGACCGGGTGCGCGAGCTGCGCCGGGCGCGGCGCTCGGAGCCGTTCGGCGACGTCGTCGGCACGGCCGTGCTCCAGACCGTCCCCAGGACCGTCAACACGGGGATCGGCGTGCTGTTCGTGCTGGCGGCGCTGCTGGTGCTGGGTGACGGGTCGCTCGCCGACTTCGCCACCGCGCTGCTGATCGGCGTGGTCGCCGGTACCGTCTCGACCGTCCTGACCGCGGCGCCGGTGGCGATCGCCTTGGAGGGTCGATGATGAACACGGGTCACGCGCTGCTGGCGGTCGGAGGGGCGTTCCTGGCGGCCGGGGTCATCGGCCGCGCCGGTGTCCGGATAGGACTGCCCACCATCCCGCTGTTCATGGTGGCGGGCATCCTCTTCGGCCCCAACACTCCCGGGCTGTCCCTCGTGGACGACCCGGGCGAGATGAGCGTGCTGGCCGGGCTCGGCCTGGTGTTCCTGCTGTTCTACCTCGGCCTGGAGTTCTCGGTGGACGACCTGGTCTCGGGCGGGCGCAGGCTCGCCGCGGCCGGCGCCGGGTACCTGCTGCTCAACATCGGCGGCGGGCTGGTCTTCGGGTTCGCCCTCGGCTGGGGGACGCGCGAGGCGCTGATCGTCGCCGGGGCGATCGGGATCTCGTCCTCGGCGATCGTGACGAAGCTGCTGGTGGAGGCGAACCGGCTGCGCAACCCGGAATCACGGCTGGTGATGGGCATCATCGTGATCGAGGACGTGTTCCTCGCCCTGTACCTGGCGGTGCTGCAGCCGGTGCTCGGCGGCACGTCCGGCGTCCGCGCGCTGCTGGACTTCGGCAAGGCGTTCCTGTTCCTGCTGGTCCTCGCGGCCGTCGCGCGCTGGGGCGGTCGGGTGGTGACCCGGCTGTTCTCGCCGGCCGACGACGAGCTGCTGGTGGTCTGCTTCGTCGGCGTCGCGGTGACCGGCGCGGCGGTCGCGCACGAGCTGGGCGTCTCGGACGCGATCGGCGCCTTCATGGTCGGCGCGGTCATCGGCGGCTCGGGCGTCGCGCCGCGCGTGCACAAGCTCGTGCTGCCGCTGCGGGACGCGTTCGGGGCGCTGTTCTTCTTCATCTTCGGGCTGAGCATCGACCCGAACGCGGTGGGCGGCGTCGTGGTGCCCGTGCTGGCGGCCGTCGCGGTGACGATCGTGCTGAACCTCGGCGCCGGGTTCTTCGCGGCGAAGCTGCACTCGTTCGACCGGCAGCAGGCGGTGGACATCGGGCTGACCGTCCTGACCCGCGGCGAGTTCTCCCTGGTGCTCGCGGCGATGGCGGTGACCGCGGGGCTGGACTCGCGCGTCGCGCCGTTCGTCGCCGGGTACGTGCTGCTGCTGGCCGTGGTCGGGCCGCTGGCGGTGCTGCGGTCGGACAGGCTGGCGTGGCTGCTGCCCCGGCGCCTGTTCGCGTGAGGGCGCGCCCGGCCGCGAGTGCTTGCGGCCGGGCCCCGGCGGGTCGAGCATGGCCCGCACGTGACGGCCGCAGTGGACGGTGAGGGCGCATGGCGGGGTTCGCCGGGTACCAGAACGAGATCTACCTCCAAGGGCTGGCGGGGACCGTGCCGCCGTTCACCACCGACCCCGAGCGGCTGGAGGAGTCCGCCCGCGAGCGGCTCGAACCCGGGCCGTTCTGGTACGTGGCGGGTGCGGCGGGTTCCGGTGCGACCGCGCGGGCCAACCGGGAGGCGTTCGACCGGTGGCGGATCGTGCCCCGGATGCTCACCGACGCCACCACCCGGCACCCGGGCGTGTCCGTGCTGGGCACCGAGCTGCCCGCGCCCGTGCTGCTCGCGCCGATCGGGGTGCAGTCGATCCTGCACCCCGACGGCGAGCTGGCCACCGCGCGGGCCGCCGCGGAGCTGGGCGTGCCGTTCGTGCTGTCGACCGCCTCGTCGCACACCGTCGAGGACGTCGCCGAGGCGGCCGGTGACGGGCCGCGGTGGTTCCAGCTGTACTGGCCCAACGACCCGGACGTGTGCGCGAGCATCCTGGGCCGGGCTCGGCGGGCCGGGTACCGGGTGCTCGTCGTCACGCTCGACACCTGGGCGCTGGCGTGGCGGCCCCACGACCTGGACCGGGCCTACCTGCCGTTCCTGCGCGGCGTCGGCACGGCCATCCCGTTCTCCGACCCGGCGTTCCGCGCCGGGCTGGCCGCGCCGCCGGAGGACGACCTGCCCATGGCGATCCTGCGGTGGGTGCAGCTGTTCACCGGCGTCGACAAGTCGTGGGAGCAGCTGCCGTTCCTGCGCGAGCACTGGGACGGGCCGATCGTGCTCAAGGGCGTCCAGCACGTCGACGACGCGCGCCGGGCCGTCGACGCCGGCGTGCAGGGCGTCGTCGTGTCCAACCACGGCGGGCGGCAGGTGGACGGCGCGGTCGCGTCGCTGGACGTGCTGCCCGACATCGCCGACGCCGTGGGCGACCGGGTCGAGGTGCTGTTCGACTCCGGCGTGCGCACCGGCGCGGACGTGGTGAAGGCCCTGGCGCTGGGCGCCCGGGCCGTGCTGCTCGGGCGGCCGTTCGCCTACGGGCTCGCCCACGGCGGCCAGGGCGGGGTGCGGCACGTGCTGCGCGGCCTGCTCGCCGACTTCGACCTCACCCTCGGCCTGGCCGGGCACCGGAGCCCGGCCGAGCTCAGCCGCGAGGCGCTGCGTCCGCGGTGAGCTGCCGCAGGCGGCCGTGCAGGGTGGTGAAGTCGGCGGGCTGCACGGTGATCCACGGGGTGCCGTCGCCGCCCTTCGACTTCGCCGACAGGTAGCGGCCGGTGACCGTGTCGAAGTAGGTCAGCGGCGCGGCGCACCGCTGCTTGCGGCCGAACCGGTCGCGGCGGGCGGCGAACAGCTGACCGCCGCCCGTGCGCTGCTCGGCCAGCAGCCTGCGCACCGCCTGCACCTCGGCCGAGTGCGCCCCCGACGGCCTGCTGGCCTGCAGGAACGACCCGCCGCCGTCCTCGTCGCCGTGGCGGGGGCGGCGGGGCCCGTCCGCCAGCGCGTCCTCGGGCAGCGACAGCACGCCGCCGCGCCCCGGCTTCGCCTCCGGCAGGGCCGACACCAGCGACTGCACGGCGTCCTGCGCGCGCACCGGCTCCAGCGCGAAGTGCTCGTCCGGCCGCAGCACGACCCGCAGCGCCTCGTCACCGGACACCGCCACCAGCGCGGAGCGCGTGTCCTCGTCACCGTGGTTGAAGAAGGCGTAGTACTCCGCGCCCGCCTCGGCCAGCAGCCGCAGCGACCGGCCGAGGTCGGCGTGCAGCTGCCTGCCGCGCGCCAGGCCGAGCCGCTGCAACTCCGCCCAGCCGCCCCGGGCCAGCTCCGCCAGCCCGCCGAGATCGCCTTCGGCGAGGCGGTCCTCGTCGAGGTCGACGTCGGTCAGCAGCGCGTTGTGCAGCGTCGACAGCCCCTCGGCCTGCCAGGCGGTGTAGAACGCGACGACCGGGATCGCCACCTTGGTGCGCAGCACGCCGCCCCCTTATTCGCCGATGACCGGCGGGGCGACCATGGTGCCGTCGCCGAAGATGTCCTCGGTCTCCTGCAGGTAGGACGCGGCCTTGTGCTCCTTGTCCTCCTCGCCCTGCCCGTGGCCGGCGCCCGCGCCCATGCCGGCCATGCCCGCGCCGGCCACGCCGCCGCGCCCGGCCGCACCCGCGCCGCCCGGCCCGAACCCGCCGCTGCCGCCGGGGCCGAACCCGCGCTCGCCGGGCGCCATCGTGCCCGACGCGCCACCGGGCGCGAACCCGCCGGGTCCGGGGATGCCGGGGACGCCGCCCAGCCCGCCGCGCCCGCCACCGAGACCGCCCGGACCGCCGCCCAGGCCGCCCGGACCACCGCCCAAGCCGCCCGGACCGCCGCCGCGCCCGCCCGGACCGCCGCCGGGACCGCCACCCGGCCCGCCCGGTCCCGGCACGCGCACCGGCGGCCGGTTGCGGGGGTCGTTCGGGTTGCGCGGGTCGTTGCGGTTGCGGGGGTTGCGCGGGTCGTTGGGGTTGCGCGGGTCGTAGGGCAGCCGCGGGTCGAACGGGGGGAACCGCGGGTCGTTCGGCGGGAACCGCGGGTCGGTGGGCCGCGGCGGGTCCACCGCGAGCGGGGGCGGCGTCGGCCGGTCGGGGACCTCGGCCAGCGACTTCCTCGTGTCGCCGCCCTCCTCGCCGGACGAGGTCGGCGGCGGGACGGCCACGTCGCCCCAGGACTTCCCGGTCCGGTCCCGACCGGTGCCGGGCTCGCCGGTGCCGTCCCCGCCCGTCTCGTCGGTGCCGCCCCACTCCTTCGGGCGGGGGATCGGCGGCTCGTCGCCGCCCTCGTCGATGCCCGCGCCGATCTCGGCGGGGGACTGGAACGTCGGCATGGCCGCGCCGGCGGCGTTCGCGGCGGTGCCGTAGGTGCTGAGCACCCGCACGTTCCTGGAGTTGACCTCCTGGCTCTTCTCCACCGCGTCGTCGTAGTCGGTGTCCCAGGGCAGCGCGTCGTTGTACCAGGGCTTGTCCGGCACGTCGACGGGCTTCTCGACGGAGTCGCGGGCCCGGCGGAACGAGTCGCTGATGTCCGACGCGCCCCGACTGGCCGTGCTGGCGCTGTCACCGGCCGCCTGCGACCAGCTCGCGAGCGGGGAGGTCGACGCGCGGGCCTGGTCGCCCGCCGCGCCCTCCCAGGACGCGCCGGAGTCGCGCACCGCCTTCTCGATCAGGTGGGCGATGTCGAGGTGGTCGCGGTTGACCTTCTCCCAGTTCTGCTGGGTCGCGTCGGTGGTCTGCTCGGGGCCCTTGCCGTCCTTGAACCAGCCGTAGATCTTGTCGGCGCCGATCCCCACCTGCAGCAGCGCGAAGCCGCCGTAATCCATGTCGACGGGCCCGCCGGGCAACGTCATGGCTACCCCTTCTTCAGGTTTCCGATGACCGTCGCGGCCACCCGCTCGGTCGTGCCGCAGGCTTTGCCGTCGTTGAGCTTGTCGTTCTTGCCGATGTTGCCCTGGACGAGGATCGCTTCCTTGTCCGACGTGCCGACCGCGGTGCTGCAGTCCCGCACGCCGTCGGCCCCGTCGAACGACACGGCGGGTCGTCCGTCGACCTCGGTCTCGCGGGACACCGGCATGGCCTGCTTGGTGTTCTCGATGAAGTCCTGGATCGTGTTGTTCTTGACCACGAACATGATCTCGAAGGTCGAGTTCGCCAGCGGGTCCTTGCCCCGGTAGACGCAGGCGGGGCCGAACGTGCCGTCCGGGTTGGCCTCCGCCCCGCGGAACGTGGTGAGTTCGGCCTGCTGCTGCGCGGTGAGGATGGCGCAGGGGTCGCTGAGGTACTTCTTGAAGTCCAGGTCCGTCCCGCCCCCGGAAGGGGGACTCGTCGTGGTCGCCACTTCGTCCGAGGTCGCGGTCGTCGGGCCGGAGGTGGCGGTGCCCGTGCTGGTGGACGTGCACCCGGCGAGGGCGGTGACGGCGGCGCCGACGGCGAGAGCCGCCCGAACAGTGCGGTTCAAGGAGCTCATTCCTTCGGCTTGAGTGCGTCGGCGGCGGCCGAGTCGGTGCCCTGGTACTCGTCCAGCGCCTTCTGGATGTTCTCGATGGTGTTCTCCAGCGCCTTGCGCGCTTCGAGGTTCGCCCAGCCGTAACCGCCGGGCTCGTCACCAGCGGTCTTGCGGATGGTCAGCGTGGCCATACCGCTGTAGACGTCCTTGCCCGGGGAGTTGCTGGCAGCGATCCGCTCGGAGACCCGTTTCGTCTCCATGAGCTTCTCCAGCGCCTGCTTGAGGCCGTCGATCAGTCGCTGGGCCTCCGCCGGGTCGACGGAGAACTTCGTCTGCGTCGCCACGTAGCCCGCGCCCGGACCGCGCGCCACCGTGTCGGCGACGAATCCCAGCTTCGCGCCCCCACCACCTGCGTCCAGCATCGCTCGCGCTCCCCTCACGCCAACAGCGCGATCAATGATGGCACAACGGCCTCGGCGCGTCCGGGAGTTCGGCCGGGTCGTCCCGGGTGACCGGTGTCCGATCCGTACAAGACCGCCGCGGCCGGCGGACCTACCGTGGCGGAATGATCGAAGCAGCCAGGTCCTTCCTGTGGCACAACGCGCGCGTGCTGGAGCAGCGGCGGTTCGCGCACCTGTTCGACGGCGGGCCGGGGGAGCCGGTCGTCGCGGCGGTGGCCGCCCACCGCAACGACGACGGCGGGTTCGGGCACGCCCTGGAGCCCGACGGCCGCGGGCCCAGCAGCCAGCCGCTGCACACCTTCACGGCGTTGACCCTCTGCCGCGAGGTGGGCGACGACCGGTTCGTGGCCGGCGCGGCCGACTTCCTGGCCTCGGTGGCCAACCCGGACGGCGGGCTGCCGAACTGCCTCGCCACGGCCGCGGACCACCCGCGCGCGCCCTGGTGGCAGGTGTCGGGCGGGAGCGACCTGCTCATGACCGCGCTGGCCGCGAGCGCCCTGCACGAGGCCGGGTCCGACCACCCGTGGCTGGACCGGGCCACGGACTTCTGCCTGCGGCGGCTCGGCGCGCTGACCTCCTCGCACCCGTACGAGGCGAGCGCCTGCGCCCGGTTCCTCGACCACCTGCCCGACCGGTCGCACGCCGAGGCGGCGGCCGAGCGGCTCGGCGCGCTGGTGCGCGAGACCGGGCTCGTGGACCTCGGGGACGGGCAGGCGCCGGCCGGGTACGCCGCGGGCGAGACGCACAAGCCGCACCACTACGCGCCCACGCCGGACAGCCTGGCCCGCCGCTGGTTCGGCGACGACGAGGTCGAGCGCGACCTCGACGAGCTGGCCCGGGGGCAGCGCGAGGACGGCGGCTGGACGTTCCCGTGGCCCGCCTGGACCCCGGTGACGACCTACGAGTGGCGCCCGATCGTCACCATCGAGGCGTTGCTGACGCTGCGCGCCTACGACCGGATCAGCTGACCCAGCGGGACGCCGGCCAGGTCCTTGACCTCGCGCGCCAGGTGCGCCTGGTCGGTGTAGCCGGTGCGGTGGGCCACGTCGGCGAACGGCACGCCCCGCCACGCCAGCTTCACCGCGCGGTCGAAGCGGAGCACGCGGTGCAGCACCTTGGGGCCGTAGCCGAACGCGTCCAGGCTGCGGCGGTGCACCTGGCGGGTGCTCAGCCCCAGGTCGTCGGCCAGCGCGGCGACCGAGGAGGCGCGCACCGACCGCGCGATCCGCGCCGCCACCGGGTCGGGCGGGGTGGCGCGCAGGCGCTCGCGCGCCGCGGCGGCGAGCACGGCGCACGGGTCGTCGGCCGCGGCCAGGGCGTCCTCCAGCGCGGCCGAGCCGCCCCACAGCTCGGACAGCGGCACGCGCTGGTCGCGCAGGGCGTGCGCCGGGACGCCCAGCGCGGCCGGCCCGACGCCCGGGCCGAAGCGCACGCCGAACACCTCGCCCGGGCCCATCGCCGTGACGTGGCCGACGGTGTCCGGACCGGCGACCACGAGCGCGCGGTCGGAGGACCAGATGATGTCCGTGCAGCCGTCGGGCACCACCCGGCCGACGGCGGGGGTGGCCGAGGACCGCCGCCAGGCGCAGTCCAACCCGGCGGCCGGGCGCTCGACGTAGCTCACGGCCGGGCGCGCCGGCGCGCGGTCGGTCCCCCGCGGACGGCGGCGCGTCGGGCGTGCTGCACGCCGACCAGCCTAACCGCGCCGGGCGGCGTCACTTCGCGTCGGCGTACCCGGCGACCGGCACGGCCTTGAGCGGGAACCGGACCGGCGTGTCGCCGAACACCAGGCGGGACGCCTCCGCGCCGGCCGCGGTCACCTCCGCGCACACCGCGTCCGCCAGCCCGGCCGGGCAGTGCACCAGGACCTCGTCGTGCTGGAAGAACACCAGCTGCGCCTCGGGCGCGGACCGGTGCAGGCGGCGGCGCAGCGCGCCCAGCAGGGCCGCCGTCCAGTCCGCCGCGCTGGCCTGCACCACGAAGTTGCGCGTGAACCGGCCCCACTCGCGGGCGGCCCGCCGCGACCGCCGGACCGCGTCCTCGCCCTCGTCGGCGCTGCCGGTGGCCTCGTGCCACGCGTCGGAGGGCGGCGGGCTCGTCCGGCCCAGGCGGGAGCGCACCACCCGGCCCTGCTCGCCGGCCGCCGCCGCGGCCTCCACGTACCCGACCGCGTCGGGGAACCGCCGCCGCAGCACGGCCAGCAGCGGACCCGCCGCACCGCTGGTGCCGCCGTACATCGCCGACAGCATGGCGACCTTCGCCCGGTCCCGGTCGCCGTCGAACGCGTCCGCGGCCACGTTGGTGTACAGGTCGTCGTCACCGGAGACCTCGGCCAGCCTGCGGTCGCCGGACAGGGCCGCGAGCACGCGCGGCTCCAGCTGCGCCGCGTCCGCCGCCACCAGCCGCCACCCCGGGTCGGCCAGCACCGCGCGGCGCAGCGTGCGCGGGATCTGCAGCGCCGCGCCGCCCCGCGTCGCCCACCGCCCGGACACCACGCCGCCGACCACGTAGTCCGGCCGGAACCGCCCGTCGGACACCCACTGGTCCAGCCACGACCAGCCGTGCGCGACCCACAGCCGGGCCAGTTCCTTGTACTCCAGCAGCGGCTGCACGGCCGGGTGGTCGACGCCCTTGAGCACCCACGCCCGCGCGGACGGGACCTCGACGCCCTCCCGCCCGAACGCCCGCACGATGCTCGGCGGGTGGTCGGGGTTGACCGGTCGGCCGCCGAACGCCGCCGTGATCCGGTCCGCCAACTCGGCCAGCCGGCTCGGCCGCGCCCCGGCGGCCGGCCGCGGGCCGAGCAGCTCCACCAGCAGGGCCTCGTGCACGTCGGCCCGCCACGGCAGGCCGTGGTGGGTCATCTCGGCGGCGGCCAGCGCGCTGGCCGACTCGGCGGCGAACAGCAGCCGCAGCGGGTCGGCGTGGCCCAGCCCGGCGGCGGTGCGCTGCTGCTCGGCGTGCACCGCGACGACGGCCTCCAGCGGGTCCGCGGCGCCCGGCAGCGGTTCGCGCTCCGGCTCGAACAGGGTCGGCTGGGTCTCGCGCCGGCGCGGCCCGTGGTCCTCCGGGACGGGCAGCCCGCGCAGCCGGGCCAGCGCCGCCCCCAACCCGCGCGGCTCGCCGTGCCGCCCCTGGTAGGCCAGCAGCAGCGCCTCCACGTGGTGCAGGTCCAGGCACCGCTCCACCCGCACCCCGCGCGCCAGCAGCCCGGGGTACACCTCGGCGGTCGACGGCCACAGCCAGCGCGGTCGCGAGCCCTCCCACTCGGCCACCACCGAGGCCAGGTCGTCGGTCCCGACCACCGGCCCCGCGGGCTCACCGGCGTCGGAGAGCAACCGGACCCGACCGGCGTTCTCCGCGTGGGGCACCAGGGCAGCGAGCACCAGTGCATTGTGAGCGCCCCTCTCGACCCCCACCCACCTTCCCCCGGGCACGACATCACTCTTTCCAGTGATCCTCCGCTCCCACCCCGGAACACCGCCCCCCACCTCACTACCCTCACCCCAAAAATCACTCACGTCCTCATACCCACCCGACCTCCCCTGCGAGGTCGCGTCGGTAGGTCGAGCCTGTTCTCCCGCCGATCACGCTTTCCGATCGCCGGGAGAACAGGCTCGAACTGCCGACTCCAGGCGACCGAGCCGCCCCGACGAAGTCGGGGCCATCCAACACAGAGGTGCCCCTGTCTCCCGGCGAGCTGCTGGACCCGCGGCACGGGGTGGTGCCCTTCCACGGCCGGGTGCGGGAGCTGGCGGCGCTGGCGCGGTGGCGCGACCGGGTGGGCGGGCCGTCGGTCCTGCTGCTGCACGGCCCCGCCGGCGTGGGCAAGACCCGCCTCGCGCACCACTTCGCGGGCGACGCCGTGCGCGTGGTGGACGACGCCGAGCTGCTGCCGTGGCGGGACCTGCACCGGCTGCTGCAGGAGCCGGACGACCGGGTCCTGCTCGTGGCCCGCCGCACGGGCTGGTGGTGGTCGGCGGCGCGGCAGCGGGCCGGGGACCTGGACCGCGCCTGCGCCGAGCTGGAGCTGGCCGCGCGGCCGGCGGAGCACGACGAGTCGTTCGCCGCCGCCTGCGCCCGCTTCGCCGACGTGCTGGGCAGGCCGCGCCCGACCGCGCCGCCCCCGCCCGCCGGCACCCTGCACGACCTGCACCTGGCCGCGCTCGCCGCCGTGCACGGCTCACCCGCCGGCGACCCGGTGGAGCTGGTGCGTTGGCTGGCCGACGTCGACCCGGCCGCCGCGACCTCGGGGCGGCTCGCCGAGGACGTGCTCGCCGTGGCGCTGCTGGACGAGCGCATCGAGCCCGAGCGCACCCCGGCCGCCCTGGACGCCCTGCTGCGCGCCGCCGAGCGGTGGCCGCACGCGCTGCGCCGCGCCGAGGAGCTGTTCACCGCGCACCCGGAGCTGGTGGGCGTCACCGGCGCCGCGGGCCTGACCGCCCTGGCCGAGCGCCCGGCGGCGGCGCGGGCCATCGCCCGGCACGTGTTCGACGACCCCCGCTTCCACTGCGACGCCCTGCCCGCCGTGGTGACCCGGACGCTCCTGCGCGACCGCGCGCCCGTCGCCGGCAAGGCGGAGCTGGCCGAGCTGCACGGGATGCTGGGCGCCCGCGCCGCGCTCGCCGCGCTGCGGGAGGAGGCCCTGGCGGCGGCGCGCGCGGAGGTCGCGCTGTACCGGGAGCTGGTGGCGGAGGACCCGGTGGAGTATCGCCCGGCGCTCGCCGACGCCGTGGGCGACCTGGGCCTGCGGCTGGTCGCGGTGGGGCGCGACGACGAGGCGCCGGCCGCGTCCGAGGAGGCCGTCGCGCTGTCCCGGCTGGTCGCCGCGCACGACGCGGACTGCGCGCCGCAGCTCGCCGACGCGCTGGACCAGCTGGGCCTGCGCTGCGCCGCGGTGGGCCGCCGGGACGAGGCGCTGGCCGCGACCGGGCAGGCCGCCGGGCTCTACCGGGAGCTGGCCGAGGGCAACCCGGCGCTGTTCGGGCTGGACGCCGCCAAGGTGACCCACCACCTCGCGGTGCGGCTGTTCGACGTGGGCCGCCGCGCGGAGGCGGCGGACGCCGCGCGCTCGGCGGTCGTGCGGTGGCGGGCCGCGGCGGACGCCGACCCGCGCCACGAGGCCGAGTTCGCGCGCACCCTGGTGTCGATCGCGGCGCTGCTGTCGGTCTTCGGCGAGCGCGAGGAGGCCGCGGCGGCGGTGCGCGAGGCGATCGACGTGCTGCGCCGCCTGGCCCGCGCCAACCCGCGCGACTTCGAGCCGGACCTGGCCGTCGCGCTGGGGACGCTCGGCGCGGTGCTGCGCGGGCTGGGCCGCCCGTCGGACGCGCTGGTCGCCGCGGAGGAGTCGGTCGAGGTGCGGCGGCGGGTGGCCGCGGACGGCGACCCGCACGCGGTCGTCGCGCTGGCCGCCGCGCTGGGCGAGCTGGTCGACCTGCTGGTCCGGGACGGCAAGCACCGCGCGGACCGGCTCGCGGTGGCGCAGGAGTCGGTGGAGCTGCTGCGGCCCCTGGTGCTGCGGTACCCGGTGGGCCACCGGGTGGACTTCGCCGTCGCCCGCGCCCGGCTGGCGCGGGTCCTGCTGCGCGAGGGCCGCGGCGAGCAGGCGCGGCCGGTGGTGGAGGAGGTGCGCTCGCTGGCGCGGCGGCTGCCCCGGCGGTTCCTGCTGACCGGCGGCGGCAGGCTGGCCTCGGCGCTGCAGGGCCTGGTCGACGGGCTGGCGGCGGACGGGCAGGGCGAGCCGGCGCTGCGGCTGGCCGAGCAGGTCGCCGACACCTGGCGGGAGCTGGTGGGGCGCCACCGGGGCGCGCCGGTCGCGTTCGCCCTCGCGGCGCAGCGGGCGGCCGAGCTGGCGTGGGGGCAGGCCGACCCGGGCGCGCCGGACCGCGCTCGGGTGGCGGTGCTGGCCTGGCACCTGGCCCGGACGCCGGACGAGCTGACCGACGACCAGCGCTACGCCGCCGCGCTGTCCTGCTACGCCCGGCAGTGCGCCGAGACGGGCCGCGAGCTGGACCGGGCGCTGGCCGCGGCGCACCGCGCGGTCATGGTGCTGCGCGCGGCGGGCGCCGCGCCGGACCGGTTCGCCCGCGCCGTGGAGGTGGTGGAGCGGGTGGTCCGGGCGCACCCCGACCCGCAGGCCGCGCGCGCCCGGACCCAGGCGATGGTCGCCCGCGACTGGCCTAGTTCTTCGTGAGCAGCGACCGCAGGAAGAACGCCACGTTCGCCGGGCGCTCCGCCAGCCGCCGCATGAAGTAGCCGTACCACTCGTCGCCGTAGGGCAGGTAGACGCGCATCCGGTTGCCCTCGGCGGCGAGGCGCCGCTGCTCCTCGGGCCGGATCCCGTAGAGCATCTGGAACTCGTAGCTGTCCTTGGACCGGTGCGCCGCGAGGTCCGCGGCGATCGCGATCAGCCGCGGGTCGTGCGAGGCGACCATCGGGTAGCCGTCGCCGGCCATCAGGACCTTCAGGCAGCGCACGTAGGACAGGTCCACGTCCGCCTTGTCCTGGTAGGCCACCGAGGCGGGCTCCTGGTAGGCGCCCTTGCACAGGCGGACCCGCGACCCGGCGTGCGCCAGGTCCCGGCAGTCCTGCTCGGTGCGCTTGAGGTAAGCCTGGAGCACCGCGCCGACCCACGGGAAGTCGACCCGCAGCTCCCGCAGGATGCCCAGGGTCGAGTCGGTGGTCGTGTGGTCCTCCATGTCCAGGGTGACCGTGGTGCCGACGACGCCGGCCGCGGCGCAGATCCGCCGGGCGTTCTCCAGCGCGATCTTCTCCCCGTCGACCGGCAGGAACTGGCCGACGGCGGACAGCTTCACCGACACCTCGGCCCGGTCGGCGTAGCCGGCGGTCTCCAGGCGGCGCAGCAGCTCCAGGTAAGCCTCGGCGGTGGCGGTGGCCTGCGCCGAGTCCCGGGTGTCCTCGCCGAGGTGGTCGAGCGTGACCAGCCGGCCGTCGGCCAGCACCTCGCCGGTGGTGGCGATCGCGGCGTCCACGTCGTCGCCGGAGATGAAGCGCTTGACGACGGGCCGGGTCAGCGGCGTGCGTTCGACGAGCCCGCGGACGGCCCCGGAGCGCGAGGCGGCGAGCAGTGTGGAGCGGAGCATGGTCACCCCTGGTGCGGGTAGCGGTGGGCGGTCGGAGCCGCGAACGTCTCCTTGATCGACCGGGGGCTCACCCACCGCAGCAGGTTGTGCACCGACCCGGCCTTGTCGTTGGTGCCCGACGCGCGACCGCCGCCGAACGGCTGCTGGCCGACGACCGCGCCGGTGGGCTTGTCGTTGACGTAGAAGTTGCCCGCGGCGAACCGCAGCTCCTGCTGGGCGTGCGCGATGGCGGCCCGGTCCCGGGCGATGACCGCGCCGGTCAGGCCGTACGGCGCGGCGCTCTCCAGCTGCTTGAGCACGGTGTCGTAGTTGGAGTCCTCGAACACGTGCACGGCGAGCACCGGGCCGAAGTACTCGGTGGTGAACACCTCGTGCTCGGGGTTGGTGCCCAGCAGCACGGTCGGGCGCACGAAGTAGCCGTCGCTGTCGTCGGCGGTGCCGCCGGCCGCGACCTCCAGCTGCGAGTCGCCGCGCGCGGCCTCCAGCACGCCGGACAGCTTGTCGAACGAGCGCCGGTCGATGACCGCGCCCAGGAAGTTCGACAGGTCGGTGACGTCGCCCATGGTCAGCGACTCGACGTCGGCGAGGAAGGCGTCCTTGACCCGGTTCCACACCGAGCGCGGGACGTAGGCGCGGGACGCGGCCGAGCACTTCTGGCCCTGGTACTCGAACGCGCCGCGGACCAGCGCGGTGCGCAGCACGTCGACGTCGGCCGACGGGTGCGCCAGCACGAAGTCCTTGCCGCCGGTCTCGCCGACGATGCGCGGGTACGAGCGGTAGCCGGCGATGTTCGCGCCGACCTCGGCCCACAGGTGCTGGAAGGTGCGCGTCGACCCGGTGAAGTGGATGCCCGCCAGGTCGGGGTGCCGCAGCGCGACCTCGGACACCGCCAGGCCGTCGCCGGGCAGCAGGTTGATCACGCCCGGCGGCATCCCGGCCTCCTCGAGCAGCCGCATGGTCAGGTGCGCGGCGAAGCTCTGCGTGGGCGACGGCTTCCACAGCACCACGTTGCCCATCAGGGCGGGCGCGGTGGGCAGGTTGCCCGCGATGGCGGTGAAGTTGAACGGCGTGATCGCGTAGACGAAGCCCTCCAGCGGGCGGTGGTCGGTGCGGTTCCACACGCCGGGGGAGGACTGCGGCTGCTCGGCGATCAGCTGCCGGCCGAAGGCCACGTTGAAGCGCCAGAAGTCGATCAGCTCGCACGCGGCGTCGATCTCGGCCTGGATCGCGGTCTTGGACTGGCCGAGCATGGTCGCGGCGTTCAGCGTCTGCCGCCACGGCCCGGCCAGCAGCTCGGCGGCCCGCAGCAGGATGGCGGCGCGGTCGTCGTAGGACAGCGCGCGCCACTGCGGGGCGGCCCGGCGGGCGGCCTCGATGGCGTCGGCGGTGTCCTGCCGGGTCGCGCCGTGCAGGGTGCCCAGCACCGCGCGGTGGTTGTGCGGCTGGACCACGTCGAAGCGCTCGCCACCGCCGACCCGCTGCTCGCCGCCGATGGTCAGGGTCAGTTCGGTGGGCTCCTTGGCCAGTTCGGCCAGCTTCGCCTGCAGCTCCGCGCGCTCCGGGGTGCCGGGGGCGTAGCTGAGGACGGGCTCGTTCACCGGCGCGGGGACCCTGGTCACGGCATCCACAAAGCAGCTCCTTCGCCACGTGGTTGTGTCACCCTCACGGTAGGACTACCGAGCGTGCACACCGTTGTCCTCCCGTCTAGGCTTGCGCCTCCGCTGTTGTGCGGACGGACAAAGGTGCGGCCGGACGGCCGCCGCCCGAAGGAGTGACGGGGTGAGCCTGCGGCAGGTGTTGATCGCGCTCGGCGACCCCCTGGTGGAGATCCAGGTCGCGCCGCACGGCCTCGAGGTGGACGTGCACGACGTGGTGATCCTGGACCCGGACGACGCGCCGGACGTGCGGCCGGGCGACCTGGCGCTGGTCATCGGGGCCCGGGGCCGCGCGGCGCTGCCGCTGGTGCGGGCGGCGGGCCAGGGCGGCGCGGCGGCGGTCGCGGTCAAGGTCGACGCGCCCGCCCCGGTGCTGCGGCAGGCGGCGGCGGACGCGGGCGTCGCGCTGCTGGCGGTGCGGCCCGAGGTGCGCTGGGAGCACCTGGAGTCGCTGGTCAGGGGAGTGGTGAGCAGCGCGCGGCTGACCGCGGACGCGGGCGCGGGCGAGGTGCTGGGCGACCTGTTCGCGCTGGCCCAGACGATCGCGGCGCTGACCGGCGGCATCGTGAGCATCGAGGACACCGCGAGCCGCGTGCTGGCCTACTCCCGCTCCTCCGACGAGGTCGACGAGCTGCGCCGGCTGTCCATCCTGGGCCGCCAGGGCCCCGAGCCCTACCTCAAGATGCTCCGCGAGTGGGGCGTCTACCAGCGGCTGCGCTCCGGCGAGGAGGTCGTGCGCATCGACGAGCGGCCCGAGCTGGGCATCCGCCGCCGGATCGCGGTCGGCATCCACGCGGGCAGCCAGCCGCTGGGCACGATCTGGGTCCAGGAGGGCGCCACCCCGCTCACCGAGCGGTCCGAGCGGGCGCTGCTGGGCGCGGCCCGCGTCACCGCGCTGCACCTGGTGCAGCAGCGCGAGCCCACCGCCGCGTTCCGGGAGAACCTGCTGGCGTCCCTGCTCGACGGCCGGATGGACGCCGCGTCGGTCGCCGAGCAGATCGGCGCGGACCCGGACCGGCCCGCGGCCGTCGTCGTGTTCGCGCTGCGCGGCCAGGAGGGCGCCGACCGCACCCAGCACGAGCTGCGCCGCACCGAGCTGACCGGGCTGATCTCGGTGCACGCCGCCGCCTACCGGCGCAGCGCGCTGGTCAGCCAGTCCGCCGGCCGCACCTACGTGCTGCTGCCCGACCTGCCGCCGACGGCCCCGCTGCTGGCGCTGACCCGCGAGATCGTCACCGCCGCCCGCAGGCACATGGGCCTGCGGGTGCAGGGCGCGGTCGGCTCCACGGTGCCCACCGTCGACGAGGTGATCGTCTCGCGCGGCGAGGCCGACCGGGTGCTCGACGCGATGGCCCGCGACCTGGACGCCGACGTCGCCACCCTCGCCGACGTGCGCTCCCGGGTCCTGGTCAGCGAGACCCTGGCGCTGCTCGGCGAGCACCCCCGCATCCGCGACCCGAGGCTGGCCGCCCTCGACCCGGAGCTCGCCCGCTCCCTGCTGGCCTACCTGGACGCGTTCGGCGACGTGCGCTCCGCCGCCGCCGGGCTGCACGTCCACCCCAACACCCTGCGCTACCGGGTGCGGCGGGCGGCGGAGGTCGGCGGGTTCGACCTGGACGACCCGCTGCTCCGGCTGTTCGCCCAGTTGCAACTCAGGCTGACCTGAAGCTCTCAGCGACCGCCCCTTACGCTGCTGAAGTGAACCTCGATGCGTCGCCCAGGCGCGGCAGTGACTTCGCGGAGTTGTCCAGGTCGGTCAAGCAGGCGGGCCTCCTGGACCGCCGCATCGGCTTCTACGTGCTGTGCCTGGTGGGCGGGGTCGCGGCCCTGGGGGCGACCCTGGCCGCAGTGGTGCTGGTCGGCGACTCCTGGTGGCAGCTGGGCCTCGCGGCCGTGCTGGCCGTGGTGTTCACCCAGATCGCCTTCCTCGGCCACGACGCCGGCCACCGCCAGATGTTCGCCGACAACAAGGTCAACGGCGCGGTCGGCCTCGTGCTGGGCAACCTGCTGATCGGCGTGGGCTACGGCTGGTGGATGGGCAAGCACAGCCGCCACCACGCCAACCCCAACCACGAGGACGAGGACCCGGACGTCGACATCGCCGTGCTCGCCTTCAGCGCCGAGCAGGCCGTGCGCAAGCGCGGGTTCTTCCGGTTCGTGGTCAAGCACCAGGCGTGGCTGTTCTTCCCCCTGCTGCTGCTGGAGGGCTTCAGCCTGCACGTCATCAGCGCCGCCGCCGCCGCGCGCCGCGAGGTGCGCGGGTGGCGGCTGGAGCTGGTGCTGCTGGCCGTGCACGTGGTCGGCTACCTCGGGCTGGTGTTCACCGCCATGTCGCCGGGCAAGGCCATCGCGTTCATCGCCGTGCACCAGGGCCTGTTCGGCGTCTACATGGGCTGCTCGTTCGCGCCCAACCACAAGGGGATGCCGGTGCTCAGCGCCGGCCACCAGCTGGACTTCCTGCGCAAGCAGGTGCTGACGTCCCGCAACGTGACCGGCGGCTGGTTCACCGACTTCCTGCTCGGCGGCCTGAACTACCAGATCGAGCACCACCTGTTCCCGAACATGCCGCGCCCGCACCTGCGCCGGGCGCAGGTGCTGGTCCGCGACTTCTGCCGGGAGAAGTCGATCTCCTACGCCGAGTGCGGGCTGTTCACCTCCTACGGGTACGTGCTGAAGTTCCTGCACGAGGCGGGAGCTGAACTGCGCGGTACAGGAGAGCTCGTTCGACCAGCGTCCAGCTAGTGGTGGTCAGCAGGTAGACGCCCGCCGCCAGCGGCAGCACGGCGGCGACGGGCACCGTGCCGAACGGCAGCAGCCGCAGGAGCGCCGCGAACGGCGGCTGCGGCGCGCCCGACCTCGCCGCCACGGCGGCCTGCCACCGCGACGTCGCGAACGCCACCGCGGTCAGCGCCGCGAACAGCGCGAGGAACACCGGGTCGAGGCCGGGCGCGCCCAGCCAGCGCGCGCCCAGCGGCGTGCCGAGCAGGGCGCCCTCCAGCAGCGGGTTCGGCGTGGTGACCAGCTGGTACATGACCATGAAGAACGGCGCCTGCGCCAGCGCGGGCAGGCACCCGGCGAACAGCGAGGTGCCGTTGTCCCGGTACAGCTCCAGGGTCTTCTCCTGGAGTTCGCGCGGGTCCCCGCCGTGCTCGTCCCGGAGGGCGCGCAACTCGGGCGCGAGGGCGGCGCGGGCCTTCTCGCCGCGCACGGCGGCCCGGCTGAGCGGGTGGAGGAGCAGCCGGACGGCCGCGGTGAACAGGACGATGGCGAGTGCGGGCGTGGCGATGCCCGCCAGGGCTGAGCCCAGGGCGTGGAACACGGGAGTACTCCGTCTGCGGGTCTTGCCGGGTGGGGGACGTCAGGCGCTCAGGCCGAGTCCCGGGGCTCGCGGACGGGGACGCCCGGCGGCGTCGGGGTCGCGCAGGCGCAGGAAAGCCGCTTTCAGGGCTTTGTCGCGCAGCGAGAGGGAGCGCACCCAGGCGGGCGCCGCTTCGACCACCGGCGCCGCGACGAGCAGCAGCAGCACGAGGGCCACGGCCGTCACGGCGGCCAGCGCCTCGGCCGGGGAGTGCAGCAGGGCGAGCGCGAACAGGCCGGGCAGCACCAGCGCGAGCAGCAGCCGCAACCTGGACACGTCCACCCCCCTCCGGCGGTTCCTACCCGATCGTACCCACGAGCGCGGGCCGGTCGGGGTGGTCGTACCGCACCGTCACGTCGGCGCGGGGTTCGTAGCCCTCGTAGGCGGGCAGCGTCCACCGCTGGTCCGGGTCGGTCTGCCGGGCCAGCGCCGCGGCGGACAGCCACAGGTGCACGGTCAGCTCGGCGGGCAGCCACCGGTCCAGCAGCAGCGTGCCGTCCAGCAGCAGCACCCCGCCCTCGGGCAGGGTCGCGTAGTCGGCGCGGCTGGCCCGGTCGGTGGCGGCGTTCCACAGCGACGGCAGCACCCGGCCGGTCCCGCCGGGCCCCAGCGGCTCCAGCACCTCGCGGAGCAGCCCGTTGACGTCCAGCCAGCCGTCCCGGAACGAGTCGGGGTCGGTGCGCCCGAACTCCAGCCGCACCGAGGCGGGCCGCAGGAAGTCGCCCGCCGACACCCGCTGGACCGGCCGCCCCACCGCCCGCAGCGGTTCGACCAGCGCGTCGGCCAGGCGGTCCGGCCGGGCCGGCGGCGCGCCGTCGAGCAGCACCCGCACCCAGCCGGTGCGCGGCGCGGCGTCGATCCGGTCGACCAGCTCGGCGACCAGCGACTCGGGGGTCAGCGGGCGGACCTTCACGGCAGCGGGTAGTCCTCCCACCCGTCGGGCAGGGTGGGCACGGGCCAGGCGGGGTCGGGCGCGAACCCCGCCCACGCCGGGTCCCACCAGGTGTCGCCGGCGTCCAGCATGGCCGCGACCTCCTTGCCCGTGCGGCGGATCGCCTCGCCCTGCTCGGCGGTGTACTTGCCCGCGGCGAGCTGCTCCTCGAACTCCTCCCGGTCCCGCTCGACCCACCCGCCCTCGACGGGCGCCCAGTAGTCCAGCGCGTGGTCCAGCGTGTCGAAGCCGAGCGCGGTGCGCCGGAACGGGTCCTGGAGGTTGAGGTACCAGCCCGCGAACCGCCGCTGCGGGCCCTGCCAGTACAGGTCGACGGAGTAGGCGTCACCGGGCCGGTGCAGCTGCAACTTGCCGTGCCCGCGCCAGTGCGTGTTCCCGGCGGCCTGCCAGCCGTGCGGGTAGCGGTGCCGCGGGAAGCCGAACACCGTGCCGGGAACGGTGAACACCACCAGCAGACCCGGCTCGTCCAGCACGACCCGGGTCGGCGTCACCGCCCACGGCCGCCCGTGCAGCACTTCACGGCGCAACGCCATGTCCCCCGGCGCGAACGACCCCATGCCACCAGCCTAGATCCCGGCCGATGACGAACCCGGCCCACGCCCCTCTTGCGCTTTTCCACGCAGGCCAGGCGCACCCAGCGCCACACCGGTCGCTTCGTGTTCTCCTCCCCGTACGGCCTGGGCGCAGCCCGATCGCATTTGTCGGGGGGTGTCAAGCACGCTCTTCGCTTGACACCCCCCGACAAATGCGATTGCCTTCGGCAGGC